>Ga0182746_1000778_pt1 | contig 36180 bp, 33 predicted proteins | sample eDN3rd30CBELigOP_FD_128881 | JGI IMG/M metagenome (GOLD analysis project Ga0182746, IMG submission 128881) | Enriched Organic Plus compost microbial communities from Emeryville, California, USA - eDNA 3rd pass 30_C BE-Lig OP (version 2) (version 2) ...
GAGTGGAAGAGCTGCGCACCGACATCCTGATCCTGGGCTCCGGCGGGGCAGGGCTGTTCGCCGCGCTGCACGCGCACCAGGCCGCGCCGCACCTGGACATCACCGTGGCGGTCAAGGGCCTGCTGGGCAAGTGCGGCTGCACCCGCATGGTCCAGGGCGGCTACAACGTGGCGCTGGCCGAGGGCGACTCGCCCGAGCGGCACTTCATGGACACCATCGAGGGCGGCAAGTGGCTGCCCGACCAGGACTTGGCCTGGACGCTGGTCAACACCGCGGTCGAGCGCATCCACGAGCTGGAGAACGAGCTGGGCTGCTTCTTCGACCGCAACCCGGACGGCACCCTGCACCAGAAGGCCTTCGCCGGCCAGACCTTCGACCGCACCGTGCACAAGGGCGACCTGACCGGCATCGAGATCATCAACCGCCTGGCCGAGCAGGTCTGGGCGCGCCGCATCAACCGGCTGGAGGAGCACCGCGCGCTGGAGCTGATCCCGGCGCGCGGCGGCGATGGGCTGGCCGGCGTGCTGATGATGGACGTGCGCAGCGGCGCCTTCCGCCTGGTGCGCGCGCGCGCCGTGCTGCTGGCCACCGGCGGCGGGCCGACCATGTACAAGTTCCACACGCCGTCCGGCGACAAGAGCTGCGACGGCCTGGCCATGGCCTTGCGCGCCGGCCTGCCGCTGCGCGACATGGAGATGGTGCAGTTCCACCCCACCGGCCTGCTGGCCGGGCCCGACACGCGCATGACCGGCACCGTGCTGGAAGAGGGGCTGCGCGGGGCCGGCGGCCACCTGCTCAACGGCGCGGGCGAGCGCTTCATGCAGCGCGTGGACCCGCGCGGCGAGCGCGCCACCCGCGACGTCGTCTCGCGCGGCATCTACGCGGAAATGCGCGCCGGGCGCACCACGCCGGCCGGCGGCGTGCACATCAAGATGGCCCACCTGGGGCCGGACAAGGTGCGCCGGCAGTTCAAGGGCATGGTCGAGCGCTGCGCCGACTGCGGCTTCGACCTGGCCGGCGGCCTGGTCGAAGTGGTGCCCACGGCGCACTACATGATGGGCGGCGTGGTCTTCCGGCCCGACTGCGGCACGGCGCTGGAAGGCCTGTTCGCCGCGGGCGAGGACACCGGCGGGGTGCACGGCGCCAACCGACTAGGCGGCAACGGCGTGGCCAATTCCACCGTGTTCGGCGGCATCGCCGGCGACAGCATGGCGCGCTGGGCGGCCGGGCGCGCGCTGGCCGAGCCCGACAGGGACCGGGTCGCCGCGGCCGTGCAGGCAGCCTGCGCGCCGCTCGCCCGGCGCGGCGGCGACCTGCACGCGCTGCGCGAGCGCCTGTCCGAATGCATGTGGGACGACGCCGGCATCGTCCGCGACGCCGCCGGGCTGGCGCGCGCGCAGGCGCAGCTGGAGGACATCGCCGCCGAGCTGCGCGAGTCCGGCGTGGCCGAGCCGCAGCGCGCCTTCAACCTGACCTGGCACGACTGGCTCAACCTGGACAGCCTGGTGCAGGTCAGCCGCGCCATCGTCCAGGCCGCGCTGGCGCGCGAGGATTCGCGCGGCGCGCATTTCCGCGAGGACTACCCGGAGGTGCGCGACCTGGAGCATTCCTGGTATTCGGTGGTCACGCTGCGCGACGGCGCGCTGCGCGTGGACCGGCAGCCGGTGGCCTTCACCCGCGTGCGGCCCGGGCAGTCGCTGCTGGCGCCGCAGGCGGCCTAAGCGGCGCGGCATGCAGTCTTGGCGCGGGCATCCCGCCCGCGCCGGCCGGAGGGCGGCCGCAAGAGCCGCCCCCGACGAAAAAGGAGGAGACCATGAAGCCATCCCCGCAGGGACACTGGGCCGCGGGCCTGCTGCTGTCCTGTCTGTGCGCCGCCGCCACCGCGGCGCAGCCCTACCCCGACCGGCCGATCACGCTGGTCACGCCCTTCAGCACCGGGGGCGACGCCGACCTGGCCGCGCGCAACCTGGCCGGCGCCGCGCAGAAGGTGCTGGGCCAGCCGCTGGTGGTGGTCAACCGCGGCGGCGCCAACGGCGCCATCGGCTCGCAGCAGGTGCGCGAGGCCGCGCCCGACGGCTACACCCTGCTGCTGGCGCGGGTCGGCTCGCAGGCCATCCTGCCGGCGCTGCAGCCTGCGCTGTCCTACGGCTGGGACGACTTCACCTTCCTGGGCACGTTGGAGCTCAATCCCTACGTCTGCGCGGTGCGCAAGGACGCGCCCGAGCGCGCGCTGGCCGACCTGGTGGCGCGCGTCAAGGCGCAGCCCGGCAAGCTCAACTACGCCACCACCGGCCCGGCCACGGTGCTCAACCTGGGCCCGCAACTGCTGTTCAACGAACTGGGCCTGGGGGCGGAGGCGGCCATGCCCATCGCCTACAAGGGCTCGGGCGAGGCGCTGGTGGCGGTGCTGGGCGGCGAGGTGGACTTCCTGTGCACGAATCTCGCGCCCATCGCGGGCGCCGTGCGCGACGGCCGCCTGCGCGCGCTGGTGACCACCACGCCCGAGCGCCTGCCCGACTTCCCGGACGTGCCCACCGCCGCGCAGTCGGGTTATCCGCAACTGGAGAGCATCGTGGGCTGGAGCGCCTTGTACGGCCCGCCGGGCATGGCCGCGGGCCTGGTGCAGGCCTGGCGCGCGGCGCTCGCCAAGGTCGGCCAGGACACCGCGTGGCGCGAAGGCACGACGCGCACCGGCAGCCTGCCTTACATTCTGGAGCCGGACGCGACCCGCGACTACGTGCGCAAGCAGTACGAGGCCTACGCCCGGCTGGGCGAGCTGCTGAATATTTCGCTCAAGTAGGTGGAATGCGCGGGCAGCGCAAGCGGCAGGATGCGCGGGCGGCAAGCCACGCCGGCAGTACAAGCAGGCAGTACAAGCAGGCAAGACGAGCAAGGAGCAAGAAGAGATGCCATCACCCCGCGGCGCCGACATGCTGGCGCGATCCATCCGGCAGTCCGGCGCGCGCCGAGTCTTTTCCTTGTCGGGCAACCACATCATGCCCGTCTACGACGCGCTGTTCGACCTGGACCTGGCGCTGCTGCACACGCGCCACGAGGGCGCGGCGGTGCACATGGCCGATGCCTGGGCGCGCCTGACCGGCGAGGTGGGGGTGGCCCTGGTCACCGGCGGCCCGGGCCACGCCAACGCCGTCTCCGCGCTCTACACCGCGGCCATGTCGGAGTCGCCGGTGGTGCTGCTCTCGGGCCATGCGCCGCACAGCCAGGCCGGCTGGGGCGCCTTCCAGGAGATGGACCAGGTCGCTATGGCCGCGCCGGTCGCCAAGGCCGCCTGGGCGGTGCGCGACGCCGACGCCATGGCCGGCGACTTCGCGCGCGCCTGCCGAATCGCCCGCAGCGGCCGGCCCGGGCCGGTGCACCTGAGCCTGCCCACCGACGCGCTGGAAGCCACCGCGCGCGACGCGGCCCTGCCCGCGCCGTCCGCCTACGCGGCCGAGCCCGCGCCGCTGTCGGCCGAGGCGGCCGCGGCCCTGCTGCAGCGCCTGCGCCGCGCCGAGCGGCCGCTGGCGCTGGTCGGCCCGCAAGGCCTGACCGGCCCCGGCCGGCGCGCCGTGGCCGACGCCGCGCGTGCGCTGGGCCTGCCCGTGGTGGCCACGGAAAGCCCGCGCGGCAGCAACGATCCCAGCCTGGGCGCCTTCGCCCAGGCGCTGGCGCGCGCCGACTGCGTGCTGCTGCTGGGCAAGCGCCTGGACTACACGCTGAAGTTCGGCCAGGCGCCGGTCTTCGCGCCCGACTGCGCCTTCCTGCAGGTCGACGCCGACGCAGCCGAATTCGCGCGCACCCGCCGCGCCGTGGGCGGGCGGCTGGAAGCGGCGCTGTGCGCCGATGTCCTGCCTGCGCTGGCCGCGCTGGCTGCCGTCGCCGCCCCGGAGGCGGCTGGCCGGCCGGCGGCGACCGGCGGCACGTCGGCTGCAGGAGTCGCCGCTGGCGGCGCGGTGGCTGATGGCGCAGCGGTTGGTGGTGTGGCTGCCGGCGGCGCGGCGTCGGTCGGCAGTGCGGCGGCGACTGGCGGATCGCATGAAGAGTGGCGGCGCGAGGTCGAGGAATGCCTCGCCTACCGTCCCCCCGCATGGCGGGAGGCTGCGCCGCAGGCCGCGCCCGCGCATCCCGCGCAACTGTGCCGGCCGGTGCAGGCCGTGCTGGACAGCCATCCCGACGCGGTGCTGGTGGTCGACGGCGGCGAGTTCGGCCAGTGGGCCCAGGCCTGCCTGACCGCCCCGCACCGCGTCATCAACGGCGCGGCCGGCGCCATCGGTGCGGCCCTGCCCATGGCGGTGGCGGCCAAGCTGGCCTACCCGGACGCGCCGGTGGTCGCCATGATGGGCGACGGCACCTTCGGCTTCCATTGCGCGGAATTCGACACCGCCGTGCGCGCCGGCGCGGCCTTCGTCTGCGTGGTGGGCAACGACGCGCGCTGGAACGCCGAATACCAGATCCAGCTCAACAGCTACGGCCGCGAGCGCCTGATCGGCTGCGAGCTGCTGCCCACCCGCTACGACCGCGTCGCCCAGGCCTTCGGCGGCCACGGCGCGCACGCCGACACGGCCGAGGCGCTGGAAGGGCTGCTGCACGAGGCCCTGGCCTCGGGCCTGCCCGCCTGCCTGGACGTGGCGCTGGACGGCCTGCCCGCGCCGGTCGTGCGCCGGTGAGCGTGCATGGACATGACGCTGCTCTGGGTCGTCGCCCTGGGTGCCGGCGTGGCCGGCTTCGTCCAGGGCCTGGCCGGTTTCGGCTTCGGGTTGGCCGCCATGGCTTTCTGGTCCTGGTCGCTCGCGCCCACGCTGGCGGTGCCGCTGGTGGTGTTCGGCTCGCTGGTGGGCCAGCTGCTGGGCATGCGGTCGCTGCGGCGCGGCTTCGAGCTGCGCCGCAGCCTGCCCTTCCTGGCCGGCGGCGTGCTGGGTATCCCGGCCGGCGTCTGGCTGCTGCACTACGTGGAGCCGGCCATGTTCAAGCTGGGCGTGGGCCTGGTGCTGGTGGTCTACTGCCCGGCCATGCTGATGGCCGCGCGCCTGCCCCGGCTGGCCGCCGGCGGGCGGGGCGCCGACGCGGCGGTGGGCTGGCTGGGCGGGGCCATGAGCGGCTTCGGCGGCCTGCCGGGGCCGGCGCCCACGCTGTGGTGCACGCTGCGCGGCTGGCCCAAGGACTCGCAGCGGGCGGTGTTCCAGTCCTTCAACCTGCTCATGCACGCGGTCACGCTGGCCGCCTATTTCGCCAGCGGCCTGGTCACGCGCGAGGCGCTGCGCCTGTTCCTGGTGGTGGCCCCGGCCATGCTGGCGCCCACCCTGGCCGGCGTCTGGCTGTACGACCGCTGCAGCGACGCGGCCTTCCGGCGCGTGGTGCTGGGGCTGCTGGCCGCCTCGGGCGCGGTGCTGGTGGCCGGCGGGCTGAAGTCGGGGTGAACTGCCTGGCGGGCCGGCTCTATCCGGCCAGTTGCCGCAATTGCGCCAGCAGCGCATCGGGAATGTCCACCCCTTCCGCCGCGGCCCGCGCCGCCAGCGCCGCCCGGCGCGCGCCGGGCAGGCGCACGTCCTCGTCCTGCAGCATCGCCGCGACCAGCGTCTCCACCCGGTCCAGGAAGACCTGCCGGCCGGCCAGCGCCTCGGGGTCGATGGCCAGGAAGGCCTGGCCGATGCGCGGGCGGTTGCCCTCGTCCTCGAAGAAGGAATCCGCCTCGAAGCCGAATTGCGCGCCGGTCAGCGCGCAGACCAGCAGCTCCACCGCCAGCGCCAGCATGGCGCCCTTGACGCCGCCCATGGGCAGCATGCTGCCGGCCAGGCCCGCCTTGGGATCGGTGGTGGGGTTGCCCTCCGCGTCCAGCGCCCAGCCCTGCGGGATGGGCCTGCCCTCGCGCGCGGCGATCATGAGCTTGCCGCGCGCGACTTCCGACAGCGACAGGTCGATGACCAGCGGATCGGCATCGCGGCGCGGGAAGACGGCGGCGACGGGGTTGGTGCCGAACAGCGCGCGCCGGCCGCCCCAGGCTGGCATGGCCGCGGGCGAGTTGCTGAAGGCCAGCCCGACCATGCCGGCGGCGGCGACTTCGCCCAGGTGCAGGGCGGCCACGCCGAAGTGGTGGCTGTTGGTGACGCCCACGTAGGCCACGCCGTGGCTGGCCGCGCGCTCCACCGCCGTGCGCACCGCCAGCGCGCAGGCCGGGAAGGCCAGGCCGCAGCCGGCGTCGACCAGCGCCGCGCCGCCGCGCCCGCGCACGATGGCCGGCTCGGCGGCGCCGTCGGCGCGGCCGTTGCGCAGGTGGGCGGCGTAGGCCGGCACGCGCGACACGCCGTGCGAGGCCAGCCCCTGGCCGTCGGCCCGAACCAGCGCGGCGGCGGTGGCGCGCGCCATGGCGGGGTTGGCGCCGCTGGCGGCCAGTGCGGCGGCGGCCAGGTCCTGCAGTGCGTCGATGGCGATGCGTGCCATGGGGAATGCTCCGGAAGCGGTGGAAAAGGCCGGGCCGCGGGCGGCCGGCATGGGTCGGTTGGGTGAATGGCCGGGCGCGGCCAGCGTGCCTAGAGATTCGTCCCCAGCGCCTGCGCCACGCGCTGCGCGACCAGCGAGGACACTCGCTCGTTGGCCTCGCTGGTCAGGCCGGCGATGTGCGGGGTCAGGATGAGGTTGGGCGCGCCGGCCAGCGGGCCGCCGGCGGCCAGCGGCTCGTCGGCGAACACGTCGAGCGCCGCGCCGCGCAGCGCGCCCGAACGCAGCGCCGCGGCCAGCGCCGCCTCGTCGACGATGCCGCCGCGCGCGGTGTTGACGAGGATGGCGCCGGGCTTCATGCGGGCCAGGCGCGCGGCGTCGAACAGCCCCGCCGTCTGCGGCGTGAGCGGCAGGTGCAGGGTGACGACGTCGCTGCGGGCCAGCAGTTCATCCAGCGCCAGCGGCTCCACGCCGGTCTCGGTCCAGATCGGCGCGTGCGGCGGCAGGGCCGCGTCGCAGGCGGCGGCGCGCATGCCCAGGCCGCGCGCGAGCTGGGCGGTCAGCTGGCCGATGCCGCCGAAGCCGACGATGCCCAGGGTGCGGCCGGCCGCCTCCAGGCCGCCCGACAGCGCGTTGCGCGGCCAGGCGCCGGCGGCCACCTCGGCGCTGTGCCCGTAGGCGCCGCGCAGCAGCAGCAGCGCGGCGGCGACGACGTACTCGGCCACCGAGCGCGCGTTGGCGCCGGTGGCCGGCAGCACGGCGATGCCGCGCGCCTCGCAGGCCGGCACGTCGATGTTGTCCAGGCCCACGCCCAGCCGGCCGACCGCGCGCAGGCGCGGGGCGGCGGCCAGCAGCGCGGCGTCGACCCGGGTGCGGTTGCGCACGATCAGCGCGTCGGCCCCGGCGCAGGCCTGCAGGAGCCGGTCGCGCGCATCGACCAGGGCCGGGTCGTAGCGCACCTCGAAGCGGGCCGACAGGGCCGCGACGGCGGCCTCGTCCATGAACTCGGAAATCACGATCTGCATGGGGAACATCCTGAAATCAAGGTTCGCGGGGCACGGTCCCCGCGCCTGGCACGTCTATGGAAAAGGGCATGCGCCCGGGCAAGGCGGCACGCGCCCCATCGTCGCAGCATGCGCGGCGGGCGGGCCCGTGCCGAGCCGGGATCGCCCGCCGCGCCCTGGGTCAGGCCGTCGTGATGCCCGCCTCCTTGATGATCTTCCCCCAGCGCTGCACTTCCTGGCGCAGGTAGTCGCCGAACTCGGCCGGCCCGCGCGGCCGCGGGATGAAGCCCAGCTTGACCATGTTCTGCTGCATGGCCGGCTTGCGCATTTCCGCGGCGATGGCCTCGCCCGCCCGGGTGGCGACGTCGTCGGGCGTGCCGGCCGGCGCCAGCACGCCGGTGAAGTTCTCCACCACCAGATCGGGCATGCCGGCCTCGGCCACGGTGGGCACGTCGGGCAGGTCCGGGCTGCGTTCCTGCGTGGTGGTGGCCAACGCCCGCAGCGCGCCGCTCTGCACGTGGGCCAGCGATTCCGGGTAGTTGGAGAAGATCACGTCCACGTGGCCGCCGATCAGGTCGGTCAGCGACGGCGCGCCGCCCTTGTAGGGGATGTGGGTCAGGCTGGTGCCGGTCAGCTTCTGGTACAGCGCCAGCGTCAGGTGCGGCGGCGTGCCGTTGCCGCTGGAGGCCGCGGTCAGCTTGCCGCCCTCGGCGGCCTTGCGCAGGTCGGCCATGGTCTTGATATCGCTCTTGGCGTTGACCACCACCAGCATGGTGGACGAGGCCAGACAGGCCAGCGGCCGCAGGTCGGCCAGCAGGTCGTAGCCGGCCTTCTCGCCGAACAGGGTGACGTTGGCCGCGTGGGTGAGCGTGATCGCCAGCCAGGTGTAGCCGTCGGGCTTGGCGCGCGCCACGTAGGCCGGGCCGATGTTGGCGTTGCCGCCGGGGCGGTTCTCCACCACCACGTTCCAGCCGTGCGCGTCCGACACGGCCTTGGCGACGGTGCGCGCGGCCACGTCGGTCAGCCCGCCGGGCGGGAAGGGCACGATGTAGTTGATGGGCTGGTCCGGCCAGGACTGCCGGGCCAGCGCGCCGGCCCAGGGGGCCGCGCCCAGCAGGCCGGCTGCGCCGGCCGCCGCCAGGGCGCGGCGGCGGGCCGGGTCGGGCGCGTGCAAGCATTTACTCATCTGTCGTCTCCTGTGCTCTGGTTCTCGTGGTTGCCGACGCGCCGCCTTCGGGCGCGGCGGGGCGGGAAGTCCCGCCCGGTCAGTGCTGCATCCCCCATTTGCGTATGGTGCGGGTCTCCACCGTGCGGAAGATCACGTTCTCGACCAGCAGGCCGATCAGTATCACGGTGAACAGGCCCGCGAAGACATTCTGGATTTCGAGCAGGTTCTTGTTCTCGTAGATGAACCAGCCCAGGCCGCCCGAGCCCGAGCTGACGCCGAACACCAGCTCGGCGGCGATCAGCGTGCGCCAGGCGAAGGCCCAGCCTATCTTCAGCCCGGTCAGGATGCTGGGGAAGGCGGCCGGGATCAGGATGCGCGTCACGTAGCCCAGGCCGCCCAGGCCGTAGTTGCGGCCCACCATGCGCAGCGTCATCGATACCGACAGGAAGCCCGAATGCGTGTTCAGCGCCACCGCCCACAGCACCGAGTGGACCAGCACGAACACCAGGCTGGACTCGCCCAGGCCGAACCAGATCAGCGCCAGCGGCAGCAGGGCGATGGCCGGCAGCGGGTTGAACATGGCGGTCAGCGTCTCCAGCAGGTCGGTGCCGATGCGCGTGGTGATGGCCAGCACCGTCAGCACCGCGGCCAGCGCCAGGCCGGCGGCGTAGCCCACCAGCAGCACCCGTATCGAGGTCCAGGCGCGCGCCAGCAGCCCGCCGTGCGCGAAGCCGTCGTACAGCGCCTGCATGGTGGCGCCGAAGGTGGGGAAGATCAGCGAGTTGTCGACGGCGCGGGCATACAGTTCCCACGCCACGGCCAGCACCGCCAGCAGGGCCAGCTTGCGCACGAAGCCGATGTTGTAGACGCGCTCCCAGGCCGACAGGGGCTTCTCCACCACGCTGGCGGTGGAGCTTTCGGGCTCGCGGTGGACCTCCGGGCGCAGCGGCGGCGTGCGGGCGATGTCATTCATGGACGGGCTCCTCCTCGACGCGGTCGGCGAACAGCATGGCGTTGATCCTGCGTTCCAGCTCCTGGGCGCGCAGCGGGTCGGCGTCGCCGCGCGCCAGGCTGTTCAGCTCGGCCTTGACCTGGCCGGGGTGGGGCGAGAGCAGCAGGATGCGGTTGCCGATGGCGATGGCCTCGGGGATCGAGTGGGTGACGAACAGCACGGTGAAGCGCGTCTCGTCCCACAGCTGCATCAGCTCGTCCTGCATCTTGCGGCGCGTGAGCGCGTCGAGCGCCGCGAAGGGCTCGTCCATGAGCAGGATGTCGGGCTCCATGGCCATGCCGCGCGCGATCGCCACGCGCTGCTTCATGCCGCCGGACAGCATGTGCGGGAAGCTGTCGGCGAACTTGGCCAGGTTGACCTTTTCTATGTAGTGCATGGCCTTGTCGCGGGCCGCCGCGCCGTTCAGCTTGCCGCTGGCCACCAGCGGGAACATGACGTTCTCGCGCACGGTCTTCCAGGGCAGCAGCTGGTCGAACTCCTGGAACACCATCATGCGGTCCGGCCCGGGGCGGTCGATAGGCTTGCCCTTCAGGCGGATCTCGCCCTCGACGGGCTGCAGGTAGCCGCCCACCGCCTTGAGCAGGGTGGACTTGCCACAGCCCGACGGGCCCAGCAGGATGAAGCGGTCGGAAGGGTGCACCTGGAAGTCCACCCGGTAGGTGGCGGTGATCAGGTGCTCGCGGGTCTTGTACTGCAGGGTCACGCCGCTGACGTCGAGCAGCGGCGCGGCCTGGGTGGCGTCGTTCATGCTTTCTGGCTCCTTCGGCCGCGCCGGCCGGATCAACTGCCGGACAGCCCGTGCGCGTTGGGGAAGAACATGTCCTTCCAGCTGTCGGGCCTGACCTTGATCGAGCCCACCTTGTGCATGAAGTCCACGTACTTCATGACGTTGTTGGGCGTGAGCGTGTAGACGATCTCCGGGTTCTCCAGCAGCTTGACGATGTCCTCCAGCGAGTTGCGCTTGTCGCCCGAGATGCGCAGGTATTCCCGGGCGGCCTGCTTCTTGTCCTGGTTGATCAGGTCGGTGGCCTCCTGCAGCGCGGCCAGGAAGGCGCCGTAGACCTTGGGGTTCTCGTCGTGGAACTTCTGCGTGGTCCACACCAGGTTGAAGGTGGCCGGCCCGCCCAGCACCTCGTAGGACGACAGCACGCGGTGCACGTCCGGCTCGCGCAGCTCGGCCTCCTGGAAGGGTGGCGAGGTGAAGTGCGCCGTCACCTCGCCCGAGCGCGACAGCATCGCCGTCATCGCATCCGGGTGGCTGAGCGAGACCGTCAGCGGGTCGAGCCGGTTCTGCTGGCCCTCGCCGAAGGCCTGCTCGGCCGCCATCTGCAGCGTCACGGCCTGGATGGACACGCGCACCGCCGGCAGGGCGATCTTGTCCTTGGGGGTGAAGTCCTTGATGGTCTTGACCGCGGGGTTGCGCGTGGTCAGGTAGAGCGGCATCGAGTTGATGGCCGACACCGCCTTGACCTTCAGGTTCTTCTGCGTGCGCGCCCACATCGTCACCATGGGCCCCACGCCGCCCGAAGCGAAGTGCAGCACGCCCGAGAGCAGGGCGTCGTTCATCACGTTGCCCCCGGCGAAGGTGGACCAGGTGACCTTGAGCTCGTCTAGGCCGGCGGCCTTGGCGTGCTTCTCGACCAGCTTGCGGTCCTGCATGACGAGCAGCGACAGGTAGCTGATGCCGGGCTGCTGCGCCACCCGCAGCTCGGTGACTTCGGCGCGCGCGGGCGCGCCCGCGCCTGCCAGCATGGCGAGCGCCAAACAAGCGCCGGCGATGGTCTTGGTGCCTTGCATGTCTTCCTCCTTATCGTGGATAAGCCCGTCCGTCCGTCACGCCCGCGCCGCCTGGGCGGCGCGGGATCGTGGGCGTCCGGGTCTTGCCGCAACGGGGCGGGGTCGCCCCTTGCCGCGGTCTTGCATCGGGCGCGGGCCGGCGGGGTCTGTCGCCCCTGTCTCCTCGGCCGGCCTGCGCCCTGGGCGCCGCCTCAGGCGCTTTCGAACAGGCGGGTCAGCACGAACTCGCGGTGGCCCAGGGCCTCGGCCGAGGTCCAGCGGCCGTTGGCGGTGGCCAGCATGCACTCCAGCAGCTTGTCGCCGGCCTGGTCCAGGTCGATCTCGCGCTGCAGCAGGCCGCTGGTGTCCACGTCGACGTGCTCGGCCATGGTGCGCACGGTGCGCGGGTTGGCGCAGATCTTGATGACCGGCAGGATGGGGTTGCCGATCACGTTGCCCTGGCCGGTCGGGAAGAAGTGCACCGCGAAGCCCGAGGCCGCGCACAGCGTGACCATCTCGGCCGCGGCCGAGGACGAATCCATGAACCACAGGCCGGGGGCGTCGGGGATCTCGGCCTTGTCCAGCACGCCGTCCACCTTGCAGCGCTTGCCTATCTTCTGGATGTTGCCCAGGGCCTTTTCCTCGATGGTGGTCAGGCCGCCGGCGATGTTGCCCTTGGTGGGCTGGGACTCGGACAGGTCGCTGGTCTTCCAGCGGTTGATCATGTCCTGGTAGCGGTTGAACATGAACATGAAGCGCTCGCGCACCTTGTCGTTGGCGCAGCGCTGCGCCACGATGTGCTCGCCGCCGGTGATCTCGGACGTCTCGCCGAAGACCAGCGTGCTGCCCAGCGCGTAGAGCTTGTCGAAGGCGTTGCCCACGGTGGGGTTGGCGCCACAGCCCGAGGTGGTGTCGGACTCGCCGCACTTGGTCGACACCCACAGGTCGGAGATGGGGCATTCCTCGCGCTGCAGGCCGGTGGCGTAGTGGACGAATTCCTTGGCCTTGCGCGAGGCGCGCAGGATGGTGTCGTGGTCGCCGTGCAGCTCGATGCCGAAGCCGGCCACCGGCTTGCCGGTGGCGGCGATGCCGTCGACCACCCGCTGGGTCCAACCTTCCTCGATGCCGATCACGATCACCGCGGCCACGTTGGGGTTGCAGCCGGTGCCGATCAGGGTGCGGAAGTGCAGCTCCAGGTCCTCGCCGAACTGCAGCCGGCCGTAGGGGTGGGGCAGGGCCAGGGTGCCCTTGATGTTGTTGGCCACGGCCTCGGCCGCGGCGTTGGAGATGTCGTCCACGGGCAGGACGATGACGTGGTTGCGCACGCCGACGCGGCCGTTGTCGCGGCGGTAGCCCAGGAAGGTGGTGGAAGAAGAAACGACTGCCATTGTGGGTGTCCTCGGTTCGCTCGGTTCTATGAGGGGCGGGGCTTTCGCGCGCGGGGCGCGGCCTACCAGCGCTTGGTCTTGATGTTGTGGACGTGGGCGTGCTCGCCCGCCCTGATGTCGGCGACGACCCGGCCGATGTCGATGCCGTACTTGTAGACGGTGTCGTCCTTGGCCATGTCCTTGAGCGCGACCTTGTGGCCGATGGGGATGTCCTGCAGGGCCTTGACGTGGACGATCTTGTCCTCGTCCATGATCCAGGCGTTCAGCTCGGTGCCGGCGCTGATGCCTTCGACCACCGCGACCGCGACGGTGTCCTTGGAGTCGTGCAATACGGCGTGAATCATCGTTTTCCTCTCCTGGTGGGGTGCCGGCCGATGCGTGCATGGCGCGGCCGGCCGGCACATATTAGGGGGGCTGTTTCGCCGAGTCAACTAAATCATATATATGAATCAGATGATTTATGCCCGGCGCTGCACTACAATGACGCCGGTCAAGTATTTCTTTGCCACATCATGAAAATCCCCGAGGCCCATGCCGTCCCGCTGGGCAGCCCGCTGTACAGGCAGGTCAAGCAGGCCATGCTGGCGGCGCTGGCGCGCGGCGAGTGGAAGCAGGGCGAGGCCGTGCCGCCCGAAAAGACCCTGGCCGAACGCTTCGGCGTGTCCATCGGCACGCTGCGCAAGGCCATCGACGAGCTCGCCGCCGAGAACATCCTGATCCGCCACCAGGGGCGCGGCACCTTCGTGGCCATCCACGCTCGCAACCAGCACTTCTTCAAGTTCTTCCGCATCGTGCGCGGCGACGGCCACCGCTCCTACCCGTCCACCGAGCTGGTGCGCTTCCGGCGCGTGCGCGCCTCGGCCACGGTGCGGGAGAAACTGCTGCTGGGGCCGGGCGCCTATGTGTACGAGTTCTCCAACGTGCTGTCGCTGAACGGCGACGTGGTGCTGATGGACGACATCGCGCTGCCCGAGGCGCTGTTTTCCGGCCTGACCGAGAAGCAGCTGCGCGAGCGGCCCAGCACGCTCTACAACTTCTACCAGGACGCCTACGGCCTGAACGTGATCGCCACCGACGAGCGCCTGCGCGTGTGCCGGGCCGAGCCCGCCCAGGCGCGCTGGCTGGGCGTGGAGGCGGGCGAGCCCCTGCTGGAGATCCGCCGCGTGGCCTATTCCTACCACCAGCGGCCGGTGGAGTGGCGCGTCTCGCGCGTGAACACCGAGGGCTACGAATACCTGGGCCAGGAGCCGGGCCACCCGCCCGGGGAGTGAGCGCCGCCGGGCAGTGCTAGAATTCCCATCAGCTTATTTCCCATAGTTCGTTGTCGGCGCCGATTTGCCTGATCCGCTTGCGGGCGCCTCATAAATCCAGCTAAAGAGGTCCCCGTGACTGACACCTTCCTGCCGTCCCCGGCGACAGCGTCGCCGACCGCCCCCGCTTCCTGCTCGGGCCTTTCCCTCGCTCCCTCTTCCGAACCGCGCTCCGTCGGCCTGGTCAGGCCCGTCATGGAAGCCTTCGACGAGCCGTTGCCGCTGGCCAGCGGCAGCACGCTGGACCGCTACGAGCTGGCCGTGGAAACCTACGGCACGCTCAACGAAGCGCGCAGCAACGCCGTCCTGGTCTGCCACGCGCTGAACGCCTCGCACCACGTGGCCGGCGTCTCGGCCAGCGACCCGGACGACCTGGGATGGTGGGACAACATGGTCGGCCCGGGCAAGCCGGTCGACACCGACCGCTACTTCGTCATCGGCGTCAACAACCTGGGCTCCTGCTTCGGCTCGACCGGCCCGGCCAGCATCAACCCGGCCACCGGCCGGCCCTGGGGCGCGGCCTTCCCGGTGCTCACGGTCGAGGACTGGGTCAACGCCCAGGCGCGCCTGGCCGACCGCTTCGGCATCGCGCGCTTCGCCGCGGTCATGGGCGGCTCGCTGGGCGGCATGCAGGCGCTCAGCTGGGCCATCACTTGCCCCGAGCGGGTGGCGCACTGCGTGGTCATCGCCAGCACGCCGCGCCTGTCGGCGCAGAACATCGGCTTCAACGAGGTGGCGCGCCGCGCCATCATCACCGACCCGGACTTCCACGGCGGCGACTACTACGCGCACAACACCGTGCCGCGCCGCGGCCTGTCGGTGGCGCGCATGCTGGGCCACATCACCTACCTGTCCGACGACGACATGGCCGCCAAGTTCGGCCGCGCCCAGCGCGAGCCGGCGCAGGACGGCGCCTACCGCTACGGCTACGACGTGGAGTTCGAGGTCGAGTCCTACCTGCGCTACCAGGGCGAGAAGTTCTCGCGCTACTTCGACGCCAACACCTACCTGCTGATCACGCGCGCGCTGGACTACTTCGACCCGGCGCGCGGCCACGGCGGCGACCTGGCGCGCGCCCTGGCGCCGGCCGCGGCCGACTTCCTGCTGTGTCCTTCTCCACCGACTGGCGCTTCCCGCCCGAGCGCTCGCGCGAGATCGTGCGCGCCCTGGTCAACAACCGGCGCCCGGTGACCTACGCCGAGATCGACGCGCCGCACGGCCACGACGCCTTCCTGCTGGACGACGCCCGCTACCACTCGGTCGTGGCCGGCTACTTCGACCGCATCGCCCGCACGCTGGACCTGGGCGAGCGCGCGGGCGGCCAGGCCGCGCCCGCCGGCCCCGCTGCGCAGGCGGCGGCAGTGGCGGCGGCAGGGGAGGCAGCGGCATGAGCCGGCAGAGCCGCCTCAAGGGCGAATTCCCCCTCGGGGGGACGGCGCGCAGCGCCCAGGGGGCATCATGAGCCCCGCCCGCAACCAGCCCGGCCAGGCCGCGCTGCGGCCCGACCTGGCGCGCATCGCCAGCTGGATAGAGCCCGGCAGCCGGGTGCTGGACCTGGGCTGCGGCGACGGCGCGCTGCTGGCCTGGCTGCGCGACGCCCGCCGCGTCCAGGGCGCCGGCGTGGAGATCGACGACGCCTGCATGATCGCCTGCGTGCGCCGCGGCGTCGAGGTCATCCAGCAGAACCTGGAGGACGGCCTGGCGCTGTTCGACGACGGGCAGTTCGATACCGTGGTGCTGTCGCAGACCCTGCAGTCCATGCGCCACACCGAGCACATCCTGCGCGAGATGATGCGGGTCGGCCGTCACGGCGTGGTGTCCTTCCCCAACTTCGGCTACTGGCCGCACGGCTGGTCCATCCTGCGCGGGCGCATGCCGGTCACCGGGCAGATGCCCTACGAGTGGTACAACACGCCCAACATCCACCTGTGCACGCTGCGCGACTTCGAGGACCTGGCCCGCAAGCTGGGCCTGCGCATCGTCGGGCGCGCCACCTTCAACGGCGCGCGCGAGGTTCGCGTCATGCCGGGCTGGCGCAGCACCCTGGCGGTCTACCGGCTGACCCAGCCCTAGGGCCGCCTTCCCACGCCCTGCCCACATCCCCACCCATTCCGAAAGGAGCCCCGTGTCCAGCAGCCGGCCGATCACCCAACCCGACACGCAGCCCGCCCCCGTCCGCGCATGGGACCTCTACGCCGGCAGGCGGGTCGCGCCGCTGCTGGCGCTGGGCTTCGCCAGCGGCCTGCCGCTGGCCCTGACCGGCGGCACCCTGCAGGCCTGGGCCACCGTCGAGGACGTGTCCCTGCAGGAGATCGGCTTCCTGACCCTGGTCGGCTCGGCCTACACGCTCAAGTTCCTGTGGGCGCCGCTGGTGGACCGCTACGTGCCGCCGCTGCTGGGCCGGCGCCGCGGCTGGATGCTGCTCACCCAGCTGCTGCTGGCCGCCGGCATCATGGCCATGGGGCTGCTCTCGCCCGGCGGCGCACTGCTGCCGCTGGCGCTGCTGGCCGTGGCGGTGGCCTTCTTCTCGGCCACCCAGGACATCGCCTTCGACGCCTACCGCACCGACGTGCTGCGCCAGGAAGAGCGCGGCGCGGGCGCGGCCCTGTCGGTGCTGGGCTACCGGCTGGCCATGCTGGTCTCGGGCGGGCTGGCGCTGATCCTGGCCGACCGCTGGCTGGGCTGGGGCAATACCTATGTGCTGATGGGCGCGCTGATGGGCCTGGCCGCGCTGGTGACGCTGGCCGCGCCCGAGCCGGAGGCGCCGGCGCAGGCGCCGCGCTCGCTGGCCGACGCGGTGGCGCTGCCCTTCCGCGAATTCTTCGGCCGCCCCGAGGCGCTGACGGTGCTGCTGCTCATCGTGCTCTACAAGCTGGGCGACGCCTTCGCGGGTGCCTTGTCGACCACCTTCCTGATCCGCGGCGCGGGCTTCTCGCCCGCCGAGGTGGGCACCGTCAACAAGGTGCTGGGCCTGGCCGCCACCATCTTCGGCGCGCTGGCCGGCGGCGCGCTGATGGCGCGGCTCGGCCTGTACCGTTCGCTGATGCTGTTCGGCCTGCTGCAGGCCGTGTCCAACCTGGGCTACTGGCTGATCGCCGTCAGCCCCAGGAGCCTGCCCCTGATGGCGGCCGCCGTCGGGGTGGAGAACCTGTGCGGCGGCCTGGGCACGGCGGCCTTCGTGGCGCTGCTGATGGGCCTGTGCGACGCGCGCTTCACCGCCACCCAGTTCGCCCTGCTGTCGGCGCTGTCGGCCGTGGGGCGCACCTACCTGGCCGGGCCGCTCACCCCGCCCCTGGTCGAAAGCCTGGGCTGGCCCGGCTTCTTCCTGTTGACGGTGCTCATCGCGCTGCCCGGCCTGCTGCTGCTGTACTGGCGGCGCGCGGACGTGCGCAAGGCCGACCGCTCGCCCCGCTGAGCTGTCGTTTAGATTTCCGCGTCCAGCTTGCGCCGCAGCGCCTGCAGGTCGAGGATGCGCACCGAGCGCTGCTGGACCGCGATCACTTCCTCGCGCGCCAGCCGCGAGAACAGCCGGCTGACCGTCTCCAGCGTCATGCCCAGGTAGTTGCCGAGCTCGGCGCGGCTCATGCGCATCAGGAATTCGTTGGGGGAATAGCCCAGCACCGCCAGCCGCTGCGACAGGTTGAGCAGGAAGGCCGCCAGCCGCTTCTCGGCCGGGGCCGAGCCCAGCGCCAGCAGCATGCGCTGCGAGCGCGACAGCTCGCGGCTGAGCAGGCTGCGCACCTGCTTCTCCAGGGTGGGCAGGCGGGCCGAGACGTCGTCGATGCGGTCCATCCGGATGACGCACAGCTCCGCGTCCTCCAGCGCCACGGCGCGGCTGTCGTGCCGGCCTTCCATCATGCCGTCCAGGCCGACGACCTCGCCGGGCATGGGAAAGCCGGTGATCTGCACGTCGCCGGAAGCGTCCTCGACCTGGATCTTCATGAAGCCGCTGCGCAGCCCGTAGACCGCGCGCAGCGGGTCGCCCGGGGCGAACAGGGTTTCGCCGCGCGGCACCCGGATCCGCTCGCGCACGATCTCGTCGAGCTCGGCGGATTCGTCGGGCGGCAGGCCGACGGGCAGACAGACGTGGCCCAGCATGCAGGTGGAGCACCGGGCAGTACCGGGGGCGACGGGGATGCGCTTGGTCATGGCGGGCACTCGGCTGGTGGGGATGGAACGGGGCGCCGGCCGTGCTGCCGCGCCGGCTGCAACCTGGCCGCCGAACCCCGCGGGGGCGACGATACCACGCGGGCTGCGGGCCGGCGGCCAATACCCCTGTGCTGCGGGCGGGTACCCGTAGCGGCGGCCCGCGCCGCGACTAAGGGAAATCACTGAATTGCAGGCCCTGTGCGCCCGGCGCATAATTTCAACCATCACGTATTGAATAGCAATACGGTTAAATCGATAAATGGATTCAAGGGGAAGCAGCGATGCCCGACACCTCCATCGCCTGGCCCGGCGGCGCCAGGATCGCCGTCACGCTCACTTTCGACGTGGACGCGGAAACCCTGTGGCTGTCCCGCGATCCGGAGAACGCCAAGCGTCCCGGCGTGCTCAGCCAGGGCACCTACGGTCCCAAGGTGGGCGTGCCCAGGATCCTGGAAACCCTGAAGGATGCGGGCGTGCCGGGCACCTTCTTCGTGCCCGGCTGGACGGCCGAGCACCATACCCAGCGCATCGAGTCCATCGTGCGCGACGGCCACGAGATCGGGCACCACAGCTATTCGCACCGCTGGGCCGCCGACCTGGACGCCCTGACCGAGGAAATGGAAAAAGGGCTGGAGGCCCTGTCGCGCACCCTGGGCGTGGTGCCCAAGGGCTACCGCTCGCCGGCCGGCGAGACCAGCGACGACCTGTTCCAGCTGCTCGACAGGCACGGCTTCGTCTACGACTCGTCGCTGATGGACGACGTCATGCCCTACCGGCACACGCTGCCCGGCGGCCGGCCCGGGGTGGTGGAACTGCCCTGGCACTGGAGCCTGGACGACGCGCCCTACGCGCTGTTCTCGATGCGCAACCCGCGCCCCATCATGACCAACAGCCACATCCTGGAAATCTTCAAGGCCGAGTTCCGCGAGCTCTACAAGTGGGGCGGCCTGTTCAACCCCATCTTCCACCCGCAGGTGGTGGGCCGGCCCAGCCGCATCGCCATGCTGCGCGAGCTGATCGCCTGGATCCAGACCTTTCCCGGCGTCTGGTTCGCCACCGGTACGCAGGCCGCGCAGGCCTGGGCGCAATCGACGGAACGGGCCTGACCATGAATGCTTCCGCTACCGCGCCGGCCATCCTGGCCATCGGCGGCACCACGCGCGCGGGCTCGACCTCCGAGCGCGCGCTGCTGCATGCCGCCGGGCAGGCGCGCAAGCTCGGCGCGGCCGTCACCGTCCTGTGCGGCCAGGACCTGATGTTCCCCATCCTGGACCCGGCCGCCGCCTGCGACGATCCCCGGGTCGAGCGCTTCCTGCGCGCCGTGCGCGCGAGCGACGGGCTGATCATTTCGTCGGCCGCCTACCACGGCGGCGTCTCGGGCATGCTCAAGAACGCCATCGACTACATCGACAGCGACAGCCCGGCCGACCCCTACCTGTCCAACCGCGCCGTGGGCTGCATCGCCTGCGCCGGCGGCTGGCAGGCCACCGTCACCACCATGTCCTCGCTGCGCTCGATCGTGCACGCCCTGCGCGGCTGGCCGGTGCCGCTGGGCGTGACCATCAATTCCAGCGAGAAGGTCTTCGGCCCGGACGGCAGCTGCCAGGACGAGCGGGTGGCCGACAGCCTGGACCAGCTCGCGCGCGAGGTCGTCGCCTTCGCCTCGGTGCGCCGCAGGCTGGCGGCCGTCTCGCGGGGCGCGGCCGCCGCCTGAGGCGGGCGGCGCGCAGCCCGGGACCCCATCGAACCACGCAGCACCACACGGACGCAGGACCACACCATGAACAGCGCGAACCCGCTTTTCAACAGCAACAAGATGAAGCTGGGCATCTTCGGCACCAACGGCCGCGGCGGCCCGCAGACCCTGGTGCCGGAGGCCTACAAGCCCACTTGGCCCAACGCCACGGGAACGGCGCAGATGGCCGACCGCGCGGGCTTCGAGGCCATCGTCGCCTATGCCCGCTGGAAGGGCTATATGTCCGGGCGGCCGGACCACCCCAGCGGCATCGTCCTGGACCCGTTCACCTTCGCGGCCGGGATCTCGCAGCTGACCCGCCATGCGGCCGTCTTCGCGACCTGCCACGCGCCGGCCCTGCATCCCATCGCCGCGGCCAAGATGTGCACCACCATCGACATCATGTCGGGCGGGCGCTTCGCGCTGAACGTGGTGGGCGGCTGGAACAAGGCCGAGCTGGAGATGTTCGGCGCGCCGCTCAAGGAGCACGACGCCCGCTACGACCACCTGGAGGAATGGCTGAAGATCGTCAAGCGCCTGTGGAAGGAGCCCGACGAGTTCGACTACGCCGGCGACTTCTACCAGGTCAAGGAAGGCATGTCCTCGCCCAAGCCGCTGCAGCAGAGCCCGAACATCCCCATCATGAGCGCCGGGGGCTCGGAGCGCGGGCGCCGCTTCGCCTGCGAGCACGCCGACATGTGCTTCGTCATGCTCAAGACCGACGACCTGGCCACCTGCCGCAAGCAGATCGACGAATACAAGCAGTACGCGCTGGAAGAGTTCGGCCGCAAGGTGCAGGTGTGGACCTATACGCCGGTGATCCAGCGCGAGACCCGCAAGGAGGCCGAGGCCTACCTGCACCATTTCGCCGTCGAGCACGCCGACAACGAAAGCATCGACGCCTGGACCGCCGGCCTGGCCGCGCAGACCCGCATCCTGTCGCCCAAGGAGCTGCAGGAATTCCGCGTGCGCTTCGCGGCCGGGGCCGGCGGCTCCATCCTGATGGGCACCGCCGGGGACATCGCCGATACGCTGGAAATGTATTCCGAGGCCGGCCTGGACGGCGCGCTGCTGACCTGGGTGGATTTCTTCGACGGCCTGGGCCGCTTCACGGCGGACGTGCTGCCCATCCTGGAGGCGCGCGGCCTGCGCGCCCCGTTCACCGCGCAGGCCGACTAGGCGTGCGCACGGCCAACGCGACACGAGGAGACCCATGTCCCGCTCCAAGAACCCCGCCGGCGACGCACCGGAGCCGGCCAAGGTGACCCGGCTGAACATGCCCACCGGCCTGGCGGACTCGCGCGCCCAGGCGCCCGGCGTGGACGAGCGCCTGTTCCTGAAATCGGTCGAGCGCACCTTCCGCGTGCTGGAGGCCTTCGGCGTGTCGTACCGGCCGCTGTCGCTGGCCGAGATCGCCAAGATCGCCGGCATGGACAAGAGCGGCGCGCAGCGCATCTGCCACACGCTGCTGGCCCTGAACTACCTGGAGCGCGACGCCGCCGACACCGGCTTCGTGCCGGGCAAGCGGCTGCTGGAAAGGTCGTTCGACTACCTGCGCTACAACCCGCTGATCGAGCGCGCCATCCCCATCCTGATCGAGCTGCGCAAGAACGTGCAGGAACGCGTGGACCTCAGCCTGTTCGACGACCTGAGCGTGATCTACGCCTACCGCCTGCAGAGCAAGCGCGACTCGTTCGCCGCCACGCTGGTCGGCCGCCGCCTGCCCACCTACGTCGCCTCCGGCGGGCGCGCGATCCTGGCCCACCTGCCCGACGCCGAGGTCGACGACATCCTGGCGCGCTCGGACCGGCGCGCGCTCACGTCCAAGACCGTCACCGACGTCGGCGAGATCTGGAAGATCATCCGCCAGGCGCGCATCGACGGCTACGTCCTGACGCAGGAGGAATGGCTGCAGGGCGAGATCGTCATCGCCGCGGCGATCACCGACGCGGCGCAGCGTCCGGTGGCCGCCATCCACGTGTCGGCCTCGCTGTCCGAATGGCAGGTCGACGACTTCCGCCGCCGGATCGCGCCGCTGGTCATGGAGGCCGCCCGCGCCCTGAGCGGCAAGTAGCCCCGCCGCGTCCGCGCGGCCGCAGGGCGCGCCCGGCCGCGGCATCCGATTCCCCCCACCTGAAACGCATCATGTCCTACGATCCCGTCCGATACACGCCCTTGACCTTCCACGACGCCGTCCCGCGCTTCCTGGACGGCAGCGACACGCCGCGCGCCTACCTGGAGCGCTGCCTGGCCGTCATCGCCCAGCGCGAGCCCGTCGTGCGCGCCTGGGTCACGCTCAACGAGGAAGGCGCGCGCAGGAGCGCGGACGAATCGACCAGGCGCTACCGGGCCGGCCGGCCGCTGTCGTCGATCGACGGCCTGCCGCTGGGCGTGAAGGACCTGATCCACACCAAGGACCTGCCCACCGGCATGGGCAGCGACCTGTACAAGGACAACCACACGCATACGGATTCCGCCGCCATCCGCGCGCTGCGCGACGCCGGCGCGATCATCCTGGGCAAGACCGTGACCACCGAGCTGGGCATGTCCCATCCCGGGCCGACCACCAACCCCTTCGACCCCAGCCGCACGCCCGGCGGCTCGTCCAGCGGCTCGGCCGCCGTGGTGGGGGCGGGCATGGTGCCGGCGGCCATCGGCACCCAGGTGGTCGGGTCCATCATCCGCCCGGCAGGCTTCTGCGCCAACTACGCGCTCAAGCCCACCTACGGCGCCATCAACCGCGGCGAGCGCCAGGGCTACAGCCAGAGCCACTTCGGCGTGCACGCGGGCTGCCTGCGCGACATGTGGCAGGTGGCCGTGGAGATGGCCCGGCGCGCCGGCGGCGACCCCGGCCACCCCGGCCTGTACGGCGGCGTCGAGCTGCCCCCGCCGGAGCGGCCCACGCGCCTGATCGTGATGGAAGGCCAGGGCTGGGACTCGGTCGACGGCCAGGCGAAGGAAGGCTTCGAGCGCCTGCTCGACGCCCTGCGCAAGGCGGGCGTCCAGATCCTGCGGCGATCCGACAACCGGGCGATAGAGGCCTTCGAGGCCAGCATCGCCGACTGCATGGCGCTGTGCCGGGACATCTGCGGCTACGAGCTGCGCTGGTCGCTGGAGAACCTGGTCGAACGCCACGGCAACGTGCTGAGCGAAAGCATGATGGGCCGCCTGGCGCTGTCGCGCAAGATGGACATCGACGATTACCGCGCCCTGCTGCGTCAGCGCGCCGCCATGCACCGCTGCCACGAAGACCTGGCCGGCGTGGGCGACGCCATCATCAGCCTGTCGTCGCTGGGGCCGGCGCCGCTCATGGGCGACGCCAGCGGCAGCGACCCCGGCATCGCCCACACCACCGGCTCGCCCGTGATGAACGCGCCCTCGTCGGCGCTGTGGGCGCCGGCGATCAGCGTGCCGATGCTGGCGGTGCGCGCCATGCCGGTGGGCGTGCAGATCATGGGCCAGCGCCATGGCGACGAGCGCCTGGCTCGGCTGGCCGGCTGGCTGCGGCAGAACGTCCAGCCCGTTTCCATCCACTGACCGCGGGACAGGCGCCATGACGCTCACGGTTCGCAATCTCCAGGCGTACTACGGCAAGAGCCACATCCTGCAGGGCGTGGACCTGAGCGTGGGCGAGCGCGAGATCGTCACCCTGCTGGGCCGCAACGGGGCGGGCAAGACCACGTCCATGCGCTGCATCGCCGGCCTGGTCGCCCCGCGCGGCGGCGCCATCGAGTTCGACGGCCGGCCGCTGGCCGGCCTGCCGGCGCACGCGATCAACCGGCTGGGCATCGCGCTGGTGCCCGAGCACCGCGGCATCTTCTCGGCTCTGACGGTGCACGAGAACCTGGCCATCGCCGCCCGGCCGGGCGACAGCGGCTGGACCATCCCGCGGGTCTACGAGCTGTTCCCGCGCCTGGGCGAGCGGCGCGGCAACGGCGGCGGCAAGCTGTCCGGGGGCGAGCAGCAGATGCTGTCGATCGCGCGCGCCCTGCTCACGCACCCGCGCCTGCTGCTGCTGGACGAGCCCACGGAAGGCCTGGCCCCGGTCATCGTCAAGCTGCTGGTCGAGACCTTCCGGACCATACGCGACTCGGGCGTGTCCATCCTGATGGTCGAGCAGAACCTGAAGGTCTGCGCAGAGCTGGCCGACCGCCATCACGTCGTCGAGCTGGGCAGGAGCGTTTTTTCCGGCACCTACGCCGAACTGAGCCAGGGCAGCCTGATCGCCCGCTACCTGGGTGTGGAGACATGAGCACACGCTGTTCGCCTTTCCCTGCTGTACCCGTTCATCCCGTACGAGCATCAAGGAATCCATCATGAACCGTAGATCGTTTCTCTCCAGCGCCGCCGCCGTCGCGGCGGGCCTGTCCGCACCCCTGGTCGGGCGCAGCGCCTTCGCCAAGGAAACCGTGACCGTGGGCGGCCCGCTGTCCCTGTCCGGCGTGTTCGCCAACGTCGGCACGCCGGTGGACATGGGCAACCGCATGGCGGTGGAGTTCTTCAACCGCAGCCTGCCGGTGCAGCTGCAATACCTGTCGCTGGACGACCAGAGCGACCCCGGCAAGGGCGTGCGCAAGGTCCAGGAAGCCATCCAGCAGAGCGGCGTCAAGTATTTCTCGGGCACGTCCAACTCGGCCAGCGCCATGGCGGTGGCCAAGGAGGTCTACGGCGCGGGCGGCGTCTACGTCAACCAGGCCGGGGCCGATTCCGTGACCGGCGCCGACTGCAACCGTTCCACCTTCCGCTGGCCGGCCGCCACCTACGGCGCCATCGAGCAGTCGGTGCGGCCGCTGATCGACCTGCATCCCAAGGCCAGGCGCTGGTACACCATCACCGGCCAGTACGTGTTCGGCGAGGCCCTGCTGGCCAACACCAAGCGGGTGCTGGCCGAGAAGCAGTGCGAGCACGTGGGCAACGTCTCGCACTCGCTGTCGGAGAAGGAGTTCTCGGGCTACATCGCCAACGCCATGGCGGCGCAGCCCGACGTGCTGTGCATCCTGAACTTCGGCAACCAGACCATGGACGTGATCCGCGCGGCCGTCAATTTCGGCATGAAGCGCAACGTCATCATCATCGCGCCCTGGTCCACCGGGCTGGACCAGTTCCAGGCCCTGGGCCCGGACGTGGTCGAGGGCCTGTACTTCGGCATCCAGTACTGGCACGACCTGCAGACGCCCGGCAACCGCCGGCTGCTGGAAGCCTACGCGCAGCAGTACAAGGACCGCCCCAACCACAGCTTCGCAACCGCCTTCGCCTGCACCCAGGTGATCGCCGAAGGCATCGCCAAGGCGGGCACGGCCGACTGCGCCCAGGTCATCAAGGCGCTGGAGGGGCTGCAGTACGAGGGCATCTGCGGCACCGAGACCGTCCGGGCGGGCGACCACCAGATCCTCAAGGACTGCTACCTGGCCCGCGGCAAGGCCAAGTCGGCCATGAAGGACGCCTACGACTTCGCCGACATCCTGTCCGGGGGCCAATCCTTCCTGCCGGTCGAGCAGACCGGATGCACCTTCCCGGCGTGACCGGGCAGGCAGCGCGGAGCGGCCCTACATGAATATCTACCTGTTCCAGCTCGTCAACGGCCTCGGCCTGGGCATGATCTATTTCCTGACGGCGGTCGGGCTGTCCATCCTTTTCGGGCTGCTCAACTTCGTCAACTTCGCGCACGGCGCCTTCTTCCTGTTCGGCGCCTACGCCTGCTTCGAGATCGCCAGCCGGACGGGCAGCTTCTACCTGTCGCTGCTGCTCGCGCCGCTGTGCGTGGCGGCGCTGGGCTGGGGGCTGAACAAGTTCCTGCTCAACCGCGTCATGCACCTGGCCCACAGCGCCCACATCCTGATCACCTTCGGGATCATGCTGGTCCTGCAGGAACTGGTGGTGCTGGCCTGGGGGCCGCTGCCGCAGAACGTGCCCATGCCGGCCGGGCTGTCGGGCGCGCTGATCCTGGGCAGCTTCGTGTATCCGCAGTACCGGCTGTTCGTGATCGGCCTGTCCATCGCCGTGGCCGTGCTGCTCTACCTGGTGCTGGAGAAGACCCGCTTCGGCGCGCTGCTGCGCGCGGCCAGCCAGGACGCCTCCACGGTGTCGCTGATCGGCGTGAACGTGGCCGGGATCTTCTCCGCCGCCTTCGCGCTGGGCGGCTGGCTGGCCGGGCTGGCGGGCGTGCTGACCGCGCCCATGCGCGGCGTCGACCCGGCCATGGGCATGGACGCGCTGGCCATCGCCTTCGCGGTGGTGATCGTGGGCGGGCTGGGCTCGTTCACGGGCGCCCTGGTGGGCGGCCTGCTGGTCGGGGTGGTGCAGAGCATGATGAGCACCGTCTGGCCGGAAGGCGCCCGGCTGATGATTTATTGCGCCGTCGCCGCCGTGCTCCTCCTGCGCCCCAACGGGCTGCTGGGGCGGGCCTGACGCGGCACATACAACGACAAGGGGATCGAATCGATGCGCTGGAGTTTTCCTATCCTGCTGGCGACGATGGGGGCGCTGGCGTGGCTGTCCGCGTCGTCGTCGCTGCCGACGGAGATATTCATCTTCGCCATCGCCGCGCTGGGCTTCAACGTGCTCTACGGCATGACCGGGCTGCTGTCCTTCGGCCAGAGCGTGTTCTTCGGCGGCGCGGCCTACTGCTGCGGGCTGCTGGGCATGGCGTATCCGCTGGGCGCGCCCATGCTCACCCTGGCGGGCGGCCTGACCGGCCTGCTGGTGGCGCTGTTCTTCTCGCTCATCTCGCTGCGCAGCCGCGGCATCTACTTCGTCATGCTGACCCTGGCGCTGGGCCAGGTCGGCTATTTCCTGGCGCTGACCTTCAAGGAGTACACCGGCGGGGAGAACGGCCTGTCCGGCCTGGCGCGGCCCGACGTGACCGTGTTCGGCCGGGTGCTGTTCGAGCTGCAGTCGCCCGCGTCCTTCATGGGGTATTGCGCCGCGGTGCTGATCCTGGCCTTCCTGTTCGTGGAAATGCTGTCGCGCTCGCCGCTGGGCAGCGTGCTGACAGCGCTGCGCCTGAACGAGGCGCGCACCGAGGTGCTGGGCTACCGCACGCGCTGGTTCCGGCTGGCGGCGTTTTCCATATCGGGCTTCATGACCGGCGTGGCCGGCGCGCTCTACGCCATGTTCCTGCGCTTCGTGCCGCTGAACACCATCGATTTCGAAACCGCGGAAAAGCTCGTCATCATGACCATCATCGGCGGCGTGGGCTCGTCGCTGGGTCCGGTGGTGGGCGCCGCCCTGTTCCTGCTGGCCGCCGACCTGCTCTCGCCCATCTGGCCGCGCTGGCTGATGATCATGGGCGTGCTGCTGGTCCTGGTGGTGATGGTGTTCAAGGGCGGGGTGGTGGACCTGGCGCTCGCCCGCATCCGCCAGCGCCGCGGCGCCGCGCGCGACGGCGCGCTGCGTGCGGCCGGGGAGGACGCGGCATGAGCGCGCCGGCCCGTCCCAAGCCCGAGTCGCCGGGCGCGCGCCGCGAAGGCGGCCCGGCGAGCGATCCCATCCTGGAAGCGCGCGGCATCTCGGTGCGCTTCGGCGGCTTCAAGGCCGTCAACGACGTCGACATCACGGTCGAGCGCGGCGCCATACACGCCATACTGGGCCCCAACGGCGCCGGCAAGACCACGCTGTTCAACGCCCTGAGCGGCCTGGTCCCGCTGGCCGGCGGCACCATCCGCTTCGACGGCCGGCAGATCGAATCCGTACCCGTCTCGCGGCGCGCGCACCTGGGCTTCGCGCGCTCGTTCCAGATCAGCAACCTGTATGGCGACCTGCCCGTGCGCGAGAACGTGCGCCTGGCCCTGCAGGCCATGCGCGGGGCGCGCGCCTTCGACTTCCTGTCCTTCACCGCCAGGCAGGCCGACCTGCTGGGCAAGGCGGACCGCCTGCTGCAGGAAGTGGCGCTGGCCGGCAAGGCCGGGTCCCCGGCGGCCGAGCTGTCGCATGGAGAGCAGCGGCGCCTGGAGATCGCGCTGGCCCTGGCGGGCGATCCCAGCATCCTGTTCCTGGACGAGCCGACCGCCGGCATGGGCATCGACGACATCGCCTTCACCAAGCAGCTGATCCTGGACCTGGTCGCGCGCAAGGGCGTCAGCGTGGTGCTCATCGAGCACAACATGCCCCTGGTCATGGACATCAGCGACCGCATCACCGTGCTGCAGCAGGGCGAGAAGATCGCCGAGGGCGACCCGCAGGCGATACGGGCCGACCCGGTGGTGCGCATGGCCTATCTGGGCGAGTAGCCGTGCGGGCGCAGGCGTTTCCATCCGATCCATTGGGGGCATATCCGACATGACGACACTGGCGGGCAGGACGGCCCTCATCACCGGCGGGGCCAACGGCATCGGCGCGGCCATCGCGCGGCGCTTCGCGCAGGAAGGCGCGGCGCTGGCGCTGCTGGACGCCGACGGCGAGGGCCTGGACAGGCTGGCCGGCGAGCTGCGGACCGCGGGCGCCCGGGTCGCGGCCTGCCGCTGCGACGTGACCGCGGGCGACAGCCTGCGCGGCGCGGTCGCCGATGCGCAGGCGCAGCTGGGCGGCATCGACGTGCTGGTCAACAACGCCGGCGGCAGCGGCCCCAGGCCGGTGCTGGACGTCGAGGACATCGACGACGACGTCTGGGACCACGTCATGGCGCTCAACCTGCGCAGCGCCTTCCTGTGCTGCAAGCTGGTGGTGCCCGGGATGCGCGAGCGCCGCTACGGCCGCATCGTCAATATGTCCTCGACCCTGCGCGACGGCCTGGTCGGGCCGCTGAACACGCTCAACGCCCGCCTGCCCTACGCCACGGCCAAGAGCGCGCTGGTGGGGTTCACCCGCCAGCTGGCCAAGGACCTGGGGCCCTTCGGCATCACCGTCAACGCCATCGCCCCCGGCCTGATCCATGCCGACCCGCAGGCCCGGATCGCCCTCAAGTACCGCTCGCTGGACCCCGATAGCCAGCGCCGCATGACCGCCGCGATCCCGGCGCAGCGGCCCGGCACCGGCGCGGAGGTGGCCGAGGCGGCGCTGTTCCTGGCGAGCGCCGGCAGCAGCTATGTGTCCGGGGATCTGCTGCGGGTGGACGGGGGCATCTAGCGGCGTGCCGCCGCGCAGGCCCGCTCGCGCGGCCTGCAAGGTAAGCGCCGCGGTTCCCCGCACGCGGGGCGCGGCCCCGCTGCGCCCGCCGCGGCGGGCGGCCCTACAGCGTCCAGTCGTAGTCCAGCGTCAGCGGCGCGTGGTCGCTGAAGCGCTCGGCCTTGTAGATCGACGCCGCCGTGGCTCGGCGGGCGATCTCCGGCGTGGCGATCTGGTAGTCGATGCGCCAGCCCACGTTCTTGGCCCAGGCCTGGCCGCGGTTGCTCCACCAGGTGTAGGCCTCGCCCGTGGTTTCCGGATGCAGCAGGCGGTAGACGTCCACCCAGCCCAGCTCGTCGAAGACCCGCGTCAGCCAGGCCCGTTCCTCGGGCAGGAAGCCGCTGTTCTTCAGGTTGCCCTTCCAGTTCTTCAGGTCGATTTCCTTGTGGGCGATGTTCCAGTCGCCGCACATGACGACCTGCCGGCCGCAGCGCACCAGCCGGGCCAGATGCTCGAAGAAGTGCTCCATGAAGACGTACTTGGTGGCCTGGCGGTGGTCGCCGCTGGAGCCCGAAGGCAGGTACAGCGACAGCACCGACAGCTCGTCGTAGACCAGTTCCAGGTAGCGGCCCTCGGCGTCGATCTCGGGCACGCCCAGGCCTTCGATGACCTGCAGCGGCTGCTTGCGGGCGTAGATGCCCACGCCGCTGTAGCCCTTCTTCTCGGCGTAGTGGAAGTAGCCGTACAGGCCGGGCGGGTTGAGCATGTCGGCCTTCATGTCGGCGGCCTGGGCCTTGAGTTCCTGCAGGCAGACGAAGTCGGCGTCCTGGGCGGCGACCCAGGGCAGGAAGCCCTTGCTGGTGGCCGAGCGGATGCCGTTGAGGTTGGCGGAGATGACTCGCATGGTGTGTGTTCGTCCCGGGGGTTCGTTTCCGTGTAGGCCGTAAGCGTACTAGATCGCGCGGCGCCCCTGCCCGCGGCCGACATGGCGGATAATTGCGCCTTTCCCATCTTCCGAAAGCCGCGGCCCGGCCGCGCTTTTCTTCGCCCGGATTTCCGCATGGACTCTTTCCGTTCCGAATTCGTCCGCTTCGCCCTGGACGAGGGCGTGCTGCGTTTCGGCAGCTTCGTCGTCAAGTCGGGCCGCACCAGCCCCTATTTCTTCAACGCCGGCCTGTTCAACCGCGGCGGCAGCGTGGGCCGGCTGGGCCGCTTCTACGCGCGCGCGCTGCTCGAATCGGGCGTGCCCTTCGACATGCTGTTCGGCCCGGCCTACAAGGGCATCCCGCTGGCCACGGCGGCCGCCGTGGCGCTGGCCGCGGAGCCCGCCATGGCCGGGCGCGACGTGCCCTTCGCCTTCAACCGCAAGGAGGCCAAGGACCACGGCGAAGGCGGCGTGCTGGTGGGCGCGCCGCTGGCCGGCCGCGTGGTCATCATCGACGACGTGATCACCGCCGGCACCTCGGTGCGCGAGTCGGTGGAGATCATCCGCGCCGCCGGCGCCGAGCCCGCCGCGGTGCTGATCGCGCTCGACCGCATGGAGCGCGCCGGCCCCGACGGCGCCCTGTCGGCGCATTCGGCGGTGCAGGACGTGGCCCGCACCTACGGCATGCCGGTGGTCAGCATCGCCTCGCTGGACGACATCCTGGCGCTGCTGGCCGACGACCCGGCCTTCGCCGGTCACCGGGAAGCGGTGCTGGCGTACCGGGCGAAGTACGGGGTGGCGTGAGGGCGCCAATGGCGGAAGGGCGGCGCGTTCACGGCGCGCAGGCCGGCATTTTGCTGCGGCTGGTCGTGGTATTCGCGGGCCTCGGCATGGCGTGGCTTGCGCTGCTGCATGCGCCCCGGCTGGTGGGCGGCGCGGTATTGGCGATCCTTGCGCTGGCCGGGGTGCTCAGCGTCCGCGATTACGCACGCAGCGTGCGTTGGCCATCGCTGCGCGACAGGGTGGCGCTGGTGCGCAGGATCCGGCGTTCGTTCGCCGCGCCGCCCATTGCCCTGGCTCTCTATGGCGCCTGCTCGGCGATGATGATGCTGGCCACGCTGCTGATGCTGTTGCAGCCGAGCCCCTGGGTCATAACGGCGTGTGGCATCGCGTGCGTCATGTTGCTCGCACTGGCGGCTTTTTTCGACTGGCGCGCTCGCCTGGCCTATTTGCTCCGGTTCCGGTCGATTCGGCGGTTCGTCAGGCTTGCCTTCGCGTTCCTTGCAACGGCTACGGTGTTTCTTGCCGGGGTACTGGTCAAGCGTGCCGTCAGCGAACTGACGCGCGTCGATCCTGCGGCCTTTCCCGATTTCGTCTGGCTGGCCGGAGTGATCGTCTATCCCTTCGCGCTATTGCTTGTCCTGGCCGCCGCGCTTGCAGCGTACATGCTGGCGCAGTATGTGGTGGTGATGACGGCTTTCTTCTTCGACATGGTATTGCGGTGGGTGGGAGGGATATTCATATTTCCCCAGACCCGCCTCAAGCTGGCCGATCTGCGCTATCGCCTCGTCAATGGCAGACGCCGCCCGCGGCATTATCCTTGGTGGCGTCGCGCGACTGACGGGATACAGTATTTGCTAAGGCCGGCAGGCACCGCAGTCATGCTGCTCGCGATCTGCCTGGCGGCCGATGGCGCGGCGAGCCTATCGGAGCCCTTGTTCACGCGGTCTCTTGCCGGCCGCCTCCTGGTGGAGGTGGAGTACCGCCCCTCGCACGCATGCGAGGAGGTCCAGGCCGGCGCACGGGTCGCCTATCTTGGCGATGGCTACGTCTCCGTCGCCACCCGGCGGGGCGACGGATATGAGTTCTCCGTCGGCAAGTGCCACCACACTGACGCTTCGTCGTGACGGGCGAAGGCGGGCCGGCGCGCGCATGCGCCGGCCCGCTTCGGCCTACGAATCCAGCTTCGCCTTCAGCACGTCGTTGACCTGCTGCGGGTTGGCCTTGCCCTTGGCAGCCTTCATGACCTGGCCGACCAGGGAGTTGAAGGCCTTCTGCTTGCCGGCCCGGTACTCGGCGACGATGGCCGGGTTGGCGGCCAGGACCTCGTCGATCATCGCCTCGATGGCGCCGGTGTCGCTGATCTGCTTCAGGCCCCGCGCGGCGATGATGGCGTCGGGCGAGCCGCCGTGCTCGCCCGCCCACATGGCGGCGAAGACCTCGCGGGCCATCTTGTTGGAGATCGTGCCGTCGGCGATGCGCCCGACCAGCGCGGCCAGCGCGGCCGCCGGCACCGGGCAGGCGGCGATGTCCAGCTCGTCGCGGTTCAGCGCCGCGGCGACCTCGCCCATGATCCAGTTGGCCGCCGTCTTGGCCTGGCCGGCCGGCAGCGCCTGGGCGGCGGCCTGGAAGTAGGCGGCCATGTCGCGGCTGGCGGTCAGCTGCGCGGCGTCGTAGGCGGTCAGGCCGTGCTCGGCCTGCAGGCGCGCGCGCATGGCCTCGGGCAGCTCCGGCAGCTCGCCGCGCACCCGGGCGACCCAATCGTCGCCGATGACCAGCGGCGGCAGGTCGGGGTCGGGGAAGTAGCGGTAGTCGTGCGCGTCTTCCTTGCTGCGCATGCTGCGCGTCTCGTCGCGGTCGGCGTCGTACAGGCGGGTTTCCTGCACCACGGTGCCGCCGTCCTCGATCAGCTCGATCTGGCGGCGCGCCTCGAACAGGATGGCGCGCTCCAGGAAGCGGAAGGAGTTGACGTTCTTGATCTCGGTGCGGGTGCCGAATTCCTGCTGGCCGACGGGGCGCACCGACACGTTGGCGTCGCAGCGGAAGGAGCCTTCCTGCATGTTGCCGTCGCAGATGCCCAGCCAGACCACCAGCGCATGCAGGGTGCGGGCGTAGGCCACGGCCTCGGCGGCCGAGCGCATTTCCGGTTCGGAGACGATTTCCAGCAGCGGCGTGCCGGCGCGGTTCAGGTCTATGCCCGAGGCCGGCTCGCCGTCCGGGCCGCGGAAGTCGTCGTGCAGCGACTTGCCGGCGTCCTCTTCGAGGTGGGCGCGGGTGAGCCGGACGGTCTTTTCCTGGTCGCCGACGAAGAAGGTCAGCGAGCCGCCCTGCACCACCGGGATCTCGTACTGGCTGATCTGGTAGTTCTTGGGCAGGTCGGGGTAGAAGTAGTTCTTGCGCGCGAACACCGAGCGCGGGGCGATCGTCGCGCCCACGGCCAGGCCGAAGCGGATGGCGCGCTCGACCGCGCCGCGGTTCATCACGGGCAGGCTGCCGGGCAGGGCCAGGTCGACCAGGTTGGCCTGGGTGTTGGGCTCGGCGCCGAAGCGCGTGCTGCTGCCGGAAAAGATCTTGGACGCCGTCGACAGCTGGGCGTGGGTTTCCAGGCCGATGACGATTTCCCAGGCCTTGCTCATGGGCGGCCCCCTTCTCGTTGCGCTGCGCCGTCCGCGCCCGGCACGCGCCGGTGCCAGTCGGTGTGCCGCTGGTAGCGGTCGGCCAGGGCCAGCAGGCGGCCTTCGTCGAAATAGCCGCCGACGATCTGCAGGCCGACCGGGCGGCGCGCGTGCTCGCCCGCGCCGAAGCCGCAGGGCACCGACATGGCCGGCAGGCCGGCCAGGCTGATGCCCAGGGTGTAGATGTCGGCCAGCCAGTCGGCGGTGGGGTCGTCGCGGTTCTCGCCGATGTCCTTGGCCACCGTGGGCGCCACCGGCCCCATGATGACGTCGCAGCGGTCGGCGAAGGCGCGCCGGAAGTCGTCGGCGATCATGCGGCGCAGGCGCTGGGCCTGCAGGTAGTAGGCGTCGTAGTAGCCGTGCGACAGCACGTAGGTGCCGACCAGGATGCGGCGCTGCACTTCCGGGCCGAAGCCCTCGGCGCGCGACCTGGCGGTCATGTCGGCCAGGTCGCGGTAGCCCGCGGCGCGGTGGCCGTAGCGCACCCCGTCGTAGCGGGCCAGGTTGCTGGAGGCCTCGGCCGGGGCGATCACGTAGTAGGCGGGGATGGACAGCTCGGTGCGCGGCAGGGAGATGTCCACCCGCTCGGCGCCCAGGGCCTCGAACTGGCGCAGCGCGGCCTCGACCGCGGCGGCCACGTCGGCGGCCAGGCCGGCGCCGAAGAATTCGCGCGGCACGCCGATGCGCAGGCCCTTGAGCGGCAGGCTGCCGGCCGCGTCGTAGGCCGCGCAGGCGGCGTCGAAGGCGGCCCGCACGCGGCCCGGCGCGTTGGCCGCGCCGTCGCACTGCTGCAGGCTGGTGGAGTCGCGCTCGTCGAAGCCGCTGATGACGTCCAGCAATTCCAGCAGGTCGCGCGCGCTGGGCGCCAGCGGCCCGGCCTGGTCCAGGCTGGAGCCGTAGGCCACCATGCCGAAGCGCGACACCGTGCCGTAGGTGGGCTTGATGCCGCTCACGCCGCACAGGGCGGCGGGCTGGCGCACCGAGCCGCCGGTGTCGGTGCCGGTGGCCGCGGCCACCAGGCGGGCGGCCACGGCGGCGGCCGAGCCGCCCGAGGAGCCGCCCGGCACGGCGCGCTCGTCCCAGGGGTTGCGCACCGGCCCGAAGGCGGAGTTCTCGTTGCCCGAGCCCATGGCGAACTCGTCGCAGTTGAGCTTGCCCAGCGACACGGCGCCGGCTGCGGCCAGGCTCTCGACCACGGCGGCGTCGTAGGGGCTGGCGTAGTCGGCCAGCATGCGGCTGCCCGCCGTGGTGCGCCAGCCGCGCGTCACGAACACGTCCTTGTGGGCGATGGGCACGCCGGCCAGCGGGCCCGCCGTGCCCTGGGCGATGGCGCGGTCGGCCGCGGCCGCCTGGGCCAGGGTCAGATCGGGATCGACGTGCAGGAAGGCGTTCAGGCCGGAACTGGCCGACACGGCCTGCAGGGCGCTGTCGGCCAGTTCCGCGGCGCTGACCTCGCGCGCGGCCAGGGCGGCGCGCAGCCCGGCGATGCCGTCGAAACGGGTATGCAGGGGAAGCGTCATGGGTTTATTCGATGACCTTGGGGACCAGGAACAGCCCGCCCTCGGCGGCCGGGGCGTTGGCCATCAGCTCGGCGCGGCGCGCCGGGTCGGCGGGTTCGGTGACGGCGTCCTCGCGCAGGCGCAGCACCACGTCCTCGCGCGCCGACAGGGGGTGGGCCAGCGGCTCGACGCCGGCGGTGTCCACCGCCTGCAGGCGGGCGATCAGGTCCATGATGCCGTTGAGCTCGGCGCGGGCCTGCTCCAGCCGCTGCGGGGTCATGTCGATTCTGGCCAGCCGGGCGATGCGGGCCACGTCGTTTTCGGTGAGCGCCATGGGATGGAAAGGGAGCGGGGAAGACGGCCCGACGCAGGGCGGGGCCAGGCCGGGGCGAGTGGTTACAAAGCTTGATAGGCCGGTATTTACAGCCTATTTCACCAAAATTATAAGTTATCATTCATCGTTTAATTGCAGAGCCTTCCGGCCCTGTGCGGCGCCCGCATGCCGTTGCCCGGGCGCGGCCACTTACATCTCCTGATCTAGCTGAGTTCCCATGTTCGGATTCCTGCGCAGTTACTTTTCCAGCGACATGGCCATCGATCTCGGTACGGCCAACACGCTGATCTACGTCCGAGGCAAGGGTATCGTGCTGGACGAGCCGTCGGTGGTGGCGATCCGCCACGAGGGCGGCCCCAACGGCAAGAAAATCATCCAGGCGGTCGGCCACGACGCCAAGCAGATGCTGGGCCGGGTGCCCGGCAACATCGAGGCCATCCGCCCCATGAAGGACGGCGTGATCGCCGACTTCACCGTCACCGAGCAGATGCTCAAGCAGTTCATCCGCATGGTGCACCCCCGCAACATGCTGGCCCCCAGCCCGCGCATCATCGTCTGCGTGCCCTGCGGCTCCACCCAGGTCGAGCGCCGCGCCATCCGCGAATCGGCCCTGGGCGCCGGCGCCAGCCAGGTCTACCTGATCGAGGAACCCATGGCCGCGGCCATCGGCGCCGGCCTGAACGTCTCCGACGCCAGTGGCTCCATGGTGGTGGACATCGGCGGCGGCACCACCGAGGTCGCCGTGATCTCCCTGGGCGGCATGGTCTACAAGGGCTCGGTCAGGGTCGGCGGCGACAAGTTCGACGAGGCCATCGTCAACTACATCCGCCGCAACTACGGCATGCTGATCGGCGAGCCCACCGCCGAGCTCATCAAGAAGGAAATCGGCTCGGCCTTCCCCGGCTCCGAGGTCCGCGAGATCGAGGTCAAGGGCCGCAACCTGGCCGA
>Ga0182746_1000779_pt1 | contig 36155 bp, 25 predicted proteins | sample eDN3rd30CBELigOP_FD_128881 | JGI IMG/M metagenome (GOLD analysis project Ga0182746, IMG submission 128881) | Enriched Organic Plus compost microbial communities from Emeryville, California, USA - eDNA 3rd pass 30_C BE-Lig OP (version 2) (version 2) ...
ATTGAAAAGCAAGCCGATTTTCCATATGCGAAGGGAGAGCTCTCCCGGCTGCTGCGTGATATCGGTATCGCCGCAAAAATCGTCAACAGAGAAGTGAATAAAGCCGGTCTGGTAGATATTCTGGGCGACGCGGGGCAGATGAATATTCAAGGCGAAGGGCAAAAGAAGTTGGATGTGTACGCCGATGAGCAGTTTATTAAGGCGCTACAAAGTGGGGGCGAATGTTGTGTGGTTGCGTCAGAGGAGCATGAAAACCCCGTTTATATCCATTCTGGTGTGTCAAAAAATGCGAAATATATTGTTTGTATAGATCCGTTGGACGGGTCAAGCAATATCGACGTTAATGTCTCTGTCGGCACCATATTTTCGATCTACAGGCGGATTTCTGACACAGGCGTTTCCTGCAACAACAATGATATTTTACAAAAAGGGACCAAGCAAGTTGCCGCGGGCTATGTGATCTACGGCAGCTCCACCATGCTGGTATATACTACTGGAAAAGGCGTGAATGGCTTTACGTTGGATCCTTCAATCGGCGAATTCTGTTTATCTCACCCCGATATGAAAATACCTGAAGCCGGACATATTTATTCCATCAACGAGGGGAATTATTCTAAATTTCCTAACGGTGTTAAGCAGTATATCAAATATTGTCAGATGGAAGATCCGTCAACCCTACGGCCGTATGCTTCCCGCTATATTGGTTCGATGGTCGCCGACATCCATCGCAATTTGTTGAAAGGGGGTATATTTCTTTATCCAACGACTTCTGCGCATCCCAATGGCAAACTGCGCCTGATGTACGAATGTAACCCCATTGCTTTTATTATAGAGCAGGCAGGAGGAAAGGCATCCAATGGTTGTCAACGTATTCTGGATATTGAGCCCAAGAGCTTCCATCAACGCTCCGCAGCATTTCTAGGGAATACGGAGATGGTTGATCTTCTTGAGGATTTTCTTCAAAAATATAGGGATTGATTCCTGTAGTGATTCGATGACAGAGGGCATTCGTTTGCCAAAAAGAATTATTTATCTTTGTGCACCGAACATGGCTTCATTATTGCGAAGCCATTTCTTTTTCATTATCTATAGTATGTCACGATTTTTAGTTCTTATTTCATTCGTTTCAATAGTATTTTTTTCTTGTAAAGAGAATCCGCCTACATATGGTGATGTGCTGGCAGAGGGTTTTGATCAAAAGTCCTATAAGGAATTCGATACAGCGGCTTATGTTAAAGTATTCTGGGAAGTCTACGGGAAGCAGAAGGCTAAATTACATAATCCAAGCTGGATGAAGCAGCTGGCTGATTCGACGGAAGGAATGACTTTAGTTGCTAGCCATTTATTTGATGGAAGTTTGGATACGATGCTGACGTATTTTGAGCGGAGTGAGGCGCATGGCATACGTACGAGCTATTTCCATACCATTGAAATTAAGGAAACCTTATTTTCCCTTCGCAAATTGAAGCCCAAAGATGTGGCAGAAGCCTATCCTCTTTTGGCAAAGTTGGACTTGCTGGGTACAGATGGGTTTGTCGCCTATGTTAGCGGACTCAAATATGGGATGGTGAATCCCAAGCGTCTGTATGGTCGTTATTTTGTACCGCAAAAGCGTATGAACTACGGCAATGTAGCACGTTTGATGAATAGCGTTTCGATTGGGTCGGTTTTAGCATCCGTTCAGCCAAAAAATCAGTATTATCTCAAGTTTCAGGAGCTGTTGGAGAATGGGGATCTGGATCCTGCGCAACGGATCAGTGTTTTGATGGCGCTGGAGAAATTGCGCTGGATGGGCGAGGTGTTTCCCGAACGCTATGTATTTGTCAATATCCCCGAGCAACGGTTACATATTGTAGAAGAAGGCAAATCCCGGCAAGTGATGAATGTATGTGTAGGAGAGACGGCTAATCCGGGGTATACGCGCAAGGGTGAGAATCACGAAACGCCTGTAATGCAGGGCGTCTTGGATGCTATGCAGGTAAACCCTGTCTGGAATATTCCGAGCAGTATAGTTAAAAAAGAGTTACTGGCCAGTGTAAGAAACAACCCAAACTATTTGGCGTCACGCAACATGGTAGCTTATTATAAAGGCAAACAGGTGGATCCGGCCACGGTAAACTGGAATGCAGACTCTGTCGAAAAGTTTCGCTTTAAACAGAATCCGGGCTCAGACAACTCATTGGGAAATGTAAAATTTCTGTTTGAGAATCCGTATTCGATCTATCTGCATGATACACCGGCCAAACAGATGTTTGGGCAGACCAACCGAGCGGTGAGCCATGGTTGTGTACGCGTAGAAAAGCCGGTAGATCTGGCGAGCTACCTCGTCAATAATGAAAAGCAGGCCGAGCGGATCGCAAAAGAGATCACGACGGATTCGATCTCCAAATCACGTTGGGTAACATTGAAGCGAAAGATGCCTGTATACCTTACGTACTATACAACATGGCTGGATGATGCGGGGAAAATAGTGTCCTATCCGGACATCTATGGCTATGATCCGCGACTGAAAGAAGCTTTAAAGAAGTACTGGGCGAACTAAGCCGACTTCACCGGCAGCCCATCCAAAAAAGGCACTTCTTCTAGTATTCAGAGTTATAGGCCAGTGCCAGGCGGACAAAGGGATAATCTCTATTAACGTTGCTGTGATACCGATAGTGTCCTTCTAGTCTGAAGTACCCTGAATACAGGTTTACGCCAAAATTTTTCCAGATCCGTAAGGAAGCACTGGTGGAGGCGGTATGCAGGTAGTGGTGCGACTTATTGCCGCTTATCGTAACAAAGTAACCACCGCGATAGTCGACGCCAAATTTGAAACGCTTCAGGGTACTGAGGGTTGCTGACGCCCGGATATCTGCTCCGGGGCCATAATCGTAGGTACGGCTTTCACCAAAATGTAGGTAAGGGTCGGGCACCGCGGCCAGTATGACTGGTCCACCGCCCAGGACAGTTGTTAACTTACTTTGACTGCCGATGGCAAAGTTTGAAAAAAGAGTATAGTTTATACTTTGAGATCCATAGTAAAAGGCTTCGTTACGCAGAAAGTCAAAATGAGCGGACAGAATACCGCGGTGACGGCCTGGTAAATTTGATAGTACGCGGTTTCCATACAGTGATGCATAGATATTGACAGCGTTCACGATGGAGCTGTCGTCTGAGCCGACTTCCAGATTGAGGTAGAAGTCGTCAAAAGGTTTCTTGCGGTCTAAAGCATCATTATTATAGATCAGTTTGATGCGGGCATAGATGTCATTCTTTCCACGATTGATAATATCGTGTTGTTTGGCATCAAAACGACGTATACCAAGTTCGACTTCGGTATGTACTAAGGAACTATCTATCACTGTGCCTTTGTGTGTATTCCCCCAGCGGCCGTCGAGCAACCGGTTTAACCCGTTGATCGGATTGATCAACATGGCTAAAATTTCCTTTTTATTGCGCTGGCTTTTCGTCAGGCTCGGCCTGGCCAGTATATGATGCGACAGCCGATGGGTCATCTCTCCCAGAATAGTACCACCAAAGCTTGTATTAATGATATCATTGATGGAAGGTGGTTCAATTTCACCGGCAGTTTCCCAGATATAGCTACCTGCGACCGTAGCTGCCGTGGACTGCAAAAAACTAAAGTTGTTGGACCGAAAAGCATTGAAATAAAACTGGCCATGATAGGGGTGGGCAATCTGATTAGTCGCAAAATGATTGTCATCCCAAGTCCAGGCAGAAAATTTAAGATGACTAAAAAAATTCTTAAAGGAGATGTTGGCAACAGGATCTTTCCGTATAAAATAATTGACCGAAGCAGGAATCGCCTGAATGGAGAACCACTCTATACCGGCACGCAGGAAATTTTTCTTCTGCTCAATTGTCAGGCTGTCAAACCGTGTGGTAGGAGCAGGACCTAGTGGGCGACTGGGCCGAAATATGTCATGATAAATGCTGTCATCAGCAACAAAGGCAGTGGGTGTACTGCTAAAACAAGCGTTGTACAGTAGCAGAAAAAGAACGAATAAGTAGGGGAAAGGGCCAATGTGTTGCTTCATAGGGTTAATATACTGTTTTGCAATAAAATTTGATAAGAATAACAATTATTAACGGAAAGTGTTTGCAATAATGGCTCTCGTCACCACTATTTAGAGCGTGTCTCTATTGCGGATATGGCGGGTCGATGCTTACCTTTGCATCGCTTCTTTGGAGGCTACAACAACTATCGACATGAATAATACCTTTGACTTTTTTTCGCTGCGATCCGTCAATCTCAAGAATGAATTGTTCGCTGGATTGACAGTAGCGATGACCATGATACCCGAATCGCTTTCCTTTGCAATCTTGGCGGGGTTGCCTCCTTTGACAGGACTTTATGCTGCATTTTTAATGGGACTAGTGACTTCAATTTTAGGAGGGCGGCCCGGAATGGTGTCTGGTGGAGCTGGGGCGACCGTGGTTGTCCTGATGGCATTGGCTGCGAGCCATGGAATAGATTATCTCTTTGCGGCAGTGCTGTTAGCAGGCCTTTTACAATTTTTGGTTGGTCTATTTAAGTGGGGTAAATTTGTCCGTCTGATCCCGCAGCCGGTTATGTATGGTTTTTTGAATGGTTTGGCTATTATTATTTTTATGGCACAAGTCGTCCAATTCAAGGTGAACACGGATACTGGCATGGCCTGGATGACGGGGTCCACGTTATATGTTATGGGCGGACTCACCTTATTGACGATATTGATCGTCGTCGGGTTTCCACGTCTTACCAAGGCTATACCTGCCTCTCTAGTAGCTATTTTGGTGATTTTTGTTCTCGTGGCAGCATTGGGAATCGACACCAAGAAAGTAGTGGATATTGCTTCGGTAAGTGGTTCGCTGCCGCAGTTTCATTTTCCAGACATCCCATGGAATTGGGAGACCTTACAGCTCATTTTTCCGTATTCTTTAGTGATGGCGGGAGTGGGCCTCGTGGAGTCCTTATTGACCTTGAACATGGTGGACGAGATCACGGCAAGCAAGGGAAATGCTAATCGTGAGTCCATGGCGCAGGGTATCGCCAATACGATAAATGGCCTCTTTGGCGGTATGGGGGGCTGTGCTATGGTTGCACAGACTTTAGTCAACCTGAACGCCGGCGCCCGCACCCGATTATCGGCGTTTATTGGATCAATGACCATTTTGTTGATCATTTTGGTGGGTGCTCCTTTCATAGAGCAGATTCCCATGGCTGCACTGGTTGGTGTCATGATGATGGTTGCCATTGGCACCTTTCAATGGGTAAGCTTGCGTATCATTACTAAATTTCCGAAGTCAGATATATTTGTTGGCATGCTCGTCGCCGTAATCACGGTGCTCTTGCACAATTTGGCCCTTGCTGTGCTGATGGGGGTAGTTATATCTGCCCTTGTATTTGCCTGGGACAATGCCAAACGTATACGCGCTAGAAAGTACATAGATTCGGATGGCGTAAAGCACTATGAAATCTATGGCCCGCTTTTCTTTGGTTCTACTGCCAATTTTTTGGAAAAATTTGACGTAAACGAAGATCCTGATCATGTGATTTTAGATTTTAAAGAAAGCAGGGTTGTTGACATGTCTGCTATTGATGCGCTCAATAAAATCACCGAACGGTATGCGGCTCAGGACAAAAAGATTGAGCTCTGGCATCTCAGCGAGGATTGCCGATCTCTGCTGAAGAATGCTGAGGGAGTCGCTTTAGTGAATATTAAGGAGGACCCGACTTATAAAGTAATGCCGGGAAACTGACTTTACTTCTTTCGCAGTTCGATAAAAAGCTCACTGCCCTGCCTTTGTGGGATACTGTCTGCGCAGGGCCTCATCTGTACTATGTCAAAAAGGCTATTAAACAGCTTCTGATATTCGGCAATGTTTCCACCAAAGGGTGGACCTTTTCTTTCAAAGGTCTTGTTGAACAATAGACCGGCAAGAGTTCCCCCGGGGCGCAGCAAAGATGCCATTTGTTCGACATATTTTTCTCTCACACTGGGATGGAGCGCACAGAAGAAGGTTTGCTCGAGGATATAATCGTACTGCAGTGTGTGCAAGAAAAAGTCCTGACAGACACCCCGTACGTATTTAGTTTTATCGAATTGTTTTTGCACCTTACGAACAAGCGTCGGTGCAATATCAAGTAAAGTAAGATTTGTAAAGCCCTCAAATAGCAGCGCCCGAGTTTCGTGGGCGTTGCCACAGCCCGGAATCAGTATCGTGGCGGATTTTGGAATCGATGCTGTTGCATAGGCGACGATCGCTGGCGATGCATAGCCAATATCCCAGCCGATTTCATGTTTTTTATAGCGTTCGTCCCAATAGTCTTTATTCAGTTCCAATGTATCCATGTGCCAGCGTATTGTAGGTGGACGTTAAGTTAAGGAAATTGTTTTTAATCCCATTAGAAATTTCGGGAGCTTATATCGGATATCCCAATCTTCAGGCTCGCTTAAATCGCGTAGGTCCAAACTATCCGGTCTGTGAGTAATTGTATATTTAGTTGCTGTATTGATGGCACTATCCATCGGGAAATCTCCGGCGTTGGGCCAAAAAAGTTTAGTTGATTAATTTTCAAATTGAAGGAAGGGGAAAGTAGAAGGCCGGTGTATTTGCGACAATATGAGAGGACAGCTGTTCAGTTCCGGACAAAAAGCGTTCGATAATGGACAGCTGAAATTGGTGTTTGTTTGTTTTAATATTTTGTTTATCAGTGTGTTATTTATGTGGCAAGTGGGTTGCTTGGAACGATTGATGACTATGCTTAAAAATTATTTCAAAATAGCCTTTCGTAATTTAAAGAAAAACAGAGGCTTTACGCTAACGAACATTATTGGCCTGGCGGTGGGTATGTGCTCAGCCATGCTGATCTTGTTATGGGTGAGTTTTCAGCTAAACTTTAATCGGCACTTCCCGAAAACGTCGGAATTATATACAGTTGGATCCAGGGAGTTTTCGGATAACAAGCTTAATGTCTGGTTTTCTACGGCCAAGCCCTTAGCGCCAGTGTTAAAAAACGAGGTGCCGGAAATTAAAGATGTGTCAAGGCTCAGCAGTATAAACGGTTTGTTGTTTAGTACAGGAGAAAAAAAGGTCATGGCTGACGTAGGGGCCTTTGTTGATTCAGCGTTTCTCAATATGTTTGAATTTCCGCTATATGCGGGAGATCGTCATTCCATGTTAACGTCACCTCAGAGCATTGTACTATCCGAACAAACCGCAAAAGGCCTTTTCGGAAGTGTAGATGTGATCGGGAAGACCATACAAATCGATACTGTTCATGTCTTAACCGTCACTGGGGTGCTGAAAAAAAGCGAGGCCAATACTATTTTCAGTGGCTATGCCTATTTCCTACCTTGGACATTGATGGAAAAATTAGGCTATTCAGATAGCCAATGGGGCAATAGTTCCGTTGACCTTTATGTTGAGCTTAACAAAGGTGCGCAGCTTGGCAAGATCCAGGAACAGATCAAAGATATTGTTCCCCGTAATTCGAGTATTGAAACCGAGACTTTCTTAAAACCATTTGGTGATATCTATCTCTACAATAAATACGAAAATGGCAAGGTTGTAGGCGGCCGGATAGATATGGTTAAGACTTTTAGCATCGTAGCTTGTTTAATCTTATTAATCGCCTGTATTAATTTTATCAATCTGAGTACAGCACAAAGCGAGAAAAGAGCCAAGGAGGTCGGTATCCGTAAGGTGGTAGGAGCACATCAGCGTGTGCTTGTTTTTCAGTTTCTACTGGAATCTTTATTGTTAGCTTTTATATCGGGAATCATTGCCCTGATTCTCCTTGCTGTCGTTTTGCCCAGCTTCAACACCTTGGTAGGCCAGAAATTTAGCCTGCCCGTCCAGAAATATACATTTTGGTTATCCTTCTTGGGCTTCATTTTAACGACAGGTTTCCTTGCCGGTATCTATCCCGCGTTCTTTTTGTCCTCTTTTAACCCGATCAAGGTACTGAAAGGAAAGTTTAAAAATGTTCACAAAAAGATTAATCCACGCAAGATACTGGTTGTTAGTCAATTTAGTGTCGCTATTGTCTTAATTATCAGCACTCTCGTCATACGGAAGCAGATTAAACATGCACAAGACAGGGATTTTGGGTTTAAAAAAGATAATCTTATTTATGTGCAGGAGGTAGGCGAGTTACCAAAAAATGTGCAGCTGGTCAAGCAGGCGTTGTTGGCCGAGAATATTGCCCAATCGGTCTGTCGGTTGATGTCGCCTCTCACCGAACGCTGGAGTGGCTGGAACGGTTTTACATGGGAAGGGAAAAATCCAAATGATGTGATTCAGTTTAACCGTCAGACTGGTGACGATCGGGTGGTTGAAACAGCAGGTTTTGAGCTAGTGGCCGGAAGGGACTTTGATTTGACGAAATTTGCCACGGATTCAACGGCGGCAATAATCAATGAGACCGCTGCGAAAACAATGGGGTTTAAGAATCCTATTGGACAGTATTTTAATGATGGTGGAAAAAAATTCCAAATTATCGGCGTGATTAAGGATTTTATCCAAGAATCACCATTTGATCCGGTAAAACCGCTGGTTATAGAAGGGGCAAGCAATTGGATGAGCACGATGCATATTCGGCTTAATCCGAAGCTAAACACGATGGATGCGCTAGCGAAAGCTGAGGCCGTTTTCAAGAAATTTAACCCGGATTATCCTTTCGATTACAAATTTGTGGATGAAGCATATGCAAGGAAATTCGCCGATGCGCAACGCACAGGTAAACTAGCCAGCTTATTTGCCGGGCTGACAATTTTTATTTCCTGTTTAGGGCTATTTGGTTTGGCTGCCTATATGGCTGAAAGCCGGACTAAGGAAATAGGTATTCGTAAAGTGCTTGGGGCTTCGGTCATTGGCGTGACACAGATGCTGACAAAGGAGTTTGTCGTGCTGATCGTGGTTTCTTGTGTGCTTGCGTTTCCAGCGGCCTATTGGGCAATGGAAAGCTATTTGTCGGGTTACTCCTATAGAATATCAATTGGTTGGGATATCTTTGTGCTTGCCGGTGTCGGCGCTATTGCTGTGACGTTCCTCACTGTGAGCTATCAGTCGATTAAAGCAGCAATTGCCAATCCAGTGGAATCGCTAAGGGATGAGTAACGTTACTTCAACAAGTACGTCGGGCACTTCAGTTTGTTTGTGCAATGTCAATATCCGAATGTTATTTTTTATCCGAAGCGAATAGCTATTACCTTCGTACTGTAATTTGTATTTTTTGTCTTACTAAAAAAAGGAATAATGATTAAATCGAAGGGATATGCAGCGAAAGACCAGCATTCGCCACTCGAATACTGGGAATTTGAGAGAAGAGAGCTTGGTCCGAATGATGTGTTAATCGATATACTGTACAGCGGTATCTGCCATTCGGATATCCATCAAGTTCGTGACGAATGGGGGGGGACACAATATCCCATTGTTCCAGGGCACGAGATTGTTGGACGGATTCAGGCTGTGGGAAGTGAAGTGACCAAGTTTAAACAAGGAGATCTTGCAGGCGTAGGCTGTATGGTTGCATCCTGTGGGGAATGTGATAATTGTAAGTCAGATCAACAGCAGTTCTGTCAGCAGAAGAAGACCGTGTGGACGTATAATAGTGTCGACGTTATGCATGACCACTCTTGTACATATGGTGGTTATAGCAATAATATTGTAGCTGATGCCAATTTTGTCTTGCATGTGCCGGAGACGCTGGACATTACGAAAGTCGCGCCATTGCTTTGTGCTGGTATCACCACCTATTCACCATTAAAGCGATGGAATGTCAGGAAAGGACACAAAGTTGGTGTACTAGGCCTAGGCGGACTGGGGCATATGGCCGTTAAGATCGCAGTTGCCATGGGAGCTGAGGTGACCATGATAAGCCATTCGCCAGGGAAAAAAGCGGATGCGGCATTGCTGGGTGCTCAGAAGTTTCTGAATGCACGAGAAGCCTCAGCAATAACTGCGTCAGCTTCGTATTTCGATTTTATTATAGATACCGTTTCCGCACCTCATGACTACAATGTTTATCTGAGCTTATTGAAAACACAAGGAGTTTATATCTGTGTTGGCATTCCTGCAGCTCCCATGGAAATTAATGGACGTTCCATCATGGGGGGAAATAAAATTCTGACGGCTTCGAGCATTGGGGGAGTACAAGAAACTCAGGATATGCTTAATTTCTGTGCAGCGCATAATATTCTTCCAGAGACAGAACTTATTGATATCGATTATGTCAACGAGGCCTATCAGCGGGTGTTAGATAGTGATGTGAAGTATCGTTTTGTGATTGATATGGCATCCATTGACAAACAGGGAAAATGACAAAAAAGACGGTATCGAAGATGCCGCCTTTTTTACTATGTGATGCCGATAAAAATAATCCTTCCTGATTGCACTATTAAATTATAAACTTATCTTTGGAAAGTGATACGATAAGATATAAGCCAGTTGGCTGTCTCGTGAGGCAAGGATAATTAAGTGATCTGAGCAAAAGCAATGATTGTAAGAAAAAAGGAAAACTGGTTTAAGATGCTTTTTGTGTGGCATGGCTCCGTATTACCTGCCCTAGTCCCCAGGTTGTTATTATTGTTTGCCCTGTCTTTATCGGTCGCTTATTTTCGTGGCAATATCTTTTCCTTTAAAGTCCCATTGAATACCGCTCCGCTGACACTTTTTGGTTTTGTACTTGCTTTGTTCTTAGGTTTTCGTAACAATGTCAGTTATGAAAGGTATTGGGAGGGTCGCAAACTATGGGGGAGCTTGCTGAATGTATCCCGTTCATTGACCCGGCAGGCTTTAACTTTAGGCAGTCCAAAAGCCCATAAAGATACCGTTGCCGATTTTGTAAACCTATTGAGTGCTTTTTTACATGCCCTTAAACATCAGCTGCGACAGACAGACGCGCATGACGACTTGACGCCAAGGCTAAGCCCTCAACAGCTCCGGCTGGTCCAAAATGCGCGGTACAAGCCAGCCATAGTACTAAAACTAATGGCTGAGTGGGTAGAGCAGTCTAGAGAGGAAAATAGAATAGATAGTATACAACAGGCCCGTTTCGATGAAAATTTTGATAACCTGGCAAATATCGTCGGCGGATGCGAAAGAATAATTTCCACTCCGATTCCCTATAGTTATCGTGTGCTATTGCATCGCACAGTTTACATTTATTGTCTTCTGTTGCCTTTTGGTCTTGTGGATGCGTTAGGGTGGTTTATGCCATTGATTGTGGTTTTTATTGCGTATACTTTTGTCGCCCTTGAAGCCATAGCCGACGAAATTGAAGAACCCTTTGGTATAGAAGCAAACGATCTGGCACTTAATAGTATGTGTAGTGTGATTGATCATACTATTTATGAAATGATCGGTAAGCAAATCGATACAAACCACAAACCGATCCACAATATCATTGACTGATACCTCTTTTGAAGCAGGAACTTTCTTACACACTTCCATTTAAATCTTATCATGTGAAATAAGTGCCTCCCTGTGCAATTTGTGTACATGCGGGGGCCAGTTGTTGCTTTTGTATAATTATAGTTATAGATTGTCGAAATTTAAATTATTTTGATTATATATTTTCCTGTCGGAACTTTGTAAGCAAATACTTTGAAGAAATGAAAATTCAAAAAAGTTTGTTATCACTTGCGCTCGGAGGACTGGGCATTGGTGTTACGGAATTTACGATGATGGGAATGTTGACAGATGTTGCCAACGATCTCGATGTTTCAATCCCGCAAGCAGGTTATTTAATTACAGCATATGCATTAGGTGTAGTTATCGGCGCTCCGTTACTTGTACTGGGTATGAACCGGTATTCGCCCACGAAGACGCTGATCGTGCTAATGGTGCTTTTCACTATTTTTAATGGTCTTTCGATCATCGCTCCTGATTATCACTTTCTGTTGTTATCGCGTTTTATATCGGGGCTTCCTCATGGGGCTTTCTTTGGTGTGGGATCCGTGGTGGCCAGCCGTCTTGCTGCAAAAGGTAAGGAAGCCCAGGCGGTATCCATTATGTTTTCTGGCCTTACTGTTGCGAATCTGCTTGGTGTACCACTGGGAACCTATATAGGGCATCATTTTTCATGGCGTTATACCTTTTTGTTGATTGCACTAATTGGCTTGCTGACCATTATCGCTTTAAAATTATGGCTTCCAAAAACAATAGGTAAACAGAAGAGAACAAATCCTTGGGAAGATCTCGCCATCTTTAGGGATAGCAATGTCTGGTTTATGATATTGATCTTTTCAGTGGCTCCTGCAGCTCTTTTCGCGTGGATCAGCTACATTGCTCCGCTGATGAGTGAAGTGTCCGGCATTGCGGAGCAACACTTGCCGTATATTATGGTTCTGGCTGGACTGGGTATGTTTGTTGGCAACCTGATTGGCGGAAAGCTTACGGATTCCTTTTCTGCTCCGGTAGTTGTTATTGTTGTACTGATAATTCAGATGCTCAGCATGCTTACGACTTATTATACTGCTTCGATTGCTTGGACTTCGTTGGTCATGACTTTCTGGACTGGAATGACCACATTTGCGCTAGTGCCATCACTTACCGTTTTATTGCTTAATTCTGTAAAGAGTGATTCGGAAATGCTCGTGGCATCCTTGGGCCCAGCCTGTTTCAATATCGCCAATGCTCTGGGGGCCTTTCTGGGCGGAGTTCCAATTGAGCAGGGATATGGCTACGCCTCTCCACTACTAGTAGGAACTGCAATGACTGCCGGGGGCATTATTATTTCGTTATTTTACGTGAGAAGAACCAAAAGCGAGAATTATGCCGCTGCACTCTGTCAAGCAGATAAGCATTAGTCTGCTTGACGCAACAAGTGGAATATAGTAATTTCAGGTAATATACCCACGCGGCTTGGATAATCTAAGTACCCAACGCCGGCATATCATTTTTCTACGACTCCAGTGGGATCTTATTCTTTTGTCTAAAGGAGCCAGGAGTCTGCCCAGTCCATTTTTTAAAGAATTTCGAAAAGTTCGAGGGGTCATACGTCAATACCAAAGCGATTTTGGCAATAGAGAGGTCCGAATCTGCCAGCAGTTGTTTTGCTTTATTGATAATCTTGAGGTCATAAAAATAACAGGGGTGATTACCTTTCTCTTTTTGCACCGTATCGGTGAGGTGTGTATGCGATATAGCCAGTTCTTTCGCGATCTCATTGAGTTCCATGAAGTCCGACACACGGCCTTGTACAACATCGTCAATATGTTTATCCAAAAAAAGTAAGTATTTGCGGGTTATCTCTGCTGCTCTTGTTTCAGATTTACCTTCTGTATTTGACATGTTTATGCTATTTTTCCAACTATAAATATAAAAAAATATGTGGAGGTTTATAATATAACGCTGTGATTGGTGTGTCGGATGCTGACTGTGGAGTAAATATACTAAAAAAAATAATCTTACACCACTATTGGTATGATATTCGTTCAATAGTTAGGTATCGATCGTTAGCGCTCATGAAAGGAAAATTTAGCACAGGCTTATTGCTGTATAAATTTCAGGACTCACAGATCAGGTTTTTCTTGGTGCATCCGGGAGGACCGTTCTTCGTCAGAAAAGATGAAGGCTGGTGGACGGTGCCCAAAGGAGAGGTTGAAGAAGACGAGGATGAGCTCAGTGCAGCCAAGCGTGAATTTTTCGAAGAGACAGGGTATTTACCCGAGGGACAGTTTATTCTGCTGGATCCCATCCGACAGAAGGGTGGAAAAACGGTAAAGTGCTGGGCTGTTGAGGGCACCATTGACCCTGATGCGATATCCAGCAACCATTTCGAGATAGAGTGGCCGCCAAGATCGGGTACACGACGCAGCTTCCCGGAAGTAGATCGAGCGGGCTGGTTCACCTTAGAAGAAGCAAAACAGAAGATCAATGTGATGCAAGTGTCATTTCTCGAACAATTAGTCTCTATTTTGGAGACGAAGGAAGAATGATGCTTTAGCGTTGATTAATCATTATCTTTGTAGGAACATCAAATAAACTAAATATGGAATTTTCACCCTTTAATGCTGTTGTTAAGCTTTGTCTACAGGGAATGGCCATGGAGGATATTGGAAATAATGAAGAAGCTGCCAGACTGTTTGAGCAGGGATGGACCGAATCAACGAACGACCATGAGAGATTTCTGGCTGCCTATTATCTATCCAGGCACCAAGACACCTTATCGGATACGCTAAAATGGCAAGAGACCGTGTTGCGCTACGCGATGAAAATAAATGATGATACAGTAAAGTGTGCGTTGCCTTTTCTTTATTTGAAGATATCTGAATCATATGGACGATTGGGGCAAGTCGAAAAATCGGCTGATTATGCAGCATTGTCAAAACAGCTCGCCGGCAATCCCTCTGACAAAGGACCTTTTTATCATGGTACCAGATCGAATTTGAAGATCGGAGATTTGTTGACGCCTGGGGGGAATTCCAATTATAAGGCGGATGTCAAGATGAACCATATTTATTTTACTGCCCTTGTCAATGGTGCTGGTCTTGCTGCGGCATTGGCCAAAGGTGATGGCCGGGAACACGTATATTTAGTCGAACCAGTGGGCAGCTTGGAAAACGATCCAAATCTTACGGACCAGAAATTTCCGGGTAATCCGACACGATCCTACCGTTCGCGCTCGCCCTTAAAAATTATTGGAGAAGTAACCGACTGGGAGAGACCGAGTCCGGCAGAACTGGAGCAGTTTCGGCAAAAACTGGAAGATAATAAGGGGCAAATCATAAATTGATAATAACATAAAGGCGTTCGACAGCAGGGTGACTCCGTCGTACTGCTGTGCAAGTTGATCATATGGGACATATTAGAGAATATTATGAACGGATTATAAAATTGTCCGAGTCGGAATGGCATTTTATCGCTCGGCATTTTCGAAGAAGAATCTATAAGAGAAATGAGGTTATCACTGCTAGGGGGGAGATTGAAAATAACCTATTTTTTGTAGAAAGCGGTATTGTTAGATTTTGTATTCCCGACGAAGAAAAAGAAATCACTTTTCATTTCTGTTTTAACAAAGAATTTACCTGTGCTTACGATTCTTTTTTGACACAGACACCGTCGGAATATGAATTACAGGCTTTGGCTGAGACCATAGTTTGGTATATTTCCTATGAAGATCTTCAGTACATTTATGCCCATAGCGAGGTGGGGAATTATCTAGGACGTCATATTGCAGAAAAACTATTTCTCACTAAGAGTAAGAGAGAGGTCTCTTTATTGAAATATAGTGCAAAGGAGCGCTATATAAATTTATTTACCGAACAGCCTGAAATAATTAAGTTGATCCCATTAAAATATGTTGCATCCTATATTGGCATTACGCCACAGGGCTTGAGCCGTATCCGTCGGGAGATTTGTTAACATAGGTTCATTGTCTGAATGCCTGAGACTTGTGATCTTTGTTAAAAAGATGACAGATGAAGAGATCCATTTTAGCCTATGGGCATAGCATACTGAAAAAGGACTGTGTGTCCATAAACAAAGATTATCCGCAGTTGCAGACATTGATAGCGGATTTATGGGAAACTATGGAAAACGCCAACGGCTGTGGATTAGCGGCCTCACAAATCGGCATTCCCATCCGATTGTTTGTTGTCGATAGTATTTCCTCTTATAGGAATCTAGACTATGAAGATAGGACAGTATATTTCGATGTAACCGATGAAGGCATAAGAGAAACGTTCATTAACGCAAAGATTATCAAAAGGTCCGATGAAATGTGGGAAGATGAAGAAGGTTGTTTAAGCATCCCCGGAATTTCCCGTAAAGTGAAACGCAGCTGGTCAATTACGATCGAATATTATAATGCTCACTTTGAGAAACAACGTCGTGAGTTCTCTGGGCTGACCGCGAGGATGATTCAGCATGAATATGATCACACACTTGGCATCCTTTATCTTGACCATTTACAGCCATTGACGAAAAGGATGCTGGAGTCTAAACTGCAAAAAATCCGCAATGGGCAGATAACCAATTGTTATCCGATGACATTTATCTAACACTTCATGAGCTCAAACGGTGGTGGAAAATACATCGGTGGAGCGTTGGGAAAGAATGTGACTACGATTTAAATAAAGTTTGTTGTAAATTAGCCCTTCAAATTTATTTATGAATACGTTTCCCATACTATTGCTTTTCTTGACCGTCAGTGTTGCCTATGGGCAGAATCTGACGCCTTATGAACGCGGGAATGGCAATCAAACGACAACATTGGCAGAGATGCAGCATTTCTACCGAGCTTTGTCCAGTCAATACCCGTCTATCCGATATGAGACCAGAGGTGAAGATGATAACGGCATGCCCATCGACGTTGTCATATTTAACCCATCAAGGAAGGCTCTGGAAGAATCAAGGGTAGCAAAATCCGTATTGCTGATAAACAACGGGATCCATCCCGGTGAGCCAGATGGTATTGATGCGACGATGATGCTTATGCGGGACCTGGCAACAGGCAAGATAACGATACCCAAGAACGTTGTCGTCGCTGCTATTGCGAGTTATAATATAAGTGGTATGCTTAATCGGGGCAGTTTCTCAAGAGCCAATCAGAACGGGCCAGAGGAGTACGGCTTTCGCGGTAACGCGCGCAATTATGATCTAAATCGTGATTTTATCAAAACTGATACGAAGAACTCAAGAAGCTTTCAGCAGATTTTCCATTGGTTGAAGCCCGATGTTTTTATTGACAACCATGTAAGCAATGGTGCAGACTATCAATATACATTTACCTATATATCGACAAATAAGGAGCGACTGGGAGACAAGTTGGGAAGCTATTTAAACAATGAAATGCAAAAAACACTGCTACGTCAGCTGCAAAAAAATGGTTTTTTATCGGTTCCTTACGTAAATATTCATAACGATGTTCCCGATGCTGGTTTTCCAGTTTTTATGGATTCCCCGAGGTATGCCACGGGGTATACCAGTCTATTTAACGTTATCGGAACAGTGGTCGAAACACACATGCTAAAATCTTATTCCGACCGTGTCAAGGCAACTTATGACTATATGCATTATAATATTCAGTTTATGGAGCAGAATTATCAGGTGATACAGCGGAAAAAGGCCGAGAATTTGGTCCAATATCGTATCGGAAATGACTATCCGATTTCCTGGAGACTGGATACATCAACATATGAAAACATCGACTTCAAAGGTTATGAAGCAAAATATAAGCCAAGCGAAGTCTCATCAACCCAGAGGTTATGGTATGATCGGAATGCAAAATTTTCAAAAAAGATCAAACTGTATAATTCCTATGTGCCCGTTAAAAAGATCATTATCCCGAGATATTATGTAATTCCTCAATCTGAATGGAAAGTCGTTGATCTGCTAAAACTTAATCATATTAAAATGATTCCGATCCAGCAGGACACTGTACTGAACGTGGAGGAATATCGAATCAAGGATTTCAAGACTGTCACTGCTCCGTACGAGGGCCATTATTTGCACTACGACACCGATGTAGCCCGCCAATCTGTCGCGCGCAAGTTTAGTGCCGGCGATCTTTTAATTCCACTAGATCAGGATGGTGTGAAATATCTTTTGGAGACATTGGAACCCGAAGCAACCGATTCCTACTTCAACTGGAATTTTTTTGATGCAATTCTAGGGCAGAAAGAATATTACTCAGCTTACGTTTTTGAAGATACGGCCGCTAAGCTGCTCAAGGAAAACAAGAACTTGAAAATAGCTTTCGACCGGGAAAAAGCAAACAATCCGGAATTTGCAACTGATGCGAGAGCTCAGTTAGACTGGATCTATAAGCACTCTGATTATTATGAAAAATCCCATCTGCTATATCCGATTTTTAGGATAAACTGATGTATGTACGCCAACCGATAGCGTTCACGTGGCGGTATTGGCTGGTTACTGGCAGATTCTCGAGTGAGGTTTGGATACTATCCGTTCATCAATGGTAACTGTATTGTTCAACCGAACTTCTAATATGGGAGAACAATTGTAGAGGATCAAGTTCAACGGCTATTAAGGAATGAATAAAACGATCACATGATCTTGTTTGATCGATATTTGCCGGATCAGCTATTAGCAGTATCGGGATATTTCCGAAATGGTCTCTTGTCAATGCAAAAAAGAGGTCAGCATCCTTGAATACGATCCGGTAATCCAATAATAAGAGCTGGGGTGAGATATTGGGTGAGATGCTGATAGTATCAATCGAAGGCCCTTCAAGTACAACTCTTGCAGGGCTTTGCGGATGTTCGTTGATTAGAGTCCGATAAGCTAGCCGGATTTTTCTGATATTGCTTATTATGCCGATATTGATCTTTTCCATCATTGAAGAATAAATTGCTTGTGCCTTTTATTATCGAACTAGGAGTATATGGCTCGCTATCAGGACTCTGGATAGTTTTTAATTTGCCGCTTTCATCATAAAGCTTTTGCTGGACTTTTCCATTTCCTTTGTGCTTACAATTTTTCGTAGCGAATGGCTGGAGAAGCGATTTTTATGCTTGGTATAGATGATTTCAATGCCTTCGGCCACACAGTAATCTCTTCCGGGAAAATCTATGGCTCTATATTCTTCACCAATAAAGCGTTTGTGAATAGGCAGTGATTGCAACATATCAGTAATATCATCATCGGATTCATACGGAATGATCTCATCAACAAATTGACATCCTTCTAATTTTATAAATCGCTCTACCATGGTCTGGGCAGGTACATATTCACCTGGTTCCTGCCGGTTTGGGTCTGTCTTGAGGCCGACGATAAGGTAGTCGCATTGCCGTTTGGCTTCCTGCAAAGCGACGATATGACCTACATGTAACATATCAAAAACACCGAAAATAATTCCTATAATCATATCTGCTAGTTTAAAAAGTTATGCATTCGCACGTTTCAATGGATAATTGGTATTTTCATTAATATTGACAATCGCTCCCTGATTGGCTTGCTGTTTGGTCGCTATAATGCTACGTAAAGAAGAGCTGGAGAACTGGTTTTCGCGCCGATTAAAATAAAGCACTATACCTTTTTCCTCACAATATTTCCGTCCTGTGAAAGCTTTATCCATATATTCATCGCCTAAGATCCGTACATGGATCTTATAGGAACGCAGTACATCTTCCAGGTCCTGTTCGGTGGCATAGGGAATAATCATATCCACATGTTTGCAGGCTTTTAATTGCATATAACGTTCAAATACGGTTTGCGTCGGTTTATTTTTTTCGGGTCTGTCTAAAGTTGGATCAGTCTGAAGACCACAGATCAGAAAGTCGCATTGTTCTTTTGCATCTTCGAGCATCTTGATGTGACCAGCATGGAGCAAATCAAAAGCAGAAAAGGTAATTCCTATTTTTTTCATAATGTATTTATTTTTAACCTGCAATATATATTGAAGAAGTACACTAAGAACCTCGTTCAGCAGATTTCGTTTTAATTTTAAATTATTTTTTTCCTAAGATGTTCCGGAGATTGGATTGCATCAACAAATTTTTTTCAAAGATCTGGCGAACTAATTCGGCTGGGTACTGTTCTGCTATAAAAACGAAATCAGCCAAGCTATGCATACAAATAAAAATGTGTCCATTTGCCATCAGTCAGCGCCATATACTACCTACAGAATACAATTTCATAAAGACTTTAATTTCAGTGACTTCGAATTGGTAATCGATTATTTGCAGCAGCTTGGGATAGATACTATCTACGCTGCACCGATATTACGTTCGGTTCCTTCCAGCAGCCACGGCTATGATGGAATCGAAATGAACCAAATTGATCCGGAACTAGGGTCATTGGATGATTTTAAACGGATCAGAAAAAAACTCCATCAATATGGAATAAAATGGTTGCAGGATATCGTGCCGAATCACATGGCGTTCCATACTTCAAATCAATGGTTGATGGATGTTTTAGAATTTGGCGCGGCTTCGCGGTACAATAGGTATTTTGATACCTGTCTCAGTTCAAATATGTTTGAAGATGGAAAGCTCATGGTTCCAGTTCTTGTACAATCGCTGGACGATGTAATCCATCAGGGGCATCTCTCTTTAATCCGAAATCATGACAAATTTTACCTGAGTTATCAGGACAATTTCTATCCCCTTTGTCCCGAATCCTACTGTTACATCTTAGCGGATAACCTCCGGAAAACGCACGGTGACTACAACGGGTTTCTCGTGCAGATAAATACCCTTCAAGCCAACGGCAATACCGAAGAGTGGAATAGCATCCGTCAAGCCATGATTTCGGAAATTGGCGATGTGGAACTTGAGCTTATCCTACAGAAGTTTAACAGCAGCGGTGAGCGTCTGCGCGAACTTGCCCATAGTCAGTATTATGAACTATGTCCCTGGTGGGAAACCAGCAAGCGGATAAATTACCGCCGTTTTTTCACGGTCAACGGCCTGATCTGTATACATATGCAGGATGCGGCTGTGTTTGACCATGCGCACCAGCTGTTAAACACACTCATTGAACAGGGGTTGATAGATGGACTACGCGTGGATCATATCGACGGTCTTTATAACCCTAGTCAATATCTACATAATTTACGTGAACTGGTCGGGCCTAATACATATATCGTGGCCGAAAAAATTCTCGAACGAGGAGAAAAATTGCCTCAAAACTGGCCTATCCAGGGAACCACCGGGTACGAATTCCTATCTGCCTGCAATAATGTCTTTACCAATCGGAAAAGTAAAAAGGTGTTCGATCGCTACTACCGAAAAGTGATGGGTGAAAAACAAACGATCAAAAAGCTGCAATTGAACAAGAAATTGCATATTGTTCGTGAGCACATGAGTGGTGACGTTGACAATTTGGTGCGGATGATGTCGGCATTGTTGCCGGCTGCCCAGGATAAACAAGATGCTATAAAGGCATTTGTGGAATTTTTTCTCGCGTATTTTCCATTGTATAGGGTTTATGATGACCATTTTCCCCTATCGCAAGAGAGTTATGCCCTAATTACCAGATTATTTCAGAAGCTAACCTGTACTACAGAACTGGACCAACAGATTGTACAAGAAGTTTGGAGCCTATTTAAGGATGCGCAGGAGGGGCGGGAGATATCCACATTGCCTGCGTTACTTCAACTATTGATGCGTATGATGCAATTCACCGGCCCTGTTATGGCTAAAGGAGTGGAGGATACGCTCATGTATACCTACAACCGGTTTATTGCACATAACGAGGTAGGGGATCACCCGCATAATTTTGGCTTCAGCAAAAAGGAGTTTCATCGCGCAATGCGTCATCGGCAACAATATTGGCCCCTTTCGCTGAATGCAAGCTCGACGCACGATACGAAGCGTGGGGAAGACGCCCGTAGCCGGCTATTGGTGCTCACATCAATCGCAGATAAATGGGTGAAACAAGTACAGATCTGGCAGGACATTGTGTGGAACGAATATCGTAGCGATCTCCCGCACCCTAATGACGAGTACTTTATTTATCAGGCCTTAGTGAGTTCTTATCCTTCAGGGAAACATCGAAAGGTCGTAGACGAGGGCTTTGAACAGCGCTTTTTGGATTATTTGGTTAAATATCTGCGCGAAGGTAAAGAACGCTCTAACTGGGAGGAACCCAATTTCAGTTATGAAAACACTGTTCAGGACTTCGCGCGCTTTCTGTTTGATGCGAAACGCCCGTTCTTCACGAGCTTTTATCAGTTTATCGAAGAGATTGCAGACCATGGTATGCTCAACAGTCTTGTCCAGCAAGTATTAAAGTTTACCTGTCCCGGTGTTCCGGATATTTACCAAGGTTCAGAACTTTGGGATTATAGTTTTGTGGACCCCGATAATCGACGGCCGGTCGATTATCCGCTGCGGAAGCAGCTAATATCTGATATCGCTGCAATACAAGAAGATGATCTGGTTGCTACACTATGGCGTGAACGGCATGATGGGAGGATCAAGCTTTGGCTGATCCGCGAACTGATCCGGCTACGTAAGACAAATCCAGCGCTAATTGGCAGCGGCAGTTATATTAAACTTAGGGTATCCGGCCGTTACCGGAAGCATATTTTAGCTTTTGCACGTCGATCTGATGACAACTGGCTGGTCGTAGTAGTACCACTACATCTAGGGGCACTTGCAAAGGCTGTCAAGTTTGTTACCGGAAGTTTTGACTGGGCGGATACGCGGGTTTGCTTCCCAACTATGCATAAAGTGAACTGGCAGCAAGTCGTTTCTGAAAACAGTGGTGCAGGCAACGAAATCCTGATGAACGACATTTTTAATCAGCTACCGTTGGCAATTTTGACCTTTAAAGATAAGCCGCAAAACAGGAGCGCCGGAATATTGCTGCACATCAGTTCGCTTCCGTCTCCCTTTGGCATAGGAGATATGGGTAAACAGGCCCGTCGTTTTGTGGACAAGCTACAGGCAAGCGGGCAGACCTGGTGGCAGGTGCTTCCACTTGGTCCCACTGATCCCGCGCAAAATCATTCTCCTTACAGCACCTTTAGCACCAGATCTGGCAATCCATTATTTATAGACCTGAAGCCCTTGATAAAATTAGGACTGCTCGACAAAGCTGATCTCACGGAGGTTAAAGTTAACCCTTCACTACCGGTTGACTTTGACAGCGTCCATGCGGGGAAACTCGCACTGCTGTCAAGGGCTTATGAGCGCGCTTCGAGAGAAGCTACACCAGCTTTCCATGATTTTTGTCTGCAGGAATCTGTTTGGCTCAACGATTACGCGCTATTCATGGTTTTGAAAGAAAAACATGGATATAAACCTTGGTATACCTGGCCAGAAAAGTATCGGAAACGTGATCAATCAGCACTTGATCAATTTGAGAAAGCCCATGATTATTATATTTCAAGAGAGAAATGGATGCAGTTCCTCTTCTTTAGCCAATGGGAAAGCTTACATCAGTATTGTAAAGACCGGGGGGTACGACTACTGGGCGACATACCATTTTATGCTAGCTATGATTCTGCTGATGTATGGGCCAACCCGTTATATTTTTCAATCGCTGATGATAGCAAGGCGACGATGGTCGCAGGGGTTCCACCCGATTATTTTAACGAGCTTGGGCAGTTGTGGGGCATGCCTGTCTATAATTGGCAGACGCTTAAAAAAGATGGTTATAGCTGGTGGATCGATCGTCTGGTCCATAGCTGCAAACTTTATGATCGCGTGCGTTTGGACCACTTTAGGGCTTTTTCAGCCTTTTGGAAAGTTCCCGTTACCGCCCTTTCGGCTAAAGATGGGCATTGGTCTCGGGGCCCTGGCGCTATTTTTTTTAATAAGGTCAAACAGGCGATGGGCAGTATGCCCTTCGTAGCTGAAGACCTTGGGGATGTAGATGCACAGGTCTTTCAGTTACGCGACCAATTTGGTTTTTCCGGGATGAAAGTACTTCAGTTTGCTTTTGGCGAAGATTTCGCCTGTTCACCTCATATTCCACATCATTATCAACAGAATTTTGTTGCCTATTCAGGTACCCATGACAACAATACGACTTTGTCCTGGTATAATCAGGACCTGGATCAAACCGCTAAGGGTCGGATCAGCAAGTATATGGGACGATCGATCGATAGCAGATCGATAAACCAATCTTTTCTGCATATGTTGTACGCCTCCGTAGCTGATACGGTTATTGTCCCTATGCAGGATTTGTTAGATCTGGATGGATCCTGCCGGATGAATAGACCTGCGCGCACAACAGGCAATTGGATTTGGCGAATGCAGAAGGATGCTTTTAATATAGCTATCCAAAAACAATTACTTCAACTCACCATACTATTCAATCGATAAAATACCATGGAAATTCAAGTTTTTACCGGTAGTCCTTACCCACTTGGTGCTACCTTTGATGGCAAAGGCGTTAATTTTGCACTTTTTTCTGAACACGCAGAGGGCGTGGAGCTTTGTCTCTATGATGACGGCGAGGATTCTGAAGAGGTCGCCAAATATAAATTGACCGAGAAGACGCACCAAGTATGGCATATCTACCTTACTGGGATCAGACCCGGCCAACGGTATGGATACCGCGTTCACGGTCCCTATGAACCAGCTCAGGGACATCGGTTTAATCCCCATAAGTTGTTGATTGACCCCTATGCCAAAGCCATTTCCGGTACAATAAATTGGAATGATGCACTCTTCGGGTATCACATTGGTGACGCTGAGGCAGATTTGAGTTTTGACACAAGGGATAGTTCACCCTATATTCCAAAGGGAGTCGTTGTCGACAGTGGCTTTGATTGGGGTGAAGATCGGCCGTTGCGTATACCGATGCACAAAAGTATTATTTATGAAACACACGTAAAAGGATTTACGGCTCTGCATCCTGATATACCCGAGGAAATCAGGGGAACCTACGCCGCAATGGCACATCCCGTGGCAATCGCCTACCTCAAAGATTTGGGCATTACCGCTGTTGAGCTGTTACCAGTACATCATTTTTTAACAGATCGGCACTTACAAGATAGAGGCCTCAGCAACTACTGGGGCTACAATAGCATTGGTTTTTTCGCTCCAGATGTCCGTTATTCATCGGCAGGTACGCACGGCGAGCAAGTGGTAGAATTTAAAAATATGGTGAAGTCCTTTCATCAGGCGGGGATTGAGGTGATTTTAGATGTTGTCTATAATCATACTGGTGAAGGCAACGAAATGGGGCCGACGCTTTCCTTTAGAGGTATTGACAATGCATCTTACTATCGTCTGGCAGAAGATCCCCGATATTATATGGATTTCACAGGTACCGGAAATACCCTAAATGCGCGACAGCCAAATGTTCTGCGAATGATCATGGACAGTCTGCGTTACTGGATTCAGGAAATGCATGTAGACGGCTTTCGTTTTGATCTGGCTTCTGCCTTGGCTCGCGAACTGCATGATGTGGATAAATTGAGTTCCTTCTTCGACGTCATTCATCAGGATCCTGTCATCTCTCAGGTAAAATTGATTGCTGAACCTTGGGATATTGGCGAGGGCGGCTACCAAGTTGGCGAATTCCCGGCGGGTTGGGCAGAGTGGAACGGAAAATACCGTGATTGTATCCGTGATTATTGGATTGGAGCAGATAGCATGATTGGTGAGTTTGCCAACCGCCTCACTGGCTCGTCAGACCTCTATAAGGGTGACAACCGCACCCCTTCTGCCAGCGTTAATTTTGTAACCGCCCATGATGGCTTCACCTTGCATGACCTCGTTTCCTATAATGAAAAGCATAATGAAGCCAATGGAGAGGATAATCAAGATGGTGACGATCATAATCGTTCGTGGAATTGCGGAGCTGAAGGTCCCACGGACGATTCCGGAATCAATCAGTTGAGAGCAAAGCAAAAACGGAATCTGCTGACAACGTTGTTTCTTTCTCAAGGAGTACCTATGCTAGTAGCAGGAGATGAATGGGGGCGCACCCAACAAGGAAACAACAATGCGTACTGTCAGGATAATGAAATTTCATGGCTCGATTGGGCGCGTAAAGATGAATCCTTGCTGAATTTCACCAAACAATTGATTGCATTTCGGCGCGAACATCCGATTTTTTGCCGACGAAAGTGGTTTCAGGGAATTCCTATCCGAGGTACGGGAGTTGAAGATATTGTCTGGTTTTTGCCAGATGCCTCCGAAATGGACGACCAGCATTGGGAGGATGATCTGGCGCGTTCACTTGCGTTATTTTTGAATGGGCAAGGGATCAGGTCGGTAGATCAGGACGGTACCAAAGTGACTGATAAAAACTTTTATCTACTTTTTAATGCCTATTGGGAAGAAGTTGAATATATACTTCCTGACGAGCGATATAGCGCCGGCTGGACGAAAGTACTGGACACCAATTTCGACCAAATAGGTGAGCTTGCATCACATGCGCCCGGAGATCCGATTATGGTGCCACCACGTTCGGTCCTTGTATTTATGTCTATTTAAAATCCATCAAGTATTATCAGATATGCAAAAAACGGGAATAGAAAAAATCGGAGCCAGCTGCAGTGCGACGGGCGGGCAGGTGCGGGTGTGGGCACCTTTTGCAACTTCTGTAAGCTGCGTGTTGGGTTCACAGCTTACGATACCGCTTCAGAAAGAGGAATATGGTTATTGGTATGCTGAGAGCCAAGATCTTAGACAAGGTTGTTTATACCGAATCAATATTGACGGACAAGAATACCCTGATCCAGCATCGCTTTCGCAACCCGAGGGCGTACACGGTCCTTCCGAAATAATTGACTTGAGCTTTCCGTGGACGGATCGAGATTACCAGCCATCACGACAGTCGGACTTTATTATTTATGAGCTCCATGTCGGTACTTTTACAGAAAAGCATGATTTTGCCGGAGCGATGGAAAGACTTCCGCATCTCAAAGATTTGGGCATTACTGCGATAGAGATTATGCCGATAGCACAATTTTCTGGCGACAGAAACTGGGGTTATGATGGCGTCTTTCCTTTTGCTGTGCATAATAGTTATGGGGGGGCTGTAGGATTACAACGTTTTGTTGACGCCTGTCATCAGCTCGATATAGCCGTGATTTTGGATGTCGTTTATAACCATCTGGGACCTGAAGGAAATTATTTTCCAGAGTTTGGGCCTTACTTTACCGACAAATATCATACCCCTTGGGGGCAAGCGATCAACTATGATGATCGCTTAAACCATGGCACCCGCGATATGGTGCTTGCGAATGTTCGTATGTGGTTTGAAGATTTTCATATTGATGCCTTACGTATGGATGCGGTTCATGCGATAAAGGACTTCAGCCCAGTACATATTTTGCAAGCTATCCGACAACAGACCGATGAAATTATTGCAGCCACGGGTAAGCCGCGTTATCTATTTGTGGAATGCGATCTGAATGACCGCCGTTTTCTTGAGCCACTGGTGAAGAACGGATTTGCGATGGATGCGCAATGGCTTGATGAGTTTCATCACGCGTTACGTGTGGCGGTAGGTGAGGCGAGAAGGGGATATTATGAAGAGTTTGATGGGATCGGTCACCTAGCCAAAGCCTATGAAACTGCTTATGTTTACGATGGCTGTTATTCTACCCATAGACAGAAATTCTTTGGTAGTAAGGCCGACGGCCTCCCCGGAAAGCAGTTTATTGTTTTCAGCCAGAATCATGATCAGGTGGGCAACCGGATGCTGGGTGAAAGAAGTACTGTGCTTTATAAAGATCCCATTCCAAAGCTGTTGGCGCTGGCTGTGTTTGTATCTCCGTTTATTCCCTTAATTTTTATGGGTGAAGAGTGGGGAACAAAAAAACCGTTCCAATATTTTGTCAGTCATTGCAGTTCGGAGCTTGTGAAGGCCGTACGGGAAGGCCGGAGGAAGGAGTTTGCGGAGTTCCATACCGGGAATGAAGTGCCGGATCCACAGGACCGAGCGACTTTTGAGGGCTCAGTATTAGATTGGAAAGAGCCCGATAGCAGCAAACATCGTTCGTATTTGGCTTACTATCGCGCATTGATTAATTTCCGAAAAACTAACCCCGTATTTAAGAATATACAGCGTGAAGAGATGCAGGCGAGTTATGTGCATGAGCAAAGTCTGCTGATGCTCCGTATCGAAAAGGAAGGCGTACGCCTACTTGTTGTGATGAATTTTTCGGATAGAGACCAGCAGATTTCTGTTTCAGATATGCCGCAATGGCAACGTATTTTTGATACGGACCAAGGGGCGGACATCAATGGCGAAAGCCAATTCAAGCAATTTGAGGATACGATAGCGGCATGGTCTGGTGTCGTTTTCCAAGCTGGAGTGCACGCCTTTGGTGTCGACAGATGATCAACCAGCCGAAAAATAAATAATTGATTTAATAAAAATCAATCGATCAGATTCATACTCTTCAGTTTATCCAATATCAGGTGATCCACTGCGGAGGTTCTGTTTTTATCCTTATAGGTTATCCACTCAAAAGACTCTATTTCATTGGCCGTTTCCAATATGCCTGTAAAATCCGCTAAATAACACAGCATTTGGACCGTAACACCGATTTCATGCCCATCTGCTGGTGCTTCAAAAAAACCGAAGAATTTCACGGTGCTTTCCACGATATCGACATTCAGTTCTTCTGTTATTTCTCTTTTTAGGCACTCGAGGTCTGATTCGTTATTCTCTCGTTTTCCTCCGGGAAAGTACAGCTTATTCTTCGACTTGGAGCGCGTGCTCAATACTTTTTTGTTGGCAATATGGATAAGGGCGACCTTGTCGATAATTCTGTTTTCCATAATTTATTTCAGTGACTTCATTCCGATTTGTTGCGAATATGTAAATATAAACAAAATTTGGAAGAAGAGCTTAGCAGAAAAAGCTGCTTCAACAATAACAATAGAGATGTACATCAGTGATAGTAGGTAACGTTAAAAAAGATCTTGCAGATGGTGCGGATGTGTCGTGATAGGATCTTCCATTTGACAGTGCAGAGCAGACAAAAGAGAAAGCAGGCAACAGCGTTTACACTTTATTGATCATCGATGACAACGAAGATTTCCGGTTATTTTTAAAGGATCTTTTTGTTAGCGATTATAGCGTGATTTCGGCTCGGGATGGGCAGCATGGCTACGATCTCGCTGTGGAGCATGTTCCGGATATTGTTCTTTGTGATGTCATGATGCCAAACGTGGACGGCTATGCGTTTTGCCGAAAAATTAAGCAGGATATCCGCACCTCGCACATACCAGTTGTGCTGCTTACGGCAAAGTGCTCAGATGAAAACCAATTTCAGGGTATGGAGGCCGGCGCGGACGCTTATATCTCAAAACCGTTTAACATTGACATTCTGCGCGTCACTTTGGCAAATATTGCACGGCGACAGAAACAATTACAGGAAAAATTTAGAGCTAAGGTTGATATTACCACAACCAGGACCGATGTTGTTTCGATGGATCAAAAATTTATACAGAAAGCTGTTTCCATCGTCGAGGCTAATATCGAAAGAACTGATTTCCTAGTCGAAGATCTATGCAGGGAGATGGCGATGAGCAGGGTTAATTTTTATAAGAAGATCCTCGCCCTCACAGACAAAACGCCGTCGGAGTTTATCCGCTTTATAAGACTCAAAAGAGCCGCAGAGCTTCTTGCTAAAAGTCAGATGTATGTTGGCGAGGTGGCCTTTCTGGTGGGCTTCAATGAACCCAAATATTTTAGAAAGTACTTTAAGGAAGAATTTGGTGTGACGCCCAATGAATATAAAAAAGTGATCACCAACAATATCTGATTCCCTATTAAAGTTGCGCTGCCAATATATAGCGCGAAGGAATATAGCTGTTGTGATGCAAAAAGACTGTCCTGAAGACAGTCTTTTTGTTGTATTGGTGTGGGTTAGTATCCCGGATTTTGTCTAAGGTTAGGTTCGACCTGAAAACTGCTTTCGTGGAATGGCCAAAGGTATTGATGCGCTAAGAATTTTCTATCTTCAATTTTAAGCACCTCGGATTTCCCGTTTGCATCCAGTCGTACATGGCCCAATGCCGGTTGGTTTAACACTACTTCAGCTATTTTCCATCGTAGAATGTCGCTATAACGCAAACCTTCACCGGCAAATTCGATTCTTCTTTCATTACGGATCAAATCGATCCATTCCTGTTGCGATTTAGCTGTTAGATTTACATCGGCTACACTCATATCAAGTCCAGCGCGTTTTCGAACTTCGTTTATACAGCTTTTTGCTAAGTCATCTACATCGTTCAACATGATTTTGGCTTCGGCATAGGTTAAGAGCACTTCTGCATAGCGGGCCAGAGGAAAGTGCATATTACCACCCGACCGAAATGCATCTGCTTCATCTACAAATTTTTTAAACCAGTAACCTGATCGGCTGCTCCGTAAGTTTTGATAATAAAATAAACTCTTTGAATCATAAATATCTATTTTCTCATTGTTGAAAAGATCGTCTTGTCCAAAGATACTCGCTGCGTATCGCGGATCACGATTTAATTTCGGATTCAGTTCATATTCTTGTTTGCTATGCAAAGGACATTTGTCAATAGGCCGTCCTTGGAGTGTCCAATAGCTGTCCACTAGCGATTTGAGGGGCACTAAATAAGATTGTCCTTTTCCGGTCCGATATTGCGGCGCAAGATGTTCAAAGGAAGCGGTTGCTGAGTTGTTGTGGCTTTCCATGTCGAACTTGATTATAAACTCCTTATTTGTTTTATCTGCTCGATAATTGAATAAGTTGGCATATTGCGGATGGAGCTGATACCTACCGCTACCTATGATTTCCTTAGCGAGCGATGCTGCAAGATCAAACCGTCCATTATAGAGCGCATACCGCATGACTAAAGTTTTAAAGGAGTATTTATTGAACATATAGGCGTTTGTTGTGCCCTCATTTTCGGGAAGCCTATTTGCCACATCGTTACTCATTTCGAATAGTTTATCCAGTATTTCAGCTTTTGGAGTCACCGGCGGGGTTGCTTCGTCAAGCGTAACGGGTTTAAGAACAAAAGGAACGTCGCCCCAGACTTCAGTAATTCTGAAATAATGCCAGATACGTAATGCTTCTAAGATCGCTTTATATTTTTGCCGTATTGACTCATTTTCCACATAGGGAATATCGATATTGGCCAGATAAGTATTGATCCGTCCCACATGTTTATTAAAAAGTGTCCAGTAGTATTCAGCCAAACGTGAGTTGCTGGTCATGTTGCCATTGGCAATAATCATATGATGGTCTGTTTCTATCCTGGCATAGGCATTGTCGGTACGACCATCTACCATATAAAAGAGCAAGCGACGTTCTGTAGGGCCCGTAAACACGTCCAGGTAACTACTGTATACTACACGTGCTAAATCTTCTTCTGTATTGAAAAACTCGTCAAACGATGTTGCTGTAGGATCTCGTTTATCAAGAAATTTTTCGCAGCTGCTCAAGGTCGCTAACGCGATTATCAAGGTTAAAATTCTCTTTTTCATGATCGTCTTTTTAAAAAATACTTGCACTTAATCCAACACTGTAAGTTGCCATACGCGGGTAATTTCCATTTCCATCGTTTGTGCCCGGACTATCTACGTCAATACGTTCGGGATCTAAACCTTCCCATTTTGTGAAGGTGAATACATCTTGTGCGTTTATATATACCCGGAAATTTTTGATGCTTTTACCGATTTTAGGAAATGTGTAGCCGAGCTGAAGGGATTTGATGCGGAAAAAAGCCGCATTGCTAAGCCAGACATCGCTCAATAAAGTATTAGGGCTGGGACCTGTCCAAAGGCGTGGAAAACGGCTGTTCGGATTTTCTGGAGTCCAGTGGTTCGCCACATATTCAACGCGTGGTGCGCCCAGGTCATTACTATTACCGTCGACATACACCGGATACGCTTCTTGTCCGATCAAGCGACCAGTACGTTTTCCTATTCCTTGACCCAATGCTGAAAAATCCCAGCCTTTATACCGAAAGTCCAGATTAATAGCATAGTTATAGTGGGGAAGCGGATCTGCTAAATAGGTGCGATCCTCATCGTTGATGATACCATCCTGATTTTTATCTATGTAGCGGATATCTCCCGGTTTTGAGTTGGGCATTTTTGCCGGAGTTGCTTCAATTTCTTCTTGTGTCTGAAAATAGCCGTCTGACTGGAAGCCATAGTAATTGTTGATTGGAACGCCCTTGTACCAAATACGGTTATTATCGCCTTTAAAAATCAGCCTATCGTTTTCATTGTAACCTGCTTTGAGCATCCGGTTTCGGTTATCAAAGAGCATACCTCCAACTGTATATGAAAAGTCACCCTTTTTGTCCGACCAGCTAGCAGACAGCTCCCAGCCCTTATTTTCGACAGCGCCAATATTGACTGCTGATTCTAGGCTTTTTGAACCCGTGAGTGGTGGAACGGCAAATTTGTCATAAATCAGATCATATGAATTCTTGTGATAGAGCTCAGCAGTAAAAGAAAGTCTACTGTTAAATGCATTGACGTCTAGGCCTAGGTTCCATTGCTTTTGTTTTTCCCAGGAGAAATTTGGATTGGGCACACGTATTGTCCAACCCCAAGTGTCGACAGATTCCTGCCACAGGTATGGGGCAACGTTTTCGTTACCGATAAGTCCATATGATGCCCGAATTTTTACATTATTGACCGTATTGGATTCGAGTATACGTTTGAAGAACTGCTCATTATGTAAGTTCCATGCAAATGCTCCCGAAGGAAAAAATCCCCAACGGTGCCCGGGAGCAAACTTGCTACTTCCATCCGAGCGCCCCGTTAGTTCCAGTATGTATCGGTTATCAAAGGAATAATTTAGTTTACCAAAAAAGGAGGCTTTGCTAATTTCTCTAAAATCAGTGTATGTATAGTTCATGACTTCTGATCCTGCTGTTACATAGATCTTGTCTTTACTTTGACGAAGTTCCTTGTTGAAGTTGATCAGCATTCGCGCTGTGAGCTGGCTTTCACTAACACCCTGTGAGGCATTGACATCATTACCCCAAATTGCTGCAGGAGCACCTTTTTCATCAAAAAACTTATAGGTCAATCTCTTTTGTTTATTGGCCGACTTGTTAATCATGTAAGAGACATTTCCCTCGATATTGAGATTGCTATTGATATTATATTTGGGACGCAAATTTATGGTACTACGGTCATACATATTGTTTTTTGTACCGCCGTGCTTTATGGAAGCGATCGGGTTAATATTATTGTGCAGGATATAGTGTTCAGTAAGTTCAGAATCATAAAAAATTTGTTGAGTTGGATTTAGTCGCCAAGCCTGTTTATAAAGGCCATGTCCATCATCGTTTGCCAACAGGCGATCTACCTGCAAGCGATGTGCATAGAAGTCTGCCATCAACACAAATTTGTCAGCGATATTAATATTCGTATTAAAGCGCGCGGAGAACTTTTGAGTACCTTCAATAGTATTGAGCCCATTTTCTTTTATGTGGCCGAGCATTAAATTGAAAGTACCTACGCCACCGCCACCAGATATGCTAGCGTTATTGTTGATTGCTGTCGATGTCCTTTCCATGATTTGGTCTAGCCAATTGACTTCCTTCAGTTCTCCAGAGGCAAATTTGTTGATTGTTTCTTCGGAATAAATTGCCGGCTGTCCTTGTTGGATTAATGTTTCATTACGCAATTTCATAAAATCGACCGCGCCCACGAATTTTGGTAAATCGATAGGTTTGTTGACTGCAAACCAATTGTTAGTGAATACTTTGAACTGGCCTGTTTGCCCCCTTTCGGTTTCAATGATGATAACACCATTGGCACCGCGGGAACCGTACATGGATGCTGAAGCCGCGTCTTTTAAAACCGTAATACTTTTTACTTGATTCGGGTCAATATCATGGATGCTCTGTTCCATTCCATCGACGATAACCAAAGGGTCTGCATTCTGCAGTGTACTGATGCCCCGGATAGAGATTGTGCCCGGCACACTTCCTGGCATGCTGCTTCCTCGCATCATGGTGACCCCCGGAATTGTTCCTGAAAAGGCGTCCTGCATTTTAAAAATTGGTCGATTTTTGATTTTTTCCATATCCAACTGCGATACGGATGAGGCGATATGTTTTTTGTCCACTTCGGAAAATCCGACTACAACAACTTCGTCAAGTCCAACTTGATCATCATCCATTATAACGTTGATCTCTGCTTTATTGTTGATTGGGACTTCGAGCTGTTTGAATCCAAGAGCACTAAAAATCAGAGTTCCTTTTTGACCATCAGGAAGTGTCAGTTGGAATTCACCCCTGGAATTCGTGGAAGTTCCGATATTGGAGCCTTTTAGGAGAATGCTTACGGCGCTTAATAGATTTCCTTTGGTATCATGTACCTTTCCTTTTATCACTTGCTGCTGTACATATTCTATATTTACGGCATTATGTTCTCGAACGGCGCTGCCCTCATTCTTGCGTTTAATGACAACAGTTCCACGATGTAGCATATAGTAAAAAGCACTGCTTTTGAAAATTTGATCCAAGGCTTTGTCTAGAGTTGCATCGCGGACTTCAATCGTTGCTTTTTCATTCTTAAGCAACCCTTCTTTAAAGATGAAGTGTATCCCCGTTTGCTTAGTGATGCTTTCCAGGACAGTTTCAATCTTCGTATTTTCTGCATGTAAGGTAATCTGAGCGGAGCTTGAAGCATAGGCGCCCATCATGGATGTCGCCAATAGAATTCCTGTCAGTTTCATTTTTATAAGATGGTTCCAAATTTTCCCTTTATCAATGGGACAAAAGATCCCTTTTGAATAAAATAAATTATTCATAAATTGGTATAGAATTAATGGTTTATGATCAGTGTTAATTCAATCTTGATGCAGGAGTATTTGCCGTACTTCTGCATTCTTTATCATATTAATTTAGGTGTTTTTCTTACATACAACGTCCTCCTTTAGTTTATCTGTTCACTATCAATTTGTCATCGTTAATGGTCAGTTTGTAACCAGTTAGATCTTTCAGGAGATCGCAAAGTTCTCCTAAAGTTACGTCTCTTTTGATACTACCTTCGTATCGCTCATTATTCAAAGGGGTTTTACAATCAACCTTGATCCCGTACCAGCGGCTTAGCTCATCAAGTATCTGTTGCATATTTTTATTCTTAAAATAAAAAATACCGTCCTTGAAAGCGGTAGCTTCTGCCTTATTCACCAACGGAAAGTTCTTCAGTTTTTTGTTGATGATCTCGGTCTCGCTGCCAGCCTGCATATAGATTTCATTCTCGTCGTTACTGACCTTAAGTTTTCCTTCGGTCAACGACACCTTTGTGGTTTCTTGATACGAGTTTACATTGAACGCCGTTCCGATCGCTTGTATATTTATATTGTTTGTCTCCACTATAAAAGGTCTGCGCGCATCTTTGGCAACTTCAAAATAAGCCTCGCCTTTCAGTTTTACTCTTCTTTCTTTTTTATCAAAGGCTGTTTTGTAAGTGAGTTCAGACGCCGAATTTACCCAAACTTTGGTACCGTCGCTCAAAGTTAGCATCATGGTGGATCGTGTTGGGACCACCAAGGTGTTTTTCAGGTTTTCTGTTAAGTTGGAAGGATAGATGAGTCTTCCATTTTTTAATTCAATGCCCTGTGGAAGAACCTGAGCGGTCTTCTTTTCCACCAACTTAATTTCCTTTTTGCCCTCGATTTTTAGAATTGCACCGGTCCCTCCGGGGAGAACATCATTTTTATGACCATATACTTTGTCCGGTATCAAATAGCCTGCAGGTTTTTCGATATGCTGCCTGTGCCATAATAGCGTTACCGCCAGCAATATTGCCGCAGCAATTCCAATCGTTTTGTACCAGGATCGATTTAATGAGGAATAATTTTTTTTTGACTGTGAAGCGGCGTCTCCAATAGTGAATTTACTTTGTGTGATTAGCCATTCCTTATTTAGATCAATACTATGGAGATCAAAAGGCACATAAATATCAGTATTTGATAGACGGTTGCGCAAGCTATCTCTTGCACCCGGATATTTTTGTAAAAGTTCTTTTAATTGTACCTCTTTGTCGGATGGGAGTTCGCCATCTTTTAGGAGAAGTGCAATCAATTCTGCTAATATTATTTTATCGGTTTCTATCATAATTCAGATGCTAAATAACTCGAACAGTCAAAACGGGTGACCCGTTTGTTGAAAAAAGTTTAAATTTTATGGTAAGTTTCTGTGGATCAGATAATAAATATTGCGAGAAGTATATTTAGAAATTTTCTCTTTAGTAGGTTTATCGCTCTCATACGTTGAGTTTTCACTGTATTGACAGAGACGTTGAGCTCTTGGGCAACCTCATCATACTTCAACCCGTCGATGTAAATTAATCGGCAGATGCGTTGACAGCCCTCTGGTAATTCATTGAGCTCCCGATGGAGGGTTCCGATCAATTCTGCATTAATTAAATTGTCCAGGATATCATAGTCATCTGGTTCATCATTATTGATTTGGTTACGTACGCGATCAAATACGATATTCCTTCGTCTGATATTCATCGCTAAATTTTTTACCGAACTATAAAGAAAGCTTTTAATAACATGCTCTCCTTTTTCCAGTAAGTCCTGTCTACCCATTAGAACGATAAATGCGTCCTGCACGATGTCTTTTGCAACCTCCTCTGAGCCGACCCAAGGAAATGCAAATACACTGAGTTGCAGAAAATATTTGTTAAAATAATATTCTGTGGCACTTGCGTCCTAAACGTTAAAAAAGCGGCGGTGTTTTGATATAGCAAAGTTGCTATATTTAAATCGCTAAATTTTATTACACCGCCATGGTAAATTTAAACGTTTTTAGTCA
>Ga0182746_1000781_pt1 | contig 35996 bp, 31 predicted proteins | sample eDN3rd30CBELigOP_FD_128881 | JGI IMG/M metagenome (GOLD analysis project Ga0182746, IMG submission 128881) | Enriched Organic Plus compost microbial communities from Emeryville, California, USA - eDNA 3rd pass 30_C BE-Lig OP (version 2) (version 2) ...
CCGGTGTGCCCATGTCCGCGGGGTCCGCCGCACTGCGCGGCTTCGTCCCGCCGGTCGACGACGGCGTCGTCACGCTCCTGCGCGACGCGGGCACCGTCATGCCCGGCAAGACGAACACCCCCGAGCTCGGCCTGCCCCCGTACACGGAGCCCGACGTCGCCCCACCGGTCCGCACGCCCTGGGACCTCACGCGCTCCGCCGGAGGCTCGAGCGGCGGCGCGGCGGCCGCCGTCGCGAGCCGGATCGTGCCCGTCGCGCACGGCAACGACGGGGGCGGCTCGCTGCGCATCCCCGCGAGCGCCACCGGGCTGGTCGGGCTCAAGCCGAGCCGTGGGCGGGTGAGCTGGGGTCCGCACGCCGTGGACGGCGTCGGGCTGGCGGCGCACGGCGTGCTCACGCGGACGGTCCGCGACACCGCCGCGTTCCTCGACGTGCTCGCGGTGAACCGGCCGGGCGACACCTTCGTCGCGCCCGGCGGGGCCGGCCCTGCCGGGACCTATCTCGCCGCGTGCGACGTCGTCCCGCGCCCGCTGCGCGTCGGCGTCCTGGTGACGCCCGTGATCGCCGACGACGCCGAGGTCGACCCCGCGTGCCTGCACGCGGTCGACCACGCCGTCGCGCTCCTGGACCGGCTGGGCCACGCGGTCGCGGAGGCACCGGTGCCGTTCCCCGCCGAGGACTGGGGGGCGTTCGCGGCCCTCTGGTCGGTCGGGGCGCTGTCTGCGCCGGTCCCGGAGGACGCCGAGCTCCTCCTCACGCCGCTCACCCGCTGGCTGCGGGCGACGGGGCGCGAGCAGAGCGGGCTCGTGTTCGCCCAGGCGGTCGCGGGCATGCAGCGGCTCACGCAGCAGGTCGCGGCCGCCTGGGACGCGTTCGACGTCGTGCTCACGCCCACGCTCGCGCAGCTGCCGGCCCCGGTCGGGTCGATGCGCGACGACGCCGACCCGGCGGGCGACTTCGCGGCCCAGACCCGGTTCACGCCGTGGACGAGCATCGCGAACCTCACGGGCCGCCCGTCGGTGAGCCTGCCGCTGGGCTGGGCCGAGGGCGCGGCCACGGGCGACGCGGGCGGCGACCTGCCCGTCGGCGTCATGCTCACGGGGCGGCTCGGCGACGACGCCCTCCTGCTGGCGCTGTCCGCGCAGCTCGAGGCGGCGGACCCCTGGACGTCCCGCGTGCCGACTGTCGGCTGAGGGGGGCGCCCGGCGACGGCGCGGTCAGGCGGTCCGGCGGGTCCGGGCGACCAGGCCGGCCGCGACGACCACCCCGACGACGCTCACCGCCGCCGCGACCCAGAACACCTCGGTGAACGGGCCGGCGGGGTCGGCCGCGGTCCCGGTCGCGAGGAGCGCCGCCACGACGGGCGCCGCCGACGCCGAGCCGATGGTCCGCACGACGCTGTTGAGGCCGGTCGCGGCCCCGGTCTCCTCGGCGGGCGAGAGCGTCACGACGAGCTGCGCGCAGATCGCGTAGCCGATGCCGTTCCCGAGGCCGAGCACGCCGAACGCCACCACGACGACCCACGGCTCGGTCGGCCCGAGCGCGAGGCCGGCCGCGCCGACGGCCATCACGCCCGCGGCGAGCAGCGCGGCGACACCCGCGCCCGCCCGCGCCACGACGAACGGCGTGAGCCGGCCGCCGACGAACACGAGCACGGCGCTCGGGAGCATCGCGAGCGCCGACACCGTCACGCTCATGCCCTGGCCGTAGCCCGTGGACGCGGGCGCCTGCGTGAGGATCGGCAGCGCCACGTAGCAGACGTATAGGGCACGAACCCGACGGCGACGGTCAGCAGGCTGACGAGGACGATCGGCCCGTGCCGGAACGTGCGGACGTCGACGACGGGCGCCGTCCGGCGCAGCTCGACGAGCACGAGCGCGACGAGGAGCAGGACGCCGACGAGGCCGAGACCGACGGTCCGGGCCGACCCCCAGCCCCAGGACCCGCCCTGGGAGACGGCCAGCAGGACGCCGACGAGCCCCGTCGCGAGCAGCGCGATCCCGGCCCCGTCGGTGCGCCGGACGACGGCGGGCACGGAGCCGGTCGGCACCCAGGCGGCGACCATCGCCCCCGCGACGGCGATCAGGACGGCCGCCAGCACGAAGATCCAGCGCCACGACAGCGCCTCGACGATCAGCCCGCCCAGCACGAGCGCGGCGCCCGCGCCCAGCCCGATCATCCCCGCGATCCAGCCGAACGCGGCGGCGAGCCGGGGACCGTCGAGCACCTGACGGGCGAGCGCGAGCGCGAGCGGGAACGTCGCCGTGCTGACGCCCTGCAGGACCCGGGCCCCGAGCAGCACGGCGAGGTTCGGCGCGGCGGCCGCGAGCAGCGTGGCGAGGACGAACACGCCGACGGTGCCGAGCAGGACCTTCCGGTGCCCGACCCGGTCGCCCAGGTTGCCGACGACGGGCGCGAGGACGGCGCCCGCGAGCAGGAACGCCGTGAGGATCCAGCCGGTCCCCTGCGAGCCCGTGCCGAGGTCGCGGCCGATCGTGGGCAGCGCGGGGACGACGAGCGTCTGCATGAGCGAGAAGGCGAGCACGACCGCGCTGAGCGCGAGGGTGACGAGGCCCGGGCGACGGGTGGTCGACCGGGGCACGGCGGGACGGGTGGGTGGCACGACGGGGCTCGCTCTCGGTCGGATCTGAATCGGAACGGATGTTCCGTTCCGATTCAGGATAGCAAGCCGCCACCCGTTACCGTGAGCACATGCCCGCCCCCGCCGACGACGCCCCGACCGGCGCCCTGCCCGGTCGCCTCCGCGAGGCGCGCGCCAACGACACCGCGGTGCTCGACGCCGCGCGCGAGGTCTTCTCCGAGCAGGGCGACGCGGCCTCGATGGCGGACATCGCGCGGCGGGCCGGCGTCGGAGTCGGGTCGGTCTACCGCCGCTACCCGACCAAGGACGCGCTCGTCGACGCGCTCCGGCTCGAGGGCGTCCGGGACGTCGCCCGCCTCGCCGCGGCCGTCGCCGACGAGCACGACGCCGCCCCGGGAGCGACCGGCGACCCGGGCGCCGTCGAGACGTTCGTGGCGCGGCACATCACGGGGGCGCGGGGCCCGATGCTCCGCCCGACCGGCAGCGGGCGCCCCCTCTCCCCCGCGCTCGCGGAGGCCTCCGAGGAGCTGCGCGCCGCGCTCGAGCGCCTCGTCGCGCACGACAGGGCCGCGGCGCGCGTGCCGGACGGCTTCACCACCGCCGACGTCATGCAGCTCCTCGTGCACCTGCGCCCCTCGCTCCCCTACCCCCGCGCCCAGGTCGACGCCCTCCACCTGCGCTACCTGGCGCTCGTCGTGCGGGGGTTGCGCGACGCCGCGCGCGACGGGACGACGCTGCGCGGCGGCCCCCGCTGGGACGAGTGGCTCGGCACCTGGCACGACTGAGCCGGGCGACCCCGCGCCCGGTAGCCTGGCCGTGGTGAGCCGGGAAGTCTGGTCGGCACCCCGATGACGGGGTCGGGGCGCGTGCGCGCCCCGGACATGTCCCCGACGCGACCCGGAGGTCCCGTGCCCGCACCCGCCCTCGCCCCCGCCGCCCGCTCCGTGCGCGGCTTCGTGACCGACGAGCGACGCGGCGGCGCGCTCCTCCTCGGAGCCGCGCTGGTCGCCGTCGTCTGGGCGAACACGCCGTGGCGCGCGGCCTACCAGACCATCGTCACGGCCGTCCCCGGCGGGGACGCGCTGGCCCCGCTCCACCTCGACCTGAGCCTCGGGACCTGGGCCTCCGACGGGCTGCTCGCGATCTTCTTCTTCGTCGTCGGGCTCGAGCTCAAGCGGGAGGTCGTCGCCGGCTCGCTGCGCGACCCGCGCCGGGCCGCCGTCCCCGTGCTCGCGGCCGTCGGCGGCATGGTCGCGCCCGCCGTCCTCTACCTCGGCACGACCCTCCTCGACCACGGCGGCGACGCGCGCGCCGGCTGGGCCGTGCCGACCGCGACCGACATCGCGTTCGCGCTCGCCGTGCTCGCCGTGTTCGGGCGCGGCCTGCCCGCGCCCGTACGGACGTTCCTCCTGACCCTCGCCGTCGTCGACGACCTGCTCGCGATCGTCGTCATCGCGTTCGTCCTCACGGCCCACGTCGCCGTCGGCGCGCTGCTCGGGGGGCTCGCGTGCGTCGTGGCGTTCGGCGTCGTCGCGCGGCTGCGGCGCGCGCCCTGGTGGCTCCTCGGGCCGCTCGCCGTCGCGGCGTGGGCGCTCGTCCACGCGAGCGGCGTGCACGCCACGATCGCCGGCGTCCTCCTCGGTTTCGCGATGCCGACGCGCGCCGTCCACGGCGAGCTCGTCGGCCGCGCCGAGCGGGCCGAGCACGCCTGGCGGCCCGTCGCGAACGGCGTCGCGCTGCCCGTGTTCGCGTTCTTCGCGGCGGGCGTCACGGTCGTCGGGACCCGGCTCGGCGAGGTGCTGGGCTCGCCCGTCGCGATCGGGGTCATGGTCGGGCTGGTGGTCGGCAAGCCCCTCGGCGTCCTCGGGACCACCTGGCTCGCCGTCCGCCTGTCCCCGCTCAGACTCGCGCCCGGCGTCGGGCTGCGGGACATGCTGCCGGTCGGCGCGCTCACCGGGATCGGGTTCACCGTCGCGCTGCTCGTCGCCGAGCTCTCGTTCGACGCCGGCACCTCGAGCGGCGCCGCCCGCGTCGCCGAGGCCAAGGTCGCCGTCCTCGTCGCGTCGGTGGCGTCCGCGGCGATCGCCGCCGTCCTGCTGCGCCGCGACGCCCGCCGGGCGCGCCCCGCGGACGTCAACGAGGACGGGATCCCCGACGACCAGCAGGAGCCGTAGCCGGTCCGCGGTCGCCGGCGGTGACCCGACCTACGCAGGCGTAACCTGAGCGGCGCAGGAGGCTTGTCTGGGAGGACGCCCCGGTGCGGGCGCCCGGAGAGGGATCACCACCGATGGCCTACGACGCCACACGGCTCCGCCGCTACCTCGAGCACGACTTCACCTACGAGGCGGGCTTCCGCCGCAACGTCCACCGCTTCGGCCGCCGTGTCGCGGTCGTCGACCCGCCCACGGGCCGCACCCTCACCTACGCCGAGCTCGACACCGTCGTCGAGCAGGCGGCGTCGGCGCTCGCGGAGCGCGGCACGGGGCGCGGGGACCGCGTGGTCCACCAGCTCTTCAACTCGCTCGAGTTCGCGGTGCTCTACCTCGCGACGCAGCGGCTCGGCGCCATCGGCGTGCCCGTGAACTTCCGGCTCGCCCCGGCCGAGACCGCGCACATCCTGCGCGAGTCCGACCCGACCGTGTTCGTCTACGACGGGACGCTCGGCGCCGCCGCCGCGCAGGCGCTCGAGATCGCGGGCGTGAACCCCGCCCTGCTCGTCGTCGGCGAGGCCGACGGCGGCCCCGACGGCGCCGTCGGCTTCGACGACGCGCTCGCGGCGGCGACGGCGCCCGTGCCGCCCCTGCCGGACGACTTCTCGACCTACGAGGAGACGACCCGGCTCTACACGTCGGGCACGACGGGCATGCCCAAGGGGGTCTCTCTGCCGTCCGTCGTCGAGGTGATGTCGGCGCACGACGTGATCATGCACTTCCCCCTCGGCCCGACCGACCGCACGCTCAACATGACGCCCTGGTTCCACCGCGGCGGCCTGTACTCGGGCGGCCCGAACCCGGTGTTCTACGTCGGCGCGTCCGTCGTCCCGCTGCGCGCGTTCGACGCGGCGACCGTCCTCGACTGGGTGCCCGAGCACCAGATCACGTTCCTCGTCGGGGCCCCGACGACGCTCGAGCTGCTCGCCGACGAGCAGGAGCGCAGCCCGCGCGACCTGTCGGGCCTGCGCGGCATCGTCACGATGGGCGCGCCGCTCGACCGGGCCGCCGCGCTGCGCTACCAGCAGCTGCTCACCCCGCGGATCTTCAACGGCTACGGGACCACGGAGGCGTTCTGGAACACGTTCCTGCGCCCCGAGGACCTGCCCGAGCACGCGGGGTCCGCGGGGCGCGCGTGCACCGACGACGACGTCCGCGTGGTCAAGGTGCTGCCGGACCGCAAGGCGACGCCCGAGGAGACCGTCGCGCCGGACGGCACCGAGATCGGCGAGGTCATCATGCGGTCGCCCAAGTCCGGGTTCTCGTACGTGGGCGTCGACGACGACGAGAAGTTCGTCGACGGCTGGCTGTACCCCGGCGACCTCGCGACCTGGGACGCGGACGGCTTCGTGACGATCCTCGGCCGCAAGGACGACATGATCATCTCGGGCGGCGAGAACGTGTACCCCGTGCAGGTCGAGGAGGTGCTCGCCGAGCACCCGAAGGTCCGCGACACGGCCGTCGTCGGCGTGCCCGACGAGCGCTGGGGCCAGCGGGTCGTCGCGTACGTCGTGCCGCACGACCCGGCGGACCCGCCGACCGCGGAGGAGCTCGACCGGCACGCGCTCGACCACCCCGGCCTCGCCAACTTCAAGCGCCCCCGGGCCTACCGCGTGGTCGACGAGCTGCCCATGACCGCCACCGGCAAGAAGATGCACTTCAAGGTCGCGGAGCTCGCGGCCGAGGCGGGCGCCGCGGGCGAGCTGGACGCGCCGGCCTGACGGTCCTCGCCGGCCGTCAGTCGCCGTCCCCGCCGCGCGGCCGGTGGCGCTCGAGGAACGTGTACACGTCCCACGTGTCCACGCCCGGGAACGCGCCCGTGGGCATCGCGGCGAGCATCGACGCATGCGGCGCCGGGGCGGGCCACACGTGCCCCTCCCAGCGGTCCGCGATGACGCCCTCGGGCCGGCGGCAGCACGTCTCGTCGGGGCACCGGGACACGTCGCGGTGCGGGGTGTCGCGCCCGAGGAACCACTTCACCTCGGAGAACGGGACGCCGACGCTCACCGAGAACTCGCCGTCGGCGGTGCGCTGCGTGCGCGACGTGCACCAGAACGTGCCCGCGGGGGTGTCGGTGTACTGGGAGAACGGGCTGAGCCGGTCCTCGACGTCGAAGATCGTGCGCGCGGTCCAGTGCCGGCAGACGGGCTGGCCCTCGACGGCGCCGAGCGGGTCCGCGGGGAACCGGACGCCGTCGTTCTCGTACGCCTTGTGGATCACGCCGGACTCGTGGACCTTCATGAAGTGCACGCGCAGGCCGAGGCGCGCGGTCGCCAGGTTGGTGAACCGGTGCGCGGCGGCCTCGTAGGACACCGCGAACGCGTCGCGCAGGTCCTCGATCGAGATCTCGCGACGCCCCTTCTGCTCGGCGAGGAGCGCGGCGGCGCCGTCCTCGGGCATGAGGATCGCGGCGGACAGGTAGTTGGACTCGACGCGCTGGCGCAGGAACTCGGCGTAGTCGTGGGGCTCGGTGTGCCCGAGCACCCGCGCCGCGAGCGCCTGGAGCACGGCCGTGCGCGAGAACCCGGCGCCGCGCGAGCCGCCCGGAAGGTAGAGCCGGTGGTGCCGCTGGTCGATGACGGACCGCGTGGTCTGCGGGAGGTCGCCCACGTAGTGCAGCGAGTAGCCGAGGTGCTCGGCGATCTGCGACGCGACGCGCTGCGAGATCGGGCCGCCCGCGTGCCCGACGGCGTCGAGCAGCTCGCGCGCCGCGTCCTCGAGCTCGGGGAAGTAGTTGTCCTGCGCGCGCATCGACGCGCGGAGCTCGGTGTTGGCGCGGCGCGCCTCCTCCGGGGTCGACGCGCGCTCGCGGTGCAGCCGGTCGATCTCGCGCTGGAGCGCGACGAGGGCCTCGAGCGCGTCGCCGGGCAGACCCTTGCCGACGCGCACCGGCGAGATGCCGAGCGCGTCGAACAGCGGGCCGCGCTGCGCGCGCTCGAGCTCGATCTCGAGCGCGGCCCGCCGGCTGGGCGGCTCGGTGGAGAACAGGTCGTCGAGGGTCGCGCCGAGCGCCTTCGCGATCTGCTGGAGCTGCGTGAACCGGGGCTCGCGCTTGCCGTTCTCGATCATCGACACCTGCGACGGTGCCCGCTCGATGGCGGCCGCGAGCTCGTCGAGCGTCATGCCCTGCTGCGTGCGCAGGTGGCGGATGCGGCGGCCGATCGTCAGCGCGTCGGGCTCGTCGGCGAGGTCGGTGAGAGGTACGACTGCCATGACTCATGCTCACACCAGGCAGCGCCTTCCGTCCAGCAGAAGAACCGGAGAACTTCTGCGCCCGGATATCCCTCGAGGGGGTTGCAGAGGGCCGAAGGTCGTCTCACAGGCCGCTTCGTCAGAAGAACGGCCAGAGCACCGCGAGGAGAACACCGTGAGCACCCCGACGATCGTGACCCGCCGCCCCGAGCCCCGCCCCACGCCCCGCCCGGGCGACCAGGCCCAGACCGCGGCCGAGCTGGAGCGCACCTGGAAGACCGACCCGCGCTGGGCCGGCGTCGAGCGCACCTACACCGCGGAGGACGTCGTCGCGGTGCGCGGTCCCGTCCGCGAGGACCGGACGCTCGCGCGGCGCGGCGCCGAGCGGCTCTGGGAGGAGCTCCACGCGTCCGAGCGCAGCGGGCAGAACGAGTGGGTGGCCGCGCTCGGCGCCCTCACCGGCAACCAGGCCGTCCAGCAGGTGCGTGCCGGCCTCAAGGCGATCTACCTGTCGGGCTGGCAGGTCGCCGCCGACGCGAACCTGTCCGGCCAGACGTACCCCGACCAGTCGCTGTACCCGGCGAACTCGGTGCCCGCCGTCGTCCGCCGCATCAACAACGCGCTGCTGCGCGCCGCCCAGGTCGAGGCGACCGACCCGAGCGGCGAGCACGCCCCCGCGGACTGGCTGGCCCCCATCGTCGCCGACGCGGAGGCCGGGTTCGGCGGCCCGCTCAACGCCTACGAGCTCATGCACCAGATGATCGAGGCCGGCGCGGCGGGCGTGCACTGGGAGGACCAGCTCGCGTCCGAGAAGAAGTGCGGCCACCTCGGCGGCAAGGTGCTCGTGCCCACCCAGCAGCACGTGCGGACGCTCAACGCGGCCCGGTTCGCGGCCGACGTCGCGGGCGTGCCGTCGATCGTCGTCGCGCGGACCGACGCGCTCGCGGCCGACCTCCTCACGAGCGACGTCGACCCGCGCGACCAGGAGTTCACGACCGGCGAGCGCACCAGCGAGGGCTTCTACCGGGTCCGGAACGGCATCGAGCCCGTGATCGCCCGCGGCCTCGCGTACGCGCCGTTCGCGGACCTGCTCTGGGTCGAGTCCGGTGAGCCGGACCTCCAGCTCGCCCGGAAGTTCGCCGAGGCCGTGCACGCCGAGTTCCCCGGCAAGCTCCTCGCCTACAACTGCTCGCCGTCGTTCAACTGGAAGCGACACCTGTCCGACGACGAGATCGCGAGCTTCCAGCGCGAGCTGTCCGCGATGGGCTACAAGTTCCAGTTCATCACCCTCGCGGGCTTCCACGCCCTCAACCACTCGATGTTCCAGCTCGCCCGCGACTACAACGAGCGCGCGATGAGCGCCTACGTCGACCTGCAGGAGGCGGAGTTCGCCGCCGAGGCCGACGGCTACACGGCCACCCGCCACCAGCGGGAGGTCGGCACCGGCTACTTCGACCGAGTCGCCACGGCCCTCAACCCCGACAGCGCCACGCTCGCGCTCGCCGGGTCCACCGAGACCGCCCAGTTCCACTGACCGACCGCCGACGGTGACGCCCGGCCGTCCCCGGCGTCACCGTCGGCACCCCTCGAAGGAGCCTCGCCATGACCACCCTGATCGACACCCCCACGTCCACCGGCACGCTCACCGTGACGGGGGCGCCCGGCGCCCGCCACGACGAGATCCTCACGCCCGAGGCACTGGAGTTCCTCGCCGCCCTGCACGACGCGTTCCTCGCCCGCCGCCACGACCTGCTCACGGAGCGCCAGCGCCGTCGTCGGCAGGTCGCGGACGGCATCGACCCGGACTTCCGGCCCGAGACCCGCCCGGTCCGCGAGGACCTCGACTGGACCGTCGCCGGGCACCGCGGCGCACCGGGCCTCGAGCGCCGGCTCGTCGAGATCACCGGTCCGACCGACCCCAAGATGACCGTCAACGCGCTCAACTCGGGCGCCGACTGCTGGCTCGCGGACGCGGAGGACGCGTCGAGCCCGACGTGGGAGAACGTCGTCGGCGGGCAGCTCGCCCTGCACGACGCGATCCGCGGGCGCCTCGCCTTCACGGGCCCCACCGGGCCCGACGGGACGCCCGGCAAGCAGTACCGCGTGACCGCGGGCGACGGCGGGCAGGACCTCACGGCCCTGCCGACGATCGTCTTCCGGCCGCGGGGCTGGCACCTGACCGAGAAGCACCTGCGCTACACCGACCGTGCGGGCCGCCCCCAGCCCGCGTCGGCGTCGCTCGTGGACTTCGGGCTGTACTTCTTCCACAACGCGGCCGAGCTCGTCGCGCGCGGCCGGGGGCCGTACTTCTACCTGCCGAAGCTCGAGGGATACCGCGAGGCGCGGCTGTGGAACGACGTGTTCGTGCTCGCCCAGCAGCTCGTCGGGATCGAGCAGGGGACGATCCGGGCGACCGTGCTGGTCGAGACGCTGCCGGCGGCGTTCGAGATGGAGGAGATCCTCTACGAGCTGCGCGAGCACTGCGCGGGGCTCAACGCGGGCCGCTGGGACTACCTGTTCTCGGTCATCAAGAGCTACCGGACCCGGGGGCCGCGGTACGTCCTGCCGGACCGGTCGCGCGTCACCATGACCGTGCCGTTCATGCGCGCGTACACCGAGCTGCTCGTGGCGACGTGCCACCGGCGCGGCGCGCACGCCATGGGCGGGATGAGCGCGTTCATCCCCGACCGCCGCAACCCCGAGGTGAACGCGACCGCGTTCGCCCAGGTCAGCGCCGACAAGGCGCGCGAGGCGGGCGACGGGTTCGACGGCACGTGGGTCGCGCACCCCGACCTCATCCCCGTCGCACGCGCCGAGTTCGAGGCGGTGCTCGGCGAGCGGCCGCACCAGCTCGACCGGCAGCGCCCCGAGGTGCACGTCGAGGCAACCGACCTGCTCGACGTCGCGTCCGCCCAGCCCGCGGACGGCACCACCGGCGTCACGGCCGCGGGCCTGCGGTCGAACGTGTCCGTCGGGATCCGCTACGTCGAGTCGTGGCTGCGGGGCGTGGGCGCGGCCGCGATCGACCACCTCATGGAGGACGCCGCGACCGCCGAGATCTCGCGCTCGCAGATCTGGCAGTGGGTCCACAACCGGACCACCACGGAGACCGGGGTGCCGATCACGCGCGAGCGCGTCGAGGCCCTGATCGCCGAGGTCGCGGACGACCTGCCGCGGACCCCCGGCAACCGGGTCGACGACGCGGTCGCCGTGTTCCGGCACGTCGCCCTCGACGAGGACTACCCGACGTTCCTCACGATCCCCGCGTACAACCAGTACCTGGCCTGAGGGGGCGCTCCCCGGGCGCCTTGTTCGTCGTGAGGTAGCGCGTTTCGCCCGAGGTAGCGCGGAGTCCGCGCTACCTCGGGCGAAACGCGCCACCTCGCGGGGGTTCAGCCGAGCAGCCGGCGCTCGTACGCGACGGCGACGGCGGCGGCGCGGTCCCGCACGCCCAGCTTTTCGTAGAGGTGCAGCAGGTGTGTCTTGACCGTCGCCTCGCTGATGAAGAGCTGGCGGGCCGCGGAGCGGTTGGTCGCGCCCGAGGCGACCAGCCGCAGCACCTCGAGCTCGCGCGGGCTGAGGACGGGCTCGTCCTGGGCGGGCGCACCGACGAGGCCCATGAGCGTCCCGGCGACCGACGGCGCGAGCACGGGACGTCCGGCGGCCGCGGCCCGCACGCCGTCGACGAGGACGTCCCGCGGCGCGTCCTTGAGCAGGTAGCCCGTCGCGCCGGCCTCGATCGCGGGCAGGACGTCGCGGTCGCCGTCGTACGTGGTCAGGACGAGGACCCGCACGTCGGGGAACCGCTCCCGGACGTGCCCGATCGCCTCGACCCCGCCCATGCGCGGCATCCGCAGGTCCATGAGGACGAGGTCGACGCCGTCGCCGGCGCGAGCGAGGGCGTCGAGGCGGGCGAGCGCCTCCGCGCCGTCGCCCGCCTCCCCCACCACGTCGATCCCGGGCTCGCTCTCGAGGACGCCCCGCAGGCCGTCCCGGACGACCGGGTGGTCGTCGACGAGCAGGACCCGCACAGGCCCTCCCGGCGGCACGGGTGCTGTCATCGCGGCGTCCCTTTCTCGGTCGTCCCCGTCCCGGCCGGGACGGACGCACTCAGCGCGACGCCCTCGCCGGGCGCCGTCTCGATCGTGAGCGACCCGCCGACGCGTGCGAGCCGCGCGACCATCCCGACGAGACCGTAGCCGTCCTCCGACGACGCCGCAGCCACCCGCGCGTCCCGCCCGGGCGGGGCGGCGGACGGCTCGAACCCGACGCCGTCGTCGCGGACGTCGAGCACGACCACGTCCGAGAGGTAGGTGAGCGTCACCCCGACCCGGGACGCCCGCGCGTGCTTCGCGACGTTCGTCAGCGCCTCCTGCGCGACGCGGAACAGGGCCGACCCGACGTCGTCGGGCAGGGGCACGGCGGCACCGGTGATCTCGACCTGCACCGGGATCCCCGCGGTCCGGGTCCACTCGACGGCGTGCTCCGCGAGCGCCTCGCCGAGCGTCGCCCGCTCGAGCTGCTCGGGCCGGAGCGCGCGCACCGAGCGCCGCGCCTCGGTGAGGCTCTCGCGGGCCAGGGCCCGGGCGCGGTCGAGGTGACCGCGGCGGACGGCCTCGTCGGGTGCGCCGTCGGCGGCCTCGAGCTGGGTGACGATGCCCGCGAGCCCCTGGGCGAGCGTGTCGTGGATCTCGCCGGCGAGGCGCTGGCGCTCGTCCTGCACGCCGGCCTCGCGGGCCTGGACGACGAGCTGAGCGTGCAGGCCCGCGTTCTCCGCGATCACGGCCTCGAGCCGCAGGTTGGCCCGGGCGAGCTCGGCGTTGCGCTGGACCCCTCGTTCGATGTTGACGTAGAGCGCCATCGCGATGCCGTAGTTCACGGCGGCCACGATGACCCACACGAGACCGTCGCCGAGGCTGCCCGGGAAGCCGCCGACCTGCGACGCCCCGAGCACGAGCGCCACGGGGACGACCGCCCAGGGCAGCGCGCGCCGGGGCACGCGTTCGTCCGCGATGACGAAGCCCGTCCACGCGAAGATCGCGAACCACGGGTTGAGCCAGACGAGCACGGCGCTGAGCGCGACGTGGACGACGAAGATCGCGGCGTCTCCCGCCGTGCCGTAGCGCCGGGGTCGCGCCGGGAAGAGCACCACCCAGACGGCGGCCACGGCGGTGAGCACGAGTCCCACCTGCAGCCGGCGCGCCGTCCCGTAGCCCGACTGCTCGGAGAAGACGGCGAGCACCGCGGAGACGGCGAGGGCCGGCAGGAGGAGGCGGCGGCCGACCCGGTCGATCCGGGACCACCACGGGTCCTCGATCGAGCGGTCGGTCGCCACCTCCGCGTGGGTGCTCGTCACGACGACGATGGTGTCACTCCCAGCGGAAGGTGCGAGCCGCGACCACGCCGCACACGACGGCCCAGCCCGCGAGGACGAGGAGGCTCGAGAGGGGCGGCCAGTGCCCGTCGACGGTCGCCTGGATCGCCCGGACCCCGGCGCCGAGCGGGGTCCAGTCGCTCACCGTCCGTAGCCCGGAGGGCATCGAGGCGCGCGGGATCCACAGGCCCGCGAAGAACATCAGCGGGAAGAAGAGCAGCGTCGACAGGGCGTTCGCGACCCGGGCGCTCGGGGCCAGCGCGGCCACCACGAGGCCGAGCCCCGTCGTCGCGGCGCCGACGAGCACCAGCGCGACGGCGAACCCGGCGAGCTGGTCGGGCAGGTGCACGTCGTACGCGGTGACCGCCACGACGAGCAGGACCACGGACACGAGCACGCCGAGCCCCGCGTAGATCGCGGCCTGCGCCCCCAGGAGGCGCGACGGCGGGACCGGCGTCGTGGACAGACGGCGCAGGATCCCCTTCTCGCGGTAGATCGCGAGCGTCGGGGGCATGAGCGTCACGACGCTGATCGTCAGCGAGAACATCATGAGGATCGGCAGGTACGTGTCGAGCACGCTCCGGCCCCCGAGGCCGTCCTGCGGGGTGCGGTTGCCCGGGATCGAGCCGATGACGACGAGCCCGGCCACCGGCAGGAACGCCGACCAGAAGACGGCGGCACCCGAGCGCCAGGCGAGGACGGCCTCGTTGCGCAGGAGGTGGCCGAACACGCGGCCGGACGGTGCGGCGCCGACGCGCGGCGCGGGGGTGGCGGGGGTGGCTGCGGCGGTCATGACTGCTCCTGGGTGGTCTGGGGCGCGGCCGGCCGCGAGGCGGGCTCGTGGCCGACCATCGCGAGGAACGCGTCGTCGAGGCTGGGCTGCTGGACCCGCAGCCCCTCGGCGACGATCCCCGCGCGGGCGAGGGTGGAGACGACGGCGCCGAGCACGTCGCCGGTGCCGGTGACGTGGACCTCGGCGCCGCGGCGGACGAGCTCGTCGACCGGGTCGAGCACCGTGAGGAGCGCGTCGTCGAACGGGCGGGACGGGCGGAACCGCAGCTCCTGGCGGGTGTCGAGGCGCTCGACGAGGCCTCCGGGGGTGTCGATCGCGACGACCCGGCCGGCGTCGATCACGGCGAGGCGGTCGCACAGGCGCTCCGCCTCCTGCATGAAGTGCGTGACCAGGACGACGGTGACCCCGCGGTCGCGGACGCTCTCGACGAGGTCCCAGGTCTCGCGGCGCGCGGCGGGGTCGAGGCCCGTGGTGAGCTCGTCGAGGATCGCGATCCTCGGGTTGCCGACGAGCGCGAGCGCGATGGACAGCCGCTGCTGCTGGCCGCCCGACAGCCTGCCGAACCGCGTCCCCAGGCTCGGCCCCAGGCCCAGCACGTCGACGAGCTCGCGCCAGTCGGCCGGGTCCGGGTAGAAGGACGCGTACAGCGTGAGCGCCTCGCGGACGGTCAGCTTCGCGGGCAGCTCGGCCTCCTGGAGCTGCACGCCGACCTGCGCCCGGACGGCGGCGCGGTCGGTCTGCGGGTCCGCGCCGAGCACGCGGACGGACCCGCCGTCGCGGCGCCGGAGCCCCGACACGCACTCGACGGTCGTCGTCTTGCCCGACCCGTTGGGGCCGAGGATGCCGAAGATCTCGCCGTCCTCGACGGACAGGCTCACGTCGACGACGGCGCGCTTCGCGCCGTAGGACTTGCTGAGGTGGTCGATCTCGATCACCGGCGGGGTCGGGGTCATGGCGGGTTCCTCTCGATCCCCACCAGCGTCGCGTCCCCGCAGGTCAGGCGCTATCGGCCGCCGGGGTCCTTCCGCCCGCCGTCCGACGGGTGACGGCATCCACCGATCGGTGGATGCGGGCCGTCCCACTGGACCCCAGGGTGCTCGGCGTCCCGGGTTCATGCACGCTGCCTTGCTGGTGCGCACGGAGCGGACCTCTGTGAGCGACCGACCGTCGTACACAGGTTCGCTGCGCCGAGGTGGAGGAACTCGCGCAGGGTGGCGCTGAACTCTATGCGGTCCATAACCCACAGCGCGGCGCACAGCCGCAGTCGGCCGCGTCGACACGTTCGCACGGTCGGGCGCCTCCGCGAGAGCGCTGCCTTCGTCGTCCTGCGTCGACCGGGATCTCGTCGGGACAGTCGTCGCGTGCGGTCCGGGCGCACCAGGGTCGCGGCTGGTCGGCGACCGAGTGTCGACGAATAGCCTGGGCCGACGCCGAGCGCCATGGCGCGGCTGCCGAGTAAGCCGTCGTGCCAGTCGAGCGCCTGTACTGCACCGCGGACGACGTCGCGCCACGGAGCTCTCGCGGTCATCCACCCATCGCCGCCGCCGCCGCGCCCCCCGTCGGGGTCCACGGAGCGGTGCCGCGGGGGCGACACCGTGCTCATCGCTGGTGCCGCGGAGCACGTGTTCCGGGACGCGCGGACTCACAGGGTCCCGACGATCCTTCCAACCACCTCGACGAGCGCAGCGAACGAGGGCGCGCGCTCAGCAGCTGCGCCGATCGATAGGCGCGACGACATAGCCGGCTGATGCCGGATCGGGTCGTAGCGCTCAGTCATGACGCGCTCGAGCGCCTCCTTGCACCCACGGCGCGCTTCGGGATCCCCGAGATAACTCGCGTCATCCTTGACGTACCGCAACGACCGTAGCGACTCGATCCCCGCGAGGAACCACGCCTCGTACTCGCGCACAGCAACCACCGCGATTGCCGTCCCCTGGGCCGCCGAGTCCGCGATGCTCTGCAACTCGCCGACGAGAGCCCGGGGATCATCGTCGTCCGAGTCAGCGAGCACGAGGACGGCTCCTCGGCCCCCCACCCGACGATCCTGCAGCTGAACTGCTCGGGCGAGGCCGGAGCCGCTCGTCATGCTGGATCGTGCGACGCGGTGTGGCGTCGGTGTTGCAACTTCCAGGCCGTAGACCTCCCGCGCGATTCTCCGAAGCAGCTCTGGGAGGGCGTACACCTCACCGTGGCCCTCCACGATCGATGCGATTCGTAGCAGCTCCGTTCCGCTCACGTGAAGAGGTCCAACTCGGGCTGATCGACGTCCGATGGCTGAAGCTGGTCAACTCGCAGCAGCTCGCCGGCCGTGAACAGACTTGTTCGCAGTGCGTCAGCGGCAGCCTCGTCGAGGGGTGCGACACGCGTGACGCCCGCGTCAGCCCGGACTGCGAGAAGACTCTCCGGCTTGAGTGTTGGCGAATCCAGCATTTCCGGGCTGTGGCTGGTGACGATCACCTGCCGGCGGCGGCTAGCAGATTCGATCGCTTCGAGCAGAGTCCCCGCGGCAGCGGGGTGAAGCGCCGTCTCGGGTTCTTCGATGCCGATCGGACTGTAACCATTGGCCCCTGGTGCAAAAAGCGCAACGAGGATCCCGAGCGCGCGCAGAGTGCCGTCACTCATCGACGTGGCTGGGAAGGACCATGGCGCGGCGGCCCCGGCGACGTCCTGGCGAAACTCGATCGTTTCGTACGCGCCCAGGTCCCGCCGATCGGCAGAGACGACACCGGGCACGATCCGACTGAGGTACTCCTCGATCAACGGCTTGGCGTCCGGCGCAGTGCGGCGGAGATGTTCAAGCACTGAGGCGATATTGGAGCCGTCGCGTCGCAGAAGGTCCCCAGCGTCGGGGCGCTGGGGTTGCCTCATCAGACCGGGGTTCAAGTTGTACACGTCGATCGCGCTAAGACCCTCGAAGACCGGTCGGAACTCGGGGAGTGCTGAAGCAAGAACCAGATAGAGACGGTCGTCGGCCGGCGCGGGTAGCACCGCGGACACGGACGAGGCCTCAAGGACACCCGCGCGAACACGGTAGTGCGCGTCCGGCACTCCAAAAGAGGCATGCTTGACGGTGCACTCCTCACGGGTGACCCGGTAGTCCTTGCCCCGGACCGCGCCGATCTCGAACTCGTATGCGCCCGCGAAATCCCGACCCCGAAACCAGACCTTGACCGACAGATGCCGCGGATGTCCCGTCGACCGGCGCCGGACCTCGTCAATGCCGCCACGCTCCCGCAAGGCGTTATCCAGACTCTCATCGAGCGCCTGACTCATGAACCGCAAGCTGTCGACGAAGTTGGACTTGCCCGAGCCGTTCGGACCGACCAACACGGTGAGCGGCCCAAGCGCGACGTCGCACTGTCCGAGCCCTCGGTAGTTCCGCAGGCTCACGCGTGTGATGTCAAAGCGACCACCCATGGCGTCGAGGGTACCGGCGCCCATCGCTTCAGGCTCTAGGGGTTCAGCGTGCGCAAACAAGTCCACGGGTGAGCTCATGAGGTCACCGCCTCGGCCAATACCACATCGACAACGAGCACTCTCGCCACCCTTCTCTTCTCTCGGCCCACATCGCGGCGATGCTCACGCATGGTGCCAGGCCCCTCCGACAGGCTCGGGCGACAGCCCGGTGAGGTCGGCGTCAGGCGGGAGAGAGTACCGTCGCACCGTGCCCGACGACGCCACCTCCCCTGCGACCGAGCCGTCCTTCCGTCCCGAGCCGCCGACGTTCGGCCCGCCCCGCCACCTGGAGGACTTCGCCGCGGGGCAGGTCCTGACGACCCCGGGCCGGACGATCACGGAGACCGACGTCGTCGCGTTCGCGGCGTGGACGGGCGACGCCAACCAGGTCCACACGGACGCGGAGTTCGCGGCGGGCACGCGCTACGGGCAGCGGATCGTCCACGGCATGCTCGGCGCGTCCCTGTGCCTGGGCCTGATCGCCCGGACGGGGATCTTCGAGGGCACGGCCGTGGCGCTCCTCGGCATCGACGGCTGGCGCTTCACGGCGCCCGTCTTCATCGGCGACACCCTCACGTGCACCGTCGAGATCCTCGGCGCCCGCCCGACGAGCAAGGGGACGTACGGGGTCGTCGAACGCCAGGTCACGCTCCGCAACCAGCGCGGGGAGACGGTCCAGGAGGGCCGCATGGACGTCATGGTCCTGCGCCGTCCGGCGGCTGAGTGACGCGTCGGTTTCCCGCCAGACGCACCCCGGTCCGCCCGACCACGCTGGAGGCATGACCTCCACCACGCAGGCGCCCGGGACCGCAGCACCCGCGACCCCGGCCACCCACGCCGTCATCGACCCCGCGATCCTCTACTTCGGCACGCCCGTCGTCCTCCTCAGCACCGTCGACACCGACGGACGCCCGAACCTCGCACCCATGTCGTCGGTGTTCTGGCTCGGGAAGACCGCGGTCCTGGGCCTCGGCGCCCGGTCGCAGACGGCGCTCAACCTCGAGGCGACTGGCGAGTGCGTGCTCAACCTGCCGTCGTCCGCGCAGGTGGACGCGGTCGACCGGCTCGCGCTCACCACGGGCCGCGACCCGGTGTCCGCGCGCAAGGCGGCCGCCGGGTACCGGCACGAGCCCGACAAGTTCGGGCGCGCCGGCCTGACACCCGTGCCGTCGGACACGGTCACGCCGCCCCGGGTCGCGGAGTGCCCCGTCAACCTCGAGGCCCGGCTGGTCCACGCCCACCCGCTCGAGCGCGACTCCGCGGAGCCGAGGTCGATCGTGGCGTTCGAGGTCCGTGTGACGCGCGTCCACGTCCACGAGGACATCCGGGCGGCTGGCACCGCGCACCGGGTCGACCCCGACCGGTGGCGCCCGCTCCTCATGAGCTTCCAGCGGTTCTACGGCCTCGGCGGCGAGGTGCACCCGTCGCGCCTCGCCTCGATCGACGAGGAGTGGTACCGCTGAGCCGGGCCGACGACGGCGCGCGCCCCGCCCGTGTCACTCGCGGCCGTACAGCGCGCGCAGCTCGTCCTTGGCCCGCTCGAGCACCTCGCGCTGCTCCGCGTCGAGGTCCTTGCCCGCCCGGTTGACGTAGAACGTCAGCATCGACATCGCTGACCGGTAGGGCGAGCTCTTGCGCCGCCCGCTCGCCTCGGCCGAGTCCCGGAGCGACCGCGCGATGCGCTTCGGGTCCTTCCACGTGAAGACGCCGTCCTCCAGGTCGAGGGCGTCCGAGTGCTCGGTGACGTCCTGGGACCAGCGGCCGTCGTCGGAACCGCCCTGCGACCTCGACACTCTCCACCTCCGGCGTGTGCGACCGTGCTTGCCTCCACCCCCAGATTCCCGGACGATGAGCCCGTTCGCACCTCACGATCGGAGCCCCATGAACCTCGCCCTGTGGATCGTCGCAGGCATCCTCGCCGCCGTGTACCTGGGGACGGGGATCATGAAGCTCGCCTACCCGCGCGAGACGCTCCACGCCCAGATGCCGTGGGTCGACGACTTCTCGCCGACGACGGTCAAGCTCATCGGGGCCGCCGAGGTGCTCGGGGCGATCGGCCTGGTCGTGCCCGAGGCGACCGGCGTCGCCGAGATCCTCACGCCGATCGCCGCGACCTGCCTCGCCGCGCTCCAGGTGGGCGCCGTGACGGTGCACCTGCGCCGTCACGAGACGGAGAACCTCGGGCTCAACGTCTTCCTCTTCCTGGCGGCCGCGTTCGTCGCGCTCGGCAGGCTCGCCGGCTGGGGCGACTAGGCGGCATGGGACACGTCGTCTCACGAGCCGAGACGGCCCCCTCCCGGCGAACCCCCTCCGGACCTAGAGTGGGTGCCATGCCTGCCGCACTGGACACCAGCTCCCCGAAGATCAACGAGTACGCGCATCCTGAGCGCCTCGTGACCACCACCTGGCTCGCCGAGCACCTCGACGACCCGGACCTCGTCGTCGTCGAGTCGGACGAGGACGTCTTGCTCTACGAGACGGGCCACATCCCCGGCGCGGTCAAGATCGACTGGCACACCGACCTCAACGACCCCGAGGTCCGCGAGTTCATCACGGGCGCCCAGTTCGCCGCGCTCCTCGCCTCCAAGGGCGTCACCCCGGACACCACGCTCGTCGTCTACGGCGACAAGAACAACTGGTGGGCCGCGTACGCCGCGTGGCTCTTCACGCTCTACGGCCACGCCGACGTCCGCCTCCTCGACGGCGGCCGCAACCTCTGGGTCGCCGAGGGCCGCGAGCTCACGACCGACGTCCCGACGCCCGAGCCGGCCGAGTACCCCGCCGTCGAGCGCGACGACGTGACCTACCGCGCCTTCAAGGAGGACGTGCTCGCGCACATCGGCCAGGGCCCGCTCGTCGACATCCGCTCCTTCCCCGAGTACACGGGCGAGCGCCTGCACATCCCGGACTACCCGGAGGAGGGCGTCCTGCGCGGCGGCCACATCCCGACGGCGCGCAACGTGCCGTGGGCCACCGCGGTCGCCGACGACGGCACCTACAAGTCCCGCGCCGAGCTCGAGGGCATCTACCGCGACGGCGGTCTCGGCCTCACCGAGGACGACGCCGTGATCACCTACTGCCGCATCGGTGAGCGCTCGAGCCACACGTGGTTCGCGCTGCACTTCCTGCTCGGCCTCAAGAACGTCCGCAACTACGACGGCTCGTGGACCGAGTGGGGCAACGCCGTCCGCGTCCCGATCAGCAAGGGCGCCGAGCCGGGCGAGCTCGCGGCCTGACCGCCCGCTCCGCCCGGAGCCACCCGACGACGGCACCACGTCCTCCCCGCGGAGGCGTGGCGCCGTCGTCGTCGGCTCACCGTGCGTGTCAGAAGCTCACGGCACCCCGCTGCCACCAGGTTCTGACAGCTCGCGGGCGGGCCGGGCGGTGAGACGCCGACCCCACGCCCGTGGACCAGTGGAAGGATGGACGCCGTGACCGAGACGACGCTCCCGCCCGTGCTCGCGGAGATCCGCGACGACTTCCTCGCGCTCGGCGAGCGCGACCGGCTGCAGCTCCTCCTGGAGTTCTCACGCGAGCTGCCGGAGCTCCCCGTGCGCTACCAGAACGCGCCGGGCATGCTCGAGCGCGTCGAGGAGTGCCAGTCCCCCGTGCGCGCGTTCGCGGAGATCGACGGCGACCAGCGCGTCCACCTCTACGCGACCGCGCCGGCCGAGGCCCCGACGACGCGCGGCTTCGCGTCGATCCTCGCGCAGGGCCTCGACGGGCTCACCCCGCAGGAGGTCCTCGACGTGCCCGACGACTACCCGCTGAGCCTCGGACTCACGAACGCCGTGAGCCCGCTGCGGCTCAACGGCATGTCGGGGATCCTCACGCGCGCCAAGCGGCAGGTCCGCGAGCAGCTCGCCGCCGCCTGACGGCGCTCCGTCAGCGCCCGGCGCGCCGCCCGGTCAGCTGAACCGGGTCAGCTGAACAGCGCCTCGCCGACGTAGCTCCCCGACGCGGGCGCCGGCGGCACCGCGAACACGCCCGACCCGACGTGGGCGATGTACTCGTTGAGCCGGTCCGACTGCCCCAGCTTCGTCTGCAGGGTCACGAAGGCCGCGGGGTCGTTCATGTAGGCGATGAACAGCAGGCCCGCGTTGATCTGTCCGTCCGCGTTCATGCCGTCCGTGAAGTTGTACGAGCGCCGGAGGATCTTCAGGCCGCCGTTGTTCTCGTGCGCCGCGAGCGCCACGTGCGACGTCGCGGGGATCGCGGGCTCGCCGTCGGCGCCCTTCTTCGCGAAGTCGGGGACGTCGAACTCGTGCGCCCCGGACAGCGGCGCCCCCTCCTGCTTGGTCCGCCCGAACACGGCCTGCTGGTCCGCGATGAAGTCCGAGTCCCAGTTCTCGATGTTCATTTGGATCTTGCGCGCCACCTGGTAGGTGCCGCCCTTCATCCAGGCCTGGTCGGCGCCGTCGTGCCAGACGAACTGCGCGAGGTCGGCGTCCGACTTGATGTTGCGCGTGCCGTCCTTGAAGCCCATGAGGTTGCGCGGGGTGCTCTGCCCCTTGCCCGCCGACGCGCGGCCGAAGCCCATGACCGTCCAGCGCACCGCCGCGGAGCCCTGCGCCATCCGGGACAGCACCCGGATCGCGTGGTAGGCGACCTGCGGGTCCTCGGCACAGGCCTGCAGGGACAGGTCGCCGCCCGTCAGCTTCGGGTCGAGCCGCTCGCTCGGCAGGGCCGGGAGCGGCCCGAACCGGGCGGGCTTGCGGTCGGCGAGCCCGAACCGCTCGTCGAACACGCCCGGCCCGAGGCCGATCGTGACCGTGAGACCCGACGGCTCGAGGTCCGCCGCCTCGCCCGTGTCCGTGGGGACGGCGCTCGCCCGGGTCGGCTCGACCGCCCCGAGCGACCGGCCGCGCTGGAACTGCGCGATCGCGGCCGACCAGCGCGCGAGGAGGACCTGGAGACCTCGCGGGTCGGTGGTGGTCAGGTCGTACGCGGCGAAGATCGCGTGCCGCTGCTGCGGGGTCGCGATGCCGCCCTGGTGCGCCTGCCCGTAGAACGGGTACGCCGTCGCCGGCGGGACGCCGTCCGACGGCGCGGGGGCGTCCGCGCCGTCGGACCGCGCCCAGGCGGTGCCGCCCACGCCGGCGAGCGCGCCGACGGCGAGACCGCCGACGCCCGCACCGAGGAACGCGCGGCGCGAGAAGCGCCCGTCGTCGTGGGAGTAGCCGTTCACCGGGCCGTCGCGACCTTCTCCGCGACCTTCGACAGCGGCTGCTGCAGGCCCTGGATCGCCCGGGACAGGGTCGCGGCGTCGGTCTTGCGCAGCTCGGGGGTCCACAGCGCGTACCCGCCGAGGACGCTGCTGTCCTGGTACTTCTTGAGCGTCGTCTTCACCGCGTCGAACTGGGCGCTGACCTGGGCGGCGAGGTCGGGGTCGATCTTCTCGAGGCCGGGCTGCAGGTCCGCGAACGCCTGCTCGGCGCCCTCGACGTTGCCCGCGAAGGTGGCCAGGTCGAGGTGGCTGTACTTCTCCTCCTCGCCGGTGATCTTGTTGGCCTGGACCTCCTCGAGCAGACCGGCGGCGCCGTTGGCGAGGTCCTCGGGCTTGAACTCGAGGCCCTTCGCGAGGTCCTGGAGCTTCGCGACGTTCGTCGCGAGCTCGGCGGCGTACTTCTTGGTCCCGGCGTCGATCTTCTTCTTCCCGAACAGGTCGCGCTCGACGGCGTGGATGCCGTGCCAGCCGACCGCCGGGTCGAGCGACGACGCCCGCATGTCGATGAGGTAGTCGAGGTTGCCGCTGTTGTCCGTGGCCTTGAACCCCGGCAGGACGAACCCGTCGACGTCGGACTCGATCTTCTCGTAGAACGGACGCGCGGTCGCGTACGCCTGCTGCGCGGCGGCGAGGTCACCCGCGTCGACGGCCTTCTTGAGGTTGCCCACGCCCACGACCATCGCCGCGAGCTGGCTCTGCACGAACGTCCCGTACGCGGCCGTGCCGTCGGCGAGGATCGACTGGACGCTGCCCGTCGGGGCAGCCGCCGCCTGCCCGGTCACCGTGAACGCCACGGTGTCCTTCTCGGCGCCCGGGCAGTAGAACTCGTACGCGCCGCCGTCGAGGGTGGCGGTGAAGCTCACCGCCGCGAGGCCGGGCGCCAGGTTCTCCTTCTCGCCCACGATCCGGTTGTTGAGGAGGAGCTCGACCTCGTTGATCGCGGCCGAGTCCTTGTTGGTGACGGTGAACGTCACCGGACCGGCGGGCACGGACGTCGAGGAGAGCTCGCACGCGTCGGTGCCGCTCGCGGCCGTCAGGGTCACGTCGACCTTGGACGCGCCGCCCGACGGCGTCGCGCCCGGCTTGGCGGTGGCGTCGCCGTCGCCCGAGCACCCGGCGGCGACGAGCGCGACGGCGCCCAGGACGCCCGCGAGGCCGGCGACGGTGCGCACCCGGCGCGAGCGGAGGAAGAGGGAGGACTGCATCGTTCGTGTGCTCCTACGAGTTCTGGGCGCCGACGGCGGCGACGCCGGGGACCGCCTGGGGCGAGGCGAGAGTGACGGTTTCGGCCTCGGCAGCGCGGGCGAGCACGCTCCGACGGCGCAGCGCCGCCGCCACGAGGGCGAGGGCGGCCACGGCGAGGACGAGGGGGAGGTAGCGGCGCCAGAGGTCACGGTCCTGGGCGGCGAGGTCGGCCGCGGTGGTCCGCTGCGCGACGGCGTCCCGGTGGGCCGGCGCGACCGTCCAGTCCGCGACCCCGCCCAGCGCGCCGGGCGCGACGGTGAGGGTGCGCGGTCCGCTCAGGCCTCCGCCGTCGAGCGTGAGGACGGTCGAGGTGGACTGCGCGGCGTCGAGCAGGGTGCCCGTGGACGTGGTCCACGCGGTGGTCTCGCTGGTCTGCGACCAGGTGGCGTCGAAGGGGCCGGGCGTGAGGTCGGCGCTCACCCCGACGGGGAGCTTGCCGCCGCCGTAGCGGAGCAGGTCGTCGAGGGTCACGGTCGCGGGCAGGTCGGTGCTGGGCAGCGTGGTGGTCACGCGGGTCTCGCGCACCGGGACGCCCGCGACGACCGTCTCGGCGCTCGGGGCCCCGAGGAGCGAGACGGTGCTGTGGATCCGGCCACGCGTGTCGAGCACGCTCAGGATGCGGTTGTCCCCGCCCAGTCCGACGGTGCCGACCGCGGTGGGGTCCTCCGCCGAGGCCACGACCGGCGCGGGCGTCGTCGAGCGGTACGGCGGGACGGTGGGAACCAGGACGGCGAGGAGGACCGCCGCGGCCCCCAGCCCGGCCGCGAGCGCGAGCTCGAGGCGCAGCGCGGCGCGGCCCTGGAGCCGCCGCTTGGCGGGCCACACCGCGAGCGCCAGCATCGGCGCCAGGTAGAGCGCCCAGCCGAGGAGCTCGATGACGCGCGGGTCGGTCGGCATGCCGAGGATGCCGCTGATGAGCGCGGCCCGGACCGAGCCGATCGGGGCCAGCCACGTGAGGTCCACGGTGCGGCCCTGGCCGATCGTGATCCAGCCCGCCTCGTGCGCGTGGCGCAGCATCGTGAGGACCAGGCCGGCGGCGACGAACACGAGGAAGATCCCCGTGTACTGGAAGAACTTGCCCAGGTTGAGCCGGATGCCTCCGTGGTAGAGCCCGATGCCGAGCCCGATCGCAACGACGATCCCGAGCCCCGCGCCCGTGACGGCCGCGACGGTGCTCGTCGACGCCTGGAACGTCGCCAGCAGGAAGACCGAGGTCTCGAAGCCCTCCTTGACGATCGCGAGGAACGCCATGCCCGCGAGCGCCCACGCCGTGCCCTCGCGCAGGGCCTCGCCCGCGTGCGCCTCGAGCTCCTTCTTGAGCCCGCGCGCGTGCTTGCTCATCCAGATGATCATCGTCGTGACGAACAGGATCGCGACGGCCGAGATGACCGTCTCCATGCCCTCCTGGGCCCGCTGCGGGAGGCTCGACGACACCACCTCGAGCGTCACACCCACGGCGACGGACAGGATCACGGCGGCGCCGATGCCGATCCACAGCGGCCGCAGCGACGCCCCGTTGCGCTTGAGGAACGCGGCGAGGATGCCGACGATCAGCGCGGCCTCGAGGCCTTCGCGGAGGCCGATGACGAACGTTGCGAGCACGGGGACCCCGGTTCAGACGGACAGGAGGGTGCGTCCGGGGCGGGCGCCGAGGTCGCGGTGGTAAGCATAGCCTCACCTGCCCTGGTTTTCGCAACACCCTCGTGCCGGAAATGAGACGTGACCCGTGTCACGGGCCGCGCGGGCGGGGATGCGTCACGCGAGTCCGGGCCAGGCGGGCGGGGGTGTGTCGCGCGGTCTTCCATCCGCCTCGCTCGTTCCTCGCTCGGCTCCCGCCAGACCCGCCACGACCGCGCGACACACCCCCGCCCACCCGGCCCTCGTGCACCTCGTCACCTCGCGCCGTCGGGCAGCCGGGCACAGACCTGCCCGCTGGCACCCGGCACACCACGCCAGCTCCGCCCGGGCGCGAGCGTCACCTGCCCGCTTCCCCGACGCGTCGAACCGACGCGGATCGTCACCCGTCATGGCTCAGGCCGACGATCCGCGTCAGTTCGGCACGACGAGGCGCGGCAGCACCGCACCCCAGCGAGCGAGGTGGAGCGCCTCGCCGGGGGCGAAACCACGCGGGTCGTGCGCTGAGCTCGACCCGTGGCAGGCCCGACACGGTGCACATGGGCGGGGGATCGGGGGGTTCGCGCGGTCGTGGTGGGGTGGGCGGGAGGCCGCGAGGGACGAGCGGCCGGATGGAAGACCGCGCGAACCCCCCGATCCCCGGTCCGCCCCACCCCGAGCGAGCCCGGCCGGCCCCGAAGAGCTCAGCGCACGACCCGCGCGCCCCCACCCCCGACGAGCCGCTTCACCTCGGCGAGCGTCGCCATGGAGGTGTCCCCCGGCGTCGTCATGGCGAGGGCTCCGTGCGCGGCGCCGTACTCGACGGCGTCGGCGACGGACCCGAGCTCCATGAGCGCGTAGGCGAGGCCGGAGGCGAACGAGTCGCCGCCGCCGACGCGGTCGAGGATCTCGAGGTCGGGCCGGTGGGTGGCCTCGGCGAACCCTTCGCGCCGGGACCAGGCGACGGCACCCCAGTCGTTGCGGGTGGCGCTGCGGACGGACCGCAGGGTGGTCGCGATGACCTGGAAGTTCGGGAACGCCTCGGCGGCACGCCCGATCATGGCCCGGAACGCGGCGGTGTCGAGGTCGGTGAGATTCTCGTCGACACCCTCGACCTCGAGGCCGAGGGACGCAGTGAAGTCCTCCTCGTTGCCGATCATGACGTCGACGTGCCGGGCGAGGCGGGTGTTGACCTCCTGGGCGCGCTGGGGCCCGCCGATGCCGGCCCACAGCGACGGCCGGTAGTTGAGGTCGTAGGAGACGATCGTCCCGTGCCGGCGGGCTGCGGCCATGGCGGCTTCGGCGACGTCGGCGGTGGACTCGGAGAGGGCGGCGAAGATGCCACCGGTGTGGAACCAGCGCACGCCTTGGGAGAAGAGGGCGTCCCAGTCGACGTCGCCGGGCTGCATGGCGGCGACGGCGGTGTGGCCACGGTCGGAGACGCCGACGGCGCCGCGCACTCCGTATCCGCGCTCGGTGAAGTTGAGGCCGTTGCGGACGGTGCGGCCGATGCCGTCGTAGGGCAGCCAGCGCACCCAGGACGTGTCGAGGCCGCCGGTGAGCATGAGGTCCTCGACGAGGCGGCCGATCTCGTTGTCGGCGAGGGCGGTGACGACGGCGCCGCGGAGCCCGAAGCAGCGACGCAGCCCGCGCGCGACGTTGTACTCGCCGCCGCCCTCCCAGACGTCGAACCGGCGGGCGGTGCGGACGCGGCGCTCGCCGGGGTCGAGGCGGAGCATGACCTCGCCGAGGGCGACGACGTCGTAGCGGCAGTCCGCGGCGGGGCGGACGTCGAGGGCGGTCATCGGTCTCCTCCGGTGGGCTGGGCGAGGGTCACGGCCTCGGCGGTGCGGCGGGTGATCTCGCCCCAGTCGCCGGCGGCGACGAGCGCCTTGTCGACCATCCAGGACCCGCCGACGGCGAGCACGGACCGCTGCGCGAGGTACTCGGGGGCGCTGGCGGCGGAGATCCCGCCGGTGGGGACGAAGCGGAGGTCGGGGAACGGTGCGGCGAGGGCCTTGACGGCGTCGACGCCGCCGAGCACGCCGGCGGGGAAGAGCTTGACCACATCGAGGCCGAGGTCGAGCGCGGCGACGATCTCGGTGGGGGTGGCGACGCCGGGGACGATCGGGACGCCGTGCTCGTGGGCCCGTTCGACGACGGTGCGCGAGAGCCCGGGCGAGACGAGGAACCGGGCGCCGGCGGCGACGGCGTCGTCGACCTGACGAACGTTGACGACGGTGCCCGCGCCGACGAGGACGTCGGGGAGCTGGTCGGCGACGGCGGCGACGGCGTCGCGCGCCCCGGCGGTGCGGAAGGTGATCTCCGCGACGGGGAGGCCGCCGGCGACGAGCGCTCGGGTCACGGCGACCCCGTCGTCCGGGCCGTCGACGACGACCACGGGCACGACGCGCGTGATGCCGATGGCGTCGAGCACGAAGTCGCGGGCTGCCGACAGGTGGTCGGGCGCGGGCGGCGCACCGGGGGTGCTGCTGGTCATGGACGACTCCGTCCGTCTGGCTATCGCCTTCGTGATAGCGTTCCGTCATAGTGAACGCAGGTTTCGCGTTGCGAATCGCACCCTACACCCCGGAGGCCGCGTGCCCGCCAGCCCCACCTCGCCCGCCGCAGAGGCACCGGACACGAGCCCGCTCCCCGCGGTCGACAAGGCGCTGCGCGCGCTCGAGGTCCTGTCCGACGCCGGCCCCGCAGGCCTCCCGCTCGGCGCGCTCGCGGCGTCGCTCGGGCTCAACAAGTCCTCGGTGCACCGCACTCTCGCGGCGCTCGCCCACCGCGGCTACGTCGACCGCGCCGCGGACGGCGGCTACCGCCTCGGCTCGGCGGCGCTCGCGCTCGGCGCGACCTGGGCGCCGGCCGAGCACCTCCCGGCGCTCGTGCACCCGGCGCTCGTCGCGCTGTGCGAGGCGAGCGAGGAGCTCGTCCACCTCGGCGTCCTCGTGGGCAGCGACGTGCTCTACCTCGACAAGGTCGAGCCCGAGCGGCCGGTCCGCGTGTGGTCGGCCGTCGGGCGCCGCCGGCCGGCAGCCCGGACCGCGCTCGGCCGCGCGCTCCTCGCCCTCGGCGGCGGACCGGTGCCCGACGCCACCCCCGCCGACGACGCCGCGATCGCCCGCGCGCGCGAGGTCGGGTACGCCGTCGAGCGGGAGGAGAACGAGCCCGGCATCGCGTGCGTGGGCGTCGCGCTCCTGCGTGCCGGAGCGCCGGTCGGCGCCGTCAGCGTGACGGTCCCGGCGGAGCGCATGAGCCCCGACCGGCCGGCCGAGCTGGCACGGCTGGCGCACGCCGTCGTCCCGCCGCTGCTCCCACCCGGCCTGGCGCTCGCCGGCGTCTGACCAGGCCACCGGGCCGCGCCGCGCACCGCTCCGCGCTGCCGGACGCGCCGCACCTGGGTGACAATGGGCGCGTGACCGTGCTCCTCGCGTACAACCTGACCCCCCAAGGCGACGCGGCCCTGCGCGTCGCGGTCGACGAGGCGGAGCGGCGCGGCACCACCCTCACCCTCCTCACGCTGAGCGTCCCCGGCGCCGACCGGTCGGACGGCGTCGACCCCGAGGACGAGCTCGCCCACGCGCGCGAGCAGCTCCCGGCGAGCCTCGCGGACGCGCCCGTGCTGCGGCGCGACCCCGACGTCCTCCCGGCGGAGGCGATCCTCGACGCCGTCGACCAGGTCGAGCCGGAGGTCGTCGTCCTGGGCGCGCGCAAGCGTCCCGACGTCGGGACGTTCCTGCTCGGCACCACGACGCAGCGCGTCCTCCTCGACGCGCCCGTCCCGGTGCTCGTGGTCAAGGGCCCGCGCTAGGCGGTCCTGCCGCTCAGGCGCCGACGACCTCGATCGCGTTCGACCACGGGTCCTCGAAGCGCAGCGCCGCGCCGTCGTGCCGGGTGGCGACCCCCGCGTGCCGCAGGCGGTCGGCGAGCGCCGTGACGGCGTCGTCGGACGGGAGCCGGACCGCCACGGTGCCCAGCCCGAGCGTGGACGCGCGCGGCCCCGCGCCCCGCGACTGCCACGTGTTGGCGGCGAGGTGGTGGTGGTACCCGCCGGCGGACACGAACAGCGCGCCCGGCACGCGGGCGGTCTCCTCGAACCCGAGCGTGCCCACGTAGAACCCGCGCGCGGCGTCGACGTCGCCGACCTTGAGGTGCACGTGCCCGACGACGGCCCCGGGCGCCGCGAGCGTCCCCGCCCCGGCGCCGTCCGCGGACGGCAGGTGCCGGGCCATGAAGTCGTTCGGGTCGAGGAAGAGGGAGTCCATGCGAATCTCGCGGCGGCCGTCGGGCTGGTCGTCCCAGGCCCACAGGTCGCGGGGGCGGTCGTGGTAGAGCTCGACGCCGTTGCCCTCGGGGTCGGTGAAGTAGAACGCCTCGGAGACCAGGTGGTCGGCGGAGCCGACGTAGGTGCCGGGCGCGGTGCGCGCGACGGACGCGAGGGCGCGCGCGAGCGCCGGGGCGTCGTCGAACAGGACCGCGGTGTGGAAGAGCCCCGCCTCGCCGCGGCGCGCGTGGGGCAGCGCGGGCTCGCGGCGCAGCACGACGACGGGCACGCTCCCCCGGCCGAGGACGACGGTCTCGCGCCGGGCGCTGCCCGCACCGCCGGCACCGAGCGCCTCGGGCGACCTGACGACGTCGGGCACGGCGGCCTCGTCGAGCACGTCGAGGGACAGCGCGTCCCGGTAGTAGCGCGTCATGAGGTCGAGGTCGCGCACGAGCAGCGTGACTGCGGCCATCGACGTGGCTGCGGGGAGCAGGTCGCTCGGGTCGGGTGCGGGCACGGGTCCTCCAGGATCGTCAGTTGTCGCTACAACCATCAACGCCCGTCCCGCATTCCCCGCGGCGGTCGTCCACCGCGGGGCCGCCCGACGCTCAGGAGGCCGGCGACACCCACGGCCGCGGCGGCAGGGCGGCGGGCAGCGCCTCGACGCCGGGCGAGCACAGCGACGACCGCTCGCCGAAGAACCGCAGGACCGCGGTGCCCAGGAGCGCCGCGACGAGCGACCCGGCCAGGATCCCGACCTTCGCCTCGGCCTTGGTCGCCTCGTCGGTGAACGCGATGTCCGTGACGAACAGCGAGATCGTGAAGCCGATGCCGCAGAGGATCGCCCCGCCGAGCAGGTGCCCGTAGCGCACGCGACCGGGCAGCACGCCCACGCCGGTCCGCAGGGCCACGAACGACGCCCCGAACACGCCGACGAGGTTCCCGGCCACGAGCGCGATCGCGATCCCGACCGCGACCCGCGAGTGCAGCGCGTTTTGCAGCGCCTCCGAGTCGAGCCGCACGCCTGCGTTGGCGAGCGCGAAGATCGGCACGATGACGAAGCCCGACCACGGGTGCAGCGCCCGCTGGAGCCGCTCGTTGACGGGGACGGCGGCGCGCGCGGCGAGCTCGGCCTGGTGCTCGCGCTCCGCCGTCGTCTCGAGCTCGAACAGCCGGACGAACCGCGCGACGTCCTGCACCTGGCGCCGCCGCGGGGCCGCCGTCGGCACGAGCAGGCCGAGGACCACGCCCGCGAGCGTCGGCTCGACCCCCGACGCGTGCACCGCGAACCACAGCGCGATCCCGGCCGCGACGTACGGGAGGAGCTGCCACACGCCCAGCCAGCGCATGACCAGCACGCCGGCGCCGACCACCGCCGCGACGACGAGCGGGAGCACGTGGACCGACGGCGTGTAGACGAGCGCCATCACGGTGATCGCGCCGATGTCGTCGACGACGGCCAGCGTGAGCAGGAAGAGGCGGAGCTGGTCGGGGCACCGCGGCCCGAACAGCGCGAGGATCCCGATGAGGAACGCGGTGTCCGTCGACATGACCGCGCCCCAGCCGTGCACGTCCCCCGTGCCGTGCGTGAACGCGACGAACACGAGGGCCGGGACGGCGAGCCCGGCGAGCGCCGCGAGGGCGGGCACGGCGACGGTCCGACGGTCGCGCAGCTCGCCCGTGGAGACCTCGCGCGCGATCTCGAGCGCGATGACGAGGAAGAACACGACCATGAGGCCGTCGTTGACCCACTCGCCCAGCGTGAGGTCGAGGTGGCCGTCGCCGACGTGCGCGCCCGCCTCGGTCGACCAGAACGCGCGGTAGCCCGACGGCCACACGTTCGCCCAGACGAGCGCCACGACCGTCGCCCCGAGCAGGAGGGCCGCACCGCCGGCCTCGGTCGCGAGGAAGCGGCGCAGGCTCGGCGCGACCGGCCGGATCTGCACGCGCAGGGGCGGCCCCGGCCGGGGCGGGGTCAACGAGAGCGCGAGCGGCTCGGACATGCGGTGCGTCCCTCCAGGGGCTTGTCAGAAGGTGGCTGGGGCAGGGTGCCGTGAGCTTCTGACACGCCGCCCGGGACGGAGCCGTGCCAGACGCTCACCGGACCGGGGTGCGGCGAGGTCCTGACAGGTCGCGCTACCGCGAGACGGCCTTGGTGAGCTTGAGCGCCTCGACCGCCGCGCGCAGGCGGTCGCGCGTGACCCGGCCCTCGAACCGCACGCCGTTGACGAACAGCGTCGGGGTCCCGGCCACCTGGTGGGCCAGCCCGTCCACGTAGTCGGCCTCGACGACGTCCCCGAACTCCTGGGCGGCCTCCCCCACCACGCAGTCGTCGCCCACCCCGACCTCGCGGGCGAGCGCCACCAGCGCGGCGTCGGACAGGTCGTCCTGGTGCGCGAAGAGCGCGTCGTGCATCTCCCAGAACCGCCCCTGGCTCCCGGCGGCCTCGGCCGCGAGCGCCGCGGTCAGCGCGTACGGGTGCACCTCGAACAGCGGGAAGTGGCGCCAGACGAGCCGGACGTGCCCGTTCGACGCCTCGACCAGCTCGTCGATGACGGGCGCGGCGTCGCGGCAGAACGGGCACTGGAAGTCCCCGAACTCGACGATCGTGACGGGCGCGTCGGGGTTGCCGCGGATGTGCGGCTGGACGGGGACGAGAGCGTCGCGGTGACCCATGCGCCCATCTTCCGCCCGGAGGGCCCGCGCGCGCAGCCGTGTTCGCCGACGGCGGCGCGTGGTCCGTCCACAGGCGCCCGGCCGCGGTCCCACGATCCGGCCAGGCGCACGAGTGGTACGGACAGGTGGGTACCCTCGGACCCGTGATGTCGAACGACGTAGAACGCGGACATGCCCGGGACGAGATGCCCGAGCCGCTGCGCGCGGACGTCCGGCTGCTGGGCGAGATGCTCGGCACCGTGCTCCGCGAGTGGGGCGGCCAGGATCTCCTGGACGACGTCGAGCGCCTCCGCGCGCTGACGATCCAGGCGGCCTCGGAGAACGGCACCTCGACGTCGTTCGAGCAGGCCGAGGAGCTGATCGCCGGGTTCTCGGCCCAGCGTGCCGAGGACGTCGCCAAGGCGTTCACCGCGTACTTCCACCTGGTGAACCTGGCCGAGGAGAACCACCGCGTCCGGGTGCTGCGCCAGCGCGAGGCGGGCCTGTCGCCCACCGAGGCGCGCGCCGAGGACTCCCTGCCCGCCGCGTACGCGCAGCTCGTGTCGGAGGTCGGTCCGGCCGAGTCCGCGCGACGCCTCAAGGCGCTCGAGTTCCGGCCGGTCCTCACGGCCCACCCCACCGAGGCCCGACGACGCGCGGTCGCCGCGTGCATCCGCCGCATCACCGTGCTCATGGAGCGCCGCGAGCTCGAGCAGCTCGGCGGCGTCGCCCTGGCCGACAACACGCGGCGCCTGCTCTCCGAGGTCGACGAGCTGTGGCGCACCGCGCCGCTGCGGACGAGCAAGCCGTCGCCCCTCGACGAGGTCCGGACCGCGATGGGCGTGTTCGACGAGACCCTCTTCACCGCGTTCCCGCAGGTCTACCGCCGCCTCGACGGCTGGGTGAACGGCGACCGCGCGGGCGCCGAGGCGCCGGCCGTCGAGCCGTTCGTCAAGCTCGGCTCGTGGATCGGCGCGGACCGCGACGGCAACCCGAACGTCACGGCCGACATCACGCGCCAGGCCGCGGCGATCGCGAACGAGCACGTCCTGCACGCGTACCAGAACGTCGCCGTCCGCATCGGCCGCGCGACGACCGTCGACGCCGCGACCACGCCGCCGTCCGAGGCGCTCGTCGCGCAGCTCGCCCGCTTCCGCGCGCTCGACCCCGCGCTGGCCGACGAGGTCGAGGCGCGCTCGCCCGACGAGCCGCACCGCCAGGCCATCCTCGTGGTGGCCCGGCGCCTCGCGGCCACGCTCGCCGGCGAGGAGCCGCTCGCCTACGGCGGCGCCCAGGAGCTCCTCGACGAGCTCGTGACCGTCCAGGAGTCGCTCGTGGCCGCCGGCGCCCGGCGTGTCGCCTACGGCGACCTGCAGGACTTCGTCTGGCAGGTCCGGACCTTCGGGTTCCACCTCGCCGAGCTCGAGGTGCGCCAGCACTCCCAAGTGCACCGCGAGACGCTCGCGGAGATCGAGAAGGTGCTCGCGGACGGCGGGCGGACGCCCGAGGGCGGCGTCGACGAGTCGCTCCTGAGCGACCGCAGCCGCGAGGTCCTGTCCGTCTTCCGCGCGATCGTCGACGTGCAGGCCCGGTACGGCATCATCGCCGCGCGCCGCTACATCGTGTCCTTCACGCAGAGCTCGGCGGACCTCGCGAACGTGTACACGCTCGCGGAGCACGCCGTCGGCCCGCACGGCACGCCGCCGGTCATCGACGTGATCCCGCTCTTCGAGACGTTCGCGGACCTCGAGGCGAGCCCGCGCATCCTCGGCGAGATCATCCACGACCCGCGCGTCGAGAAGCGGCTCGCGCAGACGGACCGCCGCATGGAGGTCATGCTCGCGTACTCCGACTCCTCCAAGGACGTCGGCCCGGTCTCCGCGACCCTCGAGCTCTACACCGCGCAGAGCCGGATCGTCGCGTGGGCCGAGGAGAACCGCATCGAGCTCACGCTCTTCCACGGCCGCGGCGGCGCCGTCGGGCGTGGCGGCGGCCCCGCGAACCGCGCCGTGCTCGCGCAGCCGCCGGGCTCGGTCGAGGGGCGCTTCAAGCTGACCGAGCAGGGCGAGGTCATCGCCGCACGCTACGGCAACCCGGTGATCGCCGTCCGGCACATCGAGCAGGTCGCCGCGGCGACCCTGCTCCACGACGCGCCGTCGATCGAGCGCCGCAACGCGGACGCGGCCGAGCGGTTCGCCGACCTCGCCGGCCGGCTCGACGAGGTGTCGCGGGCCCGCTTCTTCGAGCTCGTGAAGTCCGACGGGTTCCCGCAGTGGTTCGCGCGCGTCACCCCGCAGGAGGAGGTCGGGCTGCTGCCGCTCGGCTCCCGCCCCGCCAAGCGCGGCCTGTCGGTCAACTCGCTCGACGACCTGCGCGCCATCCCCTGGGTGTTCGCGTGGACGCAGGCGCGCATCAACCTGACGGCCTGGTTCGGGCTGGGCAGCGCGCTCGCGGGCGTCGGCGACCTCGAGCTGCTCCGCACCGCCTACCGCGAGTGGCCGCTCTTCGCGACGATGATCGACAACATCGAGATGTCGCTCGCGAAGACCGACACGCGGATCGCGCGACGTTATCTCGCGCTGGGCGACCGGGACGACCTGGCGGAGCTGGTGCTCACGGAGCTCGAGCTCACCAAGGAGTGGGTGCTCAAGGTCACGGACAAGGACCGCGTGCTCGCGAACCTGCGGGTGCTCGGCCGCGCCGTCCAGCTCCGCAGCCCCTACGTCGACGCGCTCTCGCTCCTCCAGCTCCGCGCGCTGCGGGCCCTGCGCGCCGGCGACCTGCCGCAGGACGAGGTCGCGACGCAGCAGCGCCTCCTCCTGCTCACGCTCAACGGCGTGGCCGCGGGCGTCCAGAACACCGGCTGACCGGCAGACCGGGGCGCGTGCCCCGGGCCCGCCCGACGACGACGGCGCCGCTCCCCGACCGGGGTGCGGCGCCGTCGTCGTCCGCGAGGCACCCCACCAGGACGCCTCCTTCGCGACGTAGTACGGCCGCCCGCATACCTCGCGAGGTGGCAGGGGCGCGTCAGACCAGCTCGACCTGGCGGTCGTCGTGCGCCTCGCAGGCGATCGGCTCGACCGGCAGGTCACCGCCGGCGAGCGCCCGCCACCAGCCGATGTTGACGGCGTCACGCTGGTAGGCGGACCCGTCGACGCGGCTCATCCGGTCCGCGTGCTCGGCGATCGAGGTCCGGTAGACGAGCGCGGGCGCGTGCGGCGCCTCGAGCCCGTCGAGCACGCGCCGCCAGTGTCCGCGCCCGCGTCGGAAGCGCGGGTGGCGGTGCAGCGCGCTGAACAGGTTGAGCAGCCCGAACAGCGGCCCGGGGCCGGGGTGGCTGACGAACCGCGCCTCG
>Ga0182746_1000787_pt1 | contig 35859 bp, 38 predicted proteins | sample eDN3rd30CBELigOP_FD_128881 | JGI IMG/M metagenome (GOLD analysis project Ga0182746, IMG submission 128881) | Enriched Organic Plus compost microbial communities from Emeryville, California, USA - eDNA 3rd pass 30_C BE-Lig OP (version 2) (version 2) ...
AGTTAAGCGTTTTTTGTCATCCCGACGATAGGAGGGATCTGTAAATTAGCCGGCTAACAGATTCTTCGGCAAGCCTCAGAATGACAATATAAAACAGGTTATATCCTTAACTTAATGACATTGAGCGCACGCGTGTGCTTGAATTTGTGGATATGCATGCTACCTATATATCGTCTAAGCCCGCTTCAACCCCATGCCGTTATATCTTCTATTACTTGCTGAGTACTTTCTTCAATAGCTCCGGTTGGTCAGTGGTAATGAAATCCACACCTTGTGCGATGAAATACTCCATATCTTCTTTTTTGTTTACCGTCCAGACATTTGTTTTGATGCCTAGTTTTTTTGCCTGAGGGATATAATCCGGGTTTTTCTTGAATACCTTGACGTTGTAATCCAACTCATATATGCGGTCATGTTTCAACTGCTCGGGCGTTTTATCGCCGTTGAGGTATTGGATTTTTACGTTTTTGTCTAGCTCTCTCAGTTTCAGGCAAGCCGGATAACTGAAGGCGATGAATACGGTTTTGTCGAGACCTTTTAGTTTTTTTACGGCTTGATAGCTCATCTCTGTCGCCTTGACCGTTCGTTCTACCCCAAGCTTGTTGGTTTTTATCTCGAAAATCATTTTGGTCTTTTTCTGTTTGTACCCCTCTTTCAGATATTCCTCTATGGTAGGGATTTTTTCACCATTTGGATGGGTTTTGGCCAATAGTTCCTGGTAGGTGGACGTCGCAATGTCCAAACCGTAAAAATCCTGATCGTGATTGACGACGAGTATGTCATCCTTGGTGAGGTGTACGTCAAATTCAGTACCCCATACGCCCTGTTCAATGGCTTTTTGTAGAGAAGCAATAGAGTTTTGTGGAACTTGTGTGTTTTTCCATGCCCCACGGTGAGCGATGATCTTAGGAGTCTGTGCCCATGTGCCTAAACTTGCACATAAGATGACTACTGCTGTTATTACAATTTGTTTCATGAAGCGATTGTATTAATTTTTAATGTAAATAATATTTGCAACAGGCCTTTCGCCAAGATGGTCGAATTTTTTATTGTCGGATGGATAATTCACAACTCCATTATCGGGTTGGTCTTTGATATACATCGTCGTACTTCCTCCTCCGTCCAGATTCATGGCGGCATCACATGCATACCATTTTAAAAGCCTGCTGAGTTCAAACAGTGTGACTCCATGGGACTGTTTGTTGCGGCCATCTATGGTCATGAAAATAAGGCTATGGCCGCTCAAAGCCACTACTGTTCGGGGATGTTTGTTCGTGCTAAAACCACCTTTGCTGATTTCCATGATCTCTCCGCCGGAAATCAGCAGAGGTCCGGACCGTAGTACATTGTCTACCCTAGTTTCACGAATACTGTCTGCTGTTTGGGGGATTATTTGAATGGATCGCTTATCGAATGTCAGGTAGGCATTGGATCTCGGGTGTTTGTTGGTGGTGACGTTGATAATCTCTCCCTCTATTTTGATAAAATCAGTTGCACCACCAATTTTAGTGTTAAAAAAACCACCATTGATAGCCACCACGGCGTTGTTTTCCTGAGCAAATGTCGATGTGAGTTTGGTTCCTTTGGGTACACCGGCCAATCTTAGTTTCCTGAGATGCCGTTTCAAGTCTATTTCTATCAGGTTGATTTCCTGTTCACCGCCAAACAGGTTCTGAAAATGGGCTTGTTTCCATACGATACCTTTTTTAATGGTTTGTGTTGTCCATGCTTGGGTAGCAAAAGCTGTCGAATCGTGTTCCTGTGCCGATATCGGAAAAGCAGCGCTCAGAAACAATAAGAATAGGAATAGATTTTTCACACTACAGAGCTCTCTTGTTTATCTAAAGTTACAGAAGAAATGTTAAAAAGAGATTAAATTATTTGTTCCCGTTCCATTCATCATAAAATTGTTGCAAATAGGTCTCCATAAAGCGGTGTCTTTCATCTGCTATACGCTGTGCAGCGAGCGTATTCATATTGTCTTTGAGCAAAAGCAATTTCTCGTAAAAATGGTTGATGGTAGGAGTGATGCTGTTTTTGTAGCTTTCTTTGGTCAGATCTCTATCGACGGAGATGTGGGGGTTGTAAATTTCCCTGTTTTTGAATCCTCCATAATGAAATGCCCTTGCGATACCTATGGCGCCTATGGCATCCAATCGATCGGCATCCTGTACAATTTCCAGTTCCTTGGAATGGAAGGTTACTCTGCCCAACGACGCTTTGTAAGACATGTTGAGTATGATATTTTGTACGTGTTGTACCGTGTCGGCATCTACCTGTAGTGAACTTAAAAATGTGCCAGCAAGGGCCGGGCCGAGGTCTTCGTCTCCATCATGGAATTTGCTGTCGGCAATGTCATGCAGCAAAGCGGCCAATTCGCAGATCAATCTATCGGCTTTTTCATGTGCCAAAATCAGCTTGGTATTGTTCCATACCCGCAATACATGCCACCAGTCATGACCTGCCTCAGCATGTTTTAATCGTTCTTGTACAAAAAATGCTGTCTTGTCGATGATATCTTGCATGTTTAAACCTCTTTCGTCCCCTCGTACAGTTCGTATTGCAGTAACCGACAATCCAGTTTTCCATTGAAAAACTCAAAACGTCTTGATGCTTTGAGACCGATTCTTTTGGCCAAGTCGGGATTTCCGGTAAAGACATAGCCCCGATAACCTTTGCAATGTTGTTTCATGAAGTCTCCGATCCGGCTATATGTCGCTTCCAGTCGACTATGTTGTCCCAGTCTTTCACCGTATTCGGGATTGAACATAATGATGCCTGCGTCCTGTGGAACTGTCGTTTCTGCAAAATCACAAACCTCGAATTGGATAAGATGCTCCACACCCGCAGTTCGGGCATTTGCCTTGCTGATATCCACGGCTTCCGCAGAGATATCCGAGGCAATGATAGGAGGTATGTTGGCTTTGTCCGCGATATCCTTGAGCTGTCTTCTCTGTTCGAAGAATACTTCTTCGTCGTAACCGATAAAATGCATAAAGGAGTAGTTCATACGTTGTAGTCCGGGCATTCGCTTTTGCGCCATCAATGCGGCTTCGATGGCCAATGTGCCTGATCCACACATGGGGTTGACAAAAGGGGATCTACCATCCCATTTGGTAGCGAGTATAGTCGCGCTGGCCAAAGCTTCCAACATCGGTGCTTTGCCGGGAATCTTGCGATAACCATGTTTGGCCAGTGTTTCGCCTGATGTGTCGAGAAATATTTCGGCCTTCTCGTCAATCCAATGCAAGTGTATGACGGCCTTGGACAGATCAGGGCCAGAATTTGGGCGAACTCCTTTTTTGTCTTTTATTCTATCCACAATAGCATCCTTGACTTTGACATTTGCAAATAGAGGGGTAGTGATGGTTTCGTTGTGTACGTTTGACGTCACGGAAAAATAGCCGTCAAAAGGAATGAGTTCTTCCCAAGCGATTTTGCTCAATGCGTTGTAAAGCTCATGGGCATCTTTGGCGCGAAAGGAGGCTATTTCGTATAGCACCTGGCTCGCCGTACGTAGGTGCAGATTGAGACGAATGCAGTCATTGGCCGTTGCTTGGAGCTCTACGCCCGTGTTGAAAACGCGTTTGGGTGTAAAACCAAGTTCGCGTATTTCCTCTTCAAGATAGGGAGACAATCGTCTATTGCATGTTATGATGATTTTGCCGGGGGTGTTGAAAACTTCTTTCATATTTCTGCAAAGTTAGTCATTCTAGAATGCAAAAAATGTGTATTTTTATGGTTTAATAAGTTTGAATATGGAAATTAGAGGAAAAGTACATGAAATAGGGGCGGTTCAACAGGTTACCGAGTCTTTTAAGAAGAGAGATCTGATCGTTGCCTATGCCGAGAATCCACAATTTGTTGAGTACATTCGCTTTGAAGCGACGCAAGATAGGGTCAATATCTTTGACAATCTATCTATAGGCGAAGAAGTCGAGGTATCTTTCAACCTTCGTGGACGTCCTTGGACCAATAAAGAAGGAGTCACTTCATATTTTAATTCATTGGTAGCTTGGCGTGTCACCAAATTGGCCAATACAGCACAAGCTGCTGCTTCTACACCAGGTTATGCAGATATGCCTGCGCCTGTTGATATCTCTTCTTCCGGTGCGGATGACGACGATTTGCCATTTTAATTTTTTGATATCGTATTGTTTATAATTTAAAGGGCCACTCTCTTGGGTGGCTTTTTTGTTTGGCCACTATAAGGTACGAAGGATATTGGCCAGCTCGCCAGCAAGAGCCATACCTTAAACCAACGTATTTCGACCAATACACACGAGGTCGGGCTACGGTACAGAGTGGGATGTGTGGGATATTGTTGTAGGTCACCCGCTCACATATCTCCCATAAGGGATTTTGCGCAATAAAAAGATAAGGGCAATCGACAATACCAATGTAGCTAATGTGGCTAATGGAATCACCCAGACGGTGGAAACGTATTTTGAGATAAAGGGATGAACATAGTTTAATGGGAGGATATGCACAAGGTAAATCCCAAAGCTATATCTCTCTGCAAGGGCTATCCATGAGGGGATGCTCGTGATTTTTCTCGAAAAGGACTGTACACAGATGAATAATAAGGTGGCGGTCAATGCGCCGGTCGGCGCGGTATAACCCATGAGCTGGGTGTCCCATTTTTGCAGTTTTTCCGAAATATAGTAGGTACCTATGGCAATTCCTGCAACCGTACAGGCGTATAGAAAAAGCAAAAACCACTTGTTCCATGTGATTTTTCTGCGTGTCAGATAATATCCCAAAACCAGATAGCCGATATATCCCGAAAAAAAAGTAAGGTCAAATTTTGGTAGGTTGTAGGTTTTGTTCATAAAAAACAGGGATACAAACCACAATACAAGAAATACTTCCAATTCTTTCGTGCTGCAGCGAGATACCATTTTTCGTAGAAAAGGAACGGCTGTGTACAATCCTATGATCATATAGAGATACCATAGATGGGCATTCGCGCCATGTAGGACTTTATGCCAGGCAATCTCCCAGATTCTCCAGGAGGGTAGGATAGAAAAATTGGTATATCTGTAAAAATAATATATCGTATAAATAATTGTCCAAAAGATAAATGGGTAGAGTAGTTTTGGGATCCGTTTGCGGTAGAAGGAAATTGTGTTCTCATCCTTATGCAACAATAGTGCTCCCGATATCATCACAAATAAGGGGACAGCGCAACGTGTGGCTGCATTAATCCAATTGGCATAATTCCAGTCGAAGCTGTCGGCGTTATAGCGGTATAGAAAGCCTGTAGAGGCATGGATGGCAATGACAAATACTGTCGCAATGACACGTAAATAACTGATGGATATATCTTTTTCTGCCATGATGTAAAAATATAGAATATAAACCTCCCTTTAACCTTAATTAAAAGGATTTTTAAGTATTTTAGCATAATAATAAGTAAATTGCACAATGGGTTGGGCGACGAAGAAAAGCAAACGTTGGGAATTGAGCCAGTTGAAATGGACATTTATGTCTATTTTGCTGTTTATTCCGCACATCCATCCATTTGTGATGATGTCGCAGGCCGCCAAGAGTAAGGTGAGGTCTTGGTATGCTTTGGCTTGGGTCTTGCTTTTGGGCGAGATCGGGCTGTTGTATTCGTTTTATGCATTCTGGGGTAGTCTGTCCCAGGGGATGTTGCTGACGATAGGTGGGTTCTTAAGCTCTTATATTGTGGGCAATGGGTTGTTGCTGAGACAAGCGAAACCATATCTGCAGCGGCTTGAACTCGGAGAAGTACGACCGTTGGGATGGATAGATTCGGTGGGAAAACAGCGTCGGCTCGAATTAGCTCAGGCAGCTATGGAGACACCCCAGACTTTTGTGTCCAAGCTATTGTATTTCAAAAGAGAAATCAACAACAGGAATATTCAGCAACATATAGACAGTATTGTGCGTTTGTTTCATCTGTTGGAAAAGCGGGATGTACAGGAGGCTGAGAAATTTCTCGTGCGGCATGGTACTGTCGTGAATGTGCTTCGCGAGTACGATGAATTGGAGAATACACGATTGCACAATCAGGTCACGCTAGACTCCAAATTGAAATTGGAGCGTGTTCTTGCACAAGCCGCTTCTGCTATCGAACAAGATGTGACCAATATGATCAAATTGCGCCTGTTGGATGTATCTGCCGAATCGGAAGTGTATATACAAACATTGAAAAACAGGGACTTATTAAAAGATTAAAATAAAGTGACGAAGGTGATGTCGTTACAATGGTTAAGAAGGGCTATATACCTCTATAACCCACTTCACCTCCATAACTCGCATAACTAAAATAAAATAGGATATGTCAACATTAGATTTAACCACGTACGACGATAATAATGAAGGCAAAGGCAAGGATCTTCAAGTCAATTTTTCGGAAGAGGACAAAGCCCTTATCCGGCAATACAAGGAGAAGATCAACCTCAATTCGACGACGGATATCATTCAGTATGGTGTCGCTAGTCAAGCCAAGGTGAGCAATTTTTCCAACGAGATACTCAAACAGGTGCGCACAAAAGATATGGGAGGAGCAGAGGACGTCTTGTTGAACCTGCGTTCGGACCTCAAATCCTTTGACGAAAACCTGAATAAAAAACCGCTTATTCCTTTTTTTGATACATTGAAAAAGAAAATCAAGCGTCTGCGTACGGAATATGCCTCTGTCGAAAAGAATATCCACCAGATCGAGCTCAAACTCGAAGGACATTATAAGAATTTGCTGAAGGATGTTAATATTTTTGACAAACTTTTTGTCGAAAACCAGCATTATTTCAAAGAGCTATCGTTGCATATTGCCGCCGGTGAGGAAAAATTGCAAGAAGTGCACAGTACGGTACTGCCCCAGCTAAAGCAAGAGGCCGAAGAGAGTGGAGATCAGCACAAGATTCAGGCTTACAAAGACATGGAGCAGCATGTAGTTCGTTTCGAACGAAAGATACACGATTTGAAACTCACGCGTATGGTGGTTTTGCAGACGGCGCCACAAATACGCATGATCCAGAGCAACAGCAGCTCGCTCATGGAGAAGATACAGTCCAGTATCGTCAATACATTGCCATTGTGGAAAAACCAAATGGTCTTGACATTGGGCATAGCGCACTCCCAACGTGCTTTGGAAGCACAAAAGGCTGTGACAGATGCCACGAACGAACTGCTGCGCAAAAACTCCGAAATGCTGAAAGAGTCCACGATCAATGTAGCCCGCGAAACCGAGCGCGGTATCGTAGACATCGAGACGATCAAGAAAGCCAATGCAGATATTATCCATACCATCGAACAGGTCTTGCAGATTCAGCGAGACGGACGCGAAAAACGTAAGGTAGTCGAACAGGAATTGTTGCAGGCGGAAACCGAATTGAAACAAAATCTGTTGAAATCTTCGGAAGAGACAAAATTGATCAATTAATTTTTATTGTAGAGACGCGATTGATCGCATCTCCACAGAATGAAAAAGGTCTGGCAGGATTCAAAAACCTGCCAGACCTTTTTTGTATAAAAATATATCAAAATAAGCCAAGCAATTTTCAAAAAATAAAAATAAAATATGCATTTTTGTTGATATTATTGAAAATAATGTAAAAGACGAAAGGTATGGGGAAGAATTGGTTATAAAAAGGAAAAGTCCACCGGGCGGTGGACTTTTACGCTAACCAATTATAAACCTATGTTATTTGAGGGAAGTAACATGCAACCTGTAAGAGATATTGTATTGTTTTTATCTCTTTTGTTATTACAAATTTACGTTTTATACCAAAACTGTGCAAATTTTTTATTAAATTTTTTCTATTTTTATAAAAATTACAAAAAACACTATAAAAAAATATAAAAACATCGGTTTTTTATGGAGAAAAATTATTCAAATTACGATTTAGACAACTTAGATGTTCAAATTTTGTCTATTTTAATGGAAAATGCTTCTATTCCTTATACAGAAATAGCGAAAAAACTGATTGTTTCTGGTGGAACTATTCATGTTCGCATGAAAAAGATGGAAGAAATGGGTATTATCCATGGATCTAACCTTATTATCAACCCTCAGAAGGTTGGATTTGATATCACAGCCTTCTTGGGTATCTATTTAGAGAAGGGTTCGCAGTATGCAGATGCTGTAGAACAGCTCAGGCAGGTGAAAGAAGTGGTGGAATTGCACTATTGTACGGGTCAATACAGTATGTTTGCAAAAATTATCTGCCGGGATACCGCCCATCTCCGCAAAGTATTGAACGAAGATATACAGGGGCTCAAAGGTATTCAGCGGACGGAAACGATTATTTCGCTCGAAGAGAGTATCAAGAGACAGATTACTTTGTAAAAATAGGCTCAAATAGACAATAATATCGTCATTTCGATGGCCTGGCCAGAAAACATTCGGGACAGGCTATCGAAATGACGTTGTTACTTTAATATATGTATGTTTTCCCTGACTATGTGTTTTACATGGTATAAATAGCTAAATTTGCAGTATGATAGAGGAAGAAAAAGAAGAAAAATCATTAAATTTCATTGAAGAGATTATAGAGGAAGACCTACGCAACGGTACGCACGATGGCCGTGTGCTGACACGTTTTCCTCCCGAGCCCAATGGCTACCTGCATATCGGACATGCCAAATCCATCTGTTTGAACTTTGGCCTGGCGCAGAAATACAACGGCAAGACCAATCTTCGTTTTGACGATACGAACCCTGTGACCGAAGATGTAGAGTACGTGGACAGCATCAAAAAGGACATTCAATGGCTGGGGTTTCAGTGGGCAGAAGAGCTGTACACCTCGGATTATTTTGAAACACTCTATCAGTACGCGGTTGATCTGATCAAAAAAGGTCTAGCTTATGTAGACGACAGTACGGCCGACGAAATCGCGGCAGCCAAAGGTACACCGACAGAACCCGGTACGCCTACACCTTATCGTGACCGATCCGTAGAAGAGAACCTGCAGCTCTTTCAAGAGATGCGGGAAGGCAAATATCAGGATGGTGAGAAAGTACTGCGTGCCAAGATCGATCTGGCCAGCCCCAATATGCATCTGCGGGATCCGCTATTGTACCGTATCAAGCATGCCCATCACCACCGTACAGGGGACAAATGGTGTATCTATCCGATGTACGATTTTGCACATGGACAGTCCGATTCGATCGAAAAAATCACCCATTCGATCTGTACGTTGGAATTTATCCCCCACCGTGCCTTATACGATTGGTTGATCGAGAAGTTGGAGATTTTTCCCTCCAAACAATACGAGTTTGCCCGTTTGAATATGACCTATACGGTCATGAGCAAGCGTAAGCTGCTGCAGCTGGTCAACGAAAAACATGTGGAGAGTTGGGACGATCCCCGTATGCCTACAATATCGGGCATGCGAAGAAGGGGATATACGCCGGGCAGTATTCGTAATTTTTGCGAGCGTATCGGTGTACAGAAGCGGGAGAACATGATCGACATCAGTCTGTTGGAATTTTTTGTCCGCGAGGATCTCAACAAGACAGCTTGGCGTCGCATGGCAGTATTGGATCCGATAAAATTAATTATTACCAACTATCCCGAAGGAAAGACAGAAGAGTTGGCCGGCGAAAACAATCCCGAAGCAGAGGGGGGAGAAGGTGCCCGGACTATTCCGTTCTCAAGGGAGCTGTGGATAGAAAGAGGGGATTTTATGGAAGAGCCTCCGAAGAAGTTTTTCCGTCTTGGGCCCGGTCTTTCGGTTCGCTTGAAGCACGGCTATATCGTCGAATGCCAGGATTTCAAAAAAGACGAAAATGGTGTGGTGACCGAAGTGTATTGTACCTATGTGCCCAATTCCAAGTCGGGCGAAGATACATCCGGGCTCAAGGTCAAAGGTACAATCCATTGGGTATCGGTACCGCATGCCAAAGAGGCCGAAGTCAGACTGTACGACCGCTTGTTTCAAGTGGAGAATCCCGCAGCCGAAGAGGACTTCAAGGCTTCTATCAATCCCGACAGCCTGCATATTATCGAGAAAGCTTATATTGAGCCGGATTTGGTAAGTGCCGAGCCAGAAAGAGGTTACCAGTTTATCCGGTTGGGGTATTTTACGCTGGACACGAGATCTACGGCAGAACATTTGGTCTTTAACCGCACAGTCACATTGAAAGACAGTTGGGCTAAGGAGTCTAAGAAAGCATAAAAACAAAAAGAGGCTATGCCTCTTTTTGTTTTTATGCTAATTTCTCTACAATTTTCTTTGTCGGTCCAGGGTTGCTCATCGTATAGAAATGCAATACCGGCGCGCCAAAATCGATTAATTCTTTGCACATATTGACCATCCATTCGGTGCTGACCTGTTGCACTTCGGCATTGTTTTTACAGGCGGTCACTGCATCGCTCAATTCTTCGGGGATATCCAGGTGGAAAATCTTCGGTAAGGCGATCAATTGTTTTTTGGTCGTCAGGGGTTTCAATCCGGGGATAATCGGCACTTCGATGCCTTGTTCCCGGCATTTGGTCACAAACTCTTTGTATTTTTCTACGTTGTAAAACATCTGTGTCACGATAAATTCGGCACCCATGTCTATTTTTTTCTTCAACCATTTGAAGTCTGTGTTGAAGTTGGGAGCTTCAAAATGCTTTTCCGGATAGCCTGCCACACCGATACAAAAATTTGTTTTCTCCGAATTGACGATATCCTCATGCAGGTACTTTCCGTTATTCATGTCCACAACTTGTTGCAACAGATCCGTCGCATAAGCGTGACCACCCGGTGTAGGGATAAAGTCAGAATCCCCCTTGCGGGCATCGCCACGTAGTACCAGTACATTATCTATGCCCAGAAAATTGAGGTCGATCAGGGCGTTTTCCGTTTCCTCTTTCGTAAAGCCTCCACAGATCAGATGCGGTACGGCATCGACCTTGTATTTGTTCATGATCGCCGCACATATCGCTACAGTTCCCGGACGCTTGCGGTAGGCCACACGTTCCAATAAGCCATTGGTATGTTGCTTGTACAGGTAATCCTCGCGATGGTATGTCACGTCGATAAACGGCGGATTGAATTCCATCAGCTCGTCCATCGTGTTAAAAATACTTTGGATACCCTGCCCTTTGGCGGGTGGAAGCAGTTCAAAAGAAAACAAGGTCTTACCCTTGGCATTTTTTATATGATCTGTTATTTTCATTTTTTCAAAAAGTCAAAAGTATAAAATTATCTATACAAATCCACCAACCCTTCGGGCAATTCCACTCCGATCACTTTCTCCTCTGCATCAATTCCCAATATGAGATCGTCCGATAGCGGAAACAACAGCTCTTTGCCATCCATATCCACTGTCGCCATAAACTGCTGGGGCATCTCTTGTACATGGACGATTTCGCCCAGTTCACCTTCGTTTTCATCAATGACCATATAACCGACCAAGTCCGAATAGCGAAAATCTTCGGGGTCACGTTCGGGCATTTTGTCGTTGGGCAGGTACATCTTTTTGCGGACCAATGCCTGGGCCTTGTCGATATGGTCTATATCCTCAAACGTGGCATAAGCCGTGCTGTTCTTATGCAATTTGATCTCTTCTGTAAAATAAGGCACTAACTTCTTGTTTACTTCGAAAAAAATCACGTCCAGATCCAACTCTTGGTAGTCGTCGAATTCAAAGAAAAGCTGAACCTCCCCTTTGAGTCCCCTGGTCTTGGAGACATAGCCTATATAAAAACTTTGATCTATATTCATTTTTGTTAAAAATCAATCCAATGTCAGTACTACCGGGCAGTGGTCAGAATGCACGGCATGAGACAAGATCTCCGCTTTTTGTATCCTTTCGGACAGATTTTGAGAGACCATATTATAATCGATGCGCCAGCCGAGATTCCGTGCGCGTGCTCCTGCCCTATAGCTCCACCACGTGTAATGGTGCGGATCGGGATTGGTGTGTCTGAATGTATCTACAAACCCCGAATTGATAAAATTCTCCATCCATTCCCGTTCTTCGGGAAGAAATCCCGAGGTATTGGCGTTGGATTTGGGGTTGTGGATGTCAATAGCGCGATGGCAAATATTGAAATCCCCACAGACGACCAACTTCTTTTCCTTCTTAAGATTGTCGACATAACTTTGGAAATCGTCGAGGAATCTGTATTTGAAAGTCTGGCGGATATCGCCCGTCGTGCCCGAAGGGAAATAGACGCTCATGACCGACAGATCTTCAAAGTCGGCACGTATCATCCGTCCTTCGAAGTCATAGTCTTCATGTCCACATCCGTATTCTATATGGAGGGGACTTTTTCGGGTAAGGATGGCTGTACCACTATAGCCTTTCTTCTGTGCGGGATACCAATAGTGCTCGTAACCCATCTGCTCCAGCATCAAGATCTCAGGAACCTGATCGGGGGTCGCTTTGATCTCCTGTAGGCAGACGACATCGGGAGCTTCCGTTTTGAGCCATCCTAGCCAATCTTTTTTCAGCGCTGCTCGCAGGCCATTGACGTTATAGGTGATTATTTTCATAGCTTGTAATACCGGGATTTTAGCGAATCAAATAATTTGGTAAAAAAACCACCTTTAGGTTCCAAACCCTGCATTTCTCTTTCCAGGTTCAGTGCCTCCCGTCGGGTCAGTAGGCGCATGGCCATACGTTCGTTGGTCAATGGTCTATCGTTGCGGTCTGTCTGTACCTCTGCTATCCTATCGATGATCTCTATTCCGGACACTAGCTCGCCAAAGACCGTATAATCGCCATCAAGGTGTGGTATACCACCAATGTCCATATAGGTGCGCCGTTGAAGATCGGATAATCTTTTGCCTTTGAAACGGAAGGTTTCCAACGAGTCCAGCCCCGCTTCCGTGAATTTTCTGCCCTGCACCAGATAAAACTGCGATCCGGATGACTGCTTTGCCGGATTGTTGTCGCGCGCGGCCGCTATACTTCCTTTTTTATGGATAATATCGGCCTGTATCTCCGCAGGAATCTTATAATCCGGACCTCCATTGCCCAACAAAGTGCGATCTCCGGCATATTTGGAATCGGGGTCTCCACCCTGTATCATAAAATTCTTGATTACCCGATGAAAGAGCAATGAATCGTAATACCCCTCCTTGACCAATCGGTAAAAATTGTCCCGATGCTTTGGTGTTTTGTTATAGAGCTTTAATGTGGCATCCCCTTTATTGGTCGTTATTTGCACGTAGTAATGTGTTGGGATTTGGGCATATGTGGCTATACTGATGGACAATAGTCCTAGTAGAATGAGATGTCTAATCATGTGCTATATGATTTCTAGTTCCTGAAAATAATCGATAATAAGGGATTTCAAGATCATTTCCTGCTCCAATAGGGTGTAATTGGGAATGGGTTTGGCCAACTGCCAATGTGGCCAACCATCGTCGTCCAATCCTTTAAGTTCATAAAAACCCATCGAACTGAAAAGGCGACAGGTAGCGATATGCATCAGCTCTTCCTTCTCCCGTTTGGAAAATTGTTTGGCCCCCTGTCCGAGCTCCTGTACACCTATCAAAAAAAGCATCACCTTGAGGTCGGGTAATTCTGTGTCAAAATCACGGGCGATGATCTGCCTCAATGCCTCCCACTTTATGTTTACATCTGTTATGTTCATATTATAATGTCTTGATCAGATCGTGACAGCGCTTTTCTATCATCTTATACACAGGTTCGAACATGCCTTCGTCGTAATACGGGTCCGGTACAATATCCTCTTCCAGAAAAAGAGATACTTTATCTCGGTCTTCTTCACGTTTTGCCAGACGCAGAACGTCTTTCATATTCTGCCGATCCATGACAAAAATACGGTCGTATTCATCAAAGAAATCGGATATGAAATGCCTTGCCCGTTGACGGGAAATATCGATACCGTATTTTTTTGCTACAGCTACAGCGCGTCTATCCGGTGATTGGCCGACATGCCAGTCTCCGGTACCTGCCGAATGTACCGTCCAATCCAATTCGTTCGTTGCAGCGATATGTGCCAGTACGCCATGTGCCAAAGGAGAGCGGCAGATGTTTCCGAGACAGACCATTAATATTCTCATAAGCTAAAAACAGTTTTTAGACCTCAAAGATAGTCAAAAGAAAGGATATAGGGGGGTAAAAACTAGCGCACGCGTGCCGCGTGCGCCAAAATTGTGACGTCGCATGCAACGTCTTTACAAGGTAAAATATTTTTCGGGATTTATTTTTTTGTCGTTTTTCAAGATCTCGTAGTGGAGATGAGGCCCTGTACTGCGTCCTGTGCTGCCCATGAGTCCTACGATATCGCCTGCGGCCACCTTTTCACCTTTTCTTACCAAAGGTTTGGACAGGTGAGCGTAGCGTGTCTCGTAGTTGTTGGCATGTTTGATCTTGACGACGTAGCCGTAATATCTTTCATAGCCGGAAAACACGACTGTTCCCTTTGCCGTAGCCTTGATCCGGTCACCGGTCCTGCCCTTGAGGTCTATTCCTGAGTGCATTTCGCGGCCTCTATTCGTAAAAGGGTTTCTCCGGTAGCCAAAGCGGGAAGTTACTTTACCATGATGGGGCACTCCAATGGGTAGACTTTCCAATTTCTTGTCCAATTCGGCTAAGGCTTCTTCGTAGAAGGTACTCATCAATTCGATGTTTTCTTCATCTGCTTCTATAGGTCCCCCTGCATTCTCCAGAGCAATGGTTTTCAGTCCCCTTTTTTTCATTTTGGAATTAATGATTTCCAGGGTAGAGTCGATCTTGTTGAATGATTTTTTGGCCTGGTCCACCTCTTTTTCGGTTTCACTTTTGCTTCTGCTTAGGAGTTCCTTCTGTTGGTTGACTTCGTTTAGCGTCTCCGTATATTGAGATGCGAGTGCATCGGCCTTTTGTTTGGTGACAAGATAGATGACTATGCCACATAAACCCAACACCAACCCAAATGTAGAAACAGCCAGTTTCTTCCAATTTTTCACAAAGAAGGTCGGCACCACAAACTTCTTCTCCCCTTTACCTTCGATGTGGATTTGAATAGACGATTTGTTCTTTAACATAAGTAGTTTTTTGTTTCCGTTTATTTCAAACGCTGACAAAGTTAGGGAAATAATTGCTTAATACCCAACTTATTATTGTTGATAGTCAATATGTTGTTGTTAATTTTTGTTAAAAATAACCATATTTGTGTCATGAGGTTTGCCGAAAATTTAGTGGCTTGGTACAGAGAAAATGGTCGGGATTTGCCGTGGCGGAAGACGGAAGATCCTTATGTGATTTGGCTTTCGGAGGTCATATTGCAACAGACTCGCGTGGAGCAGGGAATGCCTTATTTCCATAGGTTTGTCCAATCTTTGCCCGATGTGAAATCCTTTGCCGAAGCTGCGGAAGAAGACATCCTACGGTTGTGGCAGGGATTGGGCTATTATTCCCGGGCGCGTAATATGCACAAGGCTGCCAGACAGGTTATGGATCGTTTTGATGGGGTGTTTCCTACCCGTTATGATGATCTGATCACACTGCAAGGTGTAGGTGAATATACCGCGGCGGCCATTTCTTCTTTTGCGTCAAACGAACGACGAGCCGTATTGGACGGCAATGTATTTAGGGTATTGTCCCGGGTGTTTGGTATCAACGTGCCGATCAATTCTACCGAGGGCAAGAACCTGTTCAAAAAATTGGCGGACGAGCTGATTCCGCACGATTATCCCGGCGAATATAACCATGCCATTATGGACTTCGGAGCGATTCAGTGCAAACCCAAGCAGCCCTTGTGCCCGACTTGTATCTTTCAGTTGGAATGTCGGGCATTGGCAGAGAATCGTGTACACGAGCTGCCGGTCAAGTTGAAGGGCAAAGCCAGTCGAAACCGTTATTTTCATTATTTCATCGTGGAGAGGAATGGAGAGGTGCTCATGTCCAAGCGTGGGGACAAGGATGTATGGGCAAACTTATACGAATTTCCAATGATAGAGACTGCCGAAGACTGCCCGATGGACGATTTGTACGAACATACAGCGTTTAAGAAGCATTTTGAGAGGGCTACGCTATATCCGGTAGGAGGAATGGTGAAGCACGTGCTCAGCCATCAGAATATTTACGCCAGATTCTATAGGATTGCAGAAGGGATCGAGGTAAAAGAAAAAAAATCGCAATGGCGCTATTTTTTATCAGAAAAAATCGATACATTAGCTAAACATAAACTTATCTTCACGTTTTGGGATAAGTATGGTATTAGCTAATTAACCTTAAATTATATGTCTAGTGTAAACAAAGTAATCTTAGTAGGCCATCTTGGCAAAGATCCTGAACTCCGTTATTTGGAAGGCAATGTGAGTGTGGCAAGTTTTCCTTTAGCGACATCCGAAACGTACAATAAAGATGGAAAAAAAATAGAACAGACCGAATGGCACAATATCGTCATGTGGCGGGGACTAGCCGATGTCGCAGCCAAGTACCTGACCAAGGGGCGTTTGGTCTATATCGAGGGCAAATTGCGTACACGGTCGTATGAGGATAGGGAAGGGATACGGAGATATACCACAGAGATTGTGGCGGAGAGTTTTAACATCTTAGGGCGCCGATCGGACTTCGAAGGTCCTGCTAACCCAGCGTCTACATCCAATGCGACTACAACTACCACTGATACACAAGAGCAACAAGTGGATTTTAAGGAAAACGAAGGAGAGGATGACGGGTTGCCGTTTTAGAATAAATTAGGAATTACGAATTGCCAATTACAATATTGATTCGTAATTCCCAATTCGTAATTGAATATTTTTGCCGTATCTTTGGCATTATGTTGCAAGAGAAGATAAAGCAGTTTACCCAAGAGATAGAGCAGTTCAAAGCCTCCTCCGCGGCAGATGTAGAGAACTTCAGATTAAAGTTTTTAGTTTCTAAAGGGATCGTAAAGAGCCTGTTTGAAGAGTTCAAGTCCGTTTCCAATGAAGAGAAACGAGTTTTGGGGAAGGTTTTGAATGAATTTAAGCAACTTGCCGAAAATACATTCCAGGAAGCATTATCTGCTTTTGGAAAAGAAAAAGCCGCCATCAAGAGACAGGAAGGGGACCTGACCTTGCCGGGCGAAGGTCTACAATTGGGCTCTCGCCATCCGTTGTCTTTGGTCCGCAAGGAGATCGTTGAGATTTTTAAGAAACTCGGTTTTATCGTTGCCGAAGGACCGGAGATCGAAGATGACTGGCACAACTTCTCGGCCTTGAATTTTCCACCGGAGCACCCGGCGCGTGATATGCAGGATACTTTCTTTATCAAGAAACAAGATGGTAATGATATTGCCCTGCGTACGCATACCTCTTCCGTTCAGGTTAGACTGATGGAAGCAGGCAAGCCACCTTTCCGTGCCATTATGCCTGGCAGGGTGTACCGCAATGAGGCTATTTCGGCACGTGCACATTGTTTCTTCCATCAGGTCGAGGGACTTTATGTGGATGAAAATGTATCGTTTGCCGATCTGAAACAGACTTTGTTCCACTTCGTTCAGGAATTGTACGGTGAAGGAACCAAAGTGCGGTTTCGTCCGTCCTATTTCCCATTTACTGAACCTTCTGCCGAAATGGATATTTCCTGTACGATCTGTAAAGGCGCGGGATGCAACCTATGTAAAGGATCGGGTTGGGTCGAAATCCTGGGATGTGGAATGGTGGATCCGAACGTGCTAGAAAACTGTGGCATAGACAGTAAAAAATATTCGGGCTTTGCATTCGGTATGGGGATCGAGCGGATCACCAATCTGAAATACGAGATCAAGGACCTGCGTTTGTTCTCAGAAAACGATGTACGTTTCTTGTCGCAATTCGAGACGGAACTGATATGATGAAAACGGTTGGATACTGCATTTTATTTCTTTTTTCCACGATGATGCTGTCACGCTGTGGAAAGGGGGGATGCAATGTGATATCTGAGGTTAGTTTCAATACTGGCATCAACCAGGCTGAACATCCCGGTGTATATGCGACCAATGGTTATGCGTATGCTCCTGGAGGGGTTCGGGGGCTGATCGTCTACAATACAGGAGATGGTTTAGTGGCCTATGACAGATGCAGTACTGTAGCGCCCGAAAAAAGAAATCAGGTTGTGGTAGATGGACTATTGATCGTAGATGAGGCTTCGGGGGCAAAATGGTTACTGCGGGATGGTTCTCCTACGCATATCGCTGAATGCTCGCTTAGAAGGTACAATGTTCGGAAGAGCGGAGCTGTTTATTATGTATCCAACTGACACATGGAACAGGATAAAATAACCTTATCGATCAAAAAAGCGGCGAGAGAGCTCTTTCGCAGGTATGGTTACAACAAGACCAGTGTGAATGAACTGGCTAAACAGGCTTCTATCTCCAAAGCTACTTTTTATAAATATTTCAGCTCGAAGGAACTTATCCTGCACGAAGTGCTGATGGATTATATTCGGGAGAATGTAGAGGATATCCTCAATAAGGGCGTTCGTGAAAAAGACCTTCCTACTTTTTTGGCCAATACCATCCTGCGTGTGAGCCGTGTGACCTATACGGTTTGTAATGAATTTGTCGGTTGGGAATTTATCCGTGAATCGGCCAATGCACAGGAGTACCTCAAAATCCTGTCGGATGACCTGGAATTTTTGCTGTTAAGTTCGTTTATCAAAAATGATACGATAGGCAGTACCATTTCCGAAGAGAAACTGACCTTCCTGATCAAGACCAGTAAAAATATTGTTTTCTCTTTTGCCTTCACGGCTGTGACCGACGGTGACGTGCGCAAGAATTTTATTTCCTTCCAGAAGGAGATGTTGCCGTATCTGGTGCAGGCTACTTTGGCTTAAGGATCACTCTGTTGCTGATGCCCAATGCTAGCGCACGAATCCTTTCGTGTGCTTGTCTGTTATAGGCACACGAAAGGATTCGTGCGCCAACAAAAGGAATTAAGTTAACTGGCGCAAGCCTGCCTGCGGTAGGCAGGCGTCCGCTTGTGACCGATATAGTACAGGTACAAGGATCGCTGCGCTAATCCTTGCGCCAGATAGAGATGACAAAAACGCTTAACTTAATGACATCAGGTTTGCGCCAGTGATGTTTATTATTCCCGATAAAACCGTATTTTTGCACAAATATGGGCAGAAGAATACCACAGGACAAAAGATTTCTGAAAGACATTGAGATCATTGATATTGCCGAAGAAGGCAAAGGCGTAGCAAGATATGAGGATTTGGTTTTATTCATCGAAAAAGCCATTCCGGGCGATACCGTAGAGGTCGAATTGCAACGCAAGAAAAAGAATTTTGCTGAAGGCCGTGTGGTCTCTATACAAACACCTTCTCCATATCGTATCGAAGCTTTTTGTCCGCATTTCGGAACCTGTGGTGGTTGCAAATGGCAGCACATGGCCTATGATGCCCAGCTGAAATTCAAGCAGCAGTCCGTGGACAATGCCCTGACCCGTATCGGTAAGGTGGACACATCAGCGATGGAAGACATTTTGCCGTCGGGCCAAACGGAATATTACCGCAACAAACTGGAATTTACGTTTTCCAACAAACGTTGGTTGACGAATAGGGATGAGCAAGCCGCTCCACAGAACATGGATGCTTTGGGTTTTCACGTGCCGGGCCGGTTTGACAAAATCCTGGATATAACACATTGTTTTCTCCAACAGGATCCCTCCAATGACTTAAGGAATAAGGTAAGGGATTTTGCTGTTTCCCAGGATATCTCTTTCTATGACCTGCGTGAGCATACAGGTGCTCTGCGCAATCTCATTATCCGTACATCTTCTACGGGCGAGGTTATGGTCATTGTGGTATTTGCGTACCCCGAAGAAGGACAGGTGGAGTTATTGATGGATTTCATTGTCGGACAATTTCCTAATCTGACCTCATTGCTGTATATCATCAACCAAAAGCGCAACGATACGATCTTCGACCAGGATATCCATGTTTACGCAGGCCGCGATTTTATCTATGAAGAGATGGAGGGTTTGAAATTCAAAGTCGGTCCCAAGTCTTTTTACCAAACAAATTCCAGACAAGCGTACGAACTGTACAAAATCACCCGTGAATTTGCCGGGTTGACAGGGGATGAACTGGTCTATGACCTATATACCGGAGCAGGTACGATTGCCAATTTCGTGGCAAGAACAGCGAAAAGGGTTGTAGGCGTAGAGTATGTGCCTTCGGCCATCGAAGATGCTAAGGTCAATTCGGCGACCAACGGTATTGCCAATACGGTATTCTATGCCGGGGATATGAAAGATGTGTTGACTGCTGAATTTGTAGAACGGCACGGAAAGCCGGACGTGGTCATTACTGACCCGCCAAGAGCTGGAATGCATCCGGATGTTGTTGACCGTATTTTGGAGATGGAAGCCCCAAAAGTGGTGTATGTGTCGTGCAATGCCGCAACGCAGGCGAGGGATTTGCAGCTGCTCTCTGAAAAATACAAAGTTGATCGGATAAAGCCCGTAGACATGTTTCCTCATACCCAACACGTCGAAAACGTGGTATTACTTACTCTTAAGATAAAGTGATAGAGGTGATGATGGTTATAGAGGTTGTAAGAGTATATGATATGCGACGTTCTCATAACCTACTTCACCTCCATAACGCACATAACTATAAATAAAATAATAAACGGTATGGATTTTCAAGACTTATTGTATCGCCAACCGGAAGGAGAAGGGCAACCTAACCCTTCTGCACCTAGTCCCCTGCACAGCCTTAAAGCAGATTTGGACTTTTATGGGGAATCCATTCGGGAGGTTTCGTCCGAGATGATGGCAGAAGGCTATACACTGTTTCCGATTTTTGTGGCCCATCAGCACGAAGTCAGCCTGGGGGAGCTGATATTGGACAAAAACGAATTGGGAACCAATTGGTCGATTAATGCCAGCTCTTTGGAGGAGTTTGTCGATAGAGGTGTCATCAAAGAGGAAAAGAAAGGGCGTTTTGAGAAGCAGTACAAATCAGCAAGTGAATTTATGTGTTTGTTTGTCGTGGTGCCAGAGGGTGCTAATTTTGTATTTTATCCTTATTAGCCGCAGGCTATAAGCGATAGGCTCCCTGGGATGCTTACAGCATAAAGCATAAAGCATATAGCCTACGGCCTATCGCTAATAAAAACCATACACCTTTAAAACTTTTTAACATTCGAATAGTCCAATATTTGTTTACATTCGTAGGGAATGATTAAATTTTTAACAAATACAGCCTTGTGCTTCTTGCTTATTGGGGTAGTCATACCTGTTGCAAAAGCGCAGCAGTTGTCCGGTACGGTCTCGGGTTTGATATTGGAGAAAGGGACTGGCAACCGATTGGCGGATGTCAACGTAGTCAATTTGAGGACGTACCAGAGGGTAAAAACGAGCGTATATGGTGTTTTTTACATAGAAGCCTCTATAGGGGATAGTTTGTCCATATCGAAAACGGGGTACGGCCCATTGAAGACGATTCTTTATACGACGGAGGATATTCTCCTCGAGATGCAGCCCGGCCTGCAGATCGAGACAGTCGTTGTCTCGCGACGTACCCGACAGCAGGAAATGGACGATATCCTCCGGGATTATGAAAAGAAGGGGATATACAATGGTGGAAAGAACAAAGTGGGGACATATTTGAATAGTCCGGCCACGGCATTGTACAACCTGTTTGGCCGGGAAGCCAAAAATATGAAACGTTTTGAAAAGTTTATGAATCGCGAAATGGAGGAAATGACGGTGGACAAGATATTCTCAAAGTCGGTCGTAGGACAGGCAACAGGTCTGGAAGGAGAGGAATTACAAAACTTCATGGATATGTACCGTCCTTCGTATGAACAGGCCCAAAAATGGGGGCAGTACGATGTGTTGGACTATATCTCCCGATCGTTCAAGACATGGGATGAGGAAGGGCGTCCGGCACCGCAAAAATTGCCCAAGTTAGAAATTCCTCTACAAGAAAAATAAAAAGAGGCGCGAGATACGTAAAGGTGTATTGTTATTGTTTAATTTTGGCACTACCTTTGATTATATTCATTGGGAATAAATAAACAACAATTAAAAAGAACATAAAAAACAAAGAGTATGAAAATTAATAAAAGATTAGCGGTATATGGTCTGTCTCTGGCCACATCAGCTATGTTGTTTGCGAGCTGTGAAACAGTAAAAAACACAAACAATACAACAAAAGGAGCTGTCATCGGCACAACTGCAGGTGCAGGTCTTGGTGCATTGATCGGTAACAAAGCCGGTAATACAGCGGTAGGTGCTATTGCTGGTGCAGTGATCGGTGGTGCTGCAGGCACATTGATCGGTCGGAAAATGGACAAGCAGGCCAAAGAAATCGAAAATACAGTCGCTGGCGCTGAAGTAGAGCAAGTCGGTGAAGGTATCCTGGTGAAATTTGATTCAGGTATCTTGTTTGATTTCAATAGCTCAGCGCTGAAAACCAACGCAAAAGATAATGTATCTAAATTAGTGGCAACCTTGAATAAGGAGCCTGATACAGAGATTTTGGTTTTGGGTCATACTGATAATGTGGGTACATTGGCGGCAAATGATAAAGTTTCTAATGACCGCGCGCGTGCGGTAAGAGACTATGCTGTAGCACAAGGGTTGGCTAGCAACCGTATCAGAACGGAAGGTAAAAACTATTCAGAGCCTATAGCTTCCAACGATACTGAAGCAGGACGTGCACAAAACCGTCGTGTGGAAATCGTGATCGTCGCCAGCAAAAAAATGCAGGAAGAAGCTAAAAAACAAGCAGGTCAGTAATAAGACCTGTTCTATACAAAAAAGGAGGTGCTCCATTCATGGAGCACCTCCTTTTTTGTATATACTCTGCCAAACTGTCATTAAAAGTCGTATTTTATTTTTAACTTTGTATTCTTTTATAATAGGCTATGTTAGAGTTAACTCATACCACAAAAACGCACGACGAGTCCCGTCAGGGAGAGGCATTGGAGATGGCGACTACCGGGAAATCGAATGGGCGGAAACTGTATATCGAAAGCTACGGCTGTCAAATGAACTTCTCGGATAGTGAGATTGTCGCTTCTATACTGATTGATCAAGGGTTTGAGACCACGAAGGATTACAAGGATGCGGATGTGGTATTTATCAATACCTGCTCCATACGGGAAAATGCAGAGCAACGCGTACGGAATAGGCTGAAAGAGTTTGAAGCAGCAAAAACCAAGAACCCGGGAATGATCGTGGGGGTATTGGGCTGTATGGCTGAGCGATTGAAGGCCAAATTTTTGGAAGAGGAGAAATTGGTGGACGTGGTCGTAGGACCGGATGCTTACCGTGATCTACCCAACCTTATTGGCAAGGTGGACGATGGAAGCAAAGCCGTCAACGTGCTGTTGTCACGTGAAGAAACGTATGCTGATATCAGTCCGGTGAGGCTTAATTCCAACGGTGTATCAGCCTTTATCTCCATCATGCGAGGTTGTGACAATATGTGCTCGTTTTGTGTTGTCCCTTTTACCCGTGGGCGTGAGCGTAGCCGTGATCCTTACTCTATCGTCAAGGAAGCAACGGATTTATTCAACGCAGGGTATAGGGAAGTGACCTTGTTGGGTCAAAATGTGGATTCATACAAATTTACGCCGACCGTCGGTGAGGGCGTAGAACCGCTGCCTATTGTCAATTTTGCGGATCTGTTGGCTATGGTGGCTGAAGTAAGCCCCGAGCTGAGAGTGCGTTTTTCGACATCCCATCCCAAAGATATTACCGACGAGGTACTCTATACAATGGCCAAATATGAGAATATATGTAAGTATATACATCTACCGGTACAGTCCGGAAACTCTCGTGTATTGGAACTCATGAACCGCACCTACGATAGGGAATGGTACATCGACCGGGTAGATGCTATCCGTCGCATTATTCCCGAATGTGGTATTTCTACAGATGTGATTACAGGTTTTTGTACCGAAACCGAAGAGGAGCATCAGGATACGCTCTCTATGATGGATTATGTCAAGTACGATTTTGCCTATATGTTTGCCTATTCGGAACGTCCGGGTACTTTAGCTGCCAAACGTTATGAAGACGATGTCCCCGAAGAGGTAAAAAAACGTCGTCTTACGGAGGTGGTCAACAAACAGCAGGAACACAGCCTGTACCGTTTGCAAAACTTTGTAGGCAAGGTACATAAAGTACTTATAGAAGGCTTTTCAAAGCGGTCAGATCAGGATTATTGTGGTCGCAATGATCAGAATACCATGGTCGTGTTTCCCGTGGATTCACGCTATAAAGTAGGGCAGTATGTTCATGTGCTAGGTGAGAGCTGTACGTCAGCAACATTGATCGGTAGGATTGTGGAATAGTATTGAGATATGCGTATTGCGTATTGAGACGTGGGAGATATGAGGTTTTTATCGCAATACTCAATATGCTACGCACTACGAAAACAGAAATGGATAATCAAGATATTAAGAATAGATTCGGAATCATTGGCAACTCTCCCTTGCTCAATCGGGCTATCGATATTGCCCGGCAGGTTGCACCTACGGATATCTCGGTGTTGATCCAGGGAGAAAGCGGTTCGGGTAAGGAAGTGTTTTCGCATATCATTCATCAATTGAGTGCACGCAAACATGGTAATTTCATCGCCGTCAATTGTGGTGCTATACCAGAAGGCACAATCGATTCCGAGTTGTTTGGCCATGAGAAAGGATCATTTACCGGAGCACATGAAGCCCGTAAAGGATATTTCGAGGTGGTCGATGGAGGTACCATATTTTTGGATGAGGTTGGCGAGTTGCCCTTGAATACGCAGGCGAGACTTCTTCGGGTACTTGAATCGGGAGAATATATAAGGGTCGGTTCGTCCAAGGTGCTGAAAACCAATGTACGTGTGGTGGCTGCTACCAATGTGGATGTGTACGAGGCTGTGAAGAAGGGTAAGTTTCGGGAAGACCTCTATTATCGACTGAATACCGTTCCATTGCGTATCCCTGCCCTGCGGGAGCGAAAAGAAGATATTTACCTTTTGTTCAGAAAGTTTATCGCTGATTTTTCGGATAAGTATCGTTCGCCTAGCGTACAGCTCACACCAGATGCACAGGAACTTTTGACCAACTACAGCTGGCCGGGCAATGTGCGCCAATTGAAAAATATAGCCGAGCAGATTGCCGTATTGGAAAAAGAACGTGTCATCGATGCGGTTATACTGAGAAGGTATCTGCCCGATGATCGGCCAGTCAGCACCCTGCCTGTGTTTGTAAAAGATCAAGCTAAGGAAGATTTTTCCGAAAGAGATATTTTGTACAAGGTGCTCTTCGATATGAAAAAGGATATGGTCGATCTCAAAAAGCTGGTGGTGGAACTATTGCAGAATGGTACCAATGCAGCCAACTTTGATCGCAATGCAAACTATATCAACCAGCTTTACCGTGAGGTGCAGCCCGGTACTCCACAGCTTTATCAAGAGGACAATAGCAATGCTTCGCCGACGATTACTATCCACAATCCTGGGGGCAATGCTAACTACATGCCATTGGATACACAGGATGTTGAAGAGGTGGAAGAATCGCTTTCATTGGTGGAAAAGGAGTCTGATCTGATCAAAAAAGCATTGAAAAAACACAAGGGTAAACGAAAGGCAGCTGCGCAGGAACTGGGAATTTCAGAACGGACTTTGTACAGAAAGATTAAAGACTTAAATTTAGAGTAGATTATCGATTCTATGGTCAGGAAGATGTTGAAATATGGTGTACGTGTGCTGATGGTCGTTGCCGTATTGGCTATGGTGCACGGTTGTGGGGTGAAATACAGTTTTACAGGAGGGTCTATTCCCAAGGATATGAAAACCTATACGGTATTGTATTTTGAAAATATTGCCCCGATGGTGTACACAACCTTGAGCCAGGATTTTACCGAAGGACTCAAAGAGCGTATCCGTACGCAGTCAAGTTTGAGCCAAGTCAATTCGGATGGAGACGCAATCTTTGAAGGTGTGATCACCAATTACAGCATCACACCGGCCTCTGTCCAAGCCGGAGGTCTTGATCAGGCTGCCAATAGCCGATTGACCATCACGGTGAAAGTGAAATATACCAACCGGTTGGATGAGACGGGGGAGAGTAATTTTGAAGAAAGTTTTACGCAGTTTGAGGAGTTTGCAGGGAGTGATGTGACCTCTTATGAGGCGACACTGAACCAAAACATTATTAAGAAACTGACCGAGGATATTTACAACAAAGCATTTGCAAACTGGTAGGGATATTATGGGGACACAATCACAGGAACATCAGCTCTATTATGATGCTATTACCCAACCTTTGCGGGTAGAAGAAGCAGATCTATTGCGCTTGATCGACAAGTATCCTTACTCCCAGCCACTACGGTATGCCTTGTTGCAAAAACAGGCCCTGTCTTCACAGCATATCCCCGCTGTTGAAAATACGCTTCTTTATGCGCCAGATGTACATTGGTTGTGGAGCTATGTACACACACCGGCGGAGATGATCGAAGAGATCGTGTCCATGACCGAGGATTACGTGCCTTTTGAGGAGTACGAAGAAAAAAACGAAGGACAATCCGGAGTAGATAGCGAAGCGTATGATGAAACTGCTGAAACAGTACATGAACAGGTGGCAGACCAAACGAACGGGCAGGTAGACGAAGTGCCTCCGGAGGAGGAAATGGAAAGATTGGTACATAGTGCGGGTATTTCCGGTGATTATTTTGTTTTTGAGCAGAAGGAAAAGGGGATAGCCGAGGAGCAGGTGGTGGAAGATGCGTCCGTAGTAGGAGAAAACGAGCAGACCGAGGATGAGAATATCAGCCTATATAACGATGAGTTAATGCCTTATAGTTTCCGTTGGTGGCTGTATAAGACCCGACTGGAACATGCAGATACTTATCAGCCCTATGCTACACCGGTATGGCCACAGCCGCAGAAGGGCCAGTTTGACCCTAAAAAGCTCGATGAGGCAATACTAGACCAACAGATCAAGGAGAGTATCATCCATTTTCAAGATCCAGAAATGAAACTGAGTGAAGAGGTCAAGAACCGGCCTGTCGAACCAGTCACACCGAAAAAAGGGGCCGAGATCATCGAAAAGTTTATTCAGGAAGAACCGATAATCCATCCACCTTCGCCCGAACAGCTCAATACGGAGAATATGGCCCGACAGAGCGCAGAAGATAATTACATGTTGGTCACGGAGACTTTGGCTAACATCTATATAGAGCAGGGTTTGTATTCGAAAGCAATTGAGGTGTTCAAAAAATTAATTTTGAGATATCCGGAAAAAAAATCGTATTTTGCGGCCCGAATTCAAGAATTGGAAAAAAACTTATAATAATAGCATAAAGAGATGACAACATTATTTATTATCCTGATCATTTTAGCGAGTGTGATCCTATCGTTTTTTGTATTGATTCAAAATCCTAAAGGAGGTGGGTTATCATCAGGATTTGCGGGAGGAAGCAATTTAATGGGAGTAAAGCGTACAGGAGACTTTTTGGAAAAAGGAACCTGGACTTTGATGATTGCTCTCATGGTATTTAGCTTGGCCATCAATATTTTAGGGCCTTCTGCTAGCTCCGGGGGTGGTGGTCTTTCGGATCAGATTGATGCACCTGCACAAGCGGCTCCGCTCAACTTGAATAATATGGCGCCAGTCGAAGGAGAGCAGCCTGTACCGACAGTACCAGATTCTTCCAATTAAGGTGTGCAAAGAAATATGATGAGCTCTACAAAATTTTTGTAGGGCTTTTTTGTTGTTGGTTCTGAAAATATTATAACCACCAAAGATTTTTTGCCCCTACCTGTTATTATTGTATTTTTACGGAGAACAAATACATATTTCGTTTTATCATGGGTAATTCTCCTCATTCTTGCCAATATATTTTTGATGACATACAGCTTCAGGATGTTGCTTTGGTGCATGGCAAGGATGTGAGCATTGCTTTTGTTGGTACAAAGGATACTACTGTTGCGGTCGACCATGTGGACTTTGACATTGAAGAGGGCAAGATTACGGCCATCATCGGTGAATCGGGCAGTGGGAAGAGTACGTTGCTCAAACTCATATATGGATTGTTGGAACCAGAGACCGGAGAAGTCCGGTATAGGGGATGGTTGGTGCCTACGCGAAAGGATAAGCTGATTCCGGGACATGATGCGATGAAAATGGTTTCGCAAGGTTTTGATGACCTAAATTATTATGCCAAGGTGTGGGATAATATTGCCTCTCAACTTTCCAATACGGATTTGGAGCTCAAAAGAAGCAAGACAGAAGAGGTGTTGGACAAACTTCGGATCCATCATCTGGCCCAACACAGGGTTGCCGACCTCAGTGGGGGAGAAAAACAACGGGTAGCTATCGCACGTGCACTGATCAATGAGCCGGAAGTATTGCTTATGGATGAGCCTTTTAACCAGGTCGACGCAGCATTTCGGGATGCTTTGCAACAAGATATCCGCCGGATTGTAGCGGATACCGGACTGACCGTCATCCTCGTCTCACATGATCCGGCCGAAGTATTGGCCATGGCAGATGCTTTATTAGTCATGCAGGGTGGGCATATTGTGGATTTTGGTCATCCCCAAGAGCTCTATTTTCGACCTAAAAGTACATACACGGCATTGCTATTGGCCAAAAGCAATATCCTTACAGCGGAACAGGCACAGCGACTTGAGCTTCCGTCTGAAAGTCCAGTGGCCATCCATCAGGAATGGATCGATATAAAAGCGCATTCAAATGGACGTTTCGTGATCAAAGATATTCGGTTTCGGGGTTTTTATAAGGAATATGTACTCAGCGATGGGGAAATAAGCCTGCATGCTATCGTAAAGTCGGATGTGCCGCTACCCAAATTTACTCAGGTTGCTATTATTATTAAAGAGTATATTATTTTTTAAATGTTTTTTAATCCTATAAACCTCAATTCGATTATTAAACTCAACAATAGACCGATGCGCTAAGCCAACAGTCTATTGCTTATAGCTTAATACAGGCTCTCCACCCACTCGATCATGGCATCGAACCAACTGCGCGTATCTGTCTTGTTATTTAAACCAAAGCCATGGCCCCCCGTTGTGTATCGGAAAAGTATCGCGGGAACGCCCGCAGTTTTCATATTGGTCAGATAACGTTCGCTATTGGTGATGGGGACAGCCTTGTCGTCTGCAGCGTGCATCAGAAATGCCGGAGGGGTGTCCTTATTTACATTCATTTCGTTGGAAAAGCGCCGTACATCCTCGACTGAAAAGTCTGGTCCGATCAATCTGGTCTTAGAACCTTTGTGAGTGATGCCCTCGTCCATCGAAATCACAGGATAGCAGAGTATCGAAAAATCCGGACGTAAGTTTTCTTTGGTTTTTTTGCCGGTACGATAGTCTATTGCAAAATGTGTAGATAGGGTAGAGGCCAGATGCCCTCCCGCAGAAAAACCGATCACTCCTACATACTTTGTTTTGTTCAAGCCTAGCTTTTTGGCATTCTTTCGGATGTAGGACAAGGCTGTTTGTGCATCCTGGATAGGAGCTATGCGTTTGTCTATGTGCTGTTCAGGATTGGGCAACCTATATTTCAGGACAAAGGATGCGTAACCCAGGACTTTTAGTTTCTCTGCAATATCATAGCCCTCATGTTGTATGGCGACTTTTGCATATCCTCCGCCGGGAATGATCAAAAACACCTTATCAGATTTCAATTGTTCGGGGTGATAGAAATAAAACTCGGGAATATTTGTGCCGCTGTCTGCTCCTTCTATCTGGTTGATTATACCTTTTGGGTATAGTTCAAGTTTTTCCTGGCTTATCAGCTTGTTTGCTGTCATGGTCAATATTACAAGGATCAATATGTTATGTTTAAGCATCATTAAACCTGTTTTTTCTTGGTATATCACACACGCGACACGCGTGCGCTAGCACAGGTATGGCGCATGCGTGCTGCGTATGTCCTCATTTAGAAAAATATAATGTAATATCATATCATTGGTTTGCTATTATCATAAGGCTAAGATCCTTGTACTGCAAGTCAAATTTTTCGGCCATATCTTTGTTGGTCAGGCTGCCTTTGTATAGATAGACAGCATTCCTTATCCCTTTGTGCTGCCAGATCAGATTGCTGATACCTCCGCATTCTGCTATCTGCAACAGGATGGGCGTGAATATATTGGTCAGTGCGTACGTCGCTGTGCGAGCCACCCGGGAGGCAATATTGGGCACGCAATAATGGATGACATCATATTTTCTGAATGTAGGCTTGTCATGGGTGGTGATCTCCGATGTTTCAAAACATCCTCCTTGATCAATCGATACATCGATCAGCACGGAATTGGGTTTCATTTTAGACACGGTTTCTTCGGAAATGATACATGGACAACGCCCATTCTTGGCACGCAATGCACCAATGACGACATCGGACGAACGTACAGCTTTGTTCAATATGATGGGCTGTATGACGGAGGTAAATACCCGCGATCCTACGTTGTTTTGCAGGCGGCGCAGTCGGAAGACGGAACTGTCAAACACCTTGACCTGTGCACCCAAGGCTATAGCAGTACGAGCAGCAAATTCGCCCACAGTTCCGGCTCCGATGATGACGATTTCTGTGGGAGGAACGCCTGTCACTCCGCCTAACATTAATCCTTTGCCATCAAAAATATTGGAGAGGTATTCGGCGGCGATGAGGATAGAGGTGGCTCCCACAATCTCACTCATGGCCCGTACGACCGTAAGATGTCCCCCCTCGTCTTGCAAGTATTCGTAAGAAAGGGCCGTGATTTGTTTTTTCATCAAGGCCTTGAGTATGTCGATCTCCAAAAGCGAAGGTTGTTGACTCGATAGCAATATTTGCTTGGGTTTCATGTATCCGACCTCTTCCAGTGTAGGGCTTGCTATCTTGATGATGATATCGGCTTTGTACACGGTCTCCCGGTCATAGACGATCTGGGCTCCCTGCTCACTGTAATGATGGTCCAGAAAATTGGAGGCTGCACCTGCTTGCGACTCGATCATGATCTGATGTCCATGTTCGATCAATAACGCTACAGATAAGGGAGTCAGTGCGATCCTGTTTTCTTGATAAACGCTTTCTTTGGGAATACCTATGACCAAACTGCTTTTGGATGTACCTATAGGCTGGGATTTTTCTTTGGGTTGCCTCAACGCCTCTTCAGCAATTTTCGAAATACTATTCATGTTCAGTTGTTGCTTGCCTAAATTTACTGAATATAATTGATACCGATTGTGCGGATAAATATCAACGTTAATGTCATGTCGAGCGTAGTCGAAACCCGTCTGCTGCAGGCATCTTTAATTCATACCTGTAGATCCTTCGACGAATTCAGAACTTGTCCCTAAAACTCGGGACGACAATTTACCTGGTAGATGTATTACCGGTATAATTGACATTATCCAAGACAAATTACGGATAATTATTTGAAGAATTGATTATTTATATCTTTTTTTAGTATTATATTTGCTTGCATCGGTTTGGAAAAACATGAAATTCTTAAAAGTTATTAACCATATCAAGATTGTCCCGCGTTGGATAATCTTTGCATTGGACCTCTGTATAGCCTCTGTCGTGTTTGTGGGCGCCTACCTTGTATTCCACAATTTTGATCTGAGTACATTCCGGACTCAGGATACTGCGGAGATATACTTTTATTGTCTCGCGGCTACTGCCGTTGCATTTTCTTTCTTTCGTTTGTATCTGGGGATTATCCGTTATACGAGTGCTATTGATTCGATACGCATCCTTTCTGCGGTGCTGTTCATGACGGTTATTCTCTTTACGTGCAAATTGGTGTTTATTATTTTTAATCTGAAAACTTCGATCAATACCCAGTTTGTCATTCTATATGCTTTGCTCCTTTTCCTGGCATTGATCACATACAGAACCTCGATCAAGATCTTTTTTCAATATACCAAAACCATCAAAAAGACAAAGAAAAATGTGGTAGTGTATGGTGCCGGAGAGCTTGGGATAGCTGTCAAAAGGACTTTTGATCATGATTTGACGTCCAATCGTATTATCGTGGCTTATCTGGATGACAACAGTGCCAAGATAGGTAAATCTATCGATGGGGTTAAGATATACAGTCCCAATGAATTGGAAAAGGTAATCCAGAAGATGGACATTGACGAACTCATTCTCTCCTCCTACAGTATTCCCCCTAATAAAAAATCGACCCTTATTGATATTTGCCTTGAACATAATATCCATGTGCTTACCCTGCCGCCTATCAATAGGATCATGAATGGTAGTTTGAACCTCAATCAGATCAAAAAAGTCAAGATCGAGGACTTATTGGAACGTTCGCAGATAGAGATCGACAATGATAATATTCGTAAGCAACTGGAGGGCAAAAGAGTCTTGGTTACAGGTGCTGCGGGTTCTATAGGCAGTGAGATCGCCAAGCAGTTGAGCAAATATCGCCCACAGATGATCGTATTGTGTGATCAGGCGGAGTCACCTCTACATAATCTCCAACTTGATCTGCAGGAGCGTTTTAAGGATCAGATCTATCACGCCTTTATCGCGGATGTCAAAAATATAGAACGTATGAAGGTCCTCTTCAACACGTTCAAGCCACAGGTTGTCTACCACGCAGCTGCTTACAAGCATGTGCCGATGATGGAAAGCCACCCGATAGAAGGTGTGCATACAAATGTACGGGGCACGTTTAATGTGGCTAATCTTTCTGTGGAATACAAAGTACAAAAGTTTGTCTTCGTCTCTACGGACAAAGCTGTCAATCCGACCAATATCATGGGGGCGACCAAACGCATAGCGGAGATCTATGTACAGTCCTTGAACAATAACCTACAGAATACCCTCGGAGAGAAAGGCACCAAATTTATCACGACACGCTTTGGGAATGTGTTGGGGTCGAATGGCTCGGTCATACCCCGGTTTCGTGAACAGATCGAAAAGGGAGGTCCTGTCACGGTGACCCATCCCGAAATCACCCGGTATTTTATGACCATTCCGGAAGCCTGCCGGCTTGTGGTCGAGGCAGGTTGTATGGGCAATGGTGGAGAGATCTTTGTGTTTGATATGGGTAAGTCCGTGAAAATCGTGGATTTGGCCGAGAAAATGATAAAACTATCTGGGTACGTACCCTATCAAGATATAGATATTAAATTTACAGGTCTACGTCCGGGAGAAAAACTATACGAGGAATTGCTGAACGATTTGGAAAATACCTTGCCGACCCATCATGAAAAAATCATGATCGCAAAAGTCCGTGAGAACGACTATGAGCAGGTCCAACTTCAACTGCATGAGCTATTTGAATTGTTGAAGACCCAGCATACAGTCAATATTGTGCGACATATGAAACAAATGGTGCCTGAATTCAGGAGCCAAAATTCTATCTACGAACAACTCGATCAAGGCCCTCTCATCGAAAAGGGGGGATTGGGGGCAGCAAATCATAGGTAACCGCCTTTGTTAGCGCAGGAAAGGATTTACTTCGTAGAGTTCACTTCGTTCGGTTCCCGCGGAGAGTGGTTTGTGCACTAGCGGGTGTGTGAGACATGGGATCATGTGTCGCAAAGTGTTTTTTATAATAAAGTATTGAAAGTAATATAGAAAAGTGTATTTTTGCGTTCCGTAAATTACATTAAAAATAAACTGATGTCAACATCTAAAGCAACAGAAAAAAAAGGATCGTTTTTTCAAGATAACCAAAAGAGTATTTCCTTTATCATAGGGGGAATCATTGTTCTTATCTTACTTTATATCGGCTATCAAAAGCTGTACCTGGAGCCTCGTGCTGCTAAGGCTTCGGATGCGATGTACAAAGCCGAAGAATATGCTTTGATCGATTCATTGCAAAAGAAAGCCATCGAAGGTGATGGATCCTTCATTGGATTCAAGCAGATCGCCGATGAATATTCAAATACTCCTTCAGCCAATATTGCCAATGCCTACTTAGGAGGTCTTTATTTACGTCAGCAAAATTTTCAGGAGGCTATCGTGTATCTCAAAAAGTACAGTGATACCGGCAGTGAGATTTTGGATCCTTTGGTGGCAGGTCTGATCGGGGATGCCTATTCCGAGAGCCAGGATTACAATAATGCGGCAAGCTACTATAAAAAAGCTGCTGACAAAGCGACAAATTCCTATACGACTCCCCTGTTCTTGAAAAAACTGGGATTGGTTTATGAGCAATTGAACGAATTCAAGAAAGCGGAAGAAGCTTATGCAAAGATCAAAACGGATTTTCCGGAGAGTGCAGAAGCTTCTACAATAGATGGACCTCTGGGGCGGGTACAAGCTAAACAATAAAAATATAAAAGGGGCTCACAAAAAGGCCCCATTTTTTTATCTCGTCATTTTTAACGATTTATCATCATGGCCAGTAACTTAAAGAATTTATCTGATTTTTCGCATATTGATGTACAGAGCGCAACAGGTTTAAAGATTGCCATTGCGGTATCCCAATGGAATGCACAGGTCACAGGAGCCTTATTGAATGGAGCAATAGATGGATTTGTCAAAAATGGGGCATCGGAAGATGATATTAAGATTATCCACGTGCCCGGTAGTTATGAGTTGATTTCCGGTGCCGATATGCTCTTGCGGGACAAGGAGCTCGATGCAGTCGTATGTTTGGGCTGTGTAATCCAAGGAGAGACCAAGCACTTTGATTTTATCTGTGATGCGGTGGCCAATGGTATCAGTAATGTAGCTATCAAATACAATAAACCTGTTGTTTTCGGCGTTTTAACGACGGATACTTTGGAGCAGGCACTGGATAGAGCAGGAGGGAAGCATGGCAATAAAGGTGAGGAGGCTGCTATTACAGCGATCCAAATGGCCCATATACATAGATCTATTTAAATAATGAAGCGGACGGTAATTCTCTTGTTAGGAACATTGATCCTTGGTGCGACCATACTGTCTTCCTGTGCTTCGCAGTCTTCCTGTGCAGCTTATAGCACTTATGCGAAGAAAAAAGGCCGTAGTAGGTAGCGTAGTTTAAGTCGGGATATGATTTTTTGGTAAAATGAACTGGATCGAATTAAATTCAGAGGCACAACTGGAGCATATTGTACATTCTCCCCATATTGCGGTCATATTCAAACACAGTACACGCTGTGCCGTGAGTAGCATGGCCAAACGGAGTCTGGAATCGGATGCGGATATGATTCCGAATGACACACCCTTCTATTACCTTGATCTGCTTCGTCACTGTGATCTGTCTAACCAAATTGCCGCTAAATGGAATGTCGTCCATCAGTCTCCGCAAATTCTGATCGTACAGGGGGAACGATGTGTGTACCATGCTTCGCACGAGGATGTCCAAATGCAAACGATAGTGCCTTTTATTCAGTAGTATTTTTTTGTGCGCTGTGTATTAACGGATCTCTTGCCAAAGATTCTATAGATTTTTTGGATAAAAAATTTTTTTCTTTTAAAAAAGAAAGTTCTATATTTGCAGACCTTTGGAAATAAGGCCCGTTCGTCTAGGGGTTAGGACGCAAGATTTTCATTCTTGAAACAGGGGTTCGATTCCCCTACGGGCTACACATCTTGAAATCAAAACATACAAAAGCCTGCAAATTAAACGTTTGCGGGCTTTTTGTATTTTACAGCATCCTGATTCATTCAATTATTCGCATAAAAACAGTGAGTAATTCAGTGAGTCAATCCCTAACCTACCGCTACTCACTGAAAGCGTGTTAAATTATTGAACGACAACATGTTCAATGACTGAACATCTTGACTACCGTACGCTGCAAGGCTACATTTGTTAACCATAAATGATGTATTATCATGAGTACAAATTATTCCTTGCTCTTCTACTTGAAGAAACCAAAAAACTATGCGGGTGGTGCCAAACCCATCTACATGCGTATCACCGTGGTCGGTGAACCCAAGGAAGTGTCCATCGGTCGTGGGTGTGACCCCTCGCGGTGGAACGCCAAGGCCAACCGTGCCAAGGGCACCAAGGAGGACATCCGTGGCCTGAATGCCTACCTCGACACGCTGGAGCGAAAGGTGGC
>Ga0182746_1000789_pt1 | contig 35817 bp, 27 predicted proteins | sample eDN3rd30CBELigOP_FD_128881 | JGI IMG/M metagenome (GOLD analysis project Ga0182746, IMG submission 128881) | Enriched Organic Plus compost microbial communities from Emeryville, California, USA - eDNA 3rd pass 30_C BE-Lig OP (version 2) (version 2) ...
ACGAACAAGACCGCGACACTGGTCCATGCGGCCTTCGCCGAAGGAAGGGTATTGGTCATGCGATCAAATGCGATCGGGCAGGTTCAGCGTGCATCAGGTGACGCTGCCTGCGGCGGCGTCGCGTCGGTCGAAGGCGGCGTTAACGGGCGCCAGTGCGGCGCGTAATGAGAGCCATGCCAGCGGGATCGTCAGGCAGGTGGTCACCGCCAGCGAGTAGCCCAGCTTCGCCTCGTCGCGAAACAGATAGTCGGTCAGCAATGCCGTGAAGGTCGGACCGGCGCCGAGCCCGAGCAAGGTGAAGAAGCCGAGGAACAGTCCGGTGATCTGCCCGCGAAGCTCCGGCGGCACGAGCAACTGAAGCGTGGCGCCCATGAACACCACGAATTGCAGCGCGACCACTTGCATGATCGCATACACCACCAGGAACACCCATGGATCTCTGATGAAAAATGCGACGGCTCCCAAAGGTGTTGTCGCTGCGAGCAGCCAGGTGAAGAAGCGCAGGTGGGCGTCGCGGATGCCGCGGCCATAGAGCCAGTCGACGATCATCCCTTTGACGATCATCGAACCGGCGCCCAGCAGGCTGATCACGCTGAGCGCAGGCCCATATTGCGCGGGGTGCCAGTCGAACTGCCGACTCATATAAGTCGGCGTCCACGATGTCAGACTATACATGGTGATGGCGATCGATGCGAAGCCGATCGCCATTGGCAGCAACGCCTGCCGTTCCGCGCGCATGAATTGCAGCAAGGGCGCTCTGTCGGCTTTTTCCTTGATCGTAGCGTCACGCACGGGCTCGTGGAAGGTGTAGACGAGCAGTGCCAGGGCTGCGCCCGGAAGGCCGGTCAGCCCCAGCGCAATCTGCCAGGGCTCCATCGTCCCAATGACCGGCCAGTTCTGGTGCTGCAACGTTGTCGCGAAGGCGATGCTGATGCCGCCCACGGCGAATGCCACAGACGCCCCGAGCTTGGCGCCCATCTGATAGATCGCCATGGCGGTGGTGAGCCGCCGGTGTGGAAAGCGATCGGTGATGAGCGAGTAGGCGGCCGGGGTGAGTGCGGCTTCGCCCGCGCCCACGCCTGCGCGAAAGCCGAGAAGTCCGATGAAATTGCCGGCGAGCCCGCTGAGGCCGGCCGAGAGCGACCACAATGTCACTCCGCCATAGATCACATGGCGCCGAGACAGGCGGTCGGCGGCCAGGCCGAAAATATAGCCGAAAATGCAGTAGGCGACGCCGAATCCAGGGCCGATGACGATGCCCATCTCGACGTCGGAAAGGCCAAGCGTCTGCTTGATCGGATCGACCAGCATCGAGATGACGATACGATCGACGAAAGACAACGTGTAAAGGGTGAGAAGCACCGCCAGCATCCACCACGCGCCGATCTGAACTCGATTATCTTGTTTGCGCATGCGGGAAGGGGCCGGTTCAGCCACGTGTCGATTTCAGTGCGGCGGCGCGCTGTTTGAGGGCGTGCTTGTCCACTTTCATCATTGGCGTGAGTGGCAGGGCGTCGAGCAGCACCAGTTGGTCGGGAGCCTTGTAATCGGCAAGCTCGGCCAGAACCTTGGCCCGCACATCGGTGAGGGTGGGCGGGTGCTGCGGATCGACCGGAACGACGAAAGCGATGCCGACTTCTCCGATCGCTGGTGCCGCTGTACCCACCACTGCTACGGCGGCCACGCTTGGCAGCTCGCCGATCACACGTTCCACCTCGATCGGATACACATTGTAGCCGCCGCGGATGTACATCTCGTTGGATCGGCCGGCGAGGATCACATTGCCATTGTCGTCGAAACGGCCATAGTCACTGGTGATCAGCCAGCCATCGGGCGTGAGCGCTTCGGCGGTACGCTCCGGATCTTGCCAATAGCCGATAGTGACCGCCGGCGAGCGCACCGCGATCCGTCCGACCTCGCCATGCGGTACTTCGTTACGATCGTCGTCGAGCATCTTGAGTTCGACGCCGTCTTGCGCGCGTCCGACGGTACGATACTGTACTTCGGCGCTGTCGCCGACCCGCGTGCCGGTCATCGACGGACATTCAGTCATCGAATAGCGCACGATCAGCGGGGCATCCAATGCGTGCGAGACCTGCTCGATCAGTTCGGGCGAGGCCGGCGCGGTGGCGGTGATGCCGACCTGAACGTGCGAGAGATCGGCGGCAGCCAGTCCGGGATGCGCGAGCAGCTTGATCCATTGTGTCGGGACCGCGCCGGCGATGCTGATCCGCTCTTCGACCAGCAACCGCAGCATCGCGTCGGCGGTCCATGGAGTGGAGGAAATGACCAGTGTCATGCCGAACGCCACCTGCTCCCAGCCCTTGGACATGAAACCGGCATGAGCGAACGGGACCGAACTCAGCTTGCGCGCGAACGGTCCGGCGACCGGGCCTGCCGTGCGTACGGCGTTGCGCAGATTGTCGTGCGTGAAGCACGCGCCCTTCGGCAGTCCAGTCGTGCCGCTGGTCCAGATGATCACCGCGAGATCGTGAGGATCGCCGACATGGGGCGTGGCCTTGACCGGCCTACGCCGCAAGGCGGCGAGTTCGGACCGACGGACGACCTGTGGGCTCGCGGCCGGTACCGCCGCGCCGTCTTCGAGTATGATGAGCGCCGCCTCGGAGCGCTCGACAATGCTGTCGATCTCGCGTCGGCCAAGTCGCGTGTTGACGCCACTTGCGATTGCACCGAGCAACTGGGCGGCGGCGAAACAGACCGCGAAGTCGATCGAGCTCTCGATGCCGATGAGGATGATGTCGCCCGGCTTTGCGCCGCGATCAGCGAAGACGGCAGCAACCCGGAGCGACTGGTCGAGCCACTCGTCATAGTTGAGCCGCTCGCCGCCATGCACGAACGCCTCTTGATCAGGAAAGGTTCCGGCGGCTGCCGAAAGCAGATCGCTGAACGTCGGAAGGTCCGCGCTCAATATTGCGGGGCCGCCGACCTGCGTCGTTGCGGGTGCTGGGGCAAATTGCTGACTGGAAAGGGGTGTCACATCTGTTCTTTCGTCACCGGGGCGCCTTCGTGGCTGCATCGGATGCAAAGAGGTCCGGCTTGCCCGCTCGCCACATTTCCTTCATTCGTTCCTCGATTGCCAGTGCGTCGCCGAGCGAGGCCCCTTCGCCGTCGATCATCGCGCGGATCTGCGCCTCGACGGAAGCGCGCGGATTGGCGGCCATCTGACCCGCGATCTCGACCGCGCGCGCCGTCACGTCGCCGTCGACAACTTCGTTGACGAGCCCCCATTCATACGCGGTCGTCGCGTCGATGAACTCACCGGTCGACATGATCTGGCTGGCACGGCGCCGGCCGATGGCGCGCGGCAGCAGGGCGCTCATTCCCCAGCCCGCGATCAGGCCGACCTTGGCATGGGTGTCGGCGAACCGCGCCCTGCGCGATGCAAGGATGAAGCTGCAGGACAGAGCGACTTCCAGCGCACCGGTTGCGCACGGGCCATCGACCGCGGCGATCACCGGCTTGGGAAATGCGCGGAGCGCCTCGGCCGGGTTGTGGCGGATGCGGGGTGCTCCCGCTCGAAGTTCCTTGATATCGGCGCCGGCAGAGAAGGCGCCGTGCGCCCCGGTGACGACAACGGTCCTGATCGAATCATCGTTGGCTGCATCGGCGAGATGGGCCACGATCGCTGCCTTCATGGCATTGGTAAGCGCGTTGCGCGCCGCCGGCCGATTAAAGATGATCAGCCGAGTCGTGTTGATGTCAGAGACGACCAACTCGTCGGCCTGATCGGCCGCGAGCTGGTCGGTCAACGTCAGAACTGGGCGTTCGTCCGACACTAGAAGGTGAACGACACTGAACCGCCATAACTGCGGGGCCGTTCAAAGCCCACTACATCGGCAGTCGTTGTCGACGTCATCTGGGAATAGACAATCTCATTGGTGAGGTTGCGTCCCCATATGCTCAGGCGAATTCCGGGTTCACCGGCTGGCGAAAACGATATCTCGCCGTTGACCAGCGTGTAGGCGGGCTGGGTCAGCCGGTTCTGGAAGTCCCAGAAATATTTCGCGGAATGGAAAACATTACCAGCGAAGCCGATATCTCCAGCCTCCGTCTCGGCGGTATAGTCGAAGCTGACGCCGAAGGTCGTGCGAGGCGCGCGGATCATGTTCTTGCCGGATGCATCGTAAGGCACCGTGACGTCGTTACCGCCAAGCCCATCCGTTCGCGGCGTGTAGATCTGCGCGCCGGGAAATGCATCGTAGCGCGCTTTCAGATAGGTGGCATAGCCGCGGACGTTCAAATTGCGCCCGAATTTCATCGTTGCTTCGATCTCTGCACCATCCACCTTTGCAGTTGCCGCGTTCAGCAACACCACGAGGTTGGTTGCGGGATCGCGGGCGGACTGCTGAATGTCCGTATAGTCGTAGTGGAATATCGCGCCGTTCATACGGAGCCAGTCGGCGATGTCGGATTTGAAGCCAATCTCATAGGCGTCAAGTTGTTCGGGACGGACAGGCGCGGCAGCCGAAAGCGAGGTGGCGAAGCCATTGTATACCCCGCTTTTGAAGCCACGGCTGTAGCTGGCATACATGTTGACGCGATCAGTGAACTTATACTGTGCCGAGGCACGAAAGGTGATCTTGTCGAACGATGCTTCCTGGAGCGGAACCAGGAAGGTGCCAGCCCGATCGGCCTCATAGTTGCGCTTTTCGTCCGTATAACGAACGCCGCCGATGAAGGAGAGGCGATCGCCCAGACGGATCGTGCCTTCGCCGAATACAGCGTAGGAATCGACTTCCTGCTGGGTATGCGTCGCGGTCGCCGTGGCATCATTGGCGCCAAAGATAATGAGCGGGTTGAACTCCCCCTTGCCCGAGAACAGAAAGCCGCCGACGATCCACGAAAAGGCACCGCTGCCATTCGACAGCAGACGCACCTCATTGGACCAGTATTCCGAAGCCTGATTGGCCTCGATGCGCTGGATCGCCTTTGGCGTTGCGTCGCTGTCCGTCAACGACTGGGCGGTGCTGGTGATATAGGCCGATGTCGTCGCCAGGGTCACGCCACCGAGATTCCACTCGGTTTGGAACGCAACCTGATCGGTACTCGCTTTCGAACCGCTTTCGTTGGTCAGCGCGCTTTCCCAGGGGTTGCTGGCGATGATCGTCATCGGCGGGGTGTTGCGTGCGCTGGTGTTGCCGTTCAGGGGCTGCACGGACACGGACGAGCTATCGGCATAGCGCGTATGGCTGCCCGAAAGGATGGCCTTGAAATCGGGGCTTGGTTGGAACATCAGCTTCCCGCGGATCACGTCGGACGACCGGTCGCCGGTATGTCCGCCGCGGACTAGATCCTTGACGAATCCCGTGTCGCGATAGACGCTGCCTGAAATATCGATCGCGAGAGTGTCAGTCAGGCCGGTGGTGAAATAACCTTGGACGGATTTCTCACCATAGTTGCCGCCACGAAGCACGAAACGGCCCTCCGGTGTGAAGCTGGGGTCGGGCGTGATCACGTTGATGAGGCCGCCTGTCGAGTTGCGGCCGAACAAGGTGCCTTGCGGACCGCGAAGCACTTCAACGCGCTTGATGGCGATCAGATCGAAACCAAGCGACGACATCACAGGCTGATAGATTCCATCGATGTAGAGCGAGACGTTCGATTCATCCCCGATATTGGCATTGCGCGTTCCGACGCCACGAATATAAGGCTGAAAGCTTGAGTTGACGCGCGAGAAAACGACGCCCGGAACAGTCTGGGTGAGTTGACGCGTGTCGGTGACGCCTGCCTTCAACAGGCTGTCACCAGTGACCGCCGTGATCGAGATCGGAACGTCCTGGAGTCTTTCCTCGCGTCGTTGCGCAGTAACGATGATGTCTTCAACAGCCGTCTCACCTCCGACCTCGGCCGACGGACCTGCATCCTGGGCATAGGCGCTTTCGGACACAATCAAAGCGGCGGAAATCGCAATGCCGCTGACGAGGCTTCGAATGGACATGATTCCCCTCCCACTATCTATCTTGCGGCTTCCTGCCGCGATGCTCTATCTTGAATCCGGATGCTCAATGGAGAATCTGGCACGTTCATACATCCCTTGCCCAACCGCGACGGCAATAGAGCACAGGGGCTAACTGCAAGCGGTTTTGACTTTGGCAGACTGCAAATTGCGCCTGCGCATCGCGTGCCGGCTCGATACGCGATACGTGATGCGCCAGCATGAAACCCGATCGAAACCAGTTCGAGCCCGCTCACAGCTTTTCTGCCTTCTCGACGGTGATGCGAACGTATTTCCGGCCCCAGAGGATCGCGACGACGGACAGCGGCGCGAAGATCGCCAGGGTGATCGCGATCGCGTGGCCGATGCGAACCGAGTCCTGCAGCACATGCTCCGAGATCACCGCGGGCAGGAGCGCGCCGAAAGTCGATCCGAGCAGCGCGACGACCATCAGGAAGAACAGGCCCGAAAGTCGCCCGCGCATGTTGGGAGGCGAGATCGTCTGGACCTGCGCCGCGGCGATCCCAAGGAAGTTGACCGTAAGGCCCTTGGCCAGACCCACCGCAGCGAGAAAGAGCGCCACGCTGTCGGACATCAGGCCGAAGAAGACGAGCGGCCCGGTCAGAATCAGCACCCACATATAATAGGTGAGATGCGCGTCCTTGCGGCCGCTTGCATACCAGCGGTCGATGGTCCAGCCGGCCAGCAGGAGCCCGCCGATCGCGGGGATGCTCTCGACCAGGCCGAGCGCCAGCCCGTATTCGGCCGGGTTCAGCTTGAAGAAGCGCGACATATAGGCCGGTGACCATTTGATGATGCCGCCCGTCACGATATTCATCCCGCCGAACACGATGCTCAGCGTCAGCACCACCTGCCAGTGCGCGCGGATGAAGCCGAACAATTCGGACCAGGACACCCGCTCGTGCCCATGCGCGCCATGCCGCGGCGGCTCGGCGAACGGCACAATCAGCAGTGCCAGGAGGATGCCAGGCAGTCCCGTCACGATGAACGCGAACTGCCACGGCTTGATGTCCCCAAGCAGCGGCACATTGACATGATCGAGATGCAGAAGCGAATTGACGATCCACCCGCCGATCACCAGCGCGAGTCCGGTGCCGAGCAGATTGCCCATCGAATAGATCGACATCACCGTGGCCAGCCGGCGCCGCGGAACCGTGTCGGCGATGATCGAGTGAGCGCTGGGATGCAGCGGCGATTCGAACAGGCCCACGGCGGCGCGGGCAAGGAACAGCCAGACGAACCCCGTCGCCAGACCGCATGCCGCCTCGGCAAAACCCCACAGGATGACCGTGCAGAACAGGATCCACTTGCGCGGGTAGCGATCGACCAGATAGCCCATCGGCAGGCCGCCAAGGCCATAGGCAGCGGCATAGGCGACGCCCATCAAGAGGCCCATCTGCGTGTCGGTGAGGTCCAGCGATTCGCGGATCGGATCGATCAGCATCGCGATCAGGTTGCGGTCGATCACCGCGAATACGCAGTAGACGAGCAGCACCGCGACGAGCGCCGCGCTTCGCAGCGGGGATGCTGCAGTGCCGGATGGCGCGCCCGCTGTCCCGGGTGACACGATTGCAACCATCAATTCATCCTCGATTGGGGGACGAACACGGGTCGCGGTCCGCCATTTTGCTGCTGATCCATGGCAGCGGCAACCGACGCAGCGCTCAGCGGTGCCGCCGGCCGCACGGGAAAAGGCGTGATCGCGCGCTCATCGCACAGGCGTGCGAGTTCGGCGAGGAGCTCGCCCTGGCGGCAGCTCGCCTCGCCGAGATGAGCCGGCCGCGTGAACATCGCCTGCCAGTGCAGCGTCAGGCTCTTGGCCCGAGCCGCGCCGATGTCGAGCGTGCCTGGATGATCGGCCAGGCAGATATGGCCGAACGGCTGCAGCATCGCGATGTAGCTCTCCCATGATCGTTTGTTCGTGTACATGCTGATGATCGAGCGGGGTGCCGGGCAACCCAGTTGCCGCACTTGTTGCCATAGGCAAATCCGATGGCCGACGACGTGATCCGCCCCGACGTGCAAGAGCCATTCGCGCGATTGCGGGCTGCCGGCGGTGGCAATGATTTCGACGGCGGGATTGCGGCGCGCCAGTTGGACTGCGAGCGAAGCGACCGCGCCGCCACCGCCGTTGATCAGGATCACATGGCCGGGGCCTGCCCGGTCGATCGAGAGATGGTCGTACAATGCCTCGGCGGCGGTCAACCCAGGCAAGGCCATTGCCGCTGCCTCTTCGCTCGCGAGGCGACTGGGCGCGCGGCCGGTGATGCGCTCATCGACCAGTTGGAACTCGGCGAAAGCGCCCGGACGCTCGCTCGCCCCGGCGTACCAGACGCGCTCCCCCGGTGTGAAATGACGCACCTCGGTTCCGATCGCCTCAACCTTGCCTATGGCCGACCAGCCCAGCACGGCCCCGGCGGGATCGGGATCCGGCCGTGCGGCGCGCCGCTTGAAGTCGATCGGGTTGAGCGATGCCGCTTCGATGCGCACGAGCAGGTCGCGCGGGCCCGCTGTCGGCAGGGCCATCTCGATATCCTCGAAGACGGCTTGCGCGCCGCCGGGCCGGCGACGGCACAAGATCGCGTGCATCGTCACCTGGCAAGACACCACGCCGCGGTTAGGTCGGCCACCTGCGCTAGCTGATCGGGCAAGCAGTAGAGATAGTGTGAAGCGCCGACGACGCGGTGATTCTCGACTCGATCGCCACCGGCGGCGCTCCAGCGCGCCACGTCGCTGGGGAAGATGCCGGCGTCGGCGGTATATTCGAGCTGCAGCACCGGGACCGTCGTGCGGGCGAGGTTGTCCGGCCCGTCGGCATTGGAGAGCAGCGACCATTGGCTGAGCCACGATGTCAGTGTGGTGAACCGGGCGAGATTGTTCGCGGATAGATTCGCCTGCTGGGGCGTGTCGCCCCGGTTGCCGCCAGGCGCGCGATCATTGGCATCGAGCGTCCGGTCGACGAAGCGCGGATCCGCATAGGTGCGGTGAACGACGAACGCCTCGTCGCGGGCGCCGCCGGGCCGCGCGCGCAAGACCCGCAATCGTTCGAGCGCCCATTCGGTGATCCGCTCGCTTCGCGCCCGCTGTGCTGCGCGAACTCTCGCCACAAACTCGCGTGGGAAGGGTGGGGCGTTGCCGCAGGCGTAGATGTCGAGGGTGCTGTCGCTGCGATCCGGGTCGCGCTCGTCGACCACTGCGGCATCGATATAGGTCGTCATCAAGGTCGACCTGCCGGGGTGACCGGCGAGGAGCACGAGGCCGTCCGCGGGCGGTAACTCGGCAGGAACGAGATCGACCGGATCGCCGGCGGGCGTATGCGTGATCGTGATGCGCTCGGCCTGCGCCTGATAAAACGCGGTCAGCGACGCCCCGCCGGAATTTCCGAGCAGGACGACGCGATCGAAGCCCTGTTCACGCAGATAACGGACACCCGCTCCAACGTCCTGAATGGCGTGTTCCATGATCAGCACCTGATCGCCGCCTGCATAACGCGTATTGAGGGCGAGCACCGCCAATCCGCGCGCATTGAGCGGATCGATCAGATAGTGGCTCATCATGTTGCTGGAGGGATGGACCAGAATAGCAGCGGTTCGTGCGCCATCGGGTTTTGCGAGCATGCCGTAGATGCGCGGCGCGTTGAGTTGCAGCCCCGACTGGGTCTCGAACGTAGCGCCGATACGGATCGGCAACGCCACGTGGCGCCGTTCGATCACGCGCCCCGGCCCATATGCTGGGCGCCGGCCACCCCGGTCACGCTGCCGCTTCGGCGTTTGCTGCGTCCGACTGCAGCGTGACGCCGCGCTCGATCATGTCCGCGATGCTGGCTTCGCTGACGCCCGCCTCGCGAAGCAACTCGACGCTGTGCTCGCCGAGTCGCGGCGGGGGGCGACGGATGGACGGCTGTGATTCACTCCAGGTGCTGGGAATGCGTATCTGGCGGATCGCACCTTCGGTCGGGTGGTCGACGACGGGCAGGTAGCTGACGGCCGTCAGATGTTCGTCTTCCATCAGCGTGTCGAGGTCGTGCAACGGAGTGACGGGAATATCCGCCTCGAGCAGGGCTTCGAGCCATTCGGCGCTCGTGCGGTCGAGCATCGCCTCGGAGACATAGGCATAGAGTTCGTGTGCGTGATCGGTGCGGGTGCCGATATTGGCGAAGCGCGGATCGGTGCGGAAGATTTCGCCTTTCCCGACCAGTTCCATGAAATTGCGCCAGTGCTTGTCGGTGTAGATAATGCAGCAGATGCGGCCGTCCTTGGTCCTGTATGGGCGGCGTTCCTTGGTCAGCGTCCGCTTATAGCCGGCGGGACCGAGCGGCGGCTCGAAGGTCTTGCCGCCCATATGGTCGCCAAGAACCCATTGCGCCATCGTTTCGAACATCGGCACTTCTATCTGCTGGCCGCGTCCCACCTTCTCGCGATGGATCACGGCGGCGAGCAGAGCGACGGCGCTGGAAACACCGACCGCGCGATCGTTCATCGCCATCGGCACATAATGCGGTTCTTCAGAGCCTGCCTGGACCAGCATCGACGGAAGGGCGGTGACCCCCTGGATCAGATCCTCGTACGTCGGTCGCCCGTCATAAGGGCCGCCGCCGCCATAGCCGACCAGGTTGACGAGGATCAGCCTGGGATTGCGCGCATTCAACGTATCCCAACCGAAGCCGAGCCGATCGAGCGCGCGCGTGCGCACATTGGTGACCAGAGCATCAGCGCCTTCGACCAGCTTTAGGAAAGCCTCCTTTCCTGCGGGATCCTTGAGATCGAGCACGATGCTGCGTTTGTTGCGATTGGCGTGAAGGAACACCCAGCCCATATTTTCGCCGCGCATCGGCGTGACATGACGCGTGGTGTCCCCTTGGGGCGGCTCGACCTTGATGACGTCGGCGCCCAGGTCTCCGAGGATCTGGGTCGCGAAAGGCCCCATTACGACCGAACTCAGATCGATGATGCGAAGGCCATCGAGTGGCGGTGCCGAAGTCATATTTCTCTCCCAGGATCGTTGTCGGGTACCAGCACGAGGCCCTCCATCAGCCGGCGTGCTGTGCGGTAGGCGACGGCGCTTTCGGTTCTCATTTCACCGTCATGTGTCGTCATGTTCGCCGCCACCGAAACCACGCCCGATGGCGTCCCTATGCGCAACTCACCGCGTTGACGGGCTGCCGGAAACATCGCGGCGCTGACTATGGTGGCGGGGATGACAGCGGCGACCGCCGTACACAATGCCCCGGTCAGGGGGATCGCACGGTGCGCCTGCCCCATGGAAATCATGCGTACCGCGAGGTCCATCGCCTCCGCGTTCAACTTGCCCCTGTCCAGGGTCGGCATGTCCACGGGCGGTGCGACGACCGCTATCTTGGGACTGGATTGCGAAGCGCGGCTGATCTCATCCGAAGTTCTTCCAAGCCCCATGCGTACGCCTGCGGCGGCGCGGATCGATTCCAGCCGCTGCTTGGTGCGCAGATCGGCATCCAGCTCTCCCGGGAGTTCAGCGCCGGTCAAACCGAGATCCTGGGCAGCCACGAACACGCAGGGGTTGGCCGCATCGATCAGGGATGCGGCGATCGTACCGCCCGGAGCGATGCGTAACATGTCGACGGCATGGCCGGATGGTAGCAGCCGGCCCGTGCGACTGCCGTCCGGATCAAGGAAGGCGAGGCGGATTGGCGCGCCGCTGCCGCTCACGCCCGGAATGGTCAGATCACCGTCGTAGCGGGCGTGGCCGGCGCGAAGCGGGACGCGTGCGACGATGATCTGCCCTGTATTCACGGCATGGATGCGGACCTCGGCGTACTCGCCGCTGCCGACAACCAGGCCTTCCTCAATGGCGAACTGCGCGGCGGCGGAGGCCAGATTGCCGCACGTGCCGCCATAGTCGACGAACTCGCTTTCCACCGCCACCTGGGCGAACAGATAGTCGATATCGGCATCTTTGCGCGTCGAAGGGCCGATAACGACCGCCTTCGACAGGGAGGAAAGCCCGCCGCCCATTCCGTCAAGCTGGCGCCCATAGCGATCCGGACTGCCCAGCGCGCCCAGGAAGACCGCGTTGCGCCCGGCGATCTCCACGGGAATGTCGCGTGCGTGGAAGAAAAGCCCTTTGCTCGTGCCGCCGCGCATGAACACCGCAGGAACCGATCGCAAGCCGCTCGCCATGACCTCAGGCTGCCGTGCCGACCGAAAGCTTCGCGCGGCGCTCCTCGAATTTCTGGTCTCGCTGCGCCAGCCCCGCATGCGCCTCCGCGGCGAGCTTGGCCATCTTCTCCGGGCCTGCCGTCTGAAAGGTAAGCTCGAGGCGGATGCCGTTCGGATCGAAAAAGTAGATCGAATCGAAAATCTTGTGATCGACGATGCCGAGCACGTCGATCCCGTTCGCTTCCAGCCTCTCTTTGGCGGCGATCAGCTCTGCCCGCGTCGCGACATTCAATGCGAGATGATTGACCCAGGGTGGCGTTGCCGGATCAGGCGTGCAGCCCTCGTCGTCCAGCAGATCGAAAAAGGCGAGGCAGCCGCCGTCCTGCATCTGGAAAAAGATATGGAAATAGGGGTGATATTCGCCGGTCGAGGGTACGTGATCGTGATAAACGGTGTGCACCAGCGGCATGCCCAGCAGATCCTCGTAGAAGTGCCGCGTCTCTTCCGCATTGCGACAGCGATAGGCGAAGTGATGGAGCGACTGGACAGGGTTGGCGGGCGCGTTCATGCCATCACCTCCGCCGCGTCATGTCGCGGCGCCAGGTCCCAGCGCCGCATCCAAGATCCGATTGCTTCAACCGCCAGCGGAAAGGCGTGGGGCTGACCATGAAAATAATGGGTCATGCCCTTGAGCGGGAAGAAGTCGACGAGATGCGGCGGCACCGCGTCGCGGATCGCATAGCCGTGCACCATCATCGTGCCCTGATCCGCCGTCATGGGCATAATTCCGACGGGCACCGAGACATGCGGCAGGTTCTTCAGGCTGTCGCCGTTCGAGTATGTAGGGCTCCAGGTGCTTAGCCAACTGCGTAACGTGGAGAAGCGTCCCATGGGTCCCGGCGCTTCGTTGGCGGCCCGGGGATCGCCCCAGATGGTGCCGACGGAACGGTCGTCGGGATCTATGGTCAGGTCAAGGAAACGTGGATCGGCGACCGTGCGGTGCGTGATGAACGCCCGGTCACGGATACCGGCCTCGCCGAGACGCTTCAGTTCGGCGACGACGAAATTCTCGATGCGCTGCACGCGCGCGCGCTGCCGCAGTCGATATTCTGCGAGCCATCCACGGTCGTAAGGCGGTTCCCGGCCAGCTGCGTAGAGATCGAATTCGGGGTCGCGTCGGTCGGGGTCGCGTTCGTCGATCACCGAGGGATCGATGAACTCCTGGTACAGCTGGCTTCGGGACGGACTGGCCGCGATCAGCAGCAGCGCGTCGGCCGGTGCGAGGCTGCGGCGGGTTAGATCGGGCGGGTCGCCCGCAGGCGTGGCGGTGATTGTGGGATGCTCCGCCTGGCGTTGATACAGCGACACCAGCGGACCGCCCCCGGAGAAGCCACAAAGCACGACCTTCTCCCAGCCGTGCCGTTCACGTACCCAACGTATTGCCGCATCGATGTCGAGCAGACAGTTTTCGAGGATTACGACGGCGTCGTTACCGGCATAGCGGGTGTTCAAACCGAGAATGGGTGTCCCCGATGCCGCGATCGGCTGAAGCAGGTGATGCCCGTGAAAATTCGACATCGGGTGGACGATGATGATGCCAACGGCGGATCGCTGTCCGGCGACACGGACCAGATTGCCGTAAACGCGGGGGTAGAGCCGTGCGATCCCTGAATGCAGCTCGAGGCCCGACTGCGTGGTTCCAGCTTCGATCGGGATGGCCTGAAGCAATTCTTCTAGCGGCACAAAATCCCTCCAATTACGTATTGTGAAATCAGATATTCTTATCAGAGATTGCGCAGCGAGGCGACTGATGTCAAGTTGCCATTTGCGTCCGATTGGAAAGAGAGATGAGATGGCCAGCAGCTACGACCATATTCTGTACGAGGTGGCGAACGACGTCGCGCATGTGATCCTGAACCGGCCAGAGAAGCTGAACGCCCTCGGTATCGGACTTGGCTCCAGCCGTGACGAGATCGCCCGCGCGCTCACTCTTGCCAGCGAGGACGACTCTATCGGTAGCGTTCTGATCCGCGCCAACGGCCGGGCATTCTGCGCCGGTGGCGATCTCAGCCGGATCGGCGGAAAAACAACGCCGGATACCGCTCGGGAAAATCAGATATTCAATGAGGAAATCATTCGCTTCAACGAAATCGTGCGGCGCGTTCGCAAGCCGGTGATCGTCGCTGTCCACGGCCTTTGCCTTGGCACAGCGATGGGATTCGTCGCGCAGTGTGATTTCGTCTTGGCCGCAGACAACGCGCGGTTCGGCCTTATCGAGGGCCGGATCGGGCATCCGGGCGCTTCCGATCTCGTGCCCGTGATCGGCGCGGCCTGGACCAAATATCTCATCTTCACCGGGGAGATGATCGATGCCTGGCGCGCGGAACGGATCGGTCTCGTTCTGTCGGTTGAGCCGGCGTCGCAGTTATTGGCACGCGCAGTGGATTTGGCCGAAAGACTGGCGCGGATGCCGCGCGAGGCAATCCACCTCAACAAGGCCTGCATCGAAACGGTTCTCGAAAGCAGCGGACGCGCGGCAGGCCGTTTCGCCGGCCGGGCGCATGACGCGATCACCAAGACGATGAGCGCGATGGCGAGGGCTCCCGATGGGCGCTTCTTCGAGGACATTCTGCGTGAGGAAGGGGTGGAGGGGCTGAAATCGGCGCGTGCCGGGCAATATACGACGCCCTGGCTTCCTGCGGTTCAGCCCGGAAGCACCGAGCGCTCGATCGACGAGTCCAACGCCTCGTAATCGCTATAGCCTAACGTTGCATAGAGTTCGGCGCGCGTCTGCATCTCGCCGAGCCGAGGCTGCGCGCTGCCCGCTGCGGCGATCGTCTCATAGAGCGATTCCTGCGCACGTGCTGCGACGCGAAGCGCGCTCACCGGCCAGATGACCATGCGATAGCCCATGGCGGCGAATTCGTCGGCGGTAAAGAACGGCGTCTTGCCGAACTCAGTCATGTTGGCGAGCAACGGTGCGTCCACGCGCGCGGCGAAACGCCGGAACATGTCGGCGTCGTGCAGTGCCTCCGGGAAGATGGCGTCCGCGCCGGCGGCGAGATACAGTTTCGCGCGGTCGATCGCAGCGTCGAGACCCTCGCTCGCCACGGCATCGGTTCGCGCGACGATCACCATGTCCCGGCGTGCCTTTGCCGCTGCCGCGACCTTGGCGGCCATTTCATGCGCATCGGCCAGCCGCTTGTCGCTCAGATGTCCGCATTTCTTGGGCAGGAGCTGGTCTTCGATCTGCACGCCGCCAGCACCGGCTTCCTCGAAGCGCCGGACCATATGCATAACGTTGAGCGCTTCGCCAAAACCGGTGTCGCCATCGACCAGGATCGGGAGATCGCTGGCATGGGCGCACTGCCGGATGTGGAAGCAGAGATCGTCGATGGTGGTGATGCCGAGATCCGGTAGTCCCATCGCCGCCGAAACTGCCGCGCCCGACAGGTACAGCGCCTCGAAACCGGCACGCCCGGCCTGCAGTGCGGACAGGCCGTTATAGACGCCGGGCATTCGAAGGATGTCGGGACGCGCAAGGCGCGATCGTAGCCTTGAACCCGCCGACTGGTGGTCGCGGGCGGCGGCGACAAGCGTCACCATCAGCGCTTCACGTCGATGACGACGCGGCCGCGGGTCCGGCCGGCCAGGATCTGCGCGGAGAGTTCCGGCAGCCGGCTCATGGCCTCGATCGTGGTCATGCTTGCAAGCAGACCAGTGTCAAGATCTCGAGCGAGGCGGTTCCATGCGCGGTGCCGCCTCTCCGCCGGCGCCATTACCGAATCGATGCCAAGCAATGCCACGCCGCGCAGAATATGCGGCAGGACGGTTCCCGGCAGATCCGCGCCCCCGGCGAGGCCACAGGCCGCGACGGCACCGCCATAGACGGTCTGCGAAAGGACCGTGGCGAGCGTTGTGCTGCCGACCGAATCGACCGCGCCGGCCCATCGCTCCTTCTGCAAGGGCGGTCCCTTTTCCTCCAGCTCCTCGCGGGTCACGAAGCCGCTCGTGCCCAAGGCCTGTAGATATGCGTGGGTCTCCGCCCGGCCGGTCGAAGCGGTGACGCGATGGCCGGCTTTCGCCAGCAACGCGATTGCTATCGAACCCACGCCCCCGGCCGCGCCGGTGACCAGCGTTTCCCGCTCGCTCTTCCGCACGCCCCAGTTTTCGAGCGCGTCCACGCATAGCGCGGCGGTATAGCCGGCCGTACCGATCGCCGCCGCCTGCTCCAGCGAAAAGGCCTCTGGAACGCGCACCAGCCATTCAGGCTTCACGCGCTGATAGCGGGTGAAGCCTCCCTGCTCGGTCTCCGACATGCCCCAGCCGTTGACGGTCACCCGATCGCCCGGTTTCCAGTCGGCCGACCGCGACTCCACTACCGTGCCCGCAAGATCGATCCCGGCGATCATGGGCAGGCGCCGTGCGATCCTCTTGCCCTGTACGGCCAGCCCGTCCTTGTAGTTGAGGCTTGAGAATTCGACTTCGACCAGAACGTCATTGTCGGGCAGATCACTGGAGGTCAGCTCGCGAAGCGCGGCGGCCTGCTTGCCGTCGACCTCCTCGATCACGATGGCACGAAAAATGTTCGTCATGGCATCCTCGGCAACGGTGTATCCCCGTTCCCGATTATAAATAGCATGTCTGCTTTGCAATATTTATAATTTTAGGCGCTGCTTCAGCCGACGTGGGGCTGTCCGATCTCCGGCGTATACCCCAATTCGGCCGACAGCCCGGCCGCGAACCGCCGGAGCGCGGCCGCAATCGGGCTCGTTGTCGAAACGTCGAGCTCATTGGCCGGACCCAAGGTGGACAGGGCAGCAACGAGCACGCCACGATGGTCGAAGATCGGAGCGGACAGCGCATTGACCGTCGGATTGAGTCCACCTTCAGTGACGCCGAGACCCGCCTCGCGCACCTGTTCGAACATTTTGTCGATGGCCACTTGCGACGTTGGCGATTGCCCGCTCACGCGCAATGCCGAGGTCGCATCGCGGCGGATATGGGTCTGTGTCAGCGTGCGCGGCATCCACGCTCCGAAGACCAGTCCGGTGGCCGAATTGAGGATCGGCATAACTTCGCCCACGCGCGTTCCGATGGTGATCGGTCGACGCGCTTCCTCGACCGCGACGATCGTCGGGCCCTCATAGGCCCAGATCGCGATCGCGACGGAAAATCCGAGTTCGGAGCATATCAATGGCAGCCGTGGGCTGGAGAGGCGAATGACATCAAGCGACTGAATTGCGCGCAGACCGATCAACCGCGCCATCGGGCCGAGGCGATAGCGGCCGCTGATCTCGTCGCGCTCGACCAGCTGCGAGCGGACCAGGCTGACCATATAGCGATGTGCCTTCGCGGGCGGCATGCCGGCGCGTTCGGCCAGAGTCTTGAGCATCGGCGGAGGGCTGTCGAAGGCATGCTCGATCAATAGGGCCATGAGCCGCATGCCGACTTCGATCGACTGAATGCCGAACTTGCCATAATTGGCGTCGTCCTGGGACTCCGATACGGCGTCACCTTGGATGGAAAGCGGGGAGGGCGATCGAGCCAAAAGAACTGTCCTATGCTGACTGTGCAGCATCTAATGCAAGTATGCGAAGGATGCCAAGGTATCTGGACGGGAATGCGTTTCCGGGTGGGAAACGATCCTCAATGCCCGCCGCCGGGGCGGGCGAGGCGACGTTGCTTGATCCATGCGACCACGCTTTCTTGCCCGCCTTCGGACCTGCCCTGCTCCTTGAGCCGTTGCCATATGGCAACATCCTCGACGGCCTGTTGGTCGTGGGACTTCCAGTCCCCCACCACGTCGGCGGTCAATTCGAGGCGGAGACCGTTCGGATCCCTGAAATAGATGCTGTAGATGATGCCGTGCTCGACAGGGCCTATGAAATCGATGCCTTCGGCAGTCAAATGGCGGGCCCATTCGTCGACTGCTTCGACCGATCCGGCGTCGAGCGCCAGATGATTGAAAATCTCATAGGCCGGATGCGATGCCGGCGATGCCGGAGGGAGATCGAGCGATTCGAAGAAGGCAATCGTCGATCCATCCTGAAGCTCGAAGAACAAATGGATGTAAGGGAAGGGATCGCCCGTCGAGGGGATCGCGTCATCGATCACGGAGCTGACAAGCTTCATGCGCAAGACACGCGTATAAAAATCGACGGTCGCGCCCACGTCGTGGGTCACGTACGCGCTATGGTGCAGCATGCGCGGCGCGCGCGACCCAGAGTTGAACCCGGCCTTCGTCTCCAAAACGGTGCTCCTTTCTTCGCACGGCGGTTTGAGATTATGTAGTTAATAAGTCAAATCACTATATCATAATAAATGCGCGCGCAAGGATCGCGGCTACCGCCGTCACGCCGATCATCAGAGGTGCCGAGCGCCCCGATGACGAGCCTTGCCCTGCCTGGGCGCGCCTCCCAGCGCCTATCCGGGCGTAAGCTAGGGGCTACTGCTAGCAATCAAAGGTGCGCGCGAGGTTCCATCGTCGCTGAGAGCCACCGGCGCGACCCTACATGAGGGACGTGTCGGACCGAAATTGCGATCCATGAGCTCGAATTTCATCCTCGCCGATAACGCTCTTGATGGCGCCAAGTTTTCTGTATAGGCTTCAATAATCATAATTCAATTACGCTATATATAATATCAGAGGAGGGGTTATGATCGACCATATCGCTTTTGTGGGCGCGTTGATGACCGGCGCGACCGTGCCGGCAGCCGCGCAGGATCAGCCCGATACGGTCGAGATCTCGTCAGAGCGCGCCTCGCCGGACGGCGCAGGCCTCGAGGACATTGTCGTTACCGCGCAGCGGCGAGAAGAGCGGCTTCAGGATGTGCCGATCGCGATGACCGCCTTGAGCGGCGATGCGCTGGAACAGTCGGGCATTACAAATACGCAGCAGCTTACTCAGGCCATACCCAATCTGGTGATGACCAGCGCGGGCTCAAGCTATCAGGCCGTCATTCGCGGTGTCGGTACGCGCGGCGTGACCCAAGGCGATGAATCGAATGTCGCCCTCTATGTCGACGGGGTTTATCAGCCCGACCAGACGGCTGCCAACTTCGAGTTTCTCGGCATCCAGCGCGTAGAGGTCTTGCGCGGTCCTCAGGGCACATTGTTCGGTCGCAACGCGACCGGCGGTCTGATCAACATTGTCACGCTCGACCCGAGCTTCACGCCTTCGCTCGACGCCGAACTAAGCTACGGTCGGTTCGATGAGGTTGTCGGCAAAATGCGCGCGACGACGGGATTGACCGACAGCCTCGCGATCGACTTGCGGGGACTTTACCGCAGCGATCGCGGTTATGTTTACAACATTTTCCGCAAACGCTGGGAAAACCCCAGGGATGCGCGGGCCATCCGCGGCAAGCTGTTGTTCGAACCCAATGATTCGGTAAGGTTGCTGGTTTCCGGTGGATATTCGTACAGCAATGATCCCACCTCCATGGCCAATTCGCCGCTTGACGGTAATTTCAGCGCAAGGGCGCAGTTCCCCGGAATCCTAATTCCCGGTGAGTATCAAGTCGCCGTCAACGAAGATACGGTGAACAAGAAGCGAATCTTGGACGCCAGCATTCAGGCGTCATTTGACATGGGCCCGGCTCAATTGAATTCGGTTACGAGCTATCAGAGATCCCGCTCGCATTATGTGAACGATAACGACGGATCGCAGATCCGCATCAGCTATCTTGATCTGGACAGCGAGGTCGAGACCTTTACGCAGGAATTGCGCTTAAATTCGAATCATGAGGGACCGTTGCAATGGGTCGGAGGGCTATTTGCCTTCCACAGCACGTCGGGATATCGGCCGATTGTGTTCTGCTGCACGGCGCCGGACGGTACGGGCACCCCTCGAGCGGCGTTGCGGACCGAAGGCTTGGCCGAATCCATCGCATTTTTCGCCGACGGCACATATGAGCTGACCGAAAAGCTCTCGCTGATTGGGGGTGTACGCATCTCTTTCGAGAGAAGGCGCCACGATTTCCTGCAGACATCTGCAGTTAGCGGGATGGTGCAGGCAAGTGGCAGATTGCAAAAGGACTTCGATGATATCTCGCCGCGTGCATCGCTGCGATACAAGATAAATGACGAATCGATGATATTCTTCACTTACAGCCGCGGATTCAAGAGCGGCGTGTATAACGCCTCTTCGGTTACCCAGTCGAGCCCGGTCGATCCCGAAACGATCGATGCATTCGAATTCGGTCTCAAGAGCGATCCGCTGCAATGGCTGAGGCTCAATGCGAGCGTTTTCTACTATAAGTATAAGGATATCCAGCTTTCGGCGCGCGACAGTCGGGCCAATTCCGTACTTCTGCTCAATGCTGCGGATTCGACCATCAAGGGCGCGGAAGCGGAATTGGCGCTGCAGCCGACGCGCAATCTCGATCTCCGCATGAGCGGTACCTATCTTGACGCCAAATATGATCGCTTTCCCGGTGCCGTCGTCAACAACCCCTTGCCCCAGGGCGGAAATTCGCAAACGATCGTCGATCTCCGCGGCACTCACATGATCCGCGCGCCGCGCACGACCTTCACCCTGGGAGCAGATTATCATCGACAATTCGGTGATGGGAGTGAAGTCGGTGCCTCGGGCAATATATATCATACGGCGAAATATTATTGGGATTTCAACAATCGCCTGACGGTGCCTGCCTATACGATGGTGAACGCATCGATATATTACGAGCTTCCCGGAGGGAACACGCGCTTCACCATTTGGGGTCGTAACCTCGCAAATGCTGTCGTGCCGCAGCAATTGCTGCCGTCGACCACGATGGACAATGTGACTTACGAGCCGCCGCGTACCTACGGCGTCAGTATTCGACAGCAATTTTGATTCGACACGAGCATGCGAGCCGTGCGTCTTTCAATTTCCGGCCGGTGGCGTTGGGGCCACATGCTCCTATGACCGGTTTACGGATACGCGAGCCACGCGGCGCCCGGGACGAGAAGGGGATATTTCATCGCTACCCCGGCTCGGTCGGCTTGGCGCTGCTTACCTGCGTTTATGTGCTCAGCTTTGTTGATCGGAAACTGCCGTTCATCTTGATCGAGGCGATCAAGTCGGATCTGGATCTCTCCGACACGCAGATTGGGTTGATGACCGGCGTCGCGTTCACGCTGATCTACGCGGTCGCCGGCATTCCCCTGTCCATCGCCGCCAATCGGTTCGGTCGCAGACGGATCATCGGATGCTGTGTCATATTGTGGAGCATGCTGACGGCTGCAGGTGGGCTCGCGACCAACTTCTGGCAGCTCGCGCTCGCACGTACGGGTGTCGCAATCGGTGAAGCCGGGGTTGTACCGTCCGCGCATGCGTTGATCGGCGCCTATTTTCCCGAAGCGCGCGCCAAGGCGCTGGCAATCTTTTCGATGGGCGCGCCGATCGGTGTCCTTATCGGACTGGCCCTGGGAGGCTGGATCAACGACTTGGCCAACTGGCGTGTCGCGATGCTTGTCTTGGGACTTCCGGGAATTCCGGTCGCGATCGCAGTCTTCCTGCTGCTGCGCGAGCCCCCATCCGATTGTTCGAAACGGCCTTCTGAACGGCGAAGCACGGCGCTCGGCGATCTCTTTGGCTGCTCTACCTTTCGGCATCTGGTCGCGGCTGGGGCGTTGTTCGGCTGCGCGAGCGGGGCGACAATGACCTTCACTCCGGCATTCGCGATGCGTAGTTTCGGTCTGTCGGCAACGCAGGTCGGCGTGCCCTACGGCTTGTTGGTCGGCGTGGCCGGCGCGTGCGGCGTGCTGCTAAGCGGCTATCTGACCGATCGACTGCGCCAACGCGACCCCCGATGGGGCCTTTGGCTGATATGTTGCGCGCTCATAATATCGGTTCCGTTGCACCTGGCGGCCTGGCACGCCTCAAGCTTCGGGGTGATGATGATCGCACTCCTGATCCCCGAATTGTTCCAACTTTACTATGCGCCGCCGACTTTCAGCGCGATCCAGGCCGTGATGCCCGCGCGGCATCACGCGATGGGGTCGGCGATCTTCCTGCTCTTCGCAACCGGTGTCGGAATATCGCTCGGCCCCTTCCTGACGGGACTGCTCAGTGATCGCCTTGCGCATCTCGGGGCCGGCGCGGCGCTCGGCTGGGCGCTGTCGGCGCTGACCCTGATCAAGATCTGGTCGGCCGCTCATTTCGCTATGGCGGCGAGCCGATTGCCGTTCGATATCGCCGAACGGGAACGAGAGGTGGACGGCAGTTGATTGGGGTGCTGTCGCACGCGGTGCAAGTTCGGGAGCTTGCGAATGAGGGTGAGCTGTCGGCGCCATACGAAGGGCGGCTGGACCGAAATCGACCTGACCGGTGGTGCCTGATGCAGCACATGGTGCCATCCGCGCTATCCCTGTCATGGAGTCTCGTTCGATGAATATTGCGTCACTGCTGGCCCGGGCGGGCAGGGTCATGGCGGACGCGCCCGCGCTCGGAATGGGAAGCGGCGTCCTGTCGGACTATCGTTGGCTTGCCGGCGCCGCCGCCAGTCTCGGTGCTGGACTTTGCCGCCGCTTCGGCCTGACACCGGGCGATCGCGTCGCGATCCTCTCCGAGAACCGGCATGAATATGTCCTGGCTCTGTTCGGGTGCTGGTGGGCAGGGTTGGTCGTGGTGCCGGTGAATTTCAAGCTTCATGCCCGCGAGATCGCCTTCATCGTCGAGGATAGCGGCGCAGCGCTGCTTATCACGTCGCCGACCCTGGAAGTCGTCGGTGCTCAGAGCATTGCGCGCTTACCCGAAAAGCGACTGCTCGTCATCGCAAGTGCGGATTGGAACGCGCTTTGTCGCTTCGATAGCGAAGCGATCACTCACTGCGCGGTCGCTGATCCTGCCTGGATCTTCTACACGAGCGGCACCACCGGACGACCCAAAGGGGCGATACTGACCCATGGCAATCTGCTTGCCATGTGCGGCGCCTATGCCGCTGATGTGGACAGGGTCGATCCCGGCGATCGACTGTTGCATGCCGCGCCCATGTCACATGGTTCGGGGCTTTATATCCTGCCGTCGGTCATGGGCTTTGGCTGCCAGCAGCTGACCGAATCGAGCGGCTTCGAACCCGATGAAATCTTCGGGCTTCTGAAGGGTGACAACCCCATCTCTTTTTTTGCTGCCCCAACCATGGTGGGGCGGCTGTCGCGTGCGCCGCGAGCCGGGAGCATCGATCCGAAAAATCTCAAGACCATTATCTACGGTGGCGGGCCGATGTATCTGAGCGACATTGAAGCGGCGCTTGCCGTGTTCGGTCCGCGCTTCACGCAAATCTACGGGCAAGGCGAAACGCCGATGACGATCACCGTGTTGCCCAAGCGCCTTCATGCCGACATCGGACATCCGCGGTTTCGCGAACGATTGGCCAGCGTCGGCTATCCACAGTCGGCTGTCCAGGTCGTCGTTGCGGACGGCGACGGGCGCGAACTTCCGGCGGGGGAGGCCGGTGAGGTCATGGTGCGCGGCGCGACCGTCATGAAGGGATATTGGAATAATCCCGAGGCGACTGCCCGCGCTCTTCAAAATGGTTGGCTGGCAACGGGCGATATCGGCTCCTTCGATAGCGACGGCTTTCTGACTTTGCGCGATCGCTCGAAAGACGTGATCATCAGCGGCGGTTCCAATATCTATCCGCGCGAAGTCGAGGAAGTTCTGCTGCGGCATCGAGCGGTCGTCGAGGCATCAGTGATCGGAGATCCTCACCCCGATTGGGGGGAGGAAGTGGTTGCGTTCGTGGTAGCGAGCGAGGAGATCTCGGCCGCGATGCTCGACCGGTGGTGCCTCGACCATATTGCGCGGTTCAAACGGCCCAAGCGCTACCATTTCGTCGCCGCACTGCCCAAGAACAGCTACGGAAAGATATTGAAGACCCAACTGCGGGATCTGATCTCCGGGAGAACGGGCGACGCCGAGGGCGTTGATCGGCCGTCATAACAGCGCGACAGGTGCGGCAGCGCTGGCGGGCCAATGACGATCCCGCTGGATGCCAGCAGCTATTGATATCGCTGAAACGCCCAAAGCGCGGCAATAAAGCTGAAGCGGCCGCTCCTGAGCGGCGGTACGAGCGAGCAATTTGCGGGCCGCCGCATCCTCCGCACAGCGGACGGCGGCCGGCGGCGCCTTCGATTGCGTAAAGAGGGTTGGCGATTGTCGAATCTGATGCGAGACGGGGGCCTCGGCGCTGTGGGAGGCGCTGCTGGAAACGACGAACTGACTACTATCGGTTTGAGCGACCTCAGCCGCTGCTTTGCCGAAGGAGCGTTCGACTGCGTCGATCTGGTCGACGCCTATTTGCAGCGCTCCAATGCGCTGAATGCCGAAATCAACGCTTATGTCACGATCGATGGTGACGGGGCGATGGCGCAGGCGGAGGCGCTTGACCGCGAGCGACGATCGGGAAGGGTGCGAGGGCCCCTGCACGGCGTCCCCATCTCTCTGAAGGACAATATCGATACGGCGGGCCTGCGCACCACTGCGGGAAGCCGCGTATTTGCGGATCGCGTACCCGAGCGCGACGCGACGCTGGTACGGAGATTGCGGGCCGCCGGCGCCGTCATTCTTGCAAAGGCGGGGATGCATGAATTCGCGCTGGGGCCGACAAGCGCGTCGACCGGGTTCGGGCCGGTTCGCAATCCGTGGAATACAGCGCTTAGCGCAGGCGGCAGTTCGGGAGGTTCAGGCGCGGCGGTGGCCGCACGGTTGTGCGCGGGATCGATCGGCACGGATACCGGCGGATCGGTTCGCAATCCCGCGGCTTGGTGTGGCGTGGTCGGTTTCAAGCCCACCCATGGGCTGGTCTCGATCGAAGGGGTCGTGCCCGTCGTGCGTTCGCTTGATCATTGTGGACCGATCGCGCGCAGCGTCGCCGACGCGGCGCTGCTGTTTAAGGTAATGTCGGGGCAGGCGGAGCCGGGCCAGACCGGCCGCGATTCTTGCCCATCGCTTGACCAGCTGCACGAGCGTGTACGTTTGCTTCGGATCGGCAGGCCCATCGGAAAGCCTTTCACCGGTATAGACCGGGAAATCGGGACCTGTGTGGACCTGGCGCTCGACCGCATCGCGAGTCTCGTCGCGGGCGTCAAGGATGTACGGCTTCCCAGCACCAGCGGCTGCAGCCTGATCGTGGAACGTGACGCTTTTCATGCGCGGCTGATGCGCGACGCCGCGCCGCTCTACACGCCCGATGGCCGGGCCCGTCTCAAGGAGGCGACAGTCGACCGTTCGGCATTCGATTATATCGGCTCGCTTGAGATGTTGCGCCGCCTTCGCGCGGATGTCGCACCGTTCGATCGATGCGACCTGGTCGTCATGCCGACGATGCGCGTTCAGCCGCCTCAAATCGCCGATCTCCTGGAAGCGGAGAATGATGGCCGGCCGACGCGGAATGCCGATTTGTCAAATGGTGCGGCGTTCAACTATTATGGCGGCCCAGCGATCAACATTCCCTGCGGCATGTCGCGAGCCGGTCTTCCGATCGGACTTACGATCGCTGGCCCCCCGCATTCGGACGAAACCGTTCTGGCTTTGGCGCGCGTCTGCGAGGCGGTGTTCGGATCAAGCGGGGCGGCCGCGCCGCGCGGCTAGTTCCGTCAGCCGCTACCGGCAACAGAACTTGGCCGCCGGGGGGCTGACCTCCCCCGGCGGCTGACCGGCTCCGCTGCTGTGCGAAGCCTGCCCCCTTTTAGAAGCCCTTGCTCACCGTGATTCCGAACGTCCTGGGCCGGTCGAACGCGACCACGTCGCCGTCCGCCGAGTTCAATACCTGCTGATAGACCACCGTGTTCAGAAGATTCTTTCCCCACACGCTGATCCGGAGCGCGTCCGAGCCTTCGGACGTGGCGAAGCCGATCTCTCCATTGACCAAAGTATAGGCGGGTTGCGGGATCCTATTCTCGAAATCCCAGTAATATTTGTCGCTGTAATAGACATTGCCGGCGATCGAGAACATGCCGAAATCGACCGGTATCTGATAGCTTCCGCTCGCGCCCAGGGTGAATTTCGGTGCGCGGATCATGTCCTTGCCGGAGGCGTCGTAGGGCGCGAGCGTGCTGTTGCCGCAGGGCGTCTGGCCGGCGACCGGACAATCGTAAATGGGCTGGAATACCTGCGCGCCGGGGAAGCTGTCGTACTTCGCGTCCACATAGGTACCATAGAGACGCAGGTTGAAGTCGCGGCTGGGCTGAATCGTCAGTTCGATTTCGCCGCCATTCATCTTCGACCTGGCCGCGTTGAACAGGACGACCAGCGATGTCGACGGGTCGCGGGCGGACTGCTGAATGTCCTTATAATCGTAGTGGAACACCGAAAGATTGGCGCGCAGCCATGGCAACGGGTCCGACTTTATGCCAAATTCATAGGCGTCCAGCGTTTCGGGCCGGGTGATCTGCGCCGCGGGAACGGACGTGGCGAAGCCGTTGAAGACGCCGCTCTTAAAGCCACGCGAAAATGTGAGATACATATTCGCGTTGTCCGAGAAATTATATTGCCCCGTCGCCCTGAAGGTGAATTTGTCATTCGATCCCTTTTGCAGCGGTACCAGCTGAGGGTTCGTCGAGCTTTGGGCGAAATAGTCGCGGCTCTCGTCGGTATAGCGCAAGCCGCCGATCAGGCGAAGGTCGCCGAGCGCAAGCGTGGCTTCGCCGAACAACGCATATGAACTCACGGTCTGCTTGGTGTGGAAGGGACCGCCCGCAACGCTGTTGACGATCGATATCAGAGGATCGAACTCACCGGTGCCGCTGAAGAGATATGCCCCGCCAATCCATGAAAAGGCGCTTTGGGTGGTGGACAGGATACGGAATTCGTTCGAGATATATTCGAGATCCTGATAGACGTCGGCACCGCGAATGGCGAGGGCGCTGCCGTCATTGTCCGTCTGCGAGAGCGCGGCGCTGTTCTGGTAGGCGCTGGTGGTTTCGATATTGAATCCGTCGAACTCGTTCTTCAATTGCACGTCGATCGACCATTGCCGCCCCTTGACGAGCAGCGGGCGGTCTATCGCGGTCTCCCAGGGCTTCGTGCCATAGAGCGGCCGGGGCGTGAAACGGTTGGCGGAGGTATTGCCGAATAGCGGCTGATTGCTGACGCTGGACCCGTCGTGAAACCAGGTCTTGGTCGCGGTAATGGTGGCCGAAAACCGGTCGTTCGGTGTGATCTTCACACGACCGCGCATCAATTCGCTGTTGCGCGCGCCCGTGCGGCCGCCGTTCAGAAGATCCTTGATATAGCCATCGTCGGTATAGCGCATGTAAGAGAAATCCGCGCTCATGCCCTCCAGGATGCGCGAGGACAGATAAAGCGATCCGGACAATTCCCCATAGGAGCCCGCACTGGCGGTGACCTTGCCCGAAAATTCCTCGGTGGGATCCTTTGTGATGACGTTGATCAAGCCGCCCGTCGAGTTGCGGCCGAACAAGGTGCCCTGGGGGCCACGCAAAACCTCGACGCGGTCAATATTGACCAGGTCGAACCCAAGCGCGGACATCGTCGGCTGATAGACCCCGTCGACATAGACCGCGATGTTCGATTCGTCGCCGACATTCGCATTTCTGGTGCCGACGCCGCGAATGTACGGCTGAAAGCTCGAGTTGGCGCGTGAAAAGACCAGACCCGGCATCGTCTGGGTCAGTTGGCGCATGTCGCTGATGCCTGCCTTGGCGAGGCTGTCGCCCGATACAGCCGACACCGGGATCGGAACGTCCTGAAGTCGCTCTTCGCGTCGTTGCGCGGTGACGACAATATCCTCGACGCCTTGCGCGACCGGCGGGGGCGTTTGCTGCGCAGTATCTGGAGCCGCTGCTGTCGCTTCCGCAGCGTCGGCGAGCGGGGCGTCGGCGCCTTGCGCGGCAGCCGTTGCGGGCACGAAAAGCGCGCAGGCCATCGCCGCATGTGAAATCGAGTTGAAAATACGCATGCTATCCTCCCGTCTGGACGGCGCATCGGGCGGTTGCCTGTGCGCTCTTATTTGTTGTCGGTCCCAGGCGGGCGAGAGCCTGAGTGCAGATGCGCCATCCTGGAGATCCGGCATCGACTGTCGATGGGGGTGCCCGATCGAACAAGTCTCACTTTCGACTTGCCGCCATAGATATTTTCTCTGGGCTGACCGTCGCGCCTCTCCTGAGGCTGGCTCTGCTTTGTCGGCTCTCGCGTGCGCATCGCACCGGTCGGCTGCGATGAAACGCCTCCGGTGCCAGCGGCCGTCCGCGTGTTCGATCGATTGCATCGGGCGCGTTACAGCATGCGGTCGGTTGCTTATGGCCTGTCAGCGCTTGCGGAACGGCGGTCCCGCTCTATACCCCGAGCGCTATGGATGAGGGGCAGCTTCGTGCGTTTATGACGATCCTGCGCTGTCGCTCCATCACGCGCGCCGCAGACGAACTGGGCATCGCCCAGCCTTCGCTCAGTCACCAGTTGCTGCGCCTGGAGGACGAGCTTGGAACGAAGCTTTTCCGACGCAGCTCGCGCGGTGTTTCGGCAACGCCGGCCGGCCTCCTGTTCGTGGATCATGCGCAACGTATTCTGGACGATATCGGCCAAGCGCGGGAGGAGATTCGCACCTCGTCGAGAGGACCTGCCGGTGAGATCTCGCTCGGTATCCCCGTTTCGTTAGGGCCGCTGATCGGGCCTCGTGTCATCGCCGCCGTCCGGGAGGAACTGCCCAATATTCGGCTCCGCATCCGCCAGGGCCTCGCGAGCGATCTGGCGCGGCTGATCGTGGACGACGCACTCGACATCGCCCTCATATATTATGCTGAGGAGCTGTGCGGCTTCCCTGTCGAGCATCTTGCGGACGAGCCTCTCTTGCTGATCGGGCCGCCAGGGGATTTCGGCGCGGCCGATTCACGGGGCGTCGCCCTGCAATCCGTGCCCGTCGAGCGGCTGCGTCAGATCGATTTGCTGATGCTTCCGGTCGGCAAGGGGCTGCTGCGCCGGATCAACCAGCAACGTCACGGAGAAGCGATCCGCCGATCCATCCGCACGGAGATCGACGCGCTGCCGACGATCAAGTCGATGCTGGTGAACGGCGAAGGCTATTCGCTACTTCCCCTTGTCGGTGTCCGGGAGGAACTGGCAGCCGGTACGCTCTCGGCGGCGCGGATCGACGGCATCGATCTTAACCGAAGCCTCTCGCTCGCGCGGTCGGCCAAGCGCTCCAGGTCACGGCAGTCGAACGTTGTCGAAACGCTCCTCAAGCGGATTTTCGACGATCTGCGCGCCGAGGGTCTCTGGCTGATCGACTGAGCTTCCTGCCCGTCGCGTCAGGGGATCAGGATCGGCTTCAGCGCCTCGCCCGCGAATACATAATCAAAGGCCTTCAGTCCCTCGGAAAGCGGCATCACGTGACTGAGGATCGGCTTCAGGTCGACTCGCTCCTCTCGCAGCAGGTCGGACGCGCGCACCCAAGTCGACCATATCCTGCGTCCGTTGATGTTGTGGATCGTCGGACGCTTCTTCTTCCAGACGGTGAAGTCATATTCGACCGTTCGCGTCGGTGTCGCGCAAAGCCGCAGATCGCCGCCGATCGTGAGCATTTCGATGCAGTTGTGCAAGCCGGCGAGCTGACCGGAATACTCGATCACGACATCGGCGCCGCGTCCGCGCGTCGCATCGATCACGCGGCGTGGCGCGTCATCCTCGAGAGGGTCGATCACCAGGTCGGCGCCCATTCGTAGTGCCGTGTCGCGGCGCAGCGGGTTCGGTTCGATCGCGATCACCTTGAGCGCGCCGAGTGCGCGGGCGACCGCGACGTTCATCATGCCGATCGGCCCGCATCCATTGATCGCGACGGTAAGGCCGCAAACGCCCGTTCCCTCCAGGGCGGCATGAACGCCGATGCCGAACGGCTCCATGATCGCGCCGAGCTCGGCCGGAAAATCCGGGTCGTTGACCCATAGGATCGAAGCCGGGACAGTCACATAACTGGCGAAGACGCCATCGAAATCGACCCCCGGGGATGCTTTCTCGACACAGATGTGCGCCCGGTCGGTCAGGCACTGATAGCATTTGCCGCAGAACAGATGGCTCTCCAGGCTGACATTGTCTCCGACGCGGACATTGGTCACCCGTTCGCCGATCGCGGCGACGCGGCCTGCGCCCTCGTGACCCAGTACGCACGGGACGGGAACGCGCTTCGCCAGATGCGGCGGCCACTTCCAGATCTGGATATCGCTGCCGCACAGGCCGGCGGCGCGAATCTCGATCAGCGCTTCGTCGGGTCCGGGTTGCCGGGGTTCGCGTTCGACAAAGTCGATGCCGCCCGTCACCGGTGCGATCTTGGCCAAGGCAAGCATGTCGCCGGACGCTCCAGCTAGAGGATGTAGGACAGGCCTTCGACCGGTTGCTGTCGCGCGAGCAGCACGAGCCGCTTTTCGCGAATCTTCCAGTCCTCACCCATTCGGATCAGCTCCATCCGCACCCGACCCGGATGGGTTCGGACATCGCCCAGCCCTTTCTGGCGCCAGTCGCCGCTTCGAAGTTCGGTGATCAGCAGATTGTACGAGAGGACCGCGCTGGCCTGCGCCGCTTCGTCGACGGTGAAGTTGGTGATGAAGTGCAATATTTCGGAGCGAGGCTGCTGCGAGATCCGGTTCTGACGCATCAGTTGCTCGACACGGATCGCGAGACCATGGATGTCGTCATACGCGATCGAGGCGACACGCGTGGGATCGCTGTCCTCCTCGATCGGGAGCCAGTAGACGCCGTCCGGCGCGAAAAGCTTCAACCACTCGTCGAGATGCCAATCATCGATCAACCGCGCCTCGTGATGGACGAATGCCTGCAGATCGTCATGCACGAGCAGCGCTTCCTGCCGACATGCGTTGTTGCCAGAAACGCCAGAAGGCGCGCTGCGGGGTTTCGTCGCTATGGTGACCGACCCGTTCTCCATCGGGATGAACCTCCTCCTTGCCCAACCCGCGGCTGAGGGTGACATATTCGAGCCCCGGCGCGCCGATGGCGGTCTGATTTGCATTGAAGATCTCGATATCGTCGAGATTGACGATCCCCGCCGTGCCGACCCGCGCCTGGACGTCGCCGAGACGCGCCGCGTTGATCTCCGGCTCCGCGTCCTCGATGAACATCGGATAGGAATAGACCTCCGTCAGATCGTGCGCGATCGGCTGGATGACACGTAAGTTGTTATCCATGACGCAGACATTCGGAAAGATGAGGAGGTGACGATTGTTGACGATTTCCTGCGCCACCTGAGCACCGTGCCGGTCGATCAGCTGATCCTGGTAGCGCTGGCGAACATCGTCCGGAATGTTGCCCGTTTCGAGCGCTGCGCCGGCGCCCAGCATGCCATGCCCATTTGGGTAGCCACGCGCTTCGCCTGTCTTGCGGACGCCGGTAATCGCGCGGCTGCTGTCCGCACCGGGAAAGCGTTCCGGGAACTGTCGGATCGTTCGATATGCAGAGCCGTGCACCGGATTGGCGTGATACCCGTCCAGGACATTCTCGCACTGGAACTTCCAATTGCCCCGGTAAAGATAGCGGTGTGGCGTTCCCGCGCGGTATTTGCCTCCGAGCGCGCGCGCGCGCCAAAGTTCGACATGTTTCGCCGCAGGTCCGATATAGTCGGCGAATTCGGGCGCGTCGGCATCCAGCGACCCGAATATGAGGCCGTGATATTCGGCCAATCGCGCAATCGGCTTGAGCCCCTTGTCGACGACCGGGAAGTCCGCAGGATAGCGGCTTCGGTCGGCGATGCCGACAAGTTCGCCGGAAATCTTGAAGCTCCAGGCATGATAGGGGCAGACGAACGCGGCGACGTTACCCCGTTCGGCGCGGCATAATGTCGCGCCTCGGTGGGGACAGGCATTGATGAATGCGTGAAGCCGACAATCGGGGTCGCGGGTGAGAATGACCGACTGTTTGCCGACCCAGCACGACTTGAAATCACCCGGCGAAGACACCTCGCTTTCATGTGCGAGAAAGACCCAGCCCTTGGAAAAGATCAGGTCCATCTCCTGCCTGAAGATTTCGGGGTCGCGGTAACATTTCGTGGCTACCTTGAACTCTTCCAGGCTTTCAAGGACAAGATTGTCCGCTGCCGAGGCCGCCGTAAAAGGTGCATCCATGGCCATCTCCAGTCGAGGCGTAATCTAGGCAGGCGCGTTATTCGTCTCCAGCACGCTGTCCGTTGACGGCAATAGAAATCTTCTATGGATGCGGGCGACCTTCGCGTGTCGATGTCGTCGCGGTCCCATTGGCGTGATGCCGACGCCACGTCGCTGAAGTGCTTCAAGTTGTTCCACTTCAGGGCGGCCATCGGCGCGCAGCCCCACGCTGATCCGTCAGCCGGTAGAATCGATACCGCAGAGGGCTCACCGCAAGTGTCTTCGAGCAACGGCCGGCAACCTAGGCGTGCCGGTATTATCCGGTGGAGTGCCATTTGACGGGCGATCGCGCTCGCGAGCCAGCGGCCATGCTTCTTGTTGCTGATTTCGGGATGACGGCAGGGCTGGGGGCATGCCGCGTCCGATATTCCGCGACAGGCCCGCTTCACAAATGATCGGTCAGGCTGTTCAGTGACTGCTTGCCGGCTAGCTGGGGTGTTGCCCGGCGCTCCGGGGCTCTGGCCCGCTGTCGTGAAATTGCCGATCTCTACTTTTTGTTGCAGCCGGCGGTTACCGTGTCGGCTCGCTTGGCAGCGAAGCGCACCAGCCCTTCCTGTGATGTAGATGCTACCAGTACGCCAGCTTCGGAGTAGATGGCACCTTTGGCAAAGACTCTGCCATTTTCTGCGATGGGACTGTCCTGAACGTAAAGGTGCCATTGATTGAAATCGAGCGGGCCGTGGAACCAGATCGAATGATCAAGGCTAATGGCCTGCACCCCGGGCGTTCGCCGATTGACCGGATGTGGGCGTAGCGCGGTGTTGATGAGTCCCATGTCCGAGGCATATGCAAGGACCGCCTGATGTATCGCGGGCGTTGTCAAGGTCCCGATGGACTTGAACCATAGCTGATTGCGCGGAGGCTGTTGGCCATCGGGCACCAAGACACCTTCGATGGTTCTCACCTCGACCGGTCTGCGAAGGGCGGTGGTCTGCCAGCCCCGGCCCGATGCGCGCGCTACGTCGACCGAATAGGCTTCGTCCAGCATCTCGCTCCAGTGCAGATGCGGCGGCACTTCAATCTGATGCTTGAGGCCATCTGCGGCCGTAGCGAATGAGCACGACATATGCATGATGGGCCGGTCATGCTGAACGACGGTCACGCGGCGGGTGCTCAGGCTGCGGCTATCGTGCAGCGCATCAATCTCGAAGGTAAGCGGAATCGCCGGATCGCCCATGCGAAAGAAATTGCAGTGCAAAGAGTGGCAGATGCGTCCTTCGCCGACTGTCTGATAAGCGGCGGAGATAGCCTGGGCGACGAGCTGGCCACCGTAGATCCAGCCGCTCCAGCCCTCAGGTGTCTTTGCTTGGAAGCGCATATCATCAATGCGCTCTACATCGACTATGTCCAGCATGCTGAAGTCCATATCCTTGTCCGCCCGAGTAAGGGCCGCATGGGCGGGTGAACCTATCCGCACCGGTCCGTGCGAACGCGAGGCAGCTCAAACTATCGGTGGCCTTTGAAGTGGGTTAGCCTCGACCGTCTCTACCAGCGATAGACAAAGACAATTTCGTAGCAGGTGATACAGCGCTCAGGCCGTTCATAGGCAGATGATCGAGCGCAAGAAGCGCAAGGACAAATGAACTTGGTGATTGAGTTCTGATTGCAGGCTGACGCCTCGTCGTCCGGACACGGGGCGGATTGTCAGGACTCTAGACAGACGGCGAGCACCCGGCTGCTCTTGTCACGCCGCGCCGAGCAGCAGGACGAGTAGCACAGCCCCCGCCAGTCCCGCGATGAAGATCAGCCGCAGTGTCCGCCGCTGCGGCGGGGCGCTTGGGTCCGCCGCTGCGGCCGGGCGCTTTGTTTGGGGTGAAGGGCGGCGGCCGAAGTCAGCAGATGCTCTCGCAGGGGATCCCGTCATCGTCGCGGTCGAGCCGGTGGAGACCGCACTGGTTTAGATAGAAATAAGCTTCTTCGCATGAGTTCATCTGCCCGCAGACGCGCTTGCTGCCGCAGCTGCCGTGGCCGCTTGATCGTGCCCGGCTTCGCGCCGCGGGCGCTGGTGCTGAAAAATACGCCCGAGACGTGGCACGAGGCGCGGGCCTGGTGTCGGCGAGATAGCGAGAGGCCGCCCAGCAACGAGTCGCCTGATCCGTCGTGACAAACGTCCAGTCGCCGGAGGTTTCCCCGGCGATGACCGCGTCGCCATAAGTAAGCTTTGCCTCAACCCGCGCAGACGTGCCGGCCTCAGCGCGGCAATTCACCGATGCGCCGACCACATATTTTATCCGTGTCGGCGCAGCGACGGAGTCCGAACTCGGTTGCTCGGCAAACGCCGTCGCGGGCGTAACGGGCGACGGAGAATCCCCGACGCACTTGCCGATGATAAACAGGCAGACCAGTCCAACGACCAGACAGCCGCCATTGTTCTCTCTGCGCGCCAGCCCTTTTTCCCCCCGGAACCAGGATGAGGCGCTTGGGCCGGGTTCGTCAACTCGTCGTCGCGTCGCATTTCAGCCATTTTGGCGCAAAGGCTCGGCGACCCATGCTGCGATCGAGATACGACGCGGAGAGCGGCTTGGAGGCGTTCCGACCACAATGACTTTGCGCTAAGGCCCGCCCCATGACATCCCGCATCCCGATCCTCATCGCGGCAAGCGCACTTGCAGGCTGCGCGCAGACCCCGCGAAGTGAAGCGCCGGCTCAAGCCAGTAATCCGCTCAAGGTCGCAACCTGGAACCTCGAGCATCTCGCCGAGAATGACGGCACAGGCTGCCGCCCGCGTAGCGAGGCCGACTATGCCGAGCTTCGCCACCAGGCCGATCTGCTGAACGCTGATGTGATCGCGATCGAGGCGGTGGAAAGCAAGGCGGCCGCCGAGCGTGTGTTCGAGCCCAGCCGCTACGACGTCGTCATGTCGGCGCGGCGGGTGAGCGGGCGTTCCGGCGCGTGCTACGGCAAGCCGGGCCAGTCAATCCGTCATCAGGCGGTGGGCTTCGCCATCCGCAAGGGCGTGAGTTGGTCGCGCAATCGCGATCTGTCGGCGCTCGGTCTCGGCAATCCCGATCTGCGCTGGGGTGTCGACATCACCATCAATGGCGCCAGACCGCTTCGCCTGCTCGCTGTTCACCTGAAGTCCGGCTGCAACTCCGGCCGCGCGCCGAGTGACGATGATTGCACGGTGCTGTTCAACCAGCTGCCTGTGCTCGAAAGCTGGATCGATGCACGCGCCCAAGCCGGCGAAGCATTTGCGGTGCTCGGCGACTGGAACCGCCGCATCGCGTCACGCGGCGACGTGTTTTTGGGTGAGATCGACGATGGCGAACCGACAGGCGCCGATCTGACGGTCGCGGCGGGCGATACGGTGGCCACCTGCAAATCCCGTTACCGTGAGTTCATCGATCATATCGTGACCGGCGACAGCGCGACCACGATGATGGTGCCGGGGTCGTTCGAGGAATACACCTATGGCCTGCCCGAGGATCGTCACCCCTCGGATCATTGTCCGGTCTCGGTTCGTTTCGCGATCTAGATGCCGTAATGGGCCGGCGTCTCAAGAGTAGCCAAGTTGGGTGGCTGTCCCTCAGAATGATGGTGTTGGAAACGGGGTCCGAGTGATCGGCCCCAAGCATCATGAGAGGAACAGCCAT
>Ga0182746_1000797_pt1 | contig 35383 bp, 32 predicted proteins | sample eDN3rd30CBELigOP_FD_128881 | JGI IMG/M metagenome (GOLD analysis project Ga0182746, IMG submission 128881) | Enriched Organic Plus compost microbial communities from Emeryville, California, USA - eDNA 3rd pass 30_C BE-Lig OP (version 2) (version 2) ...
CTGCCACAGCCGCGCGCGGAAGATCCACATCACGGCCAGGATGGAGCCGAACTGGATCACCACCTCGAACACCTTGCCCTGGCCGGATTCGAAGGCGATCCAGCGGCCGAACACGATCAGGTGGCCGGTGCTGGACACCGGCAGGAACTCCGTCAGGCCTTCGAGCACGCCCAGGCAGAACGCCTTGATCAGATACAGCGTGCCGTCAGTCATCGTGCGTTTCTCCTTCTTCGCCGGGCGCCTCCGGCGGCAGTTTCTCCACGCGCACCGAGGCGATGCGCCGGCCTTCCAGCTTCAGGACCTCGAAGCGGAAGCGGCCGTGGCCGGACACGTGCTCGCAGGCGTCGCCCGGCTGGGGCAGCTGGCCGAAGCGCGCCAGCAGGTAGCCGGCCAGCGTGGTGTAGTCCTCGGCCTCGTCGGTCAGGCCCTCGGTTTCCAGCACCTGCTCCAGGTGGTGCAGGTCGGCCGCGCCGTCGACCTTCCAGACATGCTCGCCGTCCGGCACGATGTCCGGCGTCTCGTCCTCGTCGGGGAATTCGCCGGCGATGGCCTCGAACACGTCGATGGGCGTGACCAGGCCCTCGATGGCGCCGAACTCGTCGGTGACCAGCACCAGCTGGCCGCGCGAGCGCTTGAGCGTGTCCATCAGGCGCAGGATGCCGATGGACTCGTGCACGATGATGGGCTGGCGCAGGCGGTTCTGGCGGATGCGGCCCTCGGTGAGCAGGTCCTCCATCATGTCCTTGGCGCGGCCTATGCCCACCACCTCGTCCAGCGAGCCGCGGCACACCGGGAAGAAGCTGTGCGGCGTGGAGCTGATCTGGCCGCGTATGGCCTGGGCGTCGTCGTCCAGGTTGATCCAGGACACGTCGGTGCGCGGCGTGATGACCGAATGGATGGAGCGCTGCGCCAGCGTCAGCACGCCGCTGACCATGTTGCGCTCCTCGACCCCGAAGGCGGGCACCGCGGCCGGCGCATCGGGCTCGGGCGGGGCCTCGTCCGCGGCGTCGGGCGGGCGCTTGCCCAGCATGCGCAGCACGGCCTCCGCGGTGCGCTCGCGCATGGGGCGCGTCGCGTCGAACCTGAGCAGGTTGCGCCGCGCCACCTGGTTGAGCGCCTCGATGATGACCGAGAAGCCGATGGCGGCGTACAGATAGCCCTTGGGCACCTTGAAGCCGAAGCTTTCCGCCACCAGCGAGAAGCCGATCATCAGCAGGAAGCCCAGGCACAGCACCACCACCGTGGGGTGGGAATTGACGAAGCGCGTCAGCGGCTTGGAGGCCACCAGCATGATGCCGATGGCGATGACCACGGCAATCATCATCACGGCCAGGTGGTCGACCATGCCCACCGCGGTGATCACCGCGTCCAGCGAGAACACGGCGTCCAGCACCACGATCTGCAGCACGATCACCCAGAAGCTGGCGTAGACGCGCGGGCCCGAGGCGTGCGCGGCGCCGCCTTCGATGCGCTCGTGCAGCTCCATCGTCCCCTTGAACAGCAGGAAGAAGCCGCCCAGCATCAGGATCAGGTCGCGGCCCGAGAAGGAGAAGGCGCCGACGGAGAACAGCGGCTCGGTCAGGGTGACCAGCCAGGACATCACGGTCAGCAGGCCCAGGCGCATGACCAGCGCCAGCGACAGGCCGATGATGCGCGCGCGGTCGCGCTGGTTGGGCGGCAGCTTGTCCGCCAGGATGGCTATGAAGATGAGGTTGTCTATCCCCAGTACGATTTCCAGTACGACCAGGGTAAGCAGGCCGACCCACGCCGAGGGGTCAAGCAGCCACTCCATCAGCAACTCCGGTAGTTGAGCAAGCGCTATCGTAACCGCAATGGCCGAGGCGGGACGGCCTGCGTGACATTTGCGCGCCGTCTATGCGCTGCTTGGCGCCATTTCGGCGCCGTTTCGGCGCCGTTTCGGCGCCGTTTGCGCGGCGGCTCCCGCCCCACTCAAGCAGGGTTGGCCGCCTGCAGGTGCGCCAGCATCTGGGTGAAGACCTTGGGGCTGGCGGCCAGCACGTTGCCGGTCTCCATCCAGCTCTGCTCGCCGTCGAAGCCGGCGATCAGGCCGCCGGCCTCCAGCACCAGCAGGCTGGCCGCAGCCATGTCCCAGGGCTTGAGCCCGACGCCGCAGAAGCCGTCCAGGCGGCCGGCGGCCACGTAGGCCAGGTCCAGCACGCTGGAGCCGGTGCGGCGCACGCCGGCGCAGCCCTCTGCCATGTCGCGGAAGCGCTGCATGGCCGCCTGGTCCGGGCCGTAGGAGCCCGGCCAGCGCGCGCCCAGCAGCGCGTCGTGGTAGCGCACCCGGCCCGAGACGCGCACCCGGCGGTCGTTCAGGAAGGCGCCGCCGCCGCGGCTGGCGGTGAACATCTCGTTGCGCGCCGGGTCGTAGATCACGGCCTGCGTGACCTGGCCGCGCTGCGCCAGGGCGATGGACACCGCGTAGGTGGGCATGCCGTGGATGAAATTGGTGGTGCCGTCGATGGGATCGATGATCCACTGGAAAGCCGGCGGCGGCGCGCCCGGCTCGGCCGGCGGCTGGTGGCCGGACTCCTCGCCCAGGAAGGCGTGCTCGGGATAGGCCGTGCGCAGCATCTCGACGATCGCTTCCTCGGCGGCGCGGTCGACTTCGGTGACGTAGTCGCGCGGGCCCTTGCGGGCGATCTGCAGCTTTTCCAGGTCCAGGCTGGCGCGGTTGATGATGGCGCCGGCACGCCTGGCCGCCTTGATGGCGGTGTTGAGCATCGGATGCATAGAATTCCGTATAGTGTGCGGTTCGCGGCGATCCCCTCGCGCGCCCTCGCAGGATTGCGGGCCGCGGCGATGCGGGGCGGTCGGGCCGCGTCGATCCGGCATTTTAAATGACCCACGCATCTACCCCCACCCGCGCCGATTCTCCCGCCCGCGCCGGCGCCCCGGCGGACTCCGGTTCCGATTCCCCCGGCCCGTCCTATTCCCGGGTCGTCTTCGTCATGGTCCAGCCCAGCCATCCCGGCAACGTCGGGGCGGCGGCGCGGGCCATCAAGACCATGGGCTTCGGCGAGCTGCTGCTGGTCGCGCCGCGCCTGCCCGACATCGCCGCCCAGCCCGAGGCGGTCGCGCTGGCCAGCGGCGCCGGCGACGTGCTGGCCGGCGCGCGGGTCTGCGCCACGCTGCAGGAGGCGCTGGCCAGCGTCAGCCTGGCCTTCGCGCTGACCGCCCGGCCGCGCGACCTGGGCCCGCCCGCCTGCGACATCCGCCAGGCCGCCCGGCTGGGCCGCCGGCACCTGGACGAGCACCCCCAGGGCCGCGTGGCCGTGGTGCTGGGCACCGAGCGCGCCGGCCTGACCAACGAGCAGATCGCCCTGTGCCAGCGCGTCTGCCACATCCCGGCCAACCCTGAGTACAGCTCGCTGAACGTGGCCCAGGCGCTGCAGCTGGCGGCCTGGGAACTGCGCTATGCGCTGCTGGAAGAGGAAGGTCTGCCCGCGACCGGCGCGCCGCGCCGCCCCGGTTCGGAGCCGGCCGCCGGCCAGGCCGTGCAGGCCCTGCTGGAGCACTGGGAGCAGGCGCTGGTGGCGATCGGCTTCCTGGACCCGCAGCACCCCAAGAAGCTGATGCCGCGCATGCGCCACCTGTACGGCCGCGCCGGGCTGACGCGCGACGAGGTGGACATGCTGCGCGGCGTGTGCACGGCCATGCTGGACACGGCCCGGCGCGCCGTGCCGCCTCGCTGACGGCGGACGGCCGGCGGGAGGGCGGTCGGCGGCCGGCCGGACCGCGCGCCTGCGGCCCGCCGTCTGCCCGTCTGCCCGCTAATCCGCGCCCGCCTGGGCGGCGGCTCCCGGCGGCTGGCCCTGGATCTCGCGCACCGGCACGGGCGCGCGCAGGCCGGCGTCGTCCAGGATCTGGCGCACCTTGTAGTACAGGTCGAAGCGCAGGTCCCAGTACTTGCCGTTGTCGCACCACATGCGCAGGTTCACCACCAGGCCGTTCTCGCGGTATTCGGTCACCATCACCTGCGGCGCGGGCTCGGGCAGCACCAGGGGGTGCTCGCCCACCAGACGGCGCAGCCGCTCCACGGCCAGGTCCAGGTTGTCGCCGTAGCGCACCGGCACTTCCAGGTCCAGGCGCCGCGTCGGGTTGCGCGAATAGTTGATCATCGTGGCGCTCCACAGCACGCTGTTGGGCACCGAGATGTAGACGCCGTCGAACTGGGTCAGGCGGGTCAGGAACAGGCCGACCTCCTCGACCGTGCCCTGCGGCCCGCCGGGCACGGACACGTATTCGCCCGCGCGCAGCGGCCGCAGCGCGATCAGCATGATGCCGGCGGCGATGTTCTGCAGCGTGCCCTGCAGGGCCAGGCCGACGGCCAGGCCGGCGGCGCCCAGCACGGCGATCAGGCTGGCCGTCTGCACCCCGAAGCGCGCCAGCACGGCGATGATGGTGAAGATGCGCACCGCCCAGACGACCGCGGTGACCACCATGGGCACGATGGTCGGCTCGATGCGCCCGGAGCGCACCGAGGCGCGCCTGACCATGCGCCCCAGCGCCGCCGACAGCCACCAGCCGAGGATCAGGATGAGGACGGCGGTGACCAGGTTGATGCCCAGGTCCAGTAGCCGCGGCATCAGCGTGGATGCCTGGTCCAGGTAGTCTTGCATGCTTGCCTCCATGAAACGTGCGCGGGCGCGCCGCGCGGGTGACCGTCCGAATGTATCAGAGGCCGCGGCGCGCGCCGGTCAGCGGGCGTGACGGTGTGTACCGGATCAAACGCGGCGGAAGTGGTTGTCCCAGGCCAGTCCGGGCGAGGCTTCCAGCATGCCCCGGAACGGCATGCCGGGGCCGGCATGGCCCAGCGCGCCGCGGCCGCTGTTGAGCAGGAAGCCGCCCGCCCGATGCGGCGCCACGCCGCAGCCGTCGAACAGGGCCGTAGTGCCCAGGCAGCGGCCGGATCGCGCGTCCCAGTAGGCCACCTGCCCGCCCACCGGGCTGGAGGTGGCGATGACCGCGCCGGCCGCGTCGGCGGCCACCGAGCCCACGTAGTTGCGCATGCCGCGCAGCGTGTCCGCCGGCCCGGCGAACAGTTCCGGCGCATGGCCGCGCCGGTGGCGGCCCACCAGGGCCGGCAGGTCGCCGGCCGGCCCGGTGTACTGGCAGCCGAACCAGACGCTGCCCGAGGCGTCCAGCGCCAGGTGGCGGATGGACAGGCGCTCCAGCCCGGCCGGCAACTGCACGCGCTCGACCAGCTCGCCGGAATGCGCGTCCACGTAGGCGAGCGAAGGCTGCATGGCGTCCAGGTTCAGCTCCAGCTTGCCGTAGTCGGGATGGGTCAGGATGCCGCCGTTGGCCACGCACAGCGTGCGGCCGTCGCGCAGCAGCACGACCTCGTGCGGGCCGATGCCGCCGCAGTCGAATTCGCCCAGCCGGCGGTAGCCGCCGCCGGGGCTGGCATCGTACAGGCCCAGCACGCCGCGGCCGGCGCCGTAGTCGTTCTCGGTGGCGGCCAGGATGCGGCCGTCGGGCGTGTAGACGCCGTGGCCGAAGAAGTGGCGGCCCTCGGCCGGGCGCAGCGCTTGGGGCGGCGCGCCGCCGGCCAGCTCGAAGGCGACGGCGAAGAAGCCCGCCTGGCGGCCGAACACCACGGCCCGGCCGCGCGCCGGGTCGATGGCGAAGCTGTGGCCGCGCGCGGGCATGGGCACGACGAGCCGGTCGGCGCCGCGCGCGTCGAGCACCGCGGCCTCGTAGCGGTCGCCGCGCTTGCGGGCGGCGAGATAGAGAGGCAGATCGGGCGCGCCGCCCGCGCGCGCCAGCGCCGCCGGCGCCAGCCCGCAGGCGGCCAGCAGGCGCAGGAAGGCACGGCGGTCAATCTCCATCGAGCGCATTGAATCCTATCGCCACGCCCAGGGCCGGGGCCATGTCCTGGTCCACCAGCGCCTTGGCGTTCTTCAGCAGCAGGGTCGCCAGGGTCAGGCTGCGATGGCCGTCCGGCGAGGCGAGCGTTTCCTCGACCGGCCCGGGCAGCGCCGCGAAGACGGCCTCCAGGCGCTGCAGTTCGCCCGTCAGGTTCTCGCCTATCCAGGCGTCCTCGCCGTAGTCGTAGCCGCCGGCGCGGTAGAAGGCCTGCAGGCCCTGCGTCCACGCCAGCATGGAGGGCACGGTCTGGCCGCTGCGCCAGAACGGCGCGCGCCGGGGCTGGGCGGCGTCCGGGCCGCTGCCCAGCACGGGCAGCAGCTTGACGTCGCGCGCGTACTGCAGGCCGGTGGACAGGGCCTTGACCGCCTCGGCGGCGACCTCCTGCGTGCTGCGGTACAGGGCGTCGCCCGGCGCCGGCCGGGCGAAATGCCGGGCATAGGCGCCGCCGGGCGCCCAGGCGTCGGCCAGCTCGCCGCCGACGCGGGCGACGTTGGCCGCCACCGCGGCGGCGTAGGCGCAGCCCGAGGCGAAGCCCTCGCCGCCCGGCGCGGCCAGCAGGCCGCCGTCGCGGTACAGCACGTATTCCAGCGCCGGCAGGCCCTGCACGGCGACGCTGCGCGAGGCCAGCTCGCCGGCCGTGGGCGCGGCGGGCGCGGCCAGCAGCGCCTGCACCTGGCGCAGGGCGATGCCGCGCGGGTCGGGCCAGAAGAAGATGCGCTCGTAGCGGTTGCTTTCGACCAGGGGGCCGAAGCGCAGGAACTCCACGCCGGCCCAGGCCCGCACGACCTGGGCATAGCCTTGGCGCACCCGCCCGGCGCCCGCCTCGTCGGGCCTGGCGCACCAGCCCTGCAGCGTATCGGCCAGCTGCCGGCCCGAATCGGCCAGGGCCCGGGTGGCCGGGGCGATGTAGCCCTCGACCAGGCGCTTGCCCAGGTCGGCCGGCGGCTGCGCCGCGCCGGCCAGCCCGGCCGCCGCTCCCCAGGCCAGCAGGACGGCCAACGCGCGCCTGATCGGCGTGATCGGCTTGATCGATCCGTACTCGTGCATAACAGTCCCTCCCATCACAGCGACTCCAGGAAGCGGATCAGGTCGGCCCGCTCCTGCGGCGTCATGGCCACCACGCGGTCGCGCGCGGCCTGCGCCTCGCCGCCGTGCCAGAGCACGGCTTCCAGCAGGGTGCGGGCGCGGCCGTCGTGCAGCCAGGTCGCGTTGGGGTTGACGGTCTTGGTCAGGCCTATGCCCCACAGCGGCGGCGTGCGCCACTCGCGCCCGCCGGCGTCGCCCTCGTCCTGGCCGTCGGCCAGGCCCGGCCCCATGTCGTGCAGCAGCAGGTCGGTATACGGCCAGATCAGCTGGAAGCGGTGCTCGGGCCGGGCCGCGTCGCGCCGCGTCACGTACTTGGGCACGTGGCAGCCTATGCAATTGGATTCGTAGAACAGCTTCTTGCCCGCCAGCACGCGCGCATCGTCCACGTCGCGCCGCTGCGGCAGGGCCAGGTTCAGCGAATAGACCTCGACGAAATGCATCAGCCGCTCGGGCACCTCGTGCTCGCCCAGGTGCGGCTGGGCGCCGTGCGGCATCTCCAGGCAGGCCTTCTGCGCCGGCGTGCAGTCGCCGTAGTGGCTGGGAAAGAGCGGCGTGGACAGCCCCATGTCGCCGGAAAACGCCGCCGCCGCCTGGTGCGCCACGTCGGGCTGGCCCGCCTTCCAGTTGAAGCGGCCCAGCACGCGCTCGCCCGTGCGCGGATCGCGCAGCCAGTTGACCCGGCCCGAGATGCCGTCGCCCGGATCCCGCCCGGCGTTGGCCAGGATGTCGTTCTCGTGGATGGCTTCGAGCAGCCCCATGCCCAGCATGGGCGGGGCCAGCCGGGGCGAGAAGCGCACGTCCGGGTGCAGCGGCCCATAGCCCAGGTCGGTGACGCGGTAGGTGGGCGACATCAGCGTGGCGGTCTCGCCGCCCGCGAGCGCCACCGGCACCTCGGCATAGTCGATCCGGATCTGGCCCTCGGCCGGCAGGCCGGGCACGGCGAAGGGCTGCAGCTGGTGGCCATAGACGGGGTCGGGCAGCGAGGCCACCTCGCCCTGGTCCACGCGCGGCGCGCTGCCTTCCTTGGCCGGCACGGACAGGCGCAGCAGCAGCGCCACCGCGTCGCTGCGCTCCAGCGGGTCGAAGCCCGGCACCGTGCCGCGCCCGTCCTTGACGTGGCAGGCCTGACAGGAGCGCGCGTTGAACAGCGGCCCCAGCCCGTCGGAGGCCTGCGTGGACGAGGGCGAGGACACCCAGTTCTTGCGGAACAGCCCGTTGCCGACCAGGAACTCCTGGCGCGCCTCGAAGCTGAGATTGGCGGCCGGGTGGGAGAAGATGTCCGGATTGACGATCTTGTCGGCCACCGTGCCGGCCCCGCCCTGCATGGCCTCGAACTGCTCGGCGGCCGAGAAGTCCCGCGCGGGCCGGACGATCTCGGCGACCCGGGCAAGGTCCTGGGCGCTCAGGTCCGGGCGCTGCGCCTGGCCGGGGGACGCGGCCCGGGCCGCGCCCAGGGCCAGCGCCAGAGCCGCGACCGGCGCGGCGACTGCGAATTTCACTACACCTCCCGTCTTTCCCTGGCAGCCCGGCCGCCGGCCGGGCGCCTTACGCCTGCCCGCCTACTGGAACACCGCTTGCGGGTTGTCCAGGCTGTCCGAGCCTTCCAGCTCGATGTTGCCCAGGTCCAGCAGCGCGATCACGCGCTCCAGGCTGCGGGTCTGGTCGACCAGGCGGTCGATGGCCGCCTGCACCACCGCGTTGCCCTCGGCATTGCCCTCGGCGATCATCTGGTCGTAGGTCTCGACCTTTTCCGCGCGGTCGCGCATGGCCTGCATGGCGGCCAGCGTCGCGTCCAGCTTGGCGCGCACTTCCTTGTCGAGCGCGGCGTCGCGCGCGCGCACCAGGTCGGACAGGCTGGCGCCCTTGACCTCGCCGCCGCCCGTGCGCGCATAGCGGCCCAGGTAGACGTTCACGATGCCCTGCTGGTTGTAGTAGTGCGAATTGTGGGTGTTGTCCGAGAAGCAGTCGTGCTCTTCCTCGGGGTCGTGCAGCATCAGGCCGAGCTTCATGCGCTCGCCGGCCAGCTCGCCGTAGGACAGGCTGCCCAGGCCGGTCAGCATGGCCGCCAGGCCGGCCTTCGGGTCGCTTTCCACGGCCTGGCGCGCCGCGCCGCCGGCCTGCCAGTTGCCGACCATTTCCTCCAGGTCGGAGACCAGCAGGTCGGTGGCCACCTTCAGGTACTGGGCGCGCCGCTCGCAGTGGCCGCCGGTGCAGGCCTTGGGATCGAAATCGGTGTGCGGGCGGTTGCCGGCGTGGCGCTCCTGCGGCGTGCCCTTGCGGTCGGCCGGCGCGGGGCCGGAGCCGTTCAGGTCCTGGCCCCACAGCAGGAATTCGACGGCGTGGTAGCCGGTGGCCACGTTGGCCTCGTTGCCGTCGGCCTCGTGCAGGGTGTCGCGCAGCAGCTCGGCCGTGATGGCGCTGGCGTCGATGGGCTTGCCGCCCACGCTGAGCTTCTCGTTGGCGATGACGTTGACCACGTAGTAGGCGTTGACGTCGGACTCCGTGCCGTAGGACGCATCGACGTAGTCGATCATGCCTTCGTCCAGCGGCCAGGCGTTGACCTGGCCTTCCCAGTCGTCGACGATGGGATTGCCGAAGCGGAAGGCCTCGGTCTGCTGGTAGGGCACGCGCGCATCCAGCCAGGCCTTGCGCGCGGCGCGCAGGGCGTCGGCGCTGGGCTTGGCGATCAGCGCGTCGACGGCCTGCTGCAGGGTCTTGGCGGTGCTCAGGGCGTCCTGGTAGCCGGCCAGGGCGACGTCCGCGTAGGTCTTGACCACGGCTGCCGGTTCGACGGCGGCCTGGGCCGCCGCGGCGCCTGCGGCCGCCGACAGGGCGGCCGCCAGCAACAGCTTGCGCATAGAGGTGCTCCCGCATTCTGCGCGGGGCCCGCTGCCCCGCGTCGTTGATGGAATTGGAATGGAATTCGTGCGATGCGAGTGTAAACGATTTTCGTTATTGGATTCAGCACCCTGTCAGCCTGGCGCGCGGGGATGGGCAGGCCCGGGCCGTCCTCCTAAACTACCGGCTCCACCCCACCCTGCAAGGATTCCGCCATGAGCAGCCACACCATCGCCGTCCTCGTCGGCAGCCTGCGCGCGGCCTCGTACAACCTGCGCCTGGCCCGCGCCCTGGAAAAGCTCATGCCCGGGGACTTCCGCTTCGACTACGTGCAGATCGGCGAACTGCCCCTGTACAACCAGGACCACGAGGCCGACATGCCCGCCCCGGCGGCGCGGCTCAAGCGCCAGGTGGAAGCCGCCCAGGGCCTGCTCTTCGTCACGCCGGAATACAACCGCTCGATCCCCGGCGTGCTCAAGAACGCCATCGACTGGGGCTCGCGCCCCTACGGCAAGAGCTCGTGGGCGGGCAAGCCGTCCGGCGTGGTGGGCGCCTCGCCCGGCCAGATCGGCACGGCGCTGGCCCAGCAGCACCTGCGCAACATCCTGGCCGCGCAGGGCTCGCCCACGCTGACCACGCCGGAAGTCTTCCTGCAGGTCACCGACGACCTGATCGACCAGGACGGCAATCTGTCGCTGCCGGCCACGCGGGACTTCCTGCAATCCTGGGTGGACCGCTACGTGGCCTGGGTGAAGCGCTAGCGGCGCCCTCCGGGTTATCCCCCGGTTTTGTGGACAAACCTTGGGACATTGTGCGGGCATGTTGCAAAAGCCATTGCCCGACAGGCACTTGGCGGCGGCGGGCAAAAAGCACCCAAGGCGCCCCGCCAAGCCCGCGAAACCCGGCTTTTGCACAGGCCGCGCCGCTTGCCGCCGTCCGGGCCGCACTTATCCCCCGAAAGTGTGGACAAGCATATGGACAGCCTTGGGGCAGCTCGGAAAACTCCTTGCGCATCAATCCCTTGGACAAGCTGTTCAGGCACGGCCCAGTCGCGCCGCGCAGTGCATAAACGGGGCCTGTCCGGCCGCCTGCGGCAAGCCGATGCGAAGCGGCGGCCCGGTTTTCCCGGATTTGTCCACGGCCGCTGTGGACAAGCCTTTGGACAGGCTGAGGGCAGCCCGGAAAAAGGCTTTGCCGACAAGGCGTTGAGAATTCCGCTCACGATTCACGCAATTGCATACTTGCGGTTTCCTGCATCCGGCGCAGGGATTCCGCCGTATCATCGGAACACTTACAAGATGCTGCGCCGCGGTCCCGCCGCCCGGCCGGGCCCGTCCCCGCCTTCCAGGAGCATCCGATGAGCACCCCGCTGACACCCCGCATCGCGCAACGTCCGGCCCTCGTCGCGCGGCTGCTCGCAGCCGGCCTGCTGGCCAGCGCGGCGCAATTGCCGGCGGCCGAGTTGCCCGTGCCGCCGCAGCCGCCCGGCATCCCCGGCTTTCCCGGCCCGCTGCAGCCGCCCGAAGGCATGGCCCCGCCCCAGGGGCAGCAGGTCAGCATCGGCGACTTCTCGGTGGTCGAGCTGCGCAGCCGCGCGCTGCCCGATGCGCGCATGTCCCAGCTGGGCGCCGACCGGCAGGGCGGCGGCATCGTGATCGACGACAAGGGCCTGATCCTGACCATAGGCTATCTGGTCGTCGAGACCGAGAAGATCGAGATCATCAACGAGGGCAAGCCGGTGCCGGCCACGCTGCTGGCCTACGACAGCGCCACCGGCCTGGGCCTGGTGCGCGCGGCGGCGCCCCTGCGCGTGCCGCCCATCGAGTTCGCCGAGTCGGCCAAGGCCGGCGTGCCCGAGCCGGTGCTGGTGGTGGGCTTCGACGGCGTGGCGCCGGCCTACGTGGTGTCGCGCCGGCAGTTCGCCGGGTCCTGGGAATACCTGATGGACGACGCGCTGTTCACCGCGCCGGCCACCACCGGCTGGAGCGGCGCGGCGCTCATCAACAAGGAAGGCAAGCTGCTGGGCATAGGCTCGCTGCTGGTGCCCGACGCGCTGGGGCCGGACCGGCCGCTGCCGGGCAATATGTTCGTGCCGATCGACCAGCTCAAGCCCATCCTGTCCGAGCTGATCGACAAGGGCCGCACCTCGGCCCCGCCGCGGCCCTGGCTGGGCGTGAACGTGCGCGACATCGAAGGCAGGCTGCTGGTGACGCAGACCTCGCCCGACGGCCCGGCCGCGCGCAGCGGCATCGCCGAGGGCGACATCATCGTCGGCCTGGCCGGCCGGGAGGTGCGCGACTCGGCCGATTTCTACACGCGCCTGTGGGGCAGCGGCAAGGCCGGGGTGGAAGTGGAGCTGGACGTGCTCAAGGGCATGGAAGTGCGCCACATCCCGGTCAAGACGGCCGACCGCGCCCAGTACCTGCGCCAGCCGCGCACGTATTGACGGCGGCCGGGCAGCGCAGCCGCCACCGGGTCACGGGCCCGGCTGCGTCGACCGCCTGCCGCTTCGCCCCGCCCGGTGCACGGCTGCGCGCCCGCGGCGGCGGCCTCGCCCGGGTGCCGGGCCGGCCGCCCTGTGCGATCATTCAGCCTTCGACGCCTTCCGCCCCGCGGCGCGCGGCCGCCCTGCCGGCGCCTGCGCGCCGCGGCCATCACGACGCATCCATGAACGACGCAACCACGCAAGAACTGGGCCGCGAAGTCCGCCAGGTCCTGGTCGGCCTGGGCCTGAACCGGCAGCCCGGCTGGAATTTCCCCGGCAATTTCCTGCAGATTTCCTTCGACGAGCTGGGCGGCGACCACGCGCGCATCAGCATCGACGCCGGCCCGCACTGCGAGGACGCCGACGGGCAGGTCAACCTGGCCCCCTTCAGCGTGCTGGCCGACATCGCCCTGGCCAGCACCATGCGCGGCCACCTGGGCCGCGCCATCCGCATGGCCACGGTGGCCATGACGCTGCAGCTCACCGGCGCGCCGCGGCGCGGGCGGCTGCAGGCGGACGGGCATTACGACGGCCCCGTGGCGGACGTGCCGGGCGAACGCCAGGGCCTGGCGCGCGCCGAGATCCGCAACGGCGACGGCGAGCTGGTCTGCACCGCCAGCGGCACCTTCATGGCCCTGCACACCCACGAGCTGGAACCGGTGCCGCTGCGCCGGCGCGGCGACGGCCACGCGGCCGAGCCGCTGCCCGTCGACGAATTGAGCGACGAAGAGAAGATCGTCTACGAACGCGCCTGCGCCTGCGCCGGACCGGGCGAAGGCGCCTTCATCGAGCGCTTCTGGAGCCTGCAGCCGCAGCGCGACGCCGAGGGCGCGTCCTGCGAATTCGTCAACGGCCCGCACGCCGGCAACCGCGTGGGCCACACCCAGGGCGGGCTGACCTTCGGCCTGGCCGCCGTCACCGGCCAGGCCGCGCTGGGCCCGGACTGGGCCCTGGTGGGGATATCCGCCTGGTACCTGCGCCCGGGCACCGGGCCCATGCTGCGCGCCCGCGCGCAGATCCTGCATCGCGGCAATCACACCGGCGTGGTGCGGGTGGTAGTCTCCGACCTGGAAGGGCGCAGCGTGCTGGAGGCCGTCACCCACCATTCGCGCCTGCGGCAATAGCGCCGCGCCGACGGCGGGCCGCACCGGGCGCGCCAGCCGGCGCGCGCCCTACCATCCACCCAAACCAAGGAGTCCAGAGACATGGGAAAGACCGTAGCACTGCAGGCCGCCGACGGCCAAAAGTTCGACGCCTACGTGGCCGAACCGGCCGGCAAGCCGCGCGGCCTGCTGATCGTGGCGCCTGAAATCTTCGGCATCAACAGCCACATCCGCTCGGTGGCCGACGGCTACGCCGCCGACGGCTACCTGGCCATCGCCCCGGCGCTGTTCGACCGCGCCAGCCGCGGCTACGAGTCGGGTTACAGCCAGCCCGAGATCGCCGCCGGCATCGAAATCATGAAGAAGATCGCCTGGGACGACGCCGTGCGCGACGTCGAGGCCGCCCTGGCCTGGGGCAAGGATGCCGGCAAGGCGGCCATCGTGGGCTATTGCTGGGGCGGCGTGATCGCCTGGCTGGGCGCCACGCGCGTGGACGGCCTGGCCGCGGCGATCAGCTACTACGGCGGCGCCCTGCCCAACTTCGTGGACGAGCAGCCGCGCTGCCCGGTCCTGCTGCATTTCGGGCTGGAGGACCAGTCCATCACCGCCGACAAGGCCCGCGCCTTCGCCGACAAGCACCCGGAAGCCGAGACCCACTACTACCCGGCCGGCCACGGCTTCAACTGCGACCAGCGCGGCTCCTACCATGCGGAATCGGCCGGGCTGGCGCGCGAGCGCTCGGTGGAATTCCTGCGCAAGCACGTGGGCTAACGATCGGCCCGTCCCGGACACCGGCCGCGGCAGCGTGCCCATGCAAGGCGACGCGCCGTATGCAAGCGCCGGCCCCTGGCCGGCGCTTGCGCTTTCAGGTGGAGCCGCGCTGCACCAGTTCGAAGCCGAGATCCTGGATGGCATGAGCGGGCTCCTCGCCCTGCATGCGTTGCACGAGGCTGAGCGCGGCAAGCTCCCCCAGCCTGCGGCTATCCACGCCTATGCTCGACAATGCGGGCACGGTATCGGCGCCCAGGGCCTGGTTGCCGAACCCCAGCACGCCCAGGCTGCCCGGCACCGGGCGGCCGATTTCATGGGCGTGGGCCAACACCCCCTGCGCCAGCGCATCGGAACTGCAGAAGACGGCGTCGGCTTGCGGATCCCGCTGCAACAGGCGCTTGAGACCCTCCCTGCCCCGCTGGGCCTGGGGTAGCGTCTCCGAGAACACCACTTCCGTCGGCGGCGCGAGGCCGGCTGCCGCCGCGGCTTTCAGGAAACCCTCTGCGCGCCGGCCCGCGCGAATGTCGTCGGCGCGCAGGATGGCGGGACGGCGATAGCCTCTGTCGTGCAAGTGCCGAAAGGCCGCCGCGCCGAGTTCCTCGTGCCGGAACCCCACCGCCATATCCAGCGGATTGACGCTGAAGTCCCACATCTCGACCACCGGGATGGCAGCGGCGAGCAACAGCTTCTTGGCGCGCGGCGTGTGGTCGATGCCGGTCAGGGCGATGCCGTCGGGACGCCGACTCAGGATGGCGGCCACCAATTCCTCTTCCGCGGCGGCACCATAGCGCGACAGGCCCAGCATGGTGTGATATTCGTGAGCGGCCAGTGTGTCGATGAGCGACTGCACCATTTCCGAGAACAGACTGTGCGCCACCGACGGGACGATGGCGGCCACCAGCCGGGTGCGCTTGGAAGTCAGACCGCCCGCCAGCGAATTGGGCACGTAGCCGGTCTGCTCGACCGCTTGTCGGACCTTGTCGCGGGCCCGCTGGGACACCAGTTCCGGCCGCGTGAGCGCACGCGACACCGTGATGGGCGACACGCCGGCCAGCCGTGCGACATCCTTCAAGGTCACGTGGCGTTGCCCGGACGCCTCCTGCACGGCCGGCATCTCGGCATCGGGTGTCGGGGCGGCCATGGCATCTCCATGCTGAAAGGTAGCGCAATCATATCAGCATGGAGATATATCCCTTTGTTTTATATATGCCTTATAGAGGGTTTTCCCGAATAAGAAGACAAAATGATTGCGCAATCATTTGCTGCGATCTACCATGCGAGCCGTTTCATCGATAGCGTGCACCATGGCCCACAATCTCTATCGCCCCTTCCCCAATACGTTTCGCCGCGACATGCTGGCGCGCAAGCGCCTGGTCGGCTGCTGGTCTTCGCTGGCCTCCCCTGCCGTGGCGGAGGTGCTGGGCATGGTGGGATTCGACTGGCTGCTGCTCGACGGCGAGCACACCGACGCCGAGATCGCCACATTCGCGGCGCAGCTGCTGTCGCTGCGTTGCAGCGTGAGCAGCCCCGTGGTGCGGCCCCCGGCCGACGATCCGGTCGTCATCAAGCGGGTGCTGGACGCCGGGCTGCACAATCTCCTGCTGCCCTTCGTCCAGGATGCCGATCAGGCCCGCGCGGCCGTCGCCGCCACCCGCTACCCGCCCCACGGCATGCGCGGCATGTCGGGCTCGCACCGCGGCAATGGGTTCGGCACGCTCGCCGATTACTACGGGCAGGTCAACGACAACATCTGCGTGACCGTGCAGATCGAGACGCCCGAGGCCGCGCTCGCAGCGGCTGAAATCGCCGCGGTCGACGGCGTAGACGGCCTGTTCATCGGCCCGTCGGATCTGTCCGCGTCCATGGGCCACATCTGCAACCCGAACCACCCGGAAGTGCAGCGTGTGATCGCCGCGGTATTCGCTCAGGCCGAACGTGCGGGCAAGGCCGCCGGCATCCTCGCCCCCGTGGAGGAGGACGCCCGCCGCTACTTCGAGATGGGCGCGACCTTCGTCGCGGTGGGCATAGACCAGGCCATCCTTCGCCAGGGCGCCCAGCGCCTGCACGACCTGTTCATGGCATAGCCGCCCGGCCGGCACGGCCGGCCATGCAAGCCACCCCGAGCGAACGAGAGGCGGCCCAAGAAGGAGACTTCGTGACCTACGATCTGAACTTTCCGGCCCTGTGGCCGTACTGGCCACAGTTCCTGGACGGCATACGCCTGACGCTGGCGCTGACTGCGGCAGCCACGACGCTCGGACTCTGCCTGAGCATACTCGTGGCGATCGGCCGGCGCAGCGACAGCCCGGCCCTGCGGACGCTGTGCGGCATCTACGTCGAAGTGCTGCGCAACACGCCCTTCATCGTCCAGATATTCATCTTCTACTTCGGCCTGTCCAGCGCCGGCATCCAGATGTCGGCCGCCGTGGCCGCGGCCCTGGCGATGGTCATCAACGTCGGGGCCTACGGCGCCGAGATCGTGCGCGCAGGCATGGATGCCGTGCCGCCTGGCCAGATCGAGGCTGCCGAATGCCTGGGGCTGTCGCGGCCAAGGATCTACTGGCACGTCGTCATGCAGCCCTCGCTGGAACGGGTCTATCCCGCGCTGACCAGCCAGTTCGTGCTGATGATGCTCATGTCCTCGGTCGCGTCGCAGATATCCACGGAGGAACTCTCCGCCGTGGCGAACAATATCCAGTCCGATACCTACCTGTCCCTGGAAACCTATATCGTCGTGGCCGCCCTCTACGTCGTGCTGGCGCTGCTGCTCAAGCTGTGCTTCTGGGCCATCGGCGAGGCCGTGTTCAGGCGCCGCCGCATGCTGCGCCAGGCGGCCCGGCACAACCGCATCGCCGTCCAGGGAGGCGCATGATGTCCGGCATCTTCGGCGCCTTCACCGCCACCCATCTGCTCTACCTGGCGCAAGGCGCCGTCTGGACCGTGGCCTTGTCCATGCTGGCGTTCCTGCTGGGCGGCATCGCCGGCTTCGGCGTCATGCTGATGCGCATTTCCCGCTGGGCCTGGCTGCGCGCCGCCAGCGCGGCAGTCAGCCAGGTCGTGCAGGGCATTCCCCTGATGGTGCTGCTGTTCCTCTCGTACTACGGCGTGGGAATGATGGGCATCGACGTGCCGCCGCTGCTGGCGGCTTCGCTGGCGATGATGATCTACACCAGCGTATTCCTGGGCGATATCTGGCGCGGCTCGGTCGAATCCATGGCCCGGACCCAATGGGAGGCGGCCGAGTGCCTGTCCCTGACGCGCTGGCAGGCGATCCGCCTGGTCATCGTGCCGCAGGCGGTCCGGCTTTCGCTACCGTCCACCGTCGGCTTCCTGGTGCAGGTGCTGAAGTCGACTTCGCTGGCGTCGGTCATCGGCTTCGTGGAAATCACCCGGGCCGCGCAGATCGTCAACAACGCCATCTTCCAGCCCTTCCTGGTGTTCTCCCTGGTCGGCGCCTTCTATTTCCTCCTGTGCTACCCGCTGTCGCGCTGGAGCCGCCAACTCGAAAGGAAGCTCAATGTCCGCAATCGCTAGACTGGAGAACGTGCACAAGCACTTCGGCAGCAACCACGTGCTGCGCGGCGTGTCCTTCGAGGTTCGCAAGGGAGAGGTCGTCGCCATCATCGGCCAGAGCGGTTCCGGCAAGAGCACGGCGCTGCGCTGCCTGGACAGGCTGGAAACAGTGGAGAGCGGGCGCATCGAAGTCTGCGGCCACGACCTTGTCTCGCCCGGCCTGGACCTGCGCCAGCTGCGGCGCGACGTCGGCATCGTCTTCCAGAGCTACAACCTGTTTCCCCACCTGACGGTGCAGGAAAACATCACCCTGGCCCTGCGACACGCCAAGAAGCAGCCTCCCGACCAGGCTCGCGAAACCGCCTCGCGCGTGCTCGAACAGGTCGGGCTCGCCGAAAAGGCCGGCCAGTATCCCGAGCAGTTGTCGGGCGGACAGCAGCAGCGCGTGGCCATCGCCCGCTCGCTGGCGATGGCGCCCCAGCTCATGCTGTTCGATGAAGTCACCTCGGCCCTGGACCCCAAGCTCACGGGGGAAGTACTGAAGGTGATGGAGGATCTCGCGGCCAACGGCATGACAATGATTCTGGTCACTCACGAAATGGGCTTCGCCGCAAAAGTGGCCGACCGCATCATCTACATGCGCGACGGCGTCGTCTGGGAACAGGGCGGCCCGGACATCCTGCGCTCGCCGGCCACGGCCGAACTGCGCGACTTCATCGGTTCCGAACTTTGACGCCGATTTCGGCACGCTGCACAACGACACCCGGAGACTCCCCATGAAACCCAAGGCTCTTTCCACCTTTTTCGCCGCCGCCGCCATCGCCCTGGCCGGCACGGCCGCCCGCGCCGACGACCTGGCCGACATCAAATCGGCCGGCGTCGTCCGCATCGCCACCTCGCTGGGCGTGCCGCCCTACACGTACACCGACGAGAATCTCAAGCCGGTCGGTTCGGACGTGGAAACGGCCCGCTTGCTCGCGCAGGATCTCGGCGTCCGCCTGGAACTGGTCAGCACCACCGTGCCCGCGCGCATACCCAGCCTGCTCACGCGCAAGGCCGACCTGGTCATCTCGGTCCTGGCGCAGACGCCGGAGCGCGAGAAAGTGATCGATTTCTCCATTCCCTATTCGGTCAACGAGAATGTCGTCATGGCGCTCAAGGACATGAGCCTGTCCGGCTACCCCGACCTCGACGGGCAGGTGGTGGGCGTCACGCGCGGCACGATCGAGGACAGGATCGCCACGGAGAACGCCAAGGGCGCCACGATCCGCCGCTACGAGGACGTGCCGACCCTGATCACGGCCGCGGTATCCGGCCAGGTCAAGATACTGACCGGTTCGCTCACGACCCTGGCCGAGGCGAACAAGGCCGGCAACAATCGCTTCGAGCGCAAGTTCACCCTACTCGACGCGCGCCTGGGCATAGGCATGCGCAAAGGCAATCCCGAACTCAAGGCATGGGTGGACGACTGGGTCCGAGCCAATCTGGCCAACGGCAAGCTCAACGAGATATACAAGAAGTACAACGACGCGAACCTTCCCGCCGACATGCTTAAACCCTGAGCCACGACAGCGCCGCAAGGAATCCGCCATCATGCGCGTCACGCGAATCGAGATCATCCGCACCCGCGTTCCCTACCGGGACGGCGGCGATGGCACGCCCGCCGGCACGAGCCATGTGATGACGGGCTTCGCGCAGGGCAAGGCCATGGAAAGCCTGATGCTGCGCGTGAGCACCGACACCGGCCATACGGGCTGGGGCGAGGCCTTTGGGCATCACTGCAACCCCGCCACCCTGGCCGCGCTGACCGAGATGGTCGCTCCCTACTTCCTGGGGGCGACTATCAACGGCGCCAGCCCGGACAACGCCTCGGACCGCCTGGAGCAGGCCTGCAGGGCCTTCCATCTGTTCGGCCGCACCGGCCCGGTCATGTATGCACTGTCGGGCATGGACATCGCCCTGTGGGACCTGAAGGCCCAGGCGGCGGGCCAGCCGCTCTACGCGCTGCTGGGCGGCGGCCGGCGCAGGCTGCGCGCCTACGCCAGCCTGGTGACGTACGACGGCCGGGCCGATCTGGCCGCCGCCAACGCCAGGCAGGCCTACGACGCGGGTTTCCGCGCCATCAAGCTGCACGAACTGGAGATCGACGCCATCGCCGCGGCACGCGCCGCCTTGCCCGGCGACGCGCTGCTCATGACCGACGTCAATTGCGCATGGTCCCCGCAGGAAGCCGCCCGCCGCGCCCAGGCGATGCGCCCGCTCGGCCTGGCCTGGCTGGAAGAGCCGGTCTGGCCGCCCGACGACAGCGAAGCCCTTGCCGGACTGCGCCGCCATGGCGTGCCGATCTCGGCCGGGGAGAACGCCTCGGGCATCGAAGGCTATGCGCATTACCTCAAGGCAGGGTCGGTCGACGTCATCCAGCCCAGCGTCGCCAAGCTGGGCGGGGTCACCGCCATGCGCCAGGCGCATGCCCTGGCCCTGCGCCACGGCGTCCGGATGCAGCCGCACTGCTACTACTACGGCCCCGGGCTGCTGGCCACCGCGCACCTGATCGGCGCCCTGGTCCCCGACGCCCTGCTCGAACAGCCCTGGGTATCGTTCGAAGCCCTGCTCACTCCCCACATGCAGCCGGCCCCCGAACTGGAGCTGCCCGAGCAACCGGGACTCGGCTACGAGCCGGACCCGATGCTGCTCGCCCGCTATACGGTCCAGTCCGCCAGCGTGGAGTAGGCGGCCGCCGGATCAATGGCTGATCATCCACGGCCGCGCCCCGGCGAACGTCTTGCCGCCGTCGGCGCTGCGCCGGGTGCGGCCGGCCTTGGCCGTGGCGCCGCCGCAGCAGGCGCAGCCCATGCCGTGACCGGCGCGGGTGCTGCGCGGCTCGTGGGCGCTGTGCTCGTTGGCCGCATAGGCCGCGCGCATCGCCCCGGACAGCGCGCCCAGCGCGGGCGCGCTGGCCACCACCCGCCCGCTCTCCCGCCCGCAGCGCGGGCAGGGCGCGGGATCGCGGAACTGCGCCAGCGGGCGCAGCGCGTCGAAAACCCCGCAGTCCGCGCAGGCGTATTCGTAGACCGGCATGGACGTCCCCTCCCCTACAGGTCCGGCGACAGCGGCATGTCCACCGCGCCCGACACGTGCTTGACCGGGCCGTCCGCGCCGGGCTGGATGTCGAACTCGAAGATCTCCGTGGGCAGCCACAGCGTGGCGCAGGCGTTGGGGATGTCCACCACGCCGCTGATGTGCCCCTGCACGGGCGCGGTGCCCAGCAGCGAATAGGCCTGGGCGCCCGAATAGCCGAACTTCTTCAGGTATTCGATGGCGTTCAGGCAGGCCTGGCGGTAGGCGATGTGCACGTCCAGGTAATGCTGGCCGCCCTGCTCGTCCACCGAGATGCCTTCGAAGATCAGGTAGTCCTTGTAGTTGGGCGTGACCGGGCTGGGCTTGAAGATGGGGTTGCGGATGCCGTACTTGGCCATGCCGCCCTTGATGAGCGAGACGCGCATGTGCACCCAGCCGGCCATTTCGATGGCCCCGCAGAAGGTGATCTCGCCGTCGCCCTGCGAGAAGTGCAGGTCGCCCACCGACAGGCCGCCGCCGTCCACGTAGACCGGGAAGAACACCCGCGCGCCGCGCGACAGGTCCTTGATGTCGCAGTTGCCGCCGTGCTCGCGCGGCGGCACGGTGCGCGCGCCCTCGCCCGCGGCCCGGTCGCGCGCCGCGCCGGCGAGCTTGCCCATGTGCGCGGTCTTGGCCATGGGCGGGTTGGCCAGCGGCGGCACGCGCGTGGGATTGCTGTCGATCAGCTGCTGCTCGCGCCGGTTCCAGGTGTCCAGCAGCGCCTGGTCGGGCAGGCAGCCGATCAGGCCCGGGTGGATCAGGCCCGCGAAGCGCACGCCCGGGATATGGCGCGAGCGGGTGAACATGCCTTCGAAATCCCAGATGGATTTCTGCGCGTAGGGGAAATGCTCGGTCAGGAAGCCGCCGCCGTTCTTCTTGCTGAAGAAGCCGTTGAAGCCCCACAGGCTGTCGGGCTTGGCGCCGATGTCGAGCAGGTCCACGACCAGCAGGTCGCCGGGCGCGGCGCCTTCCACGCCGACCGGGCCGGACAGGAAATGCACGGTGGACAGGTCCACGTCGCGCACGTCGTCGGCGCTGTCGTCGTTCTTGATCGCGCCGCCGGTCCAGTCGTAGGTCTCCAGCACGAAGTCGTCGCCGGGCTTGACCCACACGGCCATGGGAATGTCCGGGTGCCAGCGGTTGTGGATGTTCTCGTTTTCGTAGGGGGACTGGGCGAGATCGACTTTGATCAGGGTTTCGGGCATGCTCGGGCTCCTCGTCTGGGGTAAGAATTCATACGGACAGGTAGCGGCTGATCGTGGCCTCGTCCACCTCGGCGCGGGCGTTCTCCAGCACGAAGCGGCCGCGGTCGATCACGACCAGGCGGTCGGCGATCTGCAGGGTGAAGCTGAGCACCTGCTCGGACACCACGATGGCCAGGTCCTTCAGCTTGCGGATCTCCAGCAGGCTGCGCGCGATGTCCTTGATGACCGAGGGCTGTATGCCCTCGGTGGGCTCGTCCAGCAGCAGCACGCGCGGCTCGGTGACCAGGGCGCGGGCGATCGCCAGCTGCTGCTGCTGGCCGCCGGACAGGTCGCCGCCGCGGCGCCGGCGCATCTCGTGCAGCACCGGGAACAGGGCGTAGATCTCCTCCGGCACGGCGTCGGCCAGCGCGCGGCCGCGCATGCCGGTGCGGATGTTCTCCTCCACCGTCAGGGTCGGGAAGATCATGCGCCCCTGCGGCACGTAGGCGATGCCCGCGCGCACGCGCTGGAAGCTCTCGCAGGCCGACACGTCCCGGCCGTCCACGCCGACCCGGCCCTGCATGGCCGGCAGCACGCCCATCAGCGTGCGGAACAGCGTGGTCTTGCCCATGCCATTGCGGCCCATCACCGCAACGATCTCGCCGCGCGCCACGTCCAGGTCCACGCCGTGCACCACGCGGCTCTGGCCGTAGCCGGCCACCAATCCCCTGACTTCCAGCATCTGCGGTCTCCCGGACGTGCGGCGGGCTCAGTGGCCCAGATAGACTTCGATCACGCGCGGGTCGTTCTGCACGTGGTCCATCGACCCTTCGGCCAGCACCTTGCCCTGGTGCAGCACGGTGACCTTGTGGGCGATGTGCTTGACGAATTCCATGTCGTGCTCGATCACGATCATGGAGCGGTCCCGGCCGATGCGGTTGAGCAGCTCGGCGGTCTTCTCGCGCTCGGACACGCTCATGCCGGCCACGGGCTCGTCGAGCATCATCAGCTCGGGCGACTGCATCAGCAGCATGCCGATCTCCAGCCACTGCTTCTGGCCGTGCGAAAGCAGCTCGGCGGGCTGGTCCAGCATGTCGGCCAGGAAGATTTCGCCGGCCACCTGCTCGACCCGCTCGACCACGTCCGGCGTGATGCGGAAGGCCAGCGCGCCGAACACCGTGCGCCCGCGCGGGAAGGAGACTTCCAGGTTCTCGCGCACCGACAGGGTCTCGTAGATGGACGGCGTCTGGAACTTGCGGCCGACGCCTGCGCGCACGATCTCGTGCTCGCTCATGCGGGTCAGCTCCACGTCGTTGAAGCGGATCGAGCCCGCGGTGGCCTTGGTGCGGCCGCAGATCAGGTCCAGCACCGTGGTCTTGCCGGCGCCGTTCGGGCCGATCACCACGCGCGTCTCGCCCTTGTTGACGTACAGGTTCAGACCGTCGACGGCGACGAAGCCGTTGAAGGACACCGTCAGGCCTTCGACGTACAGGGCGAATTCCTGCACCTTGACTTCGGGGGCGACCTTCATGCCGGCTCTCCCGCGGGGGCGGCGCGCTTGGCCTTGCCCTTGCCCGCCGCCGCGCGCGCCAGCCGGGGCCGCACGTAGTCCTTGTAGATGCCCGCCAGGCCGTTGGGAAAGGCCATCACCACGGCGATGAACAGCCCGCCCATCAGGAACAGCCACAGCTCCGGGAAGGTCTCCGAGAAATAGCTCTTGCCGAAGTTGACGATCAGCGCGCCGTAGACCGCGCCCAGCAGCGACAGCCGCCCGCCCACCGCGGCGAAGATGACCATTTCGATGGACGGCACGATGCCCACGAAGGACGGCGACATGAAGCCCACCTGCAGGGTGAACATGGCCCCGCCGATGGCGGCGAACACCGCCGCCACGCAGAACACGAAGACCTTGAAATTGGCCACGTCGTAGCCGGAGAAGCGCACGCGCTCTTCCTTGTCGCGCATGGCGATCAGCAGCTTGCCCAGCTTGGAGGCGAGCAGGAAGCGGCCGAACAGGATGCAGGCGAACAGCAGCGCGCCGTTGACGTAGTACAGGACGAGCCGGGCGCCGTCCGAGCGGATGTCCCAGCCCAGCATCGTCTTCAGGTCGGTGATGCCGTTGACCCCGCCCGTGTAGCCCTGCTGGCCGATGATGAGCACCGACAGGATCAGGGCCACCGCCTGGGTGACGATGGCGAAGTAGACCTCGCCCACGCGCCGCTTGAACATGGCCGCGCCCAGCACCAGCGCCAGCAGCGCCGGCACCAGCACCGTGGCCAGCAGCGCCAGCGGCAGGCTGCGGAACGGCTCCCAGAACCACGGCAGGGCCGTGACCTGGTTCCAGTCCATGAAGTCGGGGATGCCGGGGGTGGACTGGATGGCCGTGGCCTCGGGCGTGGAGGCCTCCAGCTTCAGGAACATGGCCATGCAGTAGCCGCCCAGGCCGAAGAACACGCCCTGGCCCAGGCTGAGGATGCCGCCGTAGCCCCAGCACATCACCAGCCCCACCGCGACGAAGGCGTAGGTCAGGTACTTGCCCACCAGGTTCAGCCGGAACACGTCCAGGAACAGGGGGAAGACGACGAACACCAGCGCGGCCAGGACCAGCAGGCCGGCCAGGCCCTCCCGGGCGCCGATGACGTTCTTGTAGAAGGCGGACATCGCGGTTCCCCTATTTGCGGGTCTTGATCGAGAACAGGCCCTGCGGGCGCAGCATCAGGATGACGACGATGGCCGACAGCGTCAGCACCTTGGCCATGGAGCCCGTCATGAAGAACTCCGACACCGACTGCGTCTGGGCGATCAGGAAGGCCGAGGCCACCGTGCCGAACAGGCTGGCCGCGCCGCCGAACACCACCGTCAGGAAGGTGTCGACGATGTACAGCGAGCCGCTGGTCGGCCCGGTCGCGCCTATGGTGGTGAAGGCCGCCCCGCCCATGCCGGCGATGCCGCAGCCCAGGGCGAAGGTGACCCGGTCGACCCGGCGCGTGTCGATGCCCACCGCCCCGCTCATCAGGCGGTTCTGCACCGTGGCGCGCACGTGCAGCCCCCAGGTCGAGCGGAACAGCGCGAGCAGCAGGCCGCCCGTCATCACGAAGCTGAGCGCCATCACGAACAGGCCATTGATGGGGATGTCCACGCCGTCCAGCGGCTGCCAGGAGCCCATCAGCCATTCCGGCAGCTCGGGGCTGACCTCGCGCGGGCCGAACACCGAGCGCAGCGCCTGCTGGATGATGAGCGACAGCCCCCAGGTGGCCAGCAGCGTGTCGAGCGGGCGCCGGTACAGGTGCCGGATCATCAGCCATTCCACCAGCCAGCCCACCGCGAAGGCCACCGCGAAGGCGGCGACGACGGCGAACAGGAAGTAGTACGGCATGAAGCCCGGCGCGTGCGCCTGCACCACCGTGGACATCAGGTAGGTGGTGTAGGCGCCGATGGCCAGGAACTCGCCGTGGGCCATGTTGATGACCCCCATCTGGCCGAAGATCAGGGCCAGGCCCAGCGCCATCAGCAGCAGCACGCTGAAGACGGACAGCCCGTTGAAGCCCTGCATCAGCAGGATGGCGCCCAGGTCGGAGAAGGATTCCATGTCGCAGTCCCGGAAGTCCGCTCGGCCCGCCCGCTTACTGGTAGCCCTTGGGGAAGGGATCGGGCTTGATCAGCTCGGGCGTCTCGTAGACCACGTCGAACTGTCCGTCGCGGCGTATCTTGCCCACCCGCGTCTTGCTCCACAGGTGGTGGTTGGGGTCGATCTTGACGTAGCCTTCCGGCGCGCCGGTGAATTCCAGGTCGGGCGAGGCCGCCACCACCTTGTCGACGTCGAAGCTGCCGGCCTTCTCCACCGCCATCTTCCACAGCCAGGGGCCCAGGTAGGCCGCCTGGGTCACGTCTCCGATCACCGACTTCTCGCCGTACTTGGCCTTGAAGGCCTGGACGAACTTCTGGTTGTTGGGGTTGTCCAGGCTCTGGAAATACTTCATGCACGAGAAGAAGCCTTCGCAGTTCTCCCCGCCTATGCCCAGCAGCTCGTCCTCGGTCACCGAGATGGTCAGCAGCTTCTGCTTGTCGGCGGTGACGCCGGCCGCGCGCAGCTGCTTGTAGAAGGACACGTTGCTGCCGCCCACCACGATGGCGTAGACCACGTCGGGCTTGCGCAGCTTGATCTTGTTGATCAGCGAGCCGAACTGGGTGTGGCCCAGCGGGTAGTATTCCTCGCCCACCACCTCGCCCTTGAGCACGTTCTCGATGTGCTTGCGGGCGATCTTGTTGGAGGTGCGCGGCCAGATGTAGTCCGAGCCGATCAGGTAGAAGGTCTTGGCCTGGGTCTCGCGGTTGACCCAGTCCAGCCCGGCCAGGATCTGCTGGGTGGCCTCCTGGCCGGTGTAGAAGACGTTCTTGGACTGCTCCAGGCCTTCGTAGAAGGTCGGGTAGTAGAGCAGGCCGTTCTCCTTCTCGAACACCGGCAGCACGGCCTTGCGCGAGGCCGAGGTCCAGCAGCCGAACACCGTGGCGACCTTGTCGCTGACCAGCAGCTTGCGGGCCTTCTCGGCGAAGGTCGGCCAGTCGGAGGCGCCGTCCTCCTGCACCACCTTGATGGTGCGGCCCAGGATGCCGCCCATGGCGTTGATCTGCTCGATGGCCAGCCGCTCGGCCTGGATCGAGCCGGTCTCGCTGATCGCCATGGTGCCGGTGGCCGAATGCAGCTGGCCGACGATGACCTCGGTGTCGGTGACGGCCAGGCCGGTGGTGTTGACCTCGGCGGTGGCCGGCGCGGCGGCCCGGCCCAGGGCCGGCAGGCCGGCCGCCAGGGGCAGGCTGGCCATGGCCAGCGCCATGCGCCGGCGGGCGGGAGAAAGCAGGACGTCGTCGGTATCGGGTTTGCGGGCCATATCGGGCGCTCCTAGCGGTGGGTTCTGCCTGGGAACCGGCCTGGCCGGCCAGCCGGAAAAGCTGGCGGTTTGCCGGGCTACGGTGCAATACTAGGCAGCCGCATTGCGCTGCAACATACGTCGATTGACGTAGTGGCGGCCGGCGCCGCAGAGGGTAAAAACGGGGCATACGTCATTCGACTGATCCGGCGCGCGCCGCCCCGGCCCGGGGCCGGCCCGCCGCCCCGCTTCCTGGAGCCCAAGGCATTGGACACGAGCGCCCCGCAACGCATCGTCAAGGTCCGGCGCGACTACAACACCTGGGTCGCCAACGAGACCCTGGAAGACTACGCCCTGCGCTTCACGCCCCACTCCTTCCGCAAGTGGTCGCTGTTCCGGGTGGCCAACACGGCGGGCGGGGCGGTGTCCTTCCTGGCGCTGGAGGCGATAGGCGGGGCGCTGGCGCTGAACTACGGCTTCGTCAACGCCTTCTGGTCCATCGTCGCCGTGGCCGTCATGGTCTTCCTGACCGGGCTGCCGATCTCCTACTACGCCGCCAAGCACGGCCTGGACATGGACCTGCTCACCCGCGGCGCGGGCTTCGGCTACCTGGGCTCCACCCTCACCTCGCTGATCTACGCCTCCTTCACCTTCATCTTCTTCGCGCTGGAAGCGGCCATCATGGCGCTGGCCATCGAGCTGGCCACCGGGCTGCCGCTCAGCCTGGGCTACCTGCTGTGCGCCCTGGCCATCATCCCCCTGGTGACCCACGGGATTACCCTGATCAACCGCCTGCAAAGCTGGAGCCAGCCGGTCTGGCTGGCCATGCTGCTCACGCCCTACGCCTTCGTGCTGGCCGAGCAGCCCGAGGCCCTGCGCGGCCTGCTCGGCTTCACCGGCCACGCGGGCGAGGCCGGCGGGCGCTTCGACCTGCTGCTGTTCGGCGCGGGCGCCGCGGTGGCGGCTTCCCTGGTGACCCAGATCGGCGAGCAGGTGGACTTCCTGCGCTTCCTGCCGCGCCAGACGCCGGCCAACCGCTGGCGCTGGTGGGCGGCGCTGCTGGTGGCCGGGCCGGGCTGGATCGTGCCCGGCGCGCTGAAGATGCTGGGCGGCGCCTTCCTGGCCTACCTGGCGCTGGGCCACGGCGTCAGCATGGAGAAGGCCGTGGATCCGACCCATATGTATTGGGTGGCCTACCAGTACGTCTTCGCCGACCCGTCCTGGGCGCTGGCGGCCATGGCGGCCTTCGTGGTGGTCTCGCAGGTCAAGATCAACGTCACCAACGCCTACGCCGGTTCGCTGGCCTGGTCCAACTTCTTCGCCCGGCTCACCCACAGCCACCCCGGCCGGGTGGTCTGGCTGGTCTTCAACGTGCTGATCGCCATCGGCCTGATGGAGCTGGGCGTGTTCGACGCCCTGGAGCACGTGCTGGCGGTGTTCGCGCACGTGGCCATCGCCTGGATCGGCTCGCTGGTGGCCGACCTGGTGATCAACAAGCCGCTAGGCCTGAGCCCGTCGGCCATCGAGTTCCGCCGCGCCTACCTGTACGACATCAACCCGGTGGGCGTGGGCAGCATGGTGACCTCGCTGGCGGTGTCGCTGCTGGCCTTCGGCGGCGCCTTCGGCCCGCTGGCGCAGGCGCTCTCGCCCTTCCTGGCGCTGGCCGTCACCTTCGTGGCCGCGCCCGCCATCGCGCTGTGGACGCGCGGACGCTACAACCTGGCGCGCGAGCCCGAAGGCGCCGCCGGCCACGGCCTGAAATGCGTCATCTGCGCCAACGCCTTCGAGCCGCCCGACATGGCGCACTGCCCGGCCTACAGCGGCGCCATCTGTTCGCTGTGCTGCACCCTGGACGCGCGCTGCCACGACCGCTGCAAGCCCGGCTCGCGCCTGCAGGACCAGATCGGCGCGGCGCTGCGGCGCATCCTGCCGGCGCCGGCCACGCCGCTGTTCCATTCCCGCCTGGCCCACTACCTGACGGTGCTGGCGGTGGTGGCCGCCCTGCTCGCCTCCATCCTGGCCCTGCTGTTCTACCAGGAGGCCGCCAGCCGGGCGCTGACCGGCGCCGACATCGACGTGCTGCGCGCGGCCTTCGTCAAGCTGTTCGCCGCCCTGCTGCTGATCGGCGGGGTGGCCGCCTGGTGGCTGGTGCTGACCAACGAAAGCCGCCAGGTCGCGCAGGAGGAGTCCGACCGCCAGACCAACCTGCTGCTGCGCGAGATCGCCGCGCACGAGCGCACCGACGCCGCCCTGCAGCGCGCCAAGGAGGCGGCCGAAAGCGCCAACCTGGCCAAGAGCCGCTTCATGAGCGGCATGAGCCACGAGCTGCGGGCGCCGCTGAACAGCATCCTGGGCTACGCCCAGATCCTGGAGCGCGACCCCACCCTGCCGGAGAGCCGGCGCGACGCGGTCGACGTGATCCTGCGCAGCGGCAAGCACCTGATCGGCCTGATCGACGGCCTGCTGGACGTCGCGCGCATCGAGGCGGGCAAGCTCAGCCTGGAGAACCACGAGTTCCGCCTGCCGGAGTTCCTGGACCAGATCGTGATGATGTTCCGCCCCCAGATCACCCTGAAGGGGCTGCAGTTCACCTACGAGCCGGCCGAGAACCTGCCCAGCATCGTCCAGATCGACGAGAAGCGGCTGCGCCAGATCCTCATCAACCTGCTGAGCAACGCCGTCAAGTTCACCCAGCGCGGCCACGTCGCCTTCCGCGTGCGGCACGCCTCGGACATGGCCCTGTTCGAGATCGAGGACAGCGGCGCCGGCATTCCCGAGGCCGACCTGGAGCGCATCTTCCTGCCCTTCGAGCGCAGCTGGGCGGGCATGGAGCAGGCCGACACCGGCAGCGGCCTGGGCCTGACCATCTGCCGCATGCTGACCGGCATCATGGGAGGCGAGCTCACCGTGCGCAGCGCGCCCGGGCAGGGCAGCACCTTCACGCTCAAGCTCTTCCTGCCGGCGGTGCGCGCCCCGCGCGGCGGCCTGCTGCCGGCCGGGCGCATCGTCGGCTACGAGGGGCCGCGCAAGCGCATCCTGGTGGTCGACGACCAGGCCTCGCAGCGCGAGGTGGCGCGCGACATGCTGCAGCCGCTAGGCTTCGTGCTGGGCGAGGCCGACGGCGGCCGGGCCGCGCTGGACCGGGTGCAGCCCTTCGCGCCCGACCTGATCCTGATGGACATCTCCATGCCCGGCCTGACCGGCTGGGAGACCTGCCGCCTGATGCGCGAGCGCGGCGTGCGCCAGCCCATCGTCATCGTCTCGGCCAAGGTCTATACCCGCCAGGCGCAGGACGGCGAGGCCGGCGGCCACGACGACTTCCTCGGCAAGCCGCTGATCCTGGGCGAGCTGCTGACCTGCATCGGCCGCCACCTGGACCTGCGCTGGCACGAGCTGGCCGGCGCCCAGGCCGAGGCCGCGCCGCCGGAAGTGCTGCACCGCGCGGCGCTGGCCCGCGGCGAGGTCGAGGCGCTGCTGGAGCTGGGCGCCATGGGCTACATCAAGGGCATACTCGGCCGGCTGGACGCGCTGCGCGCACAGCGCCCCGACGCCGCCCCGCTCATCGAGCACCTGCAGGCGCTGGCGCGCAACTTCCAGCTCGGCGAATACCAGAGCACGCTCAAGCAGCACATGCAGCAGCAGGCCCATGCGACGCAAGGGCCATGATCCGGCGAGACCGGCCAATACACGACAGGGGGGAATCATGATGGACATCGCGGCATCCGGCGGCGGGAGCGGGCATCTCGTGCTGCTGGTCGACGACCTGCCCGACAACCTGAAAATGCTGTCCGACGCGCTGGACCAGGCCGGCTACCGCGTGCTGGTGGCCACCGACGGCCAGTCTGCGCTGGAGCGCCTGGACTTCGTCACGCCCGACATCGTGCTGCTGGACGCGGTCATGCCGGGCCTGGACGGCTTCGAGACCTGCCGCCGCATGAAGGGCCACCACCGCGCCGGCCACGTGCCGGTGGTCTTCATGACCGGGCTGACCGAGCCGCAGGACGTGGTGCGCGGCTTCCAGGCCGGCGGCATCGACTACGTCACCAAGCCGCTGGAGGTCGGCGTGGTGCTGGCCCGGCTGGACGCGCACCTGCGCAGCCACCGCCTGATGTCGGCCGCCATCGACGCCATCGACGCCGCGGCCGGCGCCGTGGTCGCCCTGGACGCGCGCGGCCGCGCGGTCTGGCAGACGGCGCGGGCGCGCCAGTGGCTGCAGGCCTACTGCGGCCAGGAGCCCGGCGAGGCCGCGCTGCCGCCCGGCATCCAGGCCTGGCTGGACGCCCAGCTGGCCGGCGACGGCGCGCCGCAGGCGCTGCGCATCGCCGGCGCCGCGGGCGAGCTGGCCCTGCGCCTGGTGCGGCGAGGCGCCGGCCAGCCCGCCGGGCACGCCGGCGAGCTGGCCCTGCTGCTGGAGGAGCAGCCCCTGCCGGTGGACCCGCGCGCCAGCCTGGCCGAAGCCTACCGCCTGACCGCGCGCGAGCTGGACGTGCTGCTCTGGCTGGCCAAGGGCAAGACCAACCGGGACATCAGCGACATCCTGGGCATCAGCCCGCGCACGGCCAACAAGCACCTGGAGCACATCTTCGTGAAGCTGGGGGTGGAGACCCGCGCCGCGGCGGCGGCGCTGACCATGAAGCACCTGCACCGGGGCGGCGGCGAAGCGGACGGGGCGTGGAGCGCGAAGGCTAGTTGAAAGCGCGCGCCGCGTTGCTGATCGAGCGCGCGCACTCCATGATCTTGAAGGCGAGCTGCTCGCGCACCGCCTCCATGGTCCAGCGGCTGGGCGGGGTGATCACGTTGACCGAGGCGATGGGCCGGCCCTGGCTGCCGATGACCGGCGCGGCGATCCCCATGTCGCCCAGGTAGAGCTCCTCGGCGTTCAGGGCGTAGCCGGCGGCGTGGGCCTGCTTCATCAGGTCCTTGAGCGCGCCCCGGTCGGTCACGGTGTTGGCCGTGTACGCGCGCAGCGGCATGGCCTCCAGCATGGCGTTGCGCTCGGGCTCCGGCAGCGCCGCCAGGTAGGCCCGGCCCGAAGCGGTGCAGAACATCGGGATGCGGCAGCCTATGGGCATGTGCATGGGGATGTAGCGGTGGCTGGCGAAGCGCGCCACGTACACCATGTCGAAATCGCTGGGCTCCATCATGTTGACGGTCTCGCCGGTGGAGTTCGACAGCTCGGCCAGGAAGGGGTTGGCCACGTCCACCAGGGTGTCGGCGGCCAGGTAGTTGTAGCCGATGTCCATGACCTTGGGCGTGAGGTGGAAACGCCGGGTCTTGGGGTGCTTGACCACGTAGCCCATGGCTTCCAGCGTGTGGACGATGCGCTGCACCGAGCTCTTGCCGAGCCCGGTGGCCTCGGCGATCTCGCCCAGCGTCATGGTGCGGCGCTGGGCGGTGAAGCTGCGCAGCACCTCTATGCCCTTTTCCAGCACCTGGACGAACAGGGGGTTGTCGCGCGCCGCGCCGGCCTCAGCCTTCATGGCGCCTCCTGCGTCCGCCCTGCCGGTCTGCCGCGGCGGCGGGGATGCCTCGTCGTCTTGCGCGATGCATTTGCGTGCTTATACGGCCAGGAATCGCTGTTTGATGTCATGGGCGGCGCGGAATTCGGCCGCGCCGCCATGATAGACGATATGGCCTTCCTCCAGGATGTAGTGGCGCGCCGCCAGCCGCTCGCACACGGCCAGGTTCTGCTCGACCAGCAGGATGGTGACGCCGCGGGCGGCGATCTGCGCCAGGGTGTCGGCGATGTGCTCGACGATCACCGGGGCCAGGCCCTCGGTGGGCTCGTCCAGCAGCAGCAGCGACGGCCCGCCCAGCAGCGCCCGGGCGATGGCCAGCATCTGCTGCTCGCCGCCGGACAGCTTGCCGCCGCCGTTGCGCCGGCGCTCGCGCAGGCGCGGGAACAGGCGGTAGACGTCGTCCATCTGCCAGGGCGAGCCCTTGCGCCAGGCCACGCGCAGGTTCTCCTCGACCGTCAGCAGCGAGAAGATCTGCCGGTCCTCCACCACGAAGGCCACGCCGCCGCGGGCGATGCGGTGGGTGGGCATGGCGCTGACGTCCTGCCCGCGCAGCAGCACCCGGCCGCCCCGGCAGCGCACCAGGCCCATGACGGTCTTGAGCGTGGTGGACTTGCCTGCGCCGTTGCGCCCGAGCAGGGTGACGATCTCGCCCTCGTCCACGTGCAGGTCGATGTCGCGGATGGCGTGGCTGGCGCCGTAGTAGCCGTTGACGCCTTCCAGGCGCAGCAATGCGGTCATGACAAAGCCCCCGTACCCAGGTATGCCCGCTGCACGTCGGGATGGCCGCGGATCTGGTCGGCCGTGCCCTCGGCCAGCACCCTTCCCTGCGCCATCACCGTGATGCGGTCGCTGATGGTCAGCACGATGCCCATGTTGTGCTCGATCAGCACCACCGTATGGTCGCGCGCGGCGTCGCGGATCAGCTCGCGCATCATGGGCAGGTCGTCCACCCCCATGCCGGAGGTGGGCTCGTCCAGCAGCAGCAGCCTGGGCCGCGCGGCCAGGCACATGCCCACTTCCAGCATGCGCTGCTGGCCGTGCGCCAGGGTGCCGGCGGGCAGCCCGGCCAGCCGCTGCATGCCCAGCCGGGCCAGCAGGCCGTCGGCGATGTCGGCGGCCTCGCCCAGGCTGGCGACCGGCTTCCAGAAGCAGGCCGCGCGGCCGCGCATGACCGCCTGGGCGGCCAGGCGCAGGTTCTCGCGCACCGTCAGCTGGGCGAACAGCGAGGTGATCTGGAAGGACCGGGCCATGCCCAGGTGCACCCGCTCGGCGTCGGGCAGCCGCGTGACGTCCCGGCCGGCGAACGCGATGGTGCCGCGCGTGGGCGCCAGCGCGCCGGCCAGCAGGTTGAACAGGGTGGACTTGCCCGCCCCGTTGGGCCCGATCACCGAATGCACCTGGTTGGGCGCCACGCGCAGGTCGACGTCGGACACGGCGTGGAAGTCGCCGAAGCGGCGCGACAGGCCGCGGGTTTCTATCATGGGCGCGTCGCGCGACGCGGCTTCAGCCTGCGGCATCCCGCACCTCCCCGGGTTGGCGCCGCGACAGCAGCGCATTCTGCAGCCAGCCCCACAGCCCGCCGGGCGCGCACAGGCTGATCGCCACCAGCAGGAAGCCGATCAGCATGGGCCAGCGCGGCCAGAAGGCCGACAGCCAGGACGACAGCACCACGTAGAACAGCGCGCCGGCCAGCGACCCGGCCAGCGTGCCGCCCCCGCCTATCAGCGTCATGATCAGGATGGCCTGGCTCATGGTCACGTCTATGGTGGTCAGGGTGGCGATGCCCAGGAAGGGCGCGTGCAGCGCGCCCGCCAGCCCGGTCAGCAGGCCCGAGAAGGCGAAGGCCGCCAGCTTGAAGCCGCGCACCGAATAGCCGACCGCGGCCGCGCGGGTCTCGTTCTCGCGTATCGCCACCAGGGTGGAGCCGAAGGGCGAATCGATGACCCGCCGCAGGCCGAAGAAGGCCAGCAGGAAGAGCGCCGCGCAGAAGACGTAGAAGGCCGGCGCCGATCCCAGGTCCAGCGCGGCGCCGCCCGGCAGGGCGATGGGCGGGCGAGGCACGTCGGTCATGCCGTTGTCGCCGCCGGTGACGTCGCGGTAGGTGTAGGCCAGGAAATAGAAGAGCTGCGCGAAGGCCAGCGTCAGCATGACAAAGTAGACGCCGCGCTGGCGGATCGCGAAGGCCCCCACGAACAGCGCCGCGGCCATGCCCAGCAGCGCGCCGGCCGCCAGCATGGCGGGCAGCCCCAGGCCCAGCTGGCTGCCCGCGTAGCCCGCGGCGTAGGCGCCCACGCCGAAGAAGATCCCCTGCCCGAAGGACAGCAGCCCGGTATAGCCCAGCAGCAGGTTGCAGCCCAGCACGGCGATGGCGAAGACGATGACTTCGGTCGCCTGGTCGTAGCTGGGCAGCACGAAGGGCAGCACGGCCAGCAGAATGGGCGCGGCCAGCAGATCGGCGGCGCGCAAGGCGGTATCGCGCATCATCCTCTCCCGAAAAGCCCGTAGGGGCGGGTCAGCAGCACCAGGGCCATGCACAGGTAGATCACGGGCCTGGCCATTTCCGGCCAGACGCTGCTCAGCACGCTTTGCAGCACGCCCACCAGCAGGCCGCCGACCAGCGCGCCGGCGAAGCTGCCCATGCCGCCTATCACCACGACGACGAAGGCGATGCTCAGCCCGTCCAGCCCCATGAAGGGCTCCACGCCGCGGATCGGCGCGGCCAGCACGCCGGCCAGCGCGGCCAGCGCCGCGCCCAGGCCGAACACCAGCATGAACACCCGGGGGATGTCGTGGCCGAGCAGCGCGGTCATGTCGCCGAACTCGCTGCCCGCGCGCACGACGGCGCCCAGCCGCGTGCCTTCCAGCAGCCACCAGAGCAGGGCCGCCAGCGCCGCGGTGAAGGCCATCACGAACAGCCGGTACTTGGGGTAGATGAAGCCGCCCCACTCGACCACGCCGCCCAGGGCGTCCGGCGTGGGCATGTGCAGCCCGTCGGTGCCCCAGA
>Ga0182746_1000799_pt1 | contig 35284 bp, 27 predicted proteins | sample eDN3rd30CBELigOP_FD_128881 | JGI IMG/M metagenome (GOLD analysis project Ga0182746, IMG submission 128881) | Enriched Organic Plus compost microbial communities from Emeryville, California, USA - eDNA 3rd pass 30_C BE-Lig OP (version 2) (version 2) ...
GTGCCCGCGAGCTCGGCGCGCAGGGCCTCGAGGACCGTGGGCGCCGCGATCCGCGGCTCGACGCCGGGGTGCTGCGCGAGCACGTGGTTGACGAACGAGTAGCACCCGAACAGGGCCTCCGAGCGGTCCGCGTTGGGCCCGATCACCGCGACCCGGCCGGGCGCGGTCCGTCCCGGACCGGCGAGCGGGAGCGTCCCGTCGTTGCTCACGAGGACGACGGACTCCTCGGCCAGCCGCAGCGCGAGCGCGCGATGCTCCGGCGGGTCGAGGTCGACCGGCGCGGGTGCGCCGTCGGGACCCTCGAGCCCCGCGGCGAACGCCGGGTCCAGGAGCCCGAGCTCGGCCTTCTCGCGCAGCACGCGCAGGACCGCCCGGTCGACGAGCGCCTCGTCGACCGCCCCGGAGCGCACGCGCTCGGCGAGCGGCGCGAGGTACGCGTCGCCCGTGGGCAGCTCGACGTCGACGCCCGCGGCGAGCGCCTGCCCGGCGGCCTCGCCGAGCGAGTCGGCGACGTGGTGGAGGTGGTGCAGGAACGCGACGCCGAAGTAGTCGGCGACGACGGTCCCGTCGAAGCCCCACTCGTCCCGCAGGACGCCGGTGAGCAGGTCGGGGTTCGAGGCGACGGGCACGCCGTCGATCTCGGTGTACGCGTGCATGACCGACCGCACGCCGCCGTCGAGCACCGCCATCTCGAAGGGCGGCAGCAGCACGTCGGCGATCTCGCGTGGCCCCGCGTGGACGGGTGCGAAGTTGCGGCCCGCCTGCGAGGCCGAGTAGCCGACGAAGTGCTTGAGCGTCGCGTGCACGCCCGCGGACTGGAGCCCGCGCACGTACGACGTGCCGACCGTGCCGACGACGTACGGGTCCTCGGAGATGCACTCCTCGACGCGGCCCCAGCGGGGGTCGCGGACGACGTCGAGCACGGGAGCGAGGCCCTGGTGGATCCCGAGCGCACGCATGGACGCGCCGATCGCGGCGCCCATCTCCTCGACGAGCTCGGGGTCGAACGACGCGCCCCACGCGACCGGCGTGGGGAAGGTCGTGGCGCCCCACGCCGAGAGCCCCGTGAGGCACTCCTCGTGCACGATCGCCGGGATGCCGAGCCGCGTCTGCTGCACGAGCCGGCGCTGGAAGCCCTGCAGCCAGGCGGCCCGCTCCCCCGCGTCGACCGGACGGGTCCCGTAGGCGCGGGTGAGGTGGCCGAGGCCGTCGCGCACGAAGTCGTCGAGACCGGACGTGGCGCCGAACTCGCCCTGGAGCGGCGCGACCGCCTCGCCGTCCTCCTTCTCCCAGAAGCCCACGACCTGCGCGAGCTTCTCCTCGAGGGTCATGCGCGCGAGGAGCTCGCGCGCCTGCTCCTCCTGCTGACCGGTGAGGCGGCTCATCCCTTCACCGCCCCCTGGAGACCGCCGACGATGCGGCGCTCGAAGAGCGAGAAGAAGACGAGCGCCGGGATCATCGACAGCGAGGTGAACGCGAGCACCTGGGCCGTGTCCTGGGAGTACTGCGACGAGAACGCCTGGACGCCCAGCGGCAGCGTGTACTTCCCGAGGTCGTTGAGGACGAACAGCGGCAGGATGTAGCTGTTCCAGCTCGCGACGAACGCGAGGATGCCGGTCGTCAGGACGCCCGGCAGCGACAGCCGCAGGACCATCCGGAAGAAGAAGCCGAGCCGGCCGCAGCCGTCGAGCCACGCCGCCTCCTCGATCTCCTCGGGGATGGCGCGCAGGAACGGCACCAGGATGATGATCGTCGTCGGCAGCGCGAACGCGATCTGCGGGAGGATCACGCCGGCCAGGTTGTTGATGAGGCCGATGTTCTTGATGAGGATGTACAGCGGCGTGATCGCGACGGTGATCGGGAACATGAGCCCGGCCGCGAACAGCGAGTACATGACCCCGCGCCCGCGGAAGCGGTAGCGCGCCAGCACGTAGCTCGCCATGACGCCGAGGACGACGACGCCCACGGTGGTCACGAGGGCCGCGATCGTCGAGTTGCCGAGCTGCTGCCAGAACACGGAGTTCTGCAGCACGCTCGTGTAGTTCTTCGCGACCCACGGCGACGGCAGCCCCGACGGGTCCGTCGTGATCTGCGCGTTCGTCCGGAACCCGCCCAGCACGATGTACGCGACGGGGGCGAGCGTCACCGCGACGAGGACCAGCGCGATGAAGTACGTCGTGGGGCTGCCCCAGCCGACCTTCGCGTTCTTGCGGACGGGGATGCCGGGCGTGGCGGCCCCGGTCGGGGCGACGGTGGTGGCGGCCATCACTTGCTCCTTCCGGTGAGGGCGCCCTCGGTGTCGCGGCGCAGCACGAAGCGCTGGTAGACGAGCGCGACGATCAGGGAGATGAGGAACAGGACGACGGCGACGGCCGAGCCGTAGCCGAAGTTCCCGGCGTTGCGGCCGTACTGGACCATGTAGGTGGCCATGGTCGAGACGCCCGCGGTGCCGGCGACGTACTGGCCCCACACGATGTAGACGAGGTCGAAGAGCTGCAGCGAGCCGATGATCGACAGGAACGCCCAGATGCGGATCGTCGGGCCGAGCAGCGGCAGCGTGATGGTGCGCTGCATCTGCCAGTAGCTGGCGCCGTCGAGCGAGGCGGCCTCGTAGAGCTCCTCGGGGATGTTCTGCAGGCCGGCCATGAAGAGGATCACCGCGAACCCGATGTACTTCCACGTGAGGATCGCCATGAGCGACCAGAGCGCGATGTGCGGGTCGGAGAGCCACTCCGCCTGGAAGTGGCCGAGGCCGATCTTCGACAGGAGGTCGTTGACGGCGCCGTCGGTCTGGAGCATGAGGCTCCAGCCGGTGCCCGCGATGACCTCGGAGACCACCCACGGCACGAAGATCAGGACGCGGATGAGGGAGCGCCCGCGCATCTTGCGGTTGAGCAGGAGCGCCAGCAGGATCCCGACCGGTCCCTGGATGATCAGGGACAGCACGAGGATGAAGCCGTTGTGCAGGAGCGCCGAGTGGAACTCGGGGTCCTGGAGGATGATGACGTAGTTGTGCAGGCCGACGAAGTCGGTGGGGGCCCCGAAGCCCTTCCACTTGTAGAACCCGTAGTACGCGGCCAGCACGACCGGCAGGATGACGAAGCCGATGAAGACGATGATCGCCGGGCCCGACAGGAGCGTGATCTCGAGCCGCTGCCTCCATCCGATCCCGCGCCGACGGCGGGCCGCCGGGGACGGCGCGGACTTCGCGCCGTCCCCGGTGGTGGAGAGATTCGCGGTCGGATCCTGGTCCTGCACAGCCAGCGAGTTCTCGACCGGAGAATCGCTCATGTGCTCAGATCACCCCTTCGCCGCGGCGGAGTTGACCGTCGAGATGATGTCGGAGACGGAGCCCTTGCCGGCGAGCAGGTTGACGACCGCGGTGTTGAGCGCGTTGCCGACGTTCGCCCCGTAGAGCGTGTCGAGCCACAGCGAGACGTACGGGGCCTCGTTGTAGGCCGCGATGGCCTCCTTGAGGTACGACTCGCTGACGACCGACTGCGCCTCCTTGTTGACGGGGATCGCCTGGAAGGCCTTGTAGAACTGCTCCTGCGTGTCCTTCGTGACGAGGAAGTTCAGGACGTCGGCGCAGGCCTGCTTGGGCGCCTTGGCCGAGCAGGAGAACCCGTCGACGCCGCCCATGATCGCCTTGGGGTCGCCCTGGCCGCCGTTCACGGCCGGGAAGCCGTAGAAGCCGAGGTCGGGCAGCGGCTTCTGGTCCGGCGTCAGCGACGCGACCGTGCCGGGCTCCCACGCGCCCATGAGCTCCTGGGCCGCCTTGTGGTTCGCCAGCATGCCGGCGGAGCTGCCGGCGCCCTGCTGGGCGGAGGTGGACAGGAAGCCCTTGTTGAACGGCTGCGTCTTGGCGAAGGCGTCGAGGTCGTCGCCCGCCTTGGTCCAGCACGGGTCGTCGAACTTCAGGCTCTGCGCGGTCGAGTTCAGCGTGTCCTCGGAGCACTCGCGCAGCGCGAACCAGTAGTACCAGTGCGCGGCGGGCCACGCGTCCTTCGCGCCGAGGGCGATCGGCGTGATGCTCTTGGCCTTGAGCTGCGTGACGGCCGTGTTGAGCTCGTCGATCGTCGTGGGGGTGCTCGAGACGCCGGCCTGCTGGAACAGGTCCTTGCTGTACCACATGCCGCCCGGCGTCACGGTGTACGGCATGGCGTAGGTCTTGCCGTCGATCTGCTCGGACTTGAGGACGCCGTCGCCGATCGCGGTCGTGGTCTCGTCCGTGATCAGGTCGCTGAGGTCGAGCACCTGGCCGGCGTCGACCATGTCGCCCATCTTCCCGCCACCACGCTGGTAGAAGATCTCCGGCGCGGAGCCCGAGTTGATGGCGGTCTGGAGCTTGCCGTCGTAGTTCTCGTTCTGGATGTTCTGGATCTGCAGGGTGATGTTCGGGTACTTCGCGTGCAGGTCCTTGGCGAACTGCGCCCAGTACTCGGTGCCGGGACCGGTCGAGGCGTTGGTCCACATGTGCAGGGTGACGGGGCCGGAGTCGGTAGCCCCGCCGTCGTTGCTGCCGCCGTCGTCGCCGGAGCAGGCAGTCAGGGCGAGCGCCGCGCTCGCGCCGAGCGCGACGAGAGCCGCGCCACGGAACTTTCTGGTCATCGTTGAACCCTTTCGTCGTCGTCGACGGGTGCTGTCGGAGGGTGACGGCTGCGAGTCTGGCGCGGACGAGCGGCGCGTGTCAACCGTTATCGATAACGTTTTAGTGACGGCGGGACGACGCCTATGATCATCGGTGTGAACCTCGCCCCCCGGGTCAAGATGGCCGACGTCGCCCGCGAGGCCGGCGTGTCGGTAGCGACCGTGTCCAAGGTGGTCAACGGGCGCTACGGCGTCGCGCAGGAGACGCTCGACCGGGTCCAGGGCGTGATCGAGCGCCTCGGGTACGAGGCGAGCCTCGGCGCACAGAGCCTGCGCTCCCGCCGCACGCACGTGCTCGGGATCCTCGTCGCGGAGTTCGAGCCGTTCTCGACCGAGCTCCTCAAGGGCGCGTCCGACGCGATCGCCGGGACGGGCTACGAGCTGCTCGCCTACTCGGGCGGCAGCCGCGGCGCCGACGTCGGCTGGGAGCGCCGCTACCTCTCGCGCCTGTCCGGCACGCTCATCGACGGCGCCGTCATCGTGACCCCCACCGTCGTCGACACCAACCACGGCGTGCCCGTCGTGGCCGTCGACCCGCACACCGGGCCGTCGGGGCTGCCCACCATCGACTCCGACAACTACGCGGGAGCGGTCGCCGCCACGCGCTACCTGCTCGACCTCGGGCACTCCCGGATCGGCTTCCTCGCGGGCCGAGGCGACCTCGAGTCCGCGCGCCTGCGCGAGGCGGGGTTCCGCCAGGCCATGGCCGACGCCGGGATCGACGTCGACCCGAGCCTCGTGCGCGTCGGCTCCTACATCCGCGACGCCGCGGCGGGCCCGGCGCGCGACCTCCTGAGCCGCCCGGACCGCCCCACGGCGATCTTCGCCGCCAACGACCTCTCCGCGCTCGCGACCATGGAGGTCGCCCGGGAGCTCGGCGTCGGCGTGCCCGACGACGTGTCGATCATCGGGTTCGACAACGTGCCCGAGTCGGCCCTCTCGACCCCGCCGCTCACCACCATCAGCCAGCCGCTGCACCAGATGGGCGCGGAGGCCCTGCGCCTGCTCGTCGACGTCATCGACGGCGTCGAGCGCGACGTGCACGTCCGGCTCCCCACCGAGCTGGTCGAGCGCGCGACGTGCCGGCGGATCGGCGCGCCCGTCGCCTGAGCGGCGCTGCGAGGTGTCCTCGGCCATCAGGCTGGTGGCAGCCGGCTGATCGGAGGTGTGCCTCGACGATCAGCCGCCTGCCGCGTGGGGTCGGACGACGTTGGCGTGAGTCACAGAGAGTCCCCCAGAACGAGAGACGTCGGCCAGTACGCGCGGCCGCAATCCCCGACTCCTACTGCCAGGTGGCGGTGTCGGGGTCGATGCCGTGGGCGCGTGCGCTGGCGTCGATGATGCGTCGCAGCCACGAGGCGAGCCCGGTGCCGACTCGCTCGTAGTGGGCGGCGTATGCGGGATCGGCTTCGAACATGCGGCCGAGGACGACCTGCATCTGCCGGCTGATCGGGAAGTAGGCGGAGAACACCTCGCGGTGCTGTGTCACGAGAGCGTCCGCGGCGGGGCTGCCGGGCTCGACGCCGGCGTTCATGGCGTCTGCAAGGGCCTGGTCGTGCGCCGCCGTCGCATCGGCGACGGCCTGCCAGTCGTCCGCGGTGCGTGACGCGGAGCGTTCGGCGTACTGCCTCCACTCGGGCGTGTCGCCGTAGCGTTGCCGCGCCTCGGCTGGCCACTGCGGGTTCCATCCAGGCCCGAACGTCGCGGTCTGCTCCTCAGCGGTCATGAGGAGCCCGTGCTCGTGCGCGTCGACCATCCGGGCCAGGCCATCGCCGAGGGCATGGAGATGCTCGATCCGCGCCGCGAGCTGGTGCTGCTGGGCGCGCAGCGCAACGACGACATCCGCCCCCGGATCGTCGAGGACGCTCCGGATGGCTTCCAGGTCGAGCCCCAGCTCGCGGTAGACGACGATGCGCCGCAGCCGCTCGAGGTCGCCTTCGGCATAGAGCCGGTACCCGGCAGCCGACCGTGACGACGGCCTCGCAAGGGCGATCTCGTCCCAGTGATGCAACGTCCGGACCGTCACGCCCACGCGCGCCGCGGCCTGACCCACGGTCAGATCCACGGCGTCGCTGTCATCAGGCACGCGCTCCATTCTTCCCGCCGTCGGCGTCCGGCGCGGTGATGCCGATCGCTTCGAGGTTCCTCGCGGCCGGGCTGGCCGGATCGAAGGGCTTCGCGGCGGTGAAGACGACTCGCACATTCTCCGGCGTGATCACCTCGACATCGCGGGTGCCCCAGAGCGTGTCCCGCGGCTCGCTCACCACGCCCGCGCCGTGGGCTCGGCATGCGGCCACGAGGGCGTCAACCTGGTTCAGGACGCACGCGAAGCTGACGCTCACCGCCGGCACCTGACCCGGAGCCGAAGAGGTCGGGACCAGCAAGACGTCCTGGAAGGCCCACCGGCGCAGGTGCACGAGCTGGCCCGGCACGCTGAACAGCTCGAAGAAGTCCAGACCGCGGGTCCAGAAGTCGACGGAAGCGGCCAGATCAGCTGTCGGGATCGTCACGAACGACGGCATCCCGTAGATCCCACGGAACGGCTCGGGCGCGACCGCCTCAGGGCCGGGGACAGGGACCGGGCTCACCTCGAAGGCGTCGTAGTAGGTGCTCATGGACTCCACGTTCGGCCCTCACGCGACGTGAGGGTCAAATCAAGGAACCGTGGGACCACCCTGTTGGCCCGGTACGGCTAGGCCCCGTCCGTCCGGCCCCGGTCGAGCTCGACCTTCACCACGTCGCCGGGCGTGCCGTCCCCGCACAGCCACGCCACGAGCCCGTCGAGCCCCACGGCGGTCCCCTCGGCCGTCACGACGACGGTGCCGTCCGCGCGGTTCTCCGCCGAGCCGCGCAGCCCCAGACGGGACAGCTCGCGCCCCACCGACCAACGGAACCCGACGCCCTGCACACGGCCGTGCACGACCGCGCGGAGCCGCTCGTCGCGCGACGTCTCCGACGACGTCATGCGTGCACGTGCGAGCGGTCGCCGGTCGCGTGCGCGATGTCCTGCTCGGCGTCCCCGAGCAGGCGGGACGCCAGCCTGCGCAGCGCCCGCCCGACGGCGAGCTCGTCGCCCACGAGCGGCAGGTCCGGGTCGCCCGGGGCCCGGCGCGCCTGACCGACCGACCGGAGCTCGTCGAGGCCCGAGCCGAGGTCCTCGCCCGGGGCCACGAGGAGCGCCTGCGCGTGCGTGTGGCCCTCGTGCTCGAACACGTCCACCTGGATCCGCCACGTGGTGTGGGCGGGCACCTGGTCGTCGTCCTGCGTACCAGGGAGCGTCCCGAGGTCCTCGGCGGCCGCCGGCGGGCCGTCGTCGTGCTCGAGCACCGTGTCAGGACCCGGGAAGACCACGCTGCGCTCCCCCGAGTCCACCCACTCGACGACGAACGGCGGCGACCCGTCCAGGTGGCGCAGCTCGACCACCCGCCCCTCGCGCGCGGCCGTCCCGACCGTGCCCGACACCGTGATGACGCGATCCCCGACCGTAGCCCTCATCGGTCTCACCTCCGTCTGTCCATCATGCGCACGACGGCCGCGGGACAGCCAGCGCTCGGGGTGATCTCCGGCGCCTACCGCATCCGGACAAGGCGAAAGGCCCCCGACCGTTTCCGGTCGAGGGCCTTTCTCTGGTGGCGGGGGCGGGATTTGAACCCGCGACCTCTGGGTTATGAGCCCAGCGAGCTACCGAGCTGCTCCACCCCGCGTCGACTCCGTAACCATACGCGACGACCGGGGGCGGGACCAAATCGGCCCGCCCCCGGCCGTCGTCCGCGCCGTGGTGAGCGGCCCGTCAGCCGCCCGAGCCGGTGGTGGCGGTGGGCGAGGAGGTCAGCGACGCGGTCGGCGTGGACTGCGCGCTGTCCAGCTTCTCGGACGCCGCGGTCGCGTCCTCGAGCGCCTGCTGGAGCTTCTTCTGCGCCTCGCCGTAGCCCGCGAAGTCGCCGGCCTGCAGCTTCTTCTGGCCGTCCTGGATCGCCTGGTTCGCCGCCGCCAGGGCCCGGTTGAGCTCGGCCTGGGCACCCGTGTCCGCCGATCCCGAGCCGCCGGAGCCCTCGTCGCCGCCCGTGCCACCGGTGCCGCCGGACTGCCCGGTCCCCCCGGTGCCCTGGTTGCTGTCGTCGGCGGGTGCGCCCGAGTCGCCCTTGAAGACCTGGTTGAGGGCCTCGTCGAGGGTGTCGGCGAAGCCGACCTGCTCCCCGAAGCCGACGAGCACCTTGCGGAGCAGCGGGAACGACGTCCCGGACTTCGACTGGACGTACACCGGCTGCACGTACAGCAGGCCGCCGCCGACGGGCAGCGTGAGCAGGTTGCCCAGCGTCACGTCGGAGTTGCCCTGCTTGAGGAGCGTGATCTGCGACGACACGGTCGGGTCGGAGTTGAAGTTGTTCTGGACCTGCCCGGGGCCGGGAACGGTCGCGTTGCGCGGCAGCTCCAGGAGCCTCAGCTTGCCGTAGCCCGAGGCCACCTTGCCGTCCTGGCTGCCCGCGTCGGCGTCGACCGCCAGGAACCCGGTGAGGATCTGTCTGTCGGTGTTGCCGCCCGGCACGAACGCCGACGTGAGCGAGAACGACGGCGACTTCTGGTCCGGCATCTGCAGGGTCAGGTAGTAGGGCGGCTGGAGCGGCTGGGAGACCCCCGGCGTCGCCGTGGTGGTCGGGTCCTTGGGCACGCTCCAGAAGTCCTGCCCGAGGAAGAAGCGGGACGCGTCCTCCACGTGGTACCGGGTGAGGAGGGTCCGCTGCACCTTGAAGAGGTCCTCGGGGTAGCGCACGTGGCTCATCAGCGCGCCGGAGATCTGCGACAGCGGCTCGACCGTGTTCGGGAAGATCGACTGCCACGCCTTGAGGACCGGGTCCTCCTCGTCGAACGCGTAGAGCGTGACCTTGCCGGTGTACGCGTCGACGGTCGCCTTCACCGAGTTGCGGATGTAGTTGACCTCCTGGGGCGCGAGCGACGCGATCACGTCGGAGCGCTGGGTGAGCGCGTCGGCCGTGGCCGAGTCGAGCGCCGTGCCCGTCGAGTAGGGGTAGCCGTTCGACGTCGTGTAGCCGTCGACCATCCACACGACGCGGCCCGCGACGACCGCCGGGTACACCCGGCCGTCGAGCGTCAGGTACGGCGCGACCTTCTGCACGCGCTCGCGCGGGTCGCGGTCGTAGAGGATCTGCGACTCGGACGTGACGCGGTCGGAGAACAGCAGCTGCTCGTCGCCGAACTTGATGGCGTACGCGACCTTCGCGGCGAAGTTGCCGATCGACGGACCGCCGTCACCCGTGTAGGTGTAGTTCACCTGGCCGTTCGACGAGTCGTCCGGGTAGTCGAGCTCCCACGGCTGCGTGCCCTTCGGCGCACCGACCACCGAGTAGCCGGGCAGGTTCTGACCGAAGTAGATGCGCGGCTCGTAGGCGCCCAGGGCACCGACGGACGGGATGTCCCGCTCGAAGAACGCAGGCTGCCCGTCCGACGTCGTCGTGTTGCCGTACGCGGCCACGACGCCGTACCCGTGGGTGTAGACGGTGTGCTCGTTGGTCCAGTTCTGCTGGTCGGCGCCCAGGCCCGCGAGGTTGAGCTCGCGCGCGGCGATGACCGTGTCCTGGCTCTTGCCGTCGATCGTGTACTTGTCGACCGCGAGGGTGTCGGGGAAGTCGTAGTACTGCTTGTTCTGCTGGAGCTGGCGGAACGACGGGCTGACGATCTGCGGGTCGAGCAGGCGGATCTGCGCGGTGGTCTGCGAGTCCTGCTTGAGCGCGCCCTTCTGGGCCGTCGTCGTCGCCTTGTACTGCTGGTCGTCGACGTCGTCGAGGCCGAACGCCGTCTTCGTGGCGTCGATGTTCCGCTGGATGTACGGAGACTCCTTGGCCTGCTCGTTGGGGTTCACCGTGAAGCGCTGCACGACCGCCGGGTAGATGCCCCCGATGGCGATCGCGGCGACGACCATGAGCCCGACGCCGATCACGGGCAGCCGCCAGTCGCCGCGGAACGCCGTGACGATGAAGATCACGCCCACGAGCACCGCGATCCCCGCGAGGATGAGCTTGGACGGCAGGACCGCGTTGACGTCGGTGTACCCCGCCCCGGCGAAGTCCGTGCCGTTCTTCGTGAGCAGCGAGTACCGGTCGAGCCAGTAGTTCGCGGCCATGAGCAGCAGCAGGGCGGCGGCCGTGAGCGAGAGCTGGACCCTCGCGGCGCGCGTCGTGGCGAGGCGGCCGCCCGCGGCCGCGCCGACCCGGATCCCGCCGTAGAGGTAGTGGGTCACGATCGCGACGAGCCCGGACACGATGACGACCGCGACGCCGAACCCGACCAGGAACCGCCAGAACGGCAGCGAGAACACGTAGAACCCGAGGTCCAGGTGGAACTGGGGGTCCTTGGTGCCGAACGGCTGGGAGTGCAGCGCGAGCTGCACCTTCTTCCACGCGCCCGCGGCGGACGCGCCCGCGAACAGCCCGAGGAGGATCGGCAGGCCGATCGTCACGACGCGCCGCAGCGGCTCGATGGCCTCGCGGTACTGGTCGAGGGTCGCCTGCTCGGGCGTGCTCGGCGCGTACAGCGGCCGGTTGCGGTACGCGACCGCGATCGACGCGTACACGCCGCCCGCCATGACGAGGAAGCCGAGGACGAACAGGACGAGCCGGGTGCTCCACTCGGTCACGAGCACACGGCCGAAGCCGAGCTGGTTGAACCACAGCACCTCGGTGCCGAGCTGGGACGCCACCACGACGACCACGACGACCGCCACGAGGACGAGGAGGGTGATCAGCAGGGGGCTGCGCCGTCGGGCGCGGGGACCGGGCGCGGGCCGGCGGGGTTGGGAGGGGGACGAGGCGAAGGACAAGGCGACCTCTTCGGATGGCTGGGACGCGGGGTCTCGTGCGGCTGCCCCCAGGCTCCCACAGGTGGACGGATCGGGACGGGTCGGAACGACCGGTCGCGCGGCGTCGTCGCGGGACGGGGGGCGGGCGGGTCAGGGTCCCTGGCAGGTGGGGAGCCCGGAGGCGGTGCCGTTCTTGATCGAGAGCAGGTCCTCGCGGGCCTCGTGCAGGGTCCCGACGGAGATGACGCGCATGCCGTCGGGCACGTAGCCGACGACCTCGTCGCAGTTCGTCTTGGGGGCGAGGAACCAGGTGGCGCCGTCGCGGCGCGCGCCGACCATCTTCTGCCGGATGCCGCCGATCGCGCCGACGGTCCCGTCGACGTCGATGGTCCCGGTGCCGGCGACGGTCTTGCCCTTCGCGAGGTCGTCGGGCGTGAGCTTGTCGACGATCCCCAGCGAGAACATGAGGCCGGCGCTCGGGCCGCCGACGTTCGCGAGGTTGATCGTGACGTCGACCGGGAAGTCGAACGTGGGGTCGATGTAGACGCCGAGCTGCGCGTTCCCGTCGCTCCCCCGCGACGTCGCGATCGACAGGTCCTTGCTCGCACCGTCGCGCGTGACGCCGAGGGTCACCGTGTCGCCGGGGGTCGTGTCGTCGAGCGCCTCGAGCAGGCCCGTGTAGGTCGTGACCTTGGTGCCGTCGAACGTCGTGACGACGTCGCCCTTCTCGACGACGCCCTCGGCGCCGGAGCCGGGCACCGCGCCGACGATCGTCAGCTTCGCGGGCACCTCGTAGCCCACCTCGGTCAGGGCGGCGACCGTCGCCGACTCCTGCGAGGAGACCATCTGCTGGTGGGACTCCTGCTGCTCCTGCTCCTGCGTCGTCCCCGGCGGGAACACGAGGTCGCGCGGCAGGATGACCGTGTCCTTGCGGAACCAGCCCTCGACCGCCTGGTCGAGCGTGACGGCGAAGCCGGGGCCACCTGCCTCGAGCACCGTGACGAGCCGGAGCTCGCCCGTCGTCGGGTAGGTCTTGGCGCCCGAGATCTGGAGGACCGGCTTGCCGCCGGACGTCCCGAGCGTGTCGAACGTGGGTCCGGGGCTGTTGACGACGAACGGCGCCGGCAGGAACACGAGCACGGCGAGCAGCACGACGGTGAGCAGCCCGGCCCAGGACAGCGTCCGCGTGCGCGGGGTGACGACCGGCCCCGACGGGGCGTCGGCCGCCCGGCCGGACGCGCCGTCCCGCGACGGGCTGGCGCCCCCCTGCGGGCTCATCGGTCCGGACACAGGGGACATCCTGGCGGAGAAACCTGGGAGGACGCGAACCGGCGGGACGCGGGCGGCCTCATCGGTGGCCGTGCCCGCGCGCCTGACGCCACACCGCGGCGGTGCCGAGCAGGGCGACGGCGGCCCCGGCGGCGCCGAGCGCGGCCGCGTCGCGCGCCCCCACGCGCCGGCCCGCGAGCGTCAGCCCCGACCGCAGGCCCTCGACGAGCGCACCGACGCCGCGCGCGGTCGTCCACGACGACCGCCAGCCCGCCGCGACGAGGCGCGCGGGGTCGACGGTCCACGGGTACACGGCGAAGGCGAGCTCGTCGGGCGGCGACGGCACCGCGCCCACCCGGTGCAGGCTCTCGGCCAGCGCGAACGCCGTCGACGCCGGCAGCGTGACCAGGCGCTTGCCCGCGAGCTCCGCGACCTCGGCCGACGTCAGCGCGTCGGGCGTGCCGTCGTCGCGCACCGGCCCGACCGTGAGCACGCCCAGGAGCCCCTGCGCGAGCGTCGTGCGCACCGCGGACACGAGGTCGTCGAGGTGGAGGAGCTGCCACTCGCGCGCCGCGTCGCGCACGACGAGCAGGCGCGGAGCCTCGAAGTGCCGCGTGACGAGCGTGTCCACGCCCGGCCCGACGAGGGCCCCGCAGCGCAGGACGGTCGACCGGGAGGGGCCTGGGCCGGCCGCGGTGAGCTCGGCCTCGAACGCCCGCTCGAACGCGGCGATGCGCCCGACCACGCCGGGCGACGTCGACGCGACCTCGTCGCGGGGCTCGTCGTCGCCGATGGCCGGGCGGCCGGGAGCGGCGCCGCACACCATCGCGGAGCTCACGACGACGCCGTGCAGGTCGTGGGCGGCCACCGCGCGCGCCGCACGGCGCGCCTGCTCGACGAGCCGCTCACGCCGGTTGCGCTCGGTGGTCTCGAGCGCGAAGTCCGCGGTGTGCGCGACGGCGACCAGCGCACCGACGTCGCGCAGCAGGTCCGACGGGTCGTCGGGCAGCTCCGGGACGTGCGTCGCCCCGAGGCCCACGGCGACCCTCTCGGCGAGGCCGCCGTCCCCCACGACGACGACGCGGTCGCGCGCCGGGCCGGCGTCCGGAGCGGGTGCGGGGCGCGGGCTGCGCTGAGAGCGAAGTCCCGTGTCCGGCACGCCGCACCACCACCCTTCCGCCCCCCGCAGCGGCTACGGTGAAAAGCACCGAGGCCGCCGGCGGCTGCATCCACGACCTGCCCTGACGGCCAGATATGACCAAGGTAACACCGGGGTCAGGCGCAACCGCGGACCTTCCCAGGAGGAGTCATGACCGATCTGCCCGACGACGCCGCACGCGGCGGTTCGCCCGACCGGTCGGGCTGGGAGGAGCTGCTGCGCTCCGTCTTCGGCGCCGACGCGGACGAGGCGATGCGCGAGCTGCGCGCCCACGGCTTCGACCCCGAGGCGCTGGGCGCCAACAGCGAGCTCGCGGCCAACCCCCAGCTCCTCGGCCCCATCCTCGAGCGCGTCCAGCGCATGCTCACCCAGCCCGGCGCGGGCCCGGTCAACACCGACCTCGCGCACGACGTCGCCCGTCAGGTCGCGGTGACCGGCGGCGACCCCGTGGTCACCGCGGGCGAGGCGCGCGCCGTCGTCGACGCGCTGACCGTGGCGGACCTGTGGCTCGACACCGCGACCGAGCTGCCGCCCGCCGGCGGGGCGCGGGCCGCGTGGAGCCGCTCGGAGTGGGTCGAGCGGACGCTGCCCGCCTGGAACGCGCTCGCCGCGCCCGTCGCCGCGTCGATGGCCGACGCCCTGTCCGGGATCCTCGCCGACCAGCTCCGCGACCTGCCCGAGGGCGAGTCGGGGATCCCCGGCCTGAACCTCCCCGGCCTCCCGGCCGGCGCGCTGGGCGGCCTCTCCGGGCTCGACCCGGCGACCATGATGCGGTCGATGGGCAGCGCGATGTTCGGCATGCAGGTCGGGCAGGCGGCGGGCACGCTGTCGCGCGAGGTCTTCGGCGCGACCGACATCGGGCTCCCGCTGCTGGCCGAGCCGCTGACGGTCCTGCTCCCGCGCAACGTCGCCGAGTTCGCCGAGGGACTCGACGCGCCCCTCGAGGAGGTCCGGCTCTTCCTCGCGCTGCGCGAGGCCGCGCACGCCCGCCTCTTCACGCACGTCCCGTGGCTGCGCGCCCACCTGCTGGGCCTCGTCGAGGCCTACGCCCGCGGCATCACGATCGACCTCGAGGCGCTCGAGGAGAAGGTCGCCGACGTCGACCTGTCCGACATGGACGCGCTGCGGGGCGCGCTCGCGGGCGGCGGGGTGTTCGGCCCCCAGCACACGCCCGAGCAGACGGCGACTCTCGCGCGGCTCGAGACGACCCTGGCGCTCGTCGAGGGCTGGGTGGACGAGGTCACCGCGACGGCCGCGCTCCCCCAGCTCCCCCACGCCGTGCCGCTGCGCGAGATGCTGCGCCGGCGGCGCGCCGCGGGCGGCCCCGCGGAGCAGACCTTCGCGACGCTCGTCGGCCTCGAGCTCCGGCCCCGGCGCTCGCGCGACGCCGCCGCGCTGTGGGCACGCATCGGCGCGGAGCAGGGACCCGAGGGGCGCGACCGCGTCTGGGACCACCCCGACCTGCTGCCCACGTCCGAGGACCTCGACGACCCCGCCGGGTACGCCGCGCGGCGCACGGAGGCGGCGGAGTCGTCCGCGGACCTCGACGCCGCGCTCGCGGAGATCCTGGGCGACGGCGCGTCCGCGCCCGGCGACGAGACCGCGTCCGGCGACGACCGTGGCGCGTCCGGCGACGACGGCACCCCGCCCGCCGGCCCGTCGGACGACGAGCCCCGGGCCTGACCCCGCCTCCTGCTAGGACGACTTCCCGAAGGTCACGCCCTCGAGGTACCCACGCGCCCGCTCGGTGCGCGGGTACGCCTCGAGCAGCTCCCAGAACTCCGGGCCGTGCCCGGCGTGCAGCAGGTGCGCGAGCTCGTGCAGGAGCACGTAGTCGAGCACCCAGCCCGGCATGCCCTGCACGCGGTCCGAGATCCGGATCGAGCCGTCGAGCAGGGTGCACGACCCCCAGCGACGGCCCTGGTTGGTGGACCACCGCACGCTCGAGGGGTGCGCGCGCCCGTCCAGGTAGCGCTCCGAGAGCTCGGTCGCGCGCTGCAGCAGCTGCTCGTCGGACGGGCGGCGGCGCTGCTCCTTCTCCTCGAGCCGGGCGAGCATCCGCTCGACCCACTCGCGTTCCTGGGCGCGCGAGAAGCGCGCCGGGATGGCCACGATCGTCCGCTCGCCGTCGCGGTACGCGCTGACCGTGCTCACCCGCCGCCGGCTGCGTCGCACCTCGACCGTGCGCGTGACGTCGGCCACGTCCCGACCATAACCGCCCTTGACCTCGGGCGAAAGGACCGCTCCGGGCGCGCCGTGCCCGCAACCAGGCGGAACGTGCGCCCGCGGCCCCTGTGGACGACGCCCCACGCGCGCCGCGGACGTGCCACGGTGGGCGGCACCCACCTCACCCCGGAGGCTCCCGTGACCGCCAGCACCACCCGCACGACGCCTAGCGCCGGCCGGCTCGACCGGCTCCGCCTGCGCCCCGGGCTCGAGGTGCTGTGGCGGTCGACCGGGGAGCTCCAGCTCGGCTCCGACCCGCGCAGCGCCGTCCGGCTCGAGGGCCTCGCGGCGCACGAGACGCGGTGGCTCTCGTCGACGGGCGACAAGCCGCTGCTCCCCGCGGCCGCCCGGGCCGGGGTGGACCCCGGACGCGCCCGCGAGCTCGTGGCGGTCCTCGACCGCGCCGGCGTGACGGTCGGCCCCCGCCGGTCCGCCCGTGTGACGGCGCCCGGCGCGGGAGCAGCCGACGCGCCGGCGCTCGGCGCCGTGCACACGACGCCGGGGCTCGAGGTCCTCGAGCGGCGCGCCCGCCGCGCGGTGCTGGTCTCCGGCGTCGGGCGCACGGGCGCCGCGCTCGCCCAGTCCCTCGCCGCCGCGGGCGTCGGCGCGCTGCTGCTGCAGGACGCGCGTCCCGTGCTCGGGACCGACGTCGGGGTCGGCGGCCTCACGCTCGCCGACGTCGGCCGGCGCCGCGACGCCGCGGTCGCGGCGCACGTCGCGGCCGGCTCGCCCGCCACGACCGTGCGCACCGGGGCCGAGGCCGGCGACGCCACGCCGGACGTCGTCGTCCTCGTCTCCCACCGCGCGCCCGACGTCGCCCGCGCGACCCGCCTGGTGGGGGCGGGCACGGCCCACCTCGCGGTCGTGCTCGAGGAGGCGGGTGCCGTCGTCGGCCCGCTCGTCGTCCCGGGCGCGGGCGCGTGCCTGCGGTGCGTCGACCTCCACCGCCGCGACGCGGACTCGCGCTGGCCCACGATGGCCGTGCAGCTCCGCCAGCGCTACGACGGCGCCGCCGTCCCCGAGGAGACCGTCTCCGCGACCACGGCCGCGGCGCTCGCCGCGGGCCAGGTGCTCGCTCACGTCGACGGCGTCCCGACGACGACGTCGTCCGCGACCCTCGAGGTCCGGCTGCCCGCGGGCGTCCCCCGGATACGACGGTGGCACCCGCATCCACGATGCGGGTGCCACGGTCTCGAGATGTGATCTCGATCCTTCGGTCCGGTCCTCGGCCTCGAGTCCTCGCCGGTCGAGGCTCAGGCCGCCTCGACGGTCTGCACCTTCCGGGGCCGGCCGCGGCCACGCTTCGTGGCGACGACCACGCCGTCCACGAAGACCTGCCCGCCCCACACGCCCCACGGCTCCCGGCGCTCGACGGCGCCGGCCAGGCAGCCCTCGATGAGCGGGCAGTCGTGGCACAGAGCCTTCGCGCGCTCGACGTCGGCCTGGCGCTCGGCGAACCAGAGCTCGGCGTCGTTCGTACGGCAGGGCAGGATCTCGGCGAGGATGCGGTCGAACTCGGCAGCCGTGCCTCCGACGGCCTCGGACATGGTCGGGGCGAGGGTGTCGGGGGCGGGGTTCCACGGTCCGGAACCGCCCTGCGGGATCGAGTCGAGCAGCGTCGTGAGCCGCACGATGTCCTCCAGTTTCGTCCTGTCGTTGCTTGTGTGACTGCTTCGACAGGGACCCGGAAGGCCTCGGTACGACGCCGTCGTGGCGTCGGTCCCATGAGAAAGGCCGCGGATCCTTGTCGGGGCTCCGCGGCCTGGAGGCTGTTCGGTCGGTTCGACCTACAGAGACGTCCAGGGTACGGAGCTGGGTGCGGGGAGATCGCCGCGCGTCCCGCGCTTACGCGAGCGCGTGGAGACAGAGCTGTAGCCCGCAGACTGCGTAAAGCCGGTCTTCGGAGCCATGATCTCGATCAGCGTGATGTTCATCGGTGCACCCACCTCCTCTCTCGTTCGGCACCGCGCGGAGTGGTTCCGCACGACACCCTCGGGCATCGGACTCGTCGACCGTACGCCCCGTCACACAGCGCGCACAACTTATTTACGGACGACTTCTCGAGAAGTTTTTTCCACTCGCCCCGGCCGCCCTTGCGCGGGATGCCGAGGCGAGTGCGGACGAACCGGGCCCGAGCGTCAGGACGGCTCCGCGGCAGCGCGGACGAGCTCGAGGAGCGTGGCGCCGTACCGGTCGATCTTGGCGGGGCCGATGCCGTTGACGCGCGCCAGCTCCGCGACCGACGTCGGGCGCGACTCGGCGATCTCCGCGAGCGTCGAGTCGACGAGCACCGTGAACGCGGGCTTGTCGATCTCCCGGGCGACGCCCGAGCGCCACTCGCGCAGCGCCTCGAACAGAGCCTGGTCGTACTCGCCCGTGAGTTGGACGCCGCCCCGGGCGCCGCGCCCGGCCTTGCTCCCCGTGCCCCGCGCCCGGCGCTGCCGGGCGGCCGGGTCGTCCGGCCACAGGCCGTCGAGGAACCGCGTCCGCTTGCGCGTCGCCCGGCCGCCCGGGTGTCGCGAGCGGGCGAACGAGAGCTCGAGGCGCTCGCGCGCCCGCGTGATCCCGACGTACAGGAGCCGCCGCTCCTCGGCCACGGCGTCGTCGGTCTCGGCGAGCGAGATGGGCATGAGGCCCTCGCTCATCCCCGCGAGGAAGACCGCGTCCCACTCGAGGCCCTTCGCGGCGTGGAGCGACGCGAGCGTCACGCCCTCGACCGTCGGGGCGTGCTGCGCGGACGCGCGCTCGTCGAGCTCGGCCACCAGGTCCGCGAGGGTCGCGCCCGCGGGCAGGTCGTCCGCGAGCGCCACGAGGGCCTGCATGGCGTCCCAGCGCTCCCGGACGGCACCGCGGGCGGCCGGGGGCTGGGGCGCCCAGCCGACCGTGATGAGGACGTCCCGCACGGCCTCGGGCATGGGCTGGTCGGGGTCGGCGGACCGCGCCGCGCCGCGCAGCAGGACGATCGCGTCGCGGACCTCCTTGCGCTCGAAGAACCGGGCACCGCCGCGCACGAGGTAGCCGATGCCGGCGTCCGCGAGGGCCTGCTCGAACGCCTCCGACTGCGCGTTGGTCCGGTAGAGCACGGCGATCTCGCTGACGGGCACGCCCTGGGCGACGAGGCGTCCCACCCGGGCCGCGATGCCGGCCGCCTCGGACTCGTCGTCGTCGTAGGCCGTGAAGGCCACCGGCGGGCCGGACGGGCGCTGGGCGATCAGCTCGAGGGGCGCGCCGGGGCCGCGACGCCGGCCGGTGCTCGCGAGGAGCCGGTTGGCGAGGGTCACGACCTCGGGCGTGGACCGGTAGTCGCGCACGAGCCGCAGGACGTGCGCCTCCGGGTACGTCTTGGAGAAGGTCAGCAGATGGTGCGGCGTCGCACCCGTGAAGGAGTAGATGGTCTGGCTCGGGTCGCCGACGACGCACAGCTCCTTGCGGCCGCCCAGCCACTGGTCGAGCAGGAACTGCTGGAGCGGTGAGACGTCCTGGTACTCGTCGACGACGAAGTGCCGGTACTGACGACGGACCTCGTCCGCGACGGCCGGCGTCGAGCGGAGCATCTCGCCGAGCAGCAGGAGGACGTCCTCGAAGTCGATCACGCCGCGCTCGGTCTTGACCTCCTCGTAGGAGGCGATGAGGCGCGCGATCGTGGTCGGGTCGTAGCCCGCCGGCGTCTCGCGGTCGACCGCGGCGCACGCGCGCTCGTAGTCCTCGGCGGTCACGAGCGAGACCTTGGCCCACTCGATCTCGGACGACAGGTCGCGGACGGCCACCCGGTCGACCGCGACGCCGAGCCGGCGCGCCGCCTCGCCCACCGCGGGAGCCTTGTACTCGAGGATCCGGGGCGGCGCGCCGCCGACGACGCGCGGCCAGAAGTACCCGAGCTGCCGGAGGGCCGCGGCGTGGAACGTGCGCGCCTGGACGCCCTGGACGCCGAGCTGGCGCAGGCGTGTGCGCATCTCGCCCGCCGCACGCGCCGTGAACGTCACCGCCAGCACGCTCGTCGGCGAGTAGACGCCCGTGCGGACCCCGTACGCGATGCGATGCGTGATCGCGCGCGTCTTGCCCGTGCCCGCGCCCGCGAGGACGCACACCGGTCCCTGGAGCGTGACCGCGACGTCTCGCTGCTCGGGATCGAGCGCGTCGAGGATGGCGTCGGCGGTGCGCGGCGGCGTGGGTGCGGCGTCGGGACGGGGGACGGGGCCGGGAGTCGTGGACGTGGACATCGCCTGCGATTCTCGCAGCCGCGGGTGACACGCGGGGCCTGCGTCCCCAGGCGCACGACGTCCGGTCATTACGGCCGGGAAGAACCGGGCGCCGGTGCGCGTTGTCGGGTGTTGGCGCCGGGTTCGCCGCGCCGCACGTGCACCAGCCAAGGAGTAGCTCCGTGACCGAGACCGCCGTCTCCCCCGTCCTGCCCGAGCCCGGGACCGTCGTCATGTACTCGACGACGTGGTGCGGCTACTGCCGCCGCCTCAAGACCCAGCTCGACTCCGCGGGCATCGGCTACACGGTCGTCGACATCGAGGAGCAGCCGGAGACGGCCTCGTACGTCGAGCAGGTCAACGGCGGCAACCAGGTCGTCCCGACGGTCGTCTTCCCGGACGGCACCGCCGCCACGAACCCGAGCCTCGCCGAGGTCCGTTCGCGCCTCTGACGGGCCGGTCCGACGGGCCGGGGCGGCGACCGCGTCAGGCGGGACGCCGCCCCCGCCCGAGCAGGGCGACGTGCGGCAGCGCCAGCAGGCCGTCCTCGTCGCGCAGCTCGTCCGCGAGCCGGTCGAAGTGCGCGCGCGCCGACGCCTGCGCCTCGGGCGTCGCCCCGGTGAGCACCTTCCCCACCGTCGCGACGCCCGACGCGGGTCCGGCCCACCAGGTGTCCGCGTACACCCGGTGCGCCCATCGGCGCTCCTCGACGACGACGTCCGTCAGCCCCGCACCCCGCAGCACCGTCGCGAGCCCGTCCACCGTGCGGGGGAAGTCGTCGGCGCGGTCGAGCGCCACGACGTCGGCCCCGCGCTCGCGGGCCGCGCGCGCGACCGTCCCGGTGCCCGTGCCCACGTCCAGCAGCCGCGCCGCCTCCCGCCCGTCCCCGAGCGCCGCGTCGAGCAGGTCCGGGGCCAGGTGGGCGCACAGGTGCGCGAACGTCGCGGCGTACGCCTCCGCGCTGCCGCGCCAGATCGCCCGCTCGGAGCGGTCGAACGGCGTCCCGAGGTCGGTCGTCGCGGCCGACGGCACGGTCACCGGCGCTCGCGGGCGGGCGGCGTCGGCAGCGGGCCGCCGAACCACTCCTCGATGAGCGCCCTCGCGATCGACACCTGCCCCGGAGGCAGGAGGGTCCCTCCGGCCACCTGGTCGCGGAGCTCGTCGCGCGTGACCCAGCGCAGCTCGGCGAGCTCGGTGCCGTCCGGGTGGAGCGCCGTCGAGCGGGCGCGCGCCCGGAACCCGAGCATGAGCGACGAGGGGAACGGCCACGGCTGGCTCGCCCGGAAGACGACCTCGCCGACGTCCACGCCGGACTCCTCCCGGACCTCGCGGCGCACCGCCTCCTCGGCGGACTCCCCCGGCTCGACGAACCCGGCGAGCGTCGAGAACCGGCCCTCGGGCCAGGCGGTCGACCGGCCGAGCAGCAGCCGGTCCGCGTCGTCGACGACGGCCATGATCACGGCCGGGTCCGTCCGGGGGAAGTGCTGCAGACCCTCCGCCTCGCACCGCCGCACCCAGCCGCTGGCGGTCACGACGGTCGGCTCGCCGCAGTGCGGGCACCGCGGGCTGCGCTCGTGCCACTGCGCGAGCGCGCTCGCCTCCGCGGCGAGCGCCGCCTCCTCGGCGGGCACCGTCACCGCGGCCTCGCGGACCGTCCTCCAGCGCCGGTCCCGCAGCAGCCCCGACCACGCGTCCTGCGGCGCGATGCCCTCGATGCCGGGGGCGGCGGCGTCCGCGGCGTCCGGGACGACGAGCGCCAGCACGGTCCCGCCGTCGAGCTCGCCCAGGAGGATCCAGCGCGCCACGGGCTGAACGTCGTGGGGCGCCCCGAACGCGTGGTCCCGGACGGCGGAGGCCGGCAGGAGGTCGAGCCGCTCGGTGGCGGCCCGCTGCGGCCCGGCGCTCCACCCGACGTCCTCGGCGGGCACCCCCGCGGCGTCGGCCGGGGCCACCGGCACCTGCGCGCGGTGCACCAGCAGGACGCGGGTCGTGTCGTCGGCCAGGGAACGGGCGAGCTCGCCGGGACGCACCCGGCGCTCGGCACTGCGGGCCAGAGGGGTGGCGAGCGGGAGCGCGGACTGCAGGTCGGTCACCCGCCCACCGTAGCCGCGCCGCGGGTCGATCCCCGCGCGTCCCGCCGCGCCCGCTACCGTGGGCGGGTGACCCGCTCGCCCTTCGTCCTCGCCGCGCTGTCCACCCAGGCGGTGCGCGGGCTCCAGGCGGTGACCGTCGAGCCGGTGCGGGACCGCGGGGACTTCGACGTCGCCGTCGTCACCGACGAGGACGGCGCCCGCTGGGTCGTGCGCGCCCCGCGCACCGTCGCCGCGGGCGCGGCGCTCGAGGCGGAGGTCGCGCTGCTCGCCCGGCTCGTCCCCTATGTCGAGGCCGGCGTCCTGCCGTTCGCGGTCCCTGCCCCCCGCGGGTACGCGCGCCTGCCCGAGGGCGGCCGCGCCGTCGTGCACGCCGCGCTCGACGGGGCACCGCTCGAGCTCGAGCGGCTCGGGCCCGGTCCGGGGCTCGCGGCCGACCTCGGCCGCGTCGTCGCCGCGATCCACGAGCTGCCCGTCAGCGTCGTCGCCGACGCCGGGCTGCCCGTCTACAGCGCCGACGAGTACCGCGACCGGCGGCTCGCCGAGCTCGACGACGCCGCCGCGACCGGCCACGTCCCGGCCATGCTGCTGCGCCGCTGGGAGGACGCGCTCGAGGACGTGGCGCTCTGGAAGTACCAGCCGGTCGTCGTCCACGGCGACCTCGGCCCGGAGCAGGTGCTGACCTCGGGAACCCGTGTGCGCACCGTGACCGGGTGGGCCGACGCGCGCGTCGCCGACCCCGCCGACGACCTCGCGTGGCTGCTCGTCGCGGCGCCCGAGGACGCGACGGACTCGATCCTCGAGGCCTACCGGCTGCGCCGCACCGAGCTCGCCGACCCCCACCTCGAGGAGCGCGCGCTGCTCGCGGGCGAGCTCGAGCTCGTGCGCTGGCTCCTGCACGGCGTGCGGACCGGTCAGGACGACGTCGTCGCCGACGCGATCGACATGCTCCACGAGCTCGAGGAGGCCGTCGAGGAGGGGGCCGGCGACTCGTAGGCCGCTCCGCGAGCCGGCCCGGGCCGGGCTCCGGCCGCGTCCCTGGGCTCAGCGGGCGCCGCGGACCAGCGCCTCGAGCGCCGCCTCGTCGAGCAGGTCGACGGGCCGGACGACGGTGTCGTCCGCGACGTAGTAGAACGCCGCGGAGACGTCCTCGAGGGGCAGCCCAGACCACCGCGACCACGCCAGCCGGTACGCGGCGAGCTGGACCTCGCGGGCCCGCCGTGACTCGGCGTCGTGCGGCGCGCGGCCCGTCTTCCAGTCCACGACGACGGCGCCCGCGCGGCCGCCGGGCGCGTCGCCGGGCCGGGCCGCGACGCGCTCGGGGAACACCGCGTCGATCCGGCAGCGCACGACGACGCCCGCGACCGGCGTCTCGACGTCCACCTCGATGGCGAGCGGCTCGCGCGAGGCCCACTCGGACCCGAGGAACGTGGTCCGGAGCGCCTCGAGCTCCTCGTCGGTCCGGACGTCGGCGTCGTCGGCGCCGGGCAGGTCCTCGACGTCGAGCAGCGCCGCCGCCCCGAAGTACCGCTCGACCCACGCGTGGAACGCCGTGCCGCGGCGCGCGTGGGACGACGGCTTGCGGGGCACCGGCCGGCGGCGGGACAGCGCGAACGCGTCCCTGTCGGCGGCGAGCGCGACGAGGCCCGACGCCGAGACGTGCGCCGGGAACGGCACCTCCGCGCGCGCCGCCTCCTGGGTCGCCCGCTCGGCCAGCAGCAGGCGCGCGAGCGCGGTGAGGTCGTCGTCGTCCGCGGGGTCGCCGGAGAGCACGGACGCGCCGTCGGCGACGGCGTCACGGACGGCCGCGGCAGCGGCGCGGACGGCGCGCACCGCGGGCGACGGGCCGGGGTCCGGGTCGCCCCCCGCCGACGCCGCGGGTCCGGGTGGCGCGGCCTCGCCGGCGTCCTCCCCCGACGGGTCGCCGTCCGCCGGGGGCGCCGGCCACCAGCCCGTGCGGACGCGGTCGGCGAGCGGGTTGGACGCGCCGTCCTCGGGGACGTCCGCCCACGCGTCGGGCCGGACCCCCGACTCGACGAGCTCGGTCAGGAACACCGACGGCTCGCTCGGCCGGGTCCCGGTCCGCCACCACGACCCGGACAGGTGCAGGTCGTGCCGGGCTCGCGTGAACGCCACGTACGCGAGGCGCCGCTCCTCGGCGAGCTCGTGCTCGCCGGAGGCGAGCTTGAACGCGGCGAGCGCGTCGCGCAGCTCGGTGGCGTCCTGGGCGTCGTCGTACGCGAGGTGCGGGAGGTCCCGGGCGTCGCCGCGCAGCGGGTACGGCAGGTTGCCGAGGCCGGTCAGCCAGCCCGAGTCGGTCGGGCCGTCCTCGCCGAACCGCACCTGCGGGAAGGCCTGCTGCACGAGCCCCGGCACGACGACGAGGTCCCACTCGAGGCCCTTCGCGCCGTGCACGGTGATGACCTGGACGGCGTCGGGGTCGACGTCGCGCAGGGGCAGGTCGAGGCCGCCCTCCTGCGCCTGGGCCGCGCCGAGCCACGCGAGGAACGCACCGAGCGTCGGGGTGTCGGCGGACTGGGAGAACTCGACCGCGACGTCGCGGAACGCGTCGAGGTGCGCGCGACCGAGCTCGCTGCCGCCCTGCGCGCCCGCGTCGAAGAGCGCGGCCGCGACGTCGACCTCGATGTCGAGGCCGAGCGCCCGCTCCGCCTGCGTCACGAGCTCGGGCAAGGACAGGTACGTCTGCGCGCGGACGGCGCGCAGGTCGCGCGCGAGCGAACCGAGCCGTGCGTGGGCCGCCGCGGTGAGCGTCCGGCCGTCGCGGGCCGCGCGGCCCGGGGCCGGGAGGTCGTCGAGCGCGTCCACGAGCGAGCGGTGGTCGACGACGTCGCCCTCCAGGATCGCGGGCTCGTCGTCCGGGGCCGCGTCGTCCGGCGGGGTCTCCATGGCCGGCCCGTCGTCGACGGTGCTGCCGGCGGCCTGGCCCGCGCGGTCCTGCGCGTCGGCGAGATCACGCGCGCGGCTGGCGAGCGCGAACAGGTCCGCCGCGCCCAGGTTGACGCGCGGCCCCGTGAGCAGGCGGGCGAGCGCGTCGCCGCGCGACGGGTCGTGGGCGACCTGCAGGAACGCGACGAGGTCCGTGACCTCGGGCATGGACAGGAGGCCGCCGAGCCCGACGACCTCGACGGGGATCCCGCGCGCGCGCAGCGCCGCCTCTACGGGCAGGAACTGGCGCCGCGCGCGGCACAGCACCGCCGCGGACGGCATCGGCCCCCCCGCCGCCGACGCCTCGTCGCGGGCCCGCGCGACGACGTCGGCGAGGTGCGCGGCCTCCTCGTCCTCGGTCGCGTGGAACGTCACGTGGACGGTGCCCTCGCCCGCCCCGGGGCGCGCGGCGAGCCGGTCGACCGGCACCTGCGACGACGCGCGCAGCGGCTCGGCGGTCCGGTTGGCCACCTCGAGGATCGCCCGGTCGTTGCGCCACGACGTCGACAGGCTGAGCACGCGTGCCCGCGCCCCGGAGGGGCTCGCCGACGTCGGCGCCTGCCGGAACCGCTCGGGGAACCGCCCGATGCCGCCGGCGCTCGCGCCGCGCCACCCGTAGATCGACTGGTTCGGGTCGCCGACGGCCGTCACGCCGTGCCCCGCGCCGAACAGCGCGGCGAGCAGCTCGACCTGCGCGTGCGAGGTGTCCTGGTACTCGTCGAGCAGCACGGCCCGGTAGCGCCCGCGCTCGAGCCGCCCGACGACGGGCACCTCCCGGGCGAGCCGCGCTGCGATGGCGACCTGGTCGCCGAAGTCGAGCGCCTCGAGGCGCCGCTTGCGGTCGGTGTACGCGGCGACGACGTCGAGCAGGCGCGCCCGCTCGCCGAGGCTCGCGAGCAGGCTCGTGACGTCGGCGTAGTGCGCCTTCCTCTTGCCGAGCGGGACCGCGGCGATGCCGTCGGCGAGACGCTCGAGCCGCACCTTCGCGTCCGCGGGCTCGAGCAGGTGCTCCGCGAGCGCCCCGGACAGCGAACGGACGGCGTCGATCACGGACGACACGGCCGCGTCCGTGCCGAGGTCGCCGGCCCACGACTCGACGACCTCCGCCGCGAGCTGCCACTGGCTCGCCTCGGACAGCAGCCGCGAGCCTGGCTCGATCCCGAGCCGCAGGGCGTGGTCGCCCACCAGCCCGGCGGCGTACGCGTTGTACGTCGACACCGTCGGACGGTCGAGCAGCGCGAGCCCGTCGCTCGCTGCGCCCGTCCGCCGCGCGAACTGGGCGAGCCGGTCCTGGACGCGCAGCGCGAGCTCGCCCGCGGCCTTGCGCGTGAACGTCAGGCCGAGGACCTCCTCGGGCCGCACGTGCTGGTTCGCGATGAGCCACACGACGCGCGACGCCATGGTCTCGGTCTTGCCCGAGCCGGCGCCCGCGATCACGAGCAGCGGCGCGGCCGGGTCGGCCTCGATCACCGCGACCTGCTCGGGCGTCGGGGCGGGCCGGCCCAGCACGTCGGCGATCTCGAGGGCCCCGTACTGCCGACGGCCGGCCGGCGCCGTGGCGGGCGCCGGGAGGATGCGGTCGAGCTGCTCGGTCATGCGATCACCTGTCGTCCCTCGGGCTGGGCGGGGCACGTGCGTCGCACCGGGCACGACCCGCACAGCCGGTTCTCCTGCGCGAGGAACGCCGACCCGGCCATGGTGCGAGCGACCCCGTCGACGAGCTCGGTCGCCCACGCGCCACCGTCGGGCTGGTCCTCGAGCGGAGGCTGCTCGCGCAGCGCGGCGTTCCGCCCGGTGCCGAGGTAGACGAGCCGCGCCCCGGCCGGGCGGGCGCCGTCGGGCAGGTCGGCGCCCGGGCCGCCCTCGGGTTGCTGGGAGCCGTCCAGCCCCCCGAGCTCGACCGCGAGCTGGTAGGCGCCGAGCTGGGCGTGCTGCTCGGTGTCCGCCTTCGACGGCGCGTTCCGGCCCGTCTTGAGGTCGACGACCTCGACGGCTCCGGGGTCGTCGGTCGCCTCGACGCGGTCGATGACGCCGCGCAAGGTCGCCCGCTCCCCCACGTCGACGCGGAAGGGGACCTCGACCGCGAGCGCCGTCCGGCCCTGGAGGTACCCCGCGAGTCGTTCGACCATCGCCTCGGCCCGGCGGCGCGTCTGCGTCGCCGGCCACCCCGGTTTGAGCCCGAGCTCGGGGAAGCGCCGGTCGAGCTCGGCCGCGAGGGCCGCGTGGCCGCCGTCGGGCAGCGTCTCCGCGACGGCGTGGACGAGGGTCCCGAGGGTCTGGACCGTCGCGTCGGGGGCCGTGCCGCCCGCGGTCTCGAGCGCCCAGCGGAGCGCGCACGCGTCGACGAGCTCGACGCGCGAGGGGGACACGACCACGCGGGCGTCTCCCGGGTGGAGCGGGGCCTCGCTCGTGACGTCGCCCGCGCCGTACCAGTGCGCGGGGTCGGCGCCGGGGACGCCGGCGCGCGCGAGGTCCGCGAGGAGGGCGGCCGCGCGCTCCGGGGGCACCGCGACGGACGGGGCGGCGAGGGGTTCCGGCGCCGCGGACCCCTCGGGAGCGGGGGCAGCGCTCTCGGTCGGGGCGGCACCGGCCTCCGCCGGGCCGGTCGCCTCGGCCTCGACGAGCCGGCGGCGCAGCGACGCCACGAGGCCGCGCAGGTCGAGCGACGCCTCCCGGCGACGCGGGGTCCGCCCCCCCTCGGGCGGCGCCTCGACGAGGTCGAGGAACACCGACGGGCGTTCGTCGGCGTCGTCCACGGCCGTCACGAGGAGGCGCCGCCGCGCGCGGGAGACGGCGACCGCGAACGCGCGCAGCTCGTCCGCGAGGACGGCGCGACGCGCGGCAGCGCCCGTCTCGCCCTCGCCACCCCCGACCTCGCGCCGCGCGAGCAGCTCGACGAGCGCCTGCGAGCCGAGCAACGAGTCGCGCAGGCGCAGGTCGGGCCACACCCCGTCCTGCACGCCGGTCACGACGACGACGTCCCACTCGCCGCCCGCCGCGCCCGCGGGCGTGAGCGCGGAGACCGAGCCCGCGCCGACGGCCTGGGCCGCGAGCGTGTCGGCGGGCAGGTCCTGCGAGCCGAGGTAGTCCAGGAACGCGCGGACGGGCGCCTGCGGCAGCCGGTCGACGAAGGTCTCCGCGGCCCGGAAGAGCGCGAGGACGGCGTCGAGGTCCCGGTCGGCGCGCGCGCCCGCGGTCCCTCCCTCGAGGGCGAGGCGCTGCCACCGGTCCGCCAGCCCGGTCGCCTCCCACGCGGCCCACAGCACGGACTGGGCGTCGGCGTCGGGCGCGCGGGACGCGGTCCGGGCCGCCTCGACGACGCGCGCCACACGCTCGGCCGGGGTGCGGACCGTCGCGGGGAGGGTCGCCGCGCGGGCCGGGTGCTCGACGGCCTCGGCCAGCAGCGCGTCCGACGCCCGGCCGCCGCCGCCCGCGCGTTCCTCCGCGCGCAGCGCCCGGCGCAGGCGGCGCAGCCCGACGACGTCGAGCCCGCCGACCGGGGACGTCAGGAGCTCCGCGACGACGCCGGGGTCGGCCGCGGTCTCGCGCTCGGCCGGTGCGCCCTCCGTCGGCGTCGGGTCGCTGGTCCCGGCGGCGGTGGCGGCGTCCTCGAGGTCGAGCGCGAGCCCGACGACGGCGAGCAGCGGCCGGACCGCCGGCTCGTCGCGCAGCGGCACGTCCGAGCCGAGCAGGTTGACGGGCACCTGCGCCGCGAGGAGGCCGCGTCGCAGCGCCGCGAGCTGCCCGCCCGCGCGCGCCACGACCGCCATGCGTTCCCAGGGCGTGCCGTGCAGCAGGTGCTCGGCGCGCAGCACGCGCGCGACGTGCGCGACCTCCTCGGCCCCCGAGACGAACGTCGCGACCTCGACCGCCGGCTCGCGGGGACCGGTCTCGTCCTCGGTCGACGGCGTCGGGGCGGCCCGGCGGTGGGCCGCCGCGCCCAGCGTCGGGACGGCCGACGCGACCCGCGCGACGACCTGGCGGAGCACCGCGGGGTGCCGCCACGCGGTGGACAGGTGGACCGTGCGGGCGTCGAACGCCCCGACGTGCCCGGGCCCCGAGCCGGGCCGGGCGCCCGCCTGCCCGAGGAGGGCAGGGCTCGCGCCGCGGAACGTCTGGACCGCGACGTCGGGGTCGCCGAGCAGGACCAGCCGGGCGCCGTCGTCGCGCAGCACCTCGAGGAAGGACGCGGTGGCCGCGGTGGCCTCCTGGTAGTCGTCCACGACGACGAGCCGCCAGCGCGGGCGAGGCACGCCCGGCAGGTCCGCGTCCCACGTGCGCAGGGCGTCGGCCGCCTCCGCGACGACGACCGCCGGGTCGACCCGTGCACCCCGGTCCGGGGTGCCGGTGCCGAGCGCCATGACGGCGAGGTACTCGTCGTAGAGCTGGGCCGCGAGCTCCCACTCGGGACGGTCGTTCAGGCGGCCGAGCGCGGCGAGCTCGGAGGGCAGCAGGTCGTGCTCGGCCGCGCGCATGAGCAGGTCGCGGAGCTCCTGGCGGAAGCCGCGCAGCCCGAGGACGTCGTCGGGCAGGCCCGGCGGGAGGCTCAGGGGGACGCCGACGCCGGCGACGTGGCCCGCCAGCAGCTCGGCGAGCAGGAGATCCTGCTCGGGACCCGACACGAGCGTGGGCAGCGGGTCCCCGAACGCCTCGGCCCGCGAGCACAGCACCGCGAACGCGGCCGACGCCGCCGTCCGGACGAGCGGCGCCGACAGGGTGCGCGCCGCTCGGGAGGTCAGGACGTCGCGCAGCGAGCCCGCAGCGCGACGCGACGGGGCGAGGAGCAGCACCTCGTGGGGCGCGACGCCCTGCGCGAGCGCCTGCGCGGCGGCCTCCACGGCGACCGTCGTCTTGCCCGTGCCGGGCGCCCCGAGGACGACGAGCGCCTCGCCGGGACCGAGCTCCCCTGCCGCTTCGAGCGCCGCGGACTGCGACGCGTCGAGCCCCGTGGCCGACGCCGCGGCACCCAGGTCGAGCGGTGCGGGAGGCAGGAGGTTGACGGTGGGAGCGGGCGGCACGGCCTCATCCCACCACGCCCCGCCGACATCGCCTCACCCTGTCGGGAGGCCCGCGCCACCGCGGCGGGCGCGCGACACGACCGGACCGGCGACCATCGCGAGCGCGACCAGGCCGCACCCGCCGAGCGCCACCCAGCCGAGCCGCCAGGGCCAGGCGCCGGCCTGCTCGCACTGGTCGCTCAGCGCCCGTCGCTCGGCCTCGTGGAACTCCCCGCCCGTGACGACGTACCCGCTCCCGGGGTGGACCGTGAACGCGGAACCGCAGATCGCGTCGTCGCTCTCGACGTCCCAGCTCCACCACGCGAACGCGAGGACGCACCCGAGCCCCAGCACGAGCGCCGCCGCCCGCAGGCGCCGCCCCAGCGGCCGCTCGCGGCCGCGCTCCACCCCCGCCGACATGACCGGATCGTGCCACGGTCGAGACGTCCGCGCCGCGACGACACGACGAAAGGAACGTTCATCCTGGTCAGCGGCCCGCCGTCTCATCAGGCGTACAAGCCCTTGGACACCCGACCGGCGCCCTCTACCATCCGATGACCGGCTCGCAAGCCAGGCCCGAAGGGGGGAACGCCGTGCCCGCCACAGCAACGCTGACCCACCGGATCCCGCGTGCCGCACGTCGGGTCCAGCTTCTCGGCATCGCCACGCGCCTCTTCGCCGCGCACGGCTACCACCACATCTCGATGGACGACCTGGCCGACGAGGCCGGCGTGTCGAAGCCCGTGCTGTACCGCCACTTCCCGTCGAAGCTCGAGCTCTACCTCGAGGTCGTCGACGCGCGCGGCGCCGAGCTCGTCGCCGCCGTCGACGCCGCCCTGGCCCCCGCGCGCGACGCCGACCCGTCCGTCTCGTTCGACGGCGGCGACGTCGTCCAGGCGGTCGTCGAGGCGTACGTGTCGTTCGCGGTCGACGCGGGGCAGTCGGCAGCGCTCCTCTTCGAGTCCGACGTCATGCGCGACGACGCGGTCCGCGAACGCGTCCTGCGACCCGACGCCGTGAATGCCGACGCGTTCGCCGACGTGCTCGTCCTGCGCTGCGGCATGGACCGCGAGCAGGCCCTCGTCCTCGGGCGCACGTGCACCGCGATCGCCCGCTCCGCGGCCACGGAGGTCGCCGAGCAGGCACGGCTCGCCGCGCGCCGGAAGGACCACGGCGGCCGTGGCGGGCGGGGCGTCGACGACGCCACCATCAGCAGCATCCTGTCGACCTTCGCGTGGCGCGGTCTGCGCTCGTTCGTCGCCCCCGCCACCTGAGGTTCGCCGAAGGTGACGCGCCGTCCGCCGACGGTGACGTCCCGTCCGCCAACGGTGACGCTCCGTTCGCCGACGGTGACGCTCCGTTCGCCGACGGTGACGTTGCGCTCGCCGACGGTGACGTTCGGGTCGCCGATGGTGACGCTGGTCGGGTTCGCGCGCGGGCGCGGCGAGCTGGTTCGGGCTGTCGTGCTTCGGCCCTGGGGGCCGTGCGCACTCCTTGACGCCCTTCACCACCTCCCCGCACCCACCCGCTCGACCGGTTCCTCACCGACACGTCGCCTCCCGCCCGCGTCCTGAGCGGTCACGTTCGGCATCGAGCGCACTCTGACGCTGCAGATCGTGCCCTCTCACCACCGCCAGCTCGGCTGGCGCACCTCCCGCCCGTCTGGCGCCGGGTTTGCGCCCCGTGCGCCTCGCCGACCATGCGTTCGGTCACCCGGCCGCTCGCGACCAGGGTGTTGGTCACCAGTTCGGCGCCGCGAGGGGGTCCAACGTCATGGTCGGCGATGCCCCTGGTGGCGGACCGCATGGTCGACCAACGGCGCGTCACCACCGGCGAACCCTGCGTCACCCTCGACGAACGCAATGTCACCGTCAGCGAACCTGGCGTCACCATCGGCGAACCCGGCGTCACCCTCAACGAACCCGGCGTCACCCTCGGCGAACCCGGGCGTCACCATCGGCGGACCCGGCGTCACCATCGGCGAATCCAGCGTCGCCGTCGGCGAACGCAGCGTCGGCGTTGGGGCGGGCGAGCCACTGTCGAGGCGACGTCACCGCGAAGGGTGGGGCGGGAGGGGTGCGCGCGGTCGTGGTCGGGTGGGCGGGAAGCCGAGCGAGGAACGAGCGAGGCGGATGGAAGACCGCGCGCACCCCTCCCGCCCCACCCGCCGGAACCGGGGCCGTGTCACCGCCAGCCACCTCAGCGCCACCGTCGACGGTTCAGCGCTGAGCGATCACACCCCGCCGCGACGGCCGGAGGACGCGCACCCCCCACTACGATCGTTCCAGGTGGTAGGCCCGCCGGCCCACCGCGAGACGATCGAAAGGAACCGTGGTGGAAGTCACGATCGGTGTGAAGCACCTGCCCCGCGAGCTCGTCATCGACACGGACCTCTCGGCCGACGAGGTCGCCGCCGCGGTGGCGTCCGCGCTGAAGAGCGACGGCACGCTCGAGCTCAAGGACTCGCGTGGCCGCCAGTTCGTCGTCCCTGCCGCGTCCGTCGGGTACGTGGAGATCGGGACCGAGGAGACGCGTCGCGTCGGGTTCGGGACCCTCTGATCCCCTGGTGACGTCGAAGGGCCCGGCCGTGCGGCCGGGCCCTTTCGTCGTCCGGGCGAGGTCGGGCGCGCCCGTCAGGCCGTCAGGCCGAGGTGCCGCATCCGGAGCGCGTGGCGCTCGGTGAGCTGGCGGAGCGCCCAGGCGTGCGTGTCGGCGTCCGACGACGGCGCCGCGGCCTCCCCTTCCTGGCCCTCGGCGGCGCGTGCCAGGGCGAGCAGGTGGACGAACGTGGTGCTGTCGGTGAGCAGGGACTGGGCGAGCCGGAGCGCCTCGCCGACGAGGCGCCGGCCCCACAGCGCGAGCCGCGCCGACAGGACCCGGTCGGCGGCGGCGGCCTCGCCGAGCTGCTGGACGGCCTCCTCGTCGGTGACGCTCGCCTCCATGACGCCGAGGACGACGTCGCGCGAGACGGGGTCGAGCGCGGGGGCGCAGAGCCGGCAGAAGTCCTCGGCGACGGACCTGCCGACGTACTCGCGCAGCACCTCCTCCTCCCAGGTGCTGGCCTGGGTGCGGGCGTCGAAGTCCGCGAACGCGCCGTCGAACGGTGTCATGGCGGCGACGGGCGAGCGTCCGAGCTCCCCGATCCGCGTGAGGACCCGCTCGCAGCGCGCGAGCGACGCCCCGGCCCGACGGCTGTAGGAGAGACGGCCCTCGACGTCGAGCGCGTCGGCGGCCTCGGCTGCGAACCGCGGGACGTCGTCCAGCTCGAAGGCGGCGACGAGGCCCAGCAGCTCGACGACCTCGTCGAGGCTCGCTGCTCCACGGTCGCCGGACCGGGGCGAGGGGTCGGCTGCGGGGGACGCGGAGCTCGTGAGGGCCATCCGTCCAGGATAGGCAACGGTCCATCCGATACCATGGCCCGGTACCTCGGTTGCCCGGTCGTCCTGCTAGCCCTGGTTCGCGTCGACGCGCGAGCCTCACGACCACGACGCCCCGGACCTGGTCCGGGTCGTCCCGCCACGACGGCGGCGCATCTTCACGATCGGCTGCCGGCCCCTGGCGCACGCGTCGCCCCGGACACCGCCGTCCCGCTTCCCGGCCGCCCCTCACGGGCGCGAGCCCGGCGCGGGAGACCGGTCCGCGCGCAGCGGCGCCCCGACCCGAACACGAGGAACCGTGACCAGCACCACCGACGCGCCCATCGCGGACGCAGAGGACACCTCCGGCGCGGAGACCGCCGCCCCGGAGGCACCCACCCAGACCTTCGCCGACTTCGGCGTGCGCGACTCGATCGTGGACGCGCTCACCGACGCCGGGATCCTCCACCCCTTCCCCATCCAGGCCATGACGCTGCCCGTCGCGCTGTCGCGGCACGACATCATCGGCCAGGCCAAGACCGGTACGGGCAAGACGCTCGGCTTTGGCGTGCCGCTGCTCGAGCACGTCGTGGCGCCCGACGAGGACGGCTTCGACCGTCTCGACGCCCCCGGCAAGCCGCAGGCGCTCGTCGTGGTCCCGACCCGCGAGCTCGCGGTGCAGGTCGCGAACGACCTGGCCACCGCGTCGCGCCGCCGCTCCGTCCGCGTCGCGCAGATCTACGGCGGCCGCGCCTACGAGCCGCAGATCGCGCAGCTCGCCGCGGGCGTCGAGGTCGTCGTCGGCACGCCGGGCCGGCTCATCGACCTCGTGAACCAGCGTCACCTCGACCTGTCGCACGCCACGACGGTCGTGCTCGACGAGGCCGACGAGATGCTCGACCTGGGCTTCCTGCCCGACGTCGAGAAGCTCATCGCCGCGACCCCGCCGCGCCGCCACACGATGCTCTTCTCGGCGACCATGCCGGGCGCCGTCGTCGCGATGGCCCGCCGGTACATGACGCAGCCGACGCACATCCGCGCGAACGACCCCGACGACGGCGGCGCGACGGTCAAGAACATCAAGCAGGTCGTCTACCGCGCCCACGCGCTCGACAAGGTCGAGATGCTCGCCCGGATCCTCCAGGCGCAGGGCCGCGGGCTCACCATCGTGTTCGCGCGCACCAAGCGCACGGCCGCGAAGGTCGCGGACGAGCTCGTCGAGCGGGGCTTCGCGGCCGCCGCGATCCACGGCGACCTCGGCCAGGGCTCGCGCGAGCAGGCGCTCCGCGCGTTCCGCTCGGGCAAGGTCGACGTGCTCGTCGCCACCGACGTCGCGGCCCGCGGCATCGACGTCGACGACGTGACCCACGTCGTCAACTACCAGTGCCCCGAGGACGAGAAGACGTACCTGCACCGCACGGGCCGCACCGGCCGCGCAGGGCACAAGGGCACCGCGGTGACGTTCGTCGACTGGGACGACGTGCCGCGCTGGGGGCTCATCGACAGGGCGCTGGAGCTCGGCATCCCCGAGCCGGTCGAGACCTACTCGTCGTCCCCGCACCTGTACACGGACCTCGA
>Ga0182746_1000802_pt1 | contig 35098 bp, 29 predicted proteins | sample eDN3rd30CBELigOP_FD_128881 | JGI IMG/M metagenome (GOLD analysis project Ga0182746, IMG submission 128881) | Enriched Organic Plus compost microbial communities from Emeryville, California, USA - eDNA 3rd pass 30_C BE-Lig OP (version 2) (version 2) ...
CGAGATCAAATACGTCTGCCGCGACTGGGCAGAGACAAGGAGAGCATGATGCTGACCAATGACGAACTGTCCAAATGGGACCGCGAGAGCCTGTTCCACCCCTCGACCAATCTTGGCCAGTTCGCGCGGGGCGAGGGCGCGCAGCGCATCGTCGCAGGCGCCGAGGGTGTCCATATTCTGGACCGCGACGGCAACCGGCTGCTGGACGGCTTTGCGGGCCTGTACTGCGTGAACGTGGGTTATGGCCGCACCGAAATCGCCGATGCAATCGCCCGGCAGGCGCGCGAGCTGGCCTATTACCACGCCTATGCCGGTCATGGCTCAGAAGCGTCGATCACGCTGGCAAAGATGGTCATGGACCGCGCGCCCAAGCATATGGCGCGGGTCTATTTCGGGCTTGGCGGCTCGGACGCGAATGAAACGAACATCAAGCTGGTCTGGTACTACAACAACATCCGCGGGCTGCCGCAAAAGAAAAAGATCATCTCGCGCTGGCGCGGCTATCACGGCAGCGGCCTGATGACCGGCTCGCTGACCGGGCTTGAGCTTTTTCACCGCAAGTTCGACCTGCCGCTGGCGCAGGTGATCCATACCGAGGCGCCCTATTACTATCGCCGCAAGGATGCCGGCATGACCGAAGAGCAATTCAGCGCCCATTGCGCCGAAGAGCTTGAGCGCCTGATCGCCGCCGAAGGCGCGGACACCATCGCCGCCTTTATCGGCGAGCCGGTTCTGGGCACCGGCGGGATCGTCCCGCCGCCCAAAGGTTATTGGCAGGCGATCCAGAAAGTTCTGGCGCGTCACGATATCCTGCTGATCGCTGATGAGGTGGTGACAGGCTTTGGCCGGCTGGGCAGCATGTTCGGCTCGGACCATTATGGCATGACGCCCGATATCATCACCTGCGCCAAGGGCCTGACCTCGGCCTATGCGCCGCTGTCGGGCAGCATCGTCGGGCAAAAGGTCTGGGATGTGCTGATGCAGGGCACGGACGAAAACGGCGTCCTTGGTCATGGCTGGACCTATTCCGCCCATCCCATCGGCGCAGCGGCCGGTATCGCCAATCTGCGGCTGATCGACGAGCTGGGACTGGTCGGGAACGCCGGTCGCACCGGCCGCTATCTGAACGACCGGATGCGCGCCGCCCTTGGCGATCATCCCAATGTCGGTGAAATCCGCGGTGAGGGCATGCTTTGCGCGGTCGAGCTGGTCCGGGATCGGGACCAGCGCACCTTCTTTGACACAGACGAGGGGGTCGGGGCCAAGGTCGTTGGCGCAATGCTCAGACGCGGTGTGATCGCCCGCGCCATGCCGCAGGGCGATATCATCGGACTTGCCCCGCCCCTGTGCCTGACCGAGGCCGAGGCCGATGTCATCGTCGATGCCGCCGCCGGATCCGTGCGCGAAATCCTGGGCTAAGGCGGAATAACTCGTGACGGCCGCTGTCCCCGAAACGATGTGCGCCATGGTCCTGACCGGCCATGGCGGCCCCGACAGGCTGGAATGGCATGACGACTGGCCCGTTCCCCGCCCCGGCCCGGGCGAGGTTCTGGTCCGCATCACCGCCTGTGCCAAGAACAACACCGACCGCAAGGTGCGTGAGGGGCTGTATTCCGACGATGGCGCGGTCGCCTCATTCGCCATGGCGGGCGAGACGCTGACCTTTCCGCGCATTCAGGGCGCCGATGTAGTCGGCCATGTCGTCGCCGTGGGTCCGGGCGTATCGCCCGACCGGATCGGCGAAAGGGGGCTGCTCGATTTCAACATCTATCCCGATCAGCGCGACGATCTGAACCTTGCGCCGGATTATTTCGGCCATGGCGCAGACGGGGGCTATGCGGAATATGGCTGCTTTCCCTCGGACCAGTTCCACGCCATCTCCAACCCCGCGCTCAGCGATGCCGAGCTTGCGACACTGGGCATGTGCTCGTGGCAGACGGGCTATCACATGTTGACCTCGGCCAATGTTTCGGCGGGTGAGCATGTGCTGGTCACCGGGGCCTCGGGCGGGGTCGGAACCGCGCTTTTGCAAATGTGCCGGGTCATCGGCGCGATCCCCCATGCCATCGCCAGCGCCGGCAAGGCCGAGGCACTGCGCGCGCTTGGCGCCGAAAGTGTGATCGCACGCGAGACCGTCACCGACTGGCCCGTGGCGATTGCGCAGGCAACAGGCGGTGTCACGATCGACGCGGTGATGGATCTGGTCGGGGGCGAGATGACCGTGCCACTGATCCGCACCATGTGCCGTGACCTGCGCGGACGGCGGACACCACCGCGCCTGTCCATTGCCGGGGCAAGCGCGGGCAATGTCACTGCCCTGCCCTGGACGCTGATCTATCTTAATCAGGTCCAGATCTTTGGCGTCTCGCACGGCACCCGGGCCGAAGCGCGGCAACTGATCAGCTGGATCCGCGAGAACCGGTTCAGGCCCGTGCTGTCAGGGATCATGCCCCTGTCCCGCCTGCGCGAGGCCGAGCAGCTGTTTGTCGAGCGTAGCCGCGATTTTCTTGGCAAGCTGGTGATCGTCCCGGATCGGGTGATCGCGGAACAAGGGCTGACACCAATGGCCTGAACCACCCGCCCGGCAGGGCAGATGTGCAAGGGGCGACCTACACCGGCCGCCCCTTGTCTGATGAACTGTCTTTGGCGATGGGCCGCAGGTCAGGCGCGCTCGGGCACCGGCAGACCCAGCCAGTCCTTGTAAAAGGTCTCGATATCCGGCTCAAAGTCATGGATGACCGGATACCATGGGGTCGGCGCCTCGACCTCCAGCAAATCGCCCGACAGCGGACAGAAATATTCGCGGATGACCTGCCAGTCGGGCGAGGGGGCCATCAGGCGCGGATAAATCTCTTCCATCTGCTGGGGGGTGCTACGCACCCGGACCCGGGCATAAAGTTTCCAGTTCTGGTCCCAGTCGCAGAAATCATGGCCCGCCTGACTGCGGATCACCCATTTCTTGTCCGACTTGCGCTGCACGATATACAGTTTAGGTCCCAGCGGCAGAATGATCGGATCGTCCCATTCCACCTGCTCTTGCAGGATCTCCAGATAGATCTGGAAACGCTCGCGGTCCTTTGGCGTGGACAGCATGTTATGCAGCGTGTCACGGTCGATCTTGCCGTCCACCAGATCCTTGATCTTGGCTTTGGTATAGGCCATCGGTTCCTCCCTTGGATTGGCCTTGAGGGGATATTGGCTGCGCCCGGGGGGAACGGACGCAGCCGGGGGCGTCATTCCTCGACGAATTGCACGGTCCTGACGTCCGGCAGTTCCGAGATATCCATCGAGTATTCCCGCCCGTAAGAAGGGATGGGCAGATCCGCCTCGCACAGTTTCCAGTCGGCGGGCAGGTTCCAGAAGGCGCGGAACTGCTCTTCAAATCGCGGCCCAAGCTTGAACGAGGCGGCATACATCTGCTGAACATGCACACCCGCATCCTTGTTCAGGATCCGCTGGCGTTCCTCGGCCATCCATTCGCTGGTCGGGACCGATTCCGCGAGCCGCTGTTTGCGGATGGCCTGACGGCGGACCTCGGTCGCGGCCAGATCCACGCCCTTCATGCCGTCGCCCGCCTCCTTCAGCACCACGCCATAGACGCTGTCGGCAAACCGTTCGAGCAGATAGCCGCCGTTCACGTCGTCAGCGACCTTCTGCGGCTCGCGGTCCAGAGGATCGCCAAAGCCCGGCCCACCCCGCATGTAGTTGAGGTAAAGGTCATAGTCCCTGAACATCGCCTCGGTGGTGATGGCCTGCTTGTCACGCTTGATGCGCGCGTCAGGCAACTGGCCATCCCAGACCGGATTTTGCGGGTCGGTATCGCCGCCATGGGGGATCGGGCCACCCTCGGCGATGAGCTCTTTCAGGCGGGTGTCATGGGCCTCGAACCGATAGCCCGAGGCAGCGGGGTAGCCACCCATCAGCCCCCAGTCCGAGCTGATATGCCCGTTACCCATAAAGAACATGGTCCAGTCTTTGGCGTTCCAGACCATGCGCAGCGATTCAAAGCCGCAACCGCCGCGATACTTGCCCGCGCCGCCTGACGAGGCCTTGATCTGCCGACCCAGATAGATCAGCGGTTCGGCCAGTTCCCAGATCTCCATGTCACCCATGTCGCCTTCAGGGTTCCAGACCGCAGCGGCATGGCTGATCCCATCGCTGAAGGCGCTGGCCCCGACTCCGTTCGCGGCGCATTCGAACGAGTTCACGGCATGGATTTCATCATACTGGTTAAAGCCGCCGCCCTGTAGCCAGTTCGAGGTATTGGCGTTACCCGAGTTCACTTCTTCCAGATAGCCGCGCCCGAAATAGGCCCGGCTCAGCCCGCGCCACAGCGCAGTCCACGAACTGACGAGGAAATGCCATGAATAGCTGAATGCCACCCGCCTGTCGTCGGGGTTCATCCATGTGCCCTTGGGCAGACGGAACTCGGTCCCGTAGGCGGCGCCGTCGTTGATCATCTCGGTCGGGATCAGCGACTGGGTCATCATCACCCAGATACCGCTGGTAAAGCTGACCTGATGGGCGTTGTAGGTGTGCCAGCCCCAGCGCGAGGCGCCCTCGAAATCCAGCCGCCATGTACCATCCCCGCGAATGGTGATTTCGGACGGGGTGTGCATGATCGTGTCGACCTTGGCAAAGTCCGAGGGGACCCGCACATCCTCATGCGCATAGGGCACGTCCACAAAACCGACCTGCCGATACTTGCCGGGAATGGTCATCGCCCTGATACGGGCCTGAAGACCCAGCCGGCCGTGCTCGACCGCCTCATAGGCGAATTTCCAATAGGCCTCGATACCCTCTTCGGCGATCACCTCCTGCACCAGATCGCGGATCATGTGGCAGCCCGCGACGCGGGTACGCTCGTCCAGCATCCAGTAGCGCGTAGTGCGCACCATGCGCTGGCTTTCGTGCAGCCAGTCGCGGAACAGCGTGTCATTTTCGCCAATCTTGCGGCAGGTGATCGAATAGCCGTCGCCGAAACGCTGCACCTGCCCGGTAGACATCGAGCCCGGCCCGACCGAGCCGGTGTCGATCACGTGGGTGACGCCACCAACCCAGCCGATCAGTTCCCCCTCGTGAAAGATCGGCACGATGGTGTGGATGTCGCAGGGGTGGACGTTCCCGATCAGGCTGTCGTTGTTGCAGAAAATGTCCTTGTCCCTGATGCCGGGGTTATGTTCCCAGCCGTTCTCGATCATATATTTGATCGCCGCGCCCATGGTCCCGACGTGGATGATGATCCCGGTCGAAGTCAGGATCGAGTCGCCAGCCGCGTTATAAAGGGTAAAGCACAGCTCACCCTCTTGCTCGACGATGGGCGATGCCGCGATCTTTTTGGCGGTTTCGCGCGCATCCACCACCCCGGCCCGCAGCCGCGAGAAAAGCTTGTTGTACTTGATCGGATCGCTGTCGCGCATCTCAAGCCGCTCAAGCCCGGCGTAATGTTTGGTCCGCCTGGTGGCCTCCATCAGCCGGTCGCGGTGTTGCTTCAGGGTCTCGCCGCCGCGGACGATGCCGCGCGTGTCGACCTTTGCTTGAATGTTCATGTCGATCTCCTCCCTCGGAGCTTCAGAGTTCTTTCAGGTGGAACAGGCGATGACCGTCGAGCCAGGTCTCGAAACCTCCGGGCACCACAAAGGTCGTGGCGTCGGATTCGATGATCGCCGGGCCGGTGACGCGGTTGCCCGGTTTCAGCTTTTCCATCTGGTAAAGCTGCGCATCGACCCATTGCTTGTGGCGATAGAACTTGCGGGTGCCAAGCCTGGCCTCTTCGGGCGGGGTCGGACCGGCCTCGGGTTCCTTGGGGATCCGGGGTTTGGGGATTGGCACCGTGCCGCGCATGATCGCGCCAGTCACCGAATAGCCAAGCTCGGGCGAGCGGGCAGCGGCGGCATAAACGCGTCCATAGGTGTCGTTGAAGGCCTCGACCAGCTTATCCCAGTCCTCGGCCGAGTTGGCCTCAAGGATCGGGCTTTCGATTTCCAGATCGTTCAGCTGGCCGCGATACTGCATGCGGAAACCGGGTTGCAGTGTCACGCGATCAGCGGAATAGCCGTTGATCTCGAACTCTTCGAGGACCCGCTCTTTGAGCTCTTCCCAAGCTGCCTGCAGGGTCTGGGCCTGACGGACCTTGAGATCATCCCCGGCCTCGCTTGCGATGTTGATATCGAGCGATTTATCATAGCGATACTCGAAATCCGCCGCCGCGCAGCCAAAGGCGGAAAAACCTGCCGCCCAGGCGGGAACGATCACATCCTCAAAGCCCAGACCCTCGGTATAGCCATAGGTGTGGACAGGACCTGCGCCACCATAGCTGAAGCAGACGAAGCTGGACGGGCTGTAACCCTTGCCCGAGATCATCGAGCGCAGATAGTCACGCAGATCGCTGTCCAAAAGCTCGATCACCCCAGCCGCGGCATCCTCGACCGACAGGCCAAGCGGATCGGCGATCTGCTCCTTCATCGCGTTCCAGGCCCGCTCGCGGTCCAGCTTGACCTGACCGCCAAGGAAGTTGTCGGGGTTCAGATAGCCAAGGATGACATGACAGTCCGAGATGGTGACGGTCTCGATCCCCGATTCAGCCCAGCAGACACCGACGCGATAGCCCGCCGAATCCGGGCCAAGCTTGATCGCCCTGGTATAGGGGTCAAGCCGGATAAAGCTGCCCGCCCCGGCGCCGACCGAATCCATGGCGACCAAAGGCAGGGACAGGACAAGCCGCGCCATATCCGGGTCGTTGCGGATCGTCAGTTCGTTCTGGGTGATCAGCGCCACGTCGAACGAGGTGCCGCCAATGTCAGAGCAGGCGATATTGGAATAACCCAGCACTTCGCCAAGATATTTCGCACCGATCACGCCCCCGATCGGACCCGAGACGATGGTGCGCGCCAGCTCCTTGGCCTTCCAGCTGATGGTGCCGCCATGCGTCGCCATCACGCGGAAGTCGAATTTCGAGCCGTTATCCTTGAACGCGGATGAGATCTTGTTCAGCGTCTGGCGCGACGGCTCGGCGGCATAAGCCTCAAGGATGGTAGTATTGGTGCGGTGGGTTTCCTTGCGCACCGGATAATAGTCGGTCGAGGCAAAAACCGGGATGGACTTGCCCGAGGCCGCGATTTCCTCTTGCACGATATCGCGCACCCGCCGTTCATGCGCGGGGTTGCGGTAGCTGTGCAAAAGCGAGATCACGATGCCTTCGACATCCTGCGCGATCAGTTCGCGCGCAGCCTGACGGGCAGTTTCCTCGCGCAGCGGAATGACCACGGTACCCGACATGTCGATGCGTTCCATGACGCCGCGCGTCAGGTGACGCGGCACCAAAGGCTCGTCATAGTAATGGGTGTTCAGGTGGATCCGGTCTTCATAGGCAAAGCCCAGATAGGCCTGGATCGCACGGCCCATGCGGTGGAAATCCTCCATCCCCGCATTGACGATCAGGCCGCAGCGCAACCCCTTGCGCTGAACCACTCGGTTCAGCATGGCGGTGCCTGAATAGACACCGGTCTGGATTTCGGACAGCGCCTCTTCCAGCGTCAGTCCCCAATGCTCCAACCCCTCGCGAGAGCTGGCGATCAGGCCAAGCGCCTCGTTCTGTGGCGTCGATTGGGCCTTGCCGACGACGAATTCGCCTTCGCTGTCCACAAAGAACGTATCTGTCATGGTGCCGCCAGCGTCGATGCCCAGCACCTGCACCTTGCGTCTGTTGGGTTTGTCCAATGGCACGGTTTTCTCCTCCCATTGCGCCACCTCCCTGTGGCGTAGCGGCAGGATGGAATCGTGCCACCTGTCCGTGTTGTCCGGTTTTCGGACAGGGCGTCGGACAATGGCGGACAGAACGGCACTTATTCGCGGCGGGGCCGCCTGATGCCGTATTGGTCAAGCTTGAGATAAAGCGTCGAGCGCGCGATCCCCAGCCTGCGCGCGACCTCGGTGATGTTGCTGCCCGCCTCGGCCATGGCCGCCATGATCTCGGCCCGCTCTCGGTCGCGCAGGGTTTCCTCGCGCCGCGGACCGGGTGCGCGCGTCAGGTGGCGGGGCAGGTCCGACGCATCAACCAGCCCGCTTAGCGAGGTCACACCCAGAGATTCCACCAGATTGCGCAATTCCCGCAGATTGCCCGGCCAGTCATGGGCCTGCAACTGCTGCATTGCCGCCGGGGTAAAGCGCAGCACCCTGCCCTGACGGTGCTGCGGCGCATAGGTCTGGGCAAAGCGGCGGATCAGCGCCGGCAGGTCCTCACGCCGCTCGGCCAGCGCAGGCAGGCGCAAGACCGCCGCAGCCAGCCGGAAATGCAGCGCCGAGCCAAGCCCGCCCACGCCAAGGCTGTCGGACAGCGGCACCGAGCACAAGGTTATCAACTGGACCGCCGTCCCCGCCCGTTCGATCTGCGCCAGCGCCTGCGTCAGAAGCGGCTGCACCTCGGCCGGGGTTTCGGCCGGCTCGTCAAGGCACAGCGTGCCGCCGCTTTGCGCCAGACGCAGCAATGCCTCGCTGCCACCCGATCCCGGCTTCAGCGTCGCCGCGTCAAGAAGGCTGCAATCGAGCATCTCGAACGGCAACCCGGCCAGGGGGCCACCTGCATGCAGCGCACGGGCAAAGGTCTCTTTGCCGCTGCCGACCGGCCCCTCAAGAACCAGAGGCAGGCCGTTTCCGACGATCCGTTCAGCGGCATTGCAAAGATCCTGCATCACCGCCCCTGTTTCAGCGATCTGGCGCAGATCTGGGGGCGCGGCCGGCTCACGCCGTGCAGGACGCGTGCGGCGGGGAAAGGTCACGACAACACCCAGCGCCTCGCCACGTTCGGACAGGACATCGACCTCGGCATCGGCCAGAACCTCGCGCACCCGCCCGGCCAGATCATGGCAGTCGCCGTCGTTGTCCTTCATCAGGCTTTGCAGGACCGCACCTTTCGCTTCGACCTGCGCGGCAGCTTCGCGGCTGGGGGTGCGGGACCAGACCTTGCGCCCGTAGCGGTCAAGCAGCAACAGATCCTCGGCTCCCCCGCCATTGTGCCGTGCCAGCAGCGCATCAATCAGGACCGCATGTTCATGCAGACCGGCGCTGCGCAAGCTTTCCTCGATCTGCAAAGCCAGCGTCACCGACAGCGCGGCGCCCCGGCGCATGCTGTCCTGAGCAGGACCCGAGATATCGACAGCGCCAAGCAGCCGCCCGCTCAACGGGTCATGGATCGGGGCTGCAGCACAGGACCAGCGCTGAATCGCCTCGCAGAAATGCTCCACCCCGGTGATGACGACGGGCTGGGCCAGATGCAGCGCGGTGCCGATGGCGTTGGTGCCAATCGCGCCTTCGTCCCAGCGCCCGCCCGGTTGCAGATGGTTTTCCGCACCGCGCGACAGGATGCGGGAATCGCCCGTCGCATCCATGACGACGCCTCTGCGGTCGCAAAGCAGAAGCATCGCCCCGGCGTCCTCAAGCATGTATCCGGTGCGGCGGATCGCGTTCTGCGCCGCCTTGCGCAGCCTCGCGTTGCGGTGGCGAATGCCATGCAATTCGTCCTGCGCAACCGTCGGCGCACGGTTGAGCGAGCCGATTTCCCCCCGCTCCCGTGATCTGACCCAGGACCTGAACACGATCTCCCGGATGCTGGGGGGCACGCTCCCCAACGCACGGAACCGCTCCCAGTCCTCCTTCTGGATGCTTTCCGTCATCATCGCGCCTTTCTGCAGGCTTGCCGCAGAGTAATGTGACTGGCGCAGCTTGTGTCAAGAAAAGAACGCCGCGCCCCGCCTCTGGTATGGGATCGGGGGACGGCGGGTCACCTAGCGGTCAGAGGTGCGAAAATCCAGCTTGCCCGACATGAGAATGGCGATGACCGAACAGACGGCGCCCGAAAGCAGGTATAGCCCCGCAGCCGACAGCCCCAGCCAGGTCGACAGCAGCAGTGCCGTCAGCGGCGCGAAACCCGCCCCGAACATCCAGGCCAGATCCGAGACGATGGCCGAGCCGGTATAGCGGTTGCGCGCCCCAAAGAGCGAGGCCACCGCACCCGAACTTTGCCCGAAGCTAAGGCCAAGGATAAAAAAACCGGCGATCATGTAAATGAGCTCTCCGGTCTCGCCGCCGGACAAAAGCAGGGGGGCGAGTGCCGCAAAACAACCGATAAGCAGCGCCCCGATCAGCAAGAGGTTACGCCGTCCAAAGCGGTCGGCAAGCCAGCCCGACAGCAGAATGGCAACGATTCCAGCAACGGCGGCCACGGCCTCGATAATCAGAAAGCTTAGCAGCGTCTCGTCGGTATAGAGATAGATCCAGGACAGCGGATAGACCGTGACCATGTGGAACATGGCAAAGCTTGCCAGCGGAACGAAGATCCCGACAAGCACCGCACCGCCATCCTCGCCGAGGGTCTTGCCGATGCGGGTCGGCTGCAGCTCACGCGATTCGAAAAGCTGGGAAAACTCATCGGTCGCGACGATGCGCAGCCGGGCAAACAGCGCCACCACGTTGACCGAGAAGGCGACAAAGAACGGGTAGCGCCAGCCCCAGTCCAGAAAATCCTGCGCCGTCAGATTGGCGGCAAGATAAGCAAACAGCAGGCTTGCCACGATCAGCCCGATCGGCGCGCCAAGCTGCGGCACCATGGCGTAAAGGCCGCGCCGGTTCGGTGGGGCCGTCAGCGCCAGAAGCGAGGGCATACCGTCCCATGCCCCGCCAAGTGCCAGCCCCTGTGCGATGCGCAGGATAGCAAGGATGACCACCGCCCAGCCGCCGACATTTTCATAGCTGGGGATCAGGCCCATCGCGACGGTGGCGGTTCCCATCAAAAACAGGGCTGCCGTCAGCTTGGTCACGCGTCCATGGCGTCTGTCGATACCCATGAACAGGACGCTGCCAAGCGGCCGGGCGACAAAGGCCAGTGCCAGCAGCGCAAATGACAGCAGCGTGCCGGTCAGCGGATCGACAAAGGGAAAGATCCGCTGAGGAAAGACGATCACCGAGGCAATCGCGAAAACGAAGAAGTCAAAGAACTCCGAGGTGCGTCCGATGATCACCCCGACGGCAATGTCCGAGGGTGAAACGCTGTGATGGCCGTGCGATGACGGGGCTGCCGTCCCGGCGGCGGGCATGGAAGAAGTTGTGCTCATGTTCCCGAGGAATCCGATGTGATCCAGATTCGCGCCCGGCTTGACCAAAGTCCACCGCGGCGTTTCCTACCTTATTGCTGCCGCAATGAGGGGCCAGGCAGTATAGGACAAAACGCCGCATGGCGGATTTGATCCAGATCAAGGTAAGCCAATTACCGCATAGGTCGCAGCCTTTCGCGACTCAGCCATCCGCACCTGTCGTTCACGGACACTCGGACAGTCCAATGACCCAAAAACGAAAATTCGCCGGCCTGCCGTGGCTTGCGCTGGCGTTCCCGCTGGCCGCCTGCAAGGCCGAAGTTCTGGCCCCCGCCGGGGATGTGGCGGCGCGACAGCGCGACCTGCTGGTGACCTCGACGCTGCTCATGCTGCTGATCATCGTCCCGGTCATGATCCTGACGGTGATCTTTGCGCTGCGTTACCGCGCCAGGAATCGCCGCGCCGACTATCAGCCCGACTGGGACCATTCGACCAAGCTTGAGTTCGTGATCTGGGCCGCGCCGCTTTTGATCATCATCACGCTTGGGGCGCTGACCTGGGTCGGTACGCATCTGCTGGACCCCTATCGCCCGCTTGACCGCATCACGAGCGGCCAGCCGGTGGCCAGTGACACCAGGCCGCTGCAGGTGCAGGTGGTGGCGATGGACTGGAAATGGCTCTTTATCTATCCCGAACAGGGCATTGCCTCGATCAACGAGATGGCGGTGCCGGTCGATCGTCCGGTCGAGTTCACGCTGACCTCGACCTCGGTCATGAACGCATTCTACATCCCGGCGATGGCTGGCATGATCTACGCCATGCCGGGGATGGAAACCAAGCTGAACGGCGTCTTTAACCGCCCGGGCGAATACAAGGGCATCGCCTCGCATTACTCGGGCCAGGGCTTTTCGGGGATGCATTTCAAGGCACTGGCCAGCGACGAGGCAGGCTTTGACGCCTGGGTCGCCAGGGCCCGGGCTGGCGGCGGCACGCTGGACCGCCCCCGCTACCTTGAGCTTGAGGCACCCAGCGAAAACGTGCCGCCGATGTCCTTTGCCGATGTCGATCCCCAGCTTTTCCAGCGCGTCGTGAACATGTGCGTCGAGCCCGGCAAGATCTGCATGGCAGAGATGATGGCCCTGGACGCCCAGGGCGGCACCGGGCTTGCCGGTACGATGAATGTGCAGCGGCTGACCTATGACAAGGACCAGCGACGCGGCACCCGCGCCCCGGTTCTGGGGTGGGAGCCCTTTCAGATCGCCTCGTTCTGCACGCCCGAGGATTCGGCGCGGATGTTCGGAAAATCGCCCGAGCTGACCCGCACGACAGTGAACATGACGCCTCTGCGCGGCCATGCGCTGCCCCCGCCGAAAGGGCTGTTCACCCCCTCACAGGACAATGCCGTGACGCTGTTGGACCCAACCAGGGGTCAGGCGCAGAAATTCTGATCGGACGCAAGCATGGCAACGTTTTCCAACGAAACCACCTTTCTTCTGGGCCGGCTGAACTGGGATGCGATCCCGAAAGAGCCGATCGTCCTGGGCACCTTTGTAGTCGTAGCGATGGGCGGGGTCGCATTGCTTGCAGCCCTGACCCGCTACCGTCTGTGGGGCTGGCTGTGGCGAGAGTGGTTTACCTCGGTCGATCATAAAAAGATCGGCATCATGTATATCATCCTTGCGCTGGTCATGTTCCTGCGCGGCTTTGCCGATGCGATCATGATGCGGTTGCAGCAGGTCTGGGCCTTTGGCGGATCCGAGGGCTATCTGAACTCGCATCACTACGACCAGATCTTTACCGCCCATGGCGTCATCATGATCTTTTTCGTGGCGATGCCCTTTGTCACAGGGCTGATGAACTATATCGTGCCGCTGCAGATCGGCGCGCGTGACGTTTCATTCCCCTTTCTGAACAACTTCTCGTTCTGGATGACGGTCGGGGGCGCGATCATCACCATGGCCTCGCTGTTTGTGGGTGAATTCGCACAGACCGGCTGGCTGGCCTTTCCGCCGCTGTCGGGCATCGGCTACAGCCCATGGGTCGGGGTGGATTATTACATCTGGGGCCTGCAGGTCGCGGGGGTCGGCACCACGCTTTCAGGCATCAACCTGCTGGTGACGATCCTCAAGATGCGCGCGCCGGGCATGACGATGATGCGGATGCCGGTGTTTACCTGGACGGCCTTCTGCACCAACATCCTGATCGTCGCCTCGTTCCCGGTCCTGACCATGACGCTGATCCTGCTGACGCTGGATCGCTATGTCGGCACCAACTTCTTTACCAATGACCTTGGCGGCAATCCGATGATGTATATCAACCTCATCTGGATCTGGGGCCACCCCGAGGTCTATATCCTCATCCTGCCGCTGTTCGGGGTGTTTTCCGAAATCACCGCGACCTTTTCGGGCAAGCGGCTGTTTGGCTACAGCTCGATGATCTATGCCACCGTCTGTATCACGGTGCTGAGCTATCTGGTCTGGCTGCATCACTTCTTTACCATGGGCTCGGGCGCCTCGGTGAACTCGTTCTTCGGGATCACCACGATGATCATCTCGATCCCGACGGGGGCCAAGCTCTTTAACTGGCTGTTCACCATCTATCGCGGCCGCGTCCGGTTCGAACTGCCGATGATGTGGACACTGGCCTTTATGCTGACCTTTGTGATCGGCGGCATGACCGGGGTGCTGCTTGCGGTGCCGCCCGCCGATTTCGTGCTGCACAACTCGCTGTTCCTCGTTGCGCATTTCCACAACGTCATCATCGGCGGCGTGCTGTTTGGCTGTTTCGCGGCGGTGAATTACTGGTGGCCCAAGGCCTTTGGTTTCAAACTGGATGTGTTCTGGGGCAAGGTCTCATTCTGGTTCTGGGTCATCGGCTTCTGGTTTGCCTTCATGCCGCTGTACATCCTTGGCCTGATGGGCGTGACGCGAAGGCTGCGTGTCTTTGATGACCCGGACCTGCGCATCTGGTTTGCCATCGCCGCCCTTGGCGCGGTGCTGATCGCCGTCGGCATCTTGGCCATGTTCGTGCAGTTCGGCGTCTCGATCATGCGCTGCAACCGCCCCGGATACCGCGACCCGACCGGGGACCCGTGGGACGGGCGCACGCTGGAATGGGCGACCTCGTCGCCACCGCCCGCCTATAACTTTGCGTTCAACCCGATCTCGCACGGGCTGGATACCTGGTGGGAGATGAAGCAGCAGGGCGCCACCCGGCCGACGTCAGGCTTCATGCCGATCCATATGCCGAAAAGCACCGGCACCGGCGTGATCCTTGCCGCTTTGGCGACGGTCTGCGGGCTGGCGATGGTCTGGTATATCTGGTGGCTGGCGGGCCTGAGCTTTCTTGGCATCATCGCTGTCTCGATCGCCCATACCTTCAACTATGATCGCGACTATTACATCCCGGTCCCGGAAATCGAGGCGACCGAGGATGCCCGGACGCGCCAGCTTGCGCAGGGGGTCTGAACCATGAGCCACGTTGTAACCGACACCACCACAGACAACCTTGGCCGTTATTGGGAGCTTAAACCCCATCACCACCCCGAGGGCGCCTCGACCAGCCTGGGTTTCTGGGTCTATCTGATGAGCGACTGCCTGATGTTTGCAGTGCTCTTTGCGGTCTATGGCGTGCTTGGCACCAGCTTTGCCGCCGGACCAGGGCCTAAGGACCTGTTCGATCTTGGGCTTGTGGCGGTCAATACTGGGATGCTCCTGCTGTCCTCGATCACCTTTGGCTTTGCCATGCTGGCGATGTTTGCGGGCAGGCAGGGGGCGACCCTGCGCTGGCTGGGGGTGACGCTGGTCTTTGGTCTGTGCTTTCTGGGGATCGAGCTTTACGAATTCCAGCACATGATCCACCTGGGGGCCGGACCGCAGCGTTCGGGCTTTCTGTCGGCTTTCTTTACGCTGGTCGGCACGCACGGGCTGCATGTGACCTTTGGTTCGATCTGGCTCATAACGCTGATGGTGCAGATCGCGCGCCGGGGGCTTGGGCCAGAAAACCAGCGCCGGATGATCTGTCTGTCGATGTTCTGGCATTTCCTCGACGTGATCTGGATCGGCGTTTTTACCTTCGTCTATCTTCTGGGGATGATCTGATGTCCGCTGAACACGCACATACCGCGCATCATCAGGATCACGGCCACGACCACGGCAGCCATGCCGCCTATATCAAGGGTTTTCTGCTGTCGGTGATCCTGACCGCGATCCCCTTTGGTCTGGTCATGGCCGGAGGGTTTGAAAGCCGCTCGCTGACCGCCGTCACGGTGATGGGTTTTGCCGTGGCCCAGATCCTCGTCCACATGGTTTATTTCCTGCATATGAACGGTAAGCAGGAAGAGGGCTGGACCATGCTTTCGACCATCTTCACCATCGTCGTGGTGGTGATCCTGCTCGCCGGTTCGCTATGGGTCATGTATCACATGAACACCAACATGATGCCGCAGATGGATCATGAGCTGATGCAGGGCTTTGGCTCGTGAATTTCCGCCGGCTGCTGGCGGCTGCCGGGGCGCTGGCAGTCTTTCTGGCGCTGATCGCGCTTGGGGTCTGGCAGGTCCAGCGGCTGGCGTGGAAAACCGATCTCATCGCCCGGGTTGAGGCACGGCTGGCAGCCGATCCCGTCCCCGCCCCCGGACCAGCGGATTGGGCTGGGCTTGATCCGCGCGATGCCGAATACCGCCGGGTGACGGTCAGCGGCAACTATCGCGCCGACAGCGACACTTTGGTCAAGGCAGTGACTGCCCGGGGGCCGGGCTTTTGGGTCATGACGCCGATGCGCACCACCGAGGGCTGGGATCTGTTGATCAACCGCGGTTTTGTCCCCGAAACCACCCGCAACGACCGCCCCTTGCCCAGGGATCAGGTGACGGTCAGCGGGCTTTTGCGGATGAGCCAGAACAATGGCGGGTTCCTGCGCCGCAATGATCCCGTCGGCGGACGCTGGTATTCCCGCGACACCTCTGCCATCGCCGCCGCACAGGGCATCGGCCCGGTCGCACCCTATTTCATCGACGCCGACGATCGCGGGGACGAGGCGCAACCGATCGGCGGGCTGACCGAGGTCAGGTTCCGCAACAGCCATCTTGGCTATGCGCTGACCTGGTTCTCATTAGCGGCGCTATGGGCGGGCGGGCTGATCTGGCTGCGCAGGCGCGGCCGGGGCTGATCCCCCGACATCAGGGTCGTATTGCAGGCTTAGCGGCCAATCAGCTTAACCATAAGCCACCGGAACCGGTGGAACGGCTCGGGCGACACCAAGCCCATCACAACCCATGAAAAACGGGCCGGGAATATCCCGGCCCGCCAAAGGTATCCGGCGCGATCAATGCGCCGCTGCCGCCGGGTCGGTCCCACGTGCCGGAATGCCATTGAACAGAAGGTTCAGCAGCAGGGCCGAAAAGGTCCCGACCAGAATGCCGCTGTGAAAGATCCGCTCGACCAGATGGGGCATCTTGTCAAACATCGTCGGCGCGACAACCGGGATCATCGACAGCGCAAGGCTGACCGCCACGATATAGACATTGCGCCGGTTCCCGACAAAATCGACCCGCGCCAGGATCTTGACCCCTGTGGCTGAAACCATTCCGAACATGACCAGCGCCGCGCCACCGATCACATAGCTGGGGATCGAGGCGCTGATGAAAGCGATCTTGGGCAGGCAGCCCAGCAGGATCAGGATTGCACCGCCTGCCGCGACCACATAGCGGCTAAGCACGCCCGTGATCTGCAACAGCCCGACGTTCTGCGCATAGGTCGTGTAGGTGAAGGTATTGAAGATGCCGCCGATGATATTGCCGATACCATCGGTACGCAGTCCGCGCGCCAGACGCTCTTCGCTGATCTTTTGCCCGGCCATGTCACCCACGGCAAGAAACTGACCGGTGGCCTCGATCATCATCACGATCATCACGGCGCTTAACCCAATCGTGCCCCAAAGGTTAAAGGTCGGCAGACCAAAGGCAAAAGGGGTGACCAAGTTGACCCAGTGCGCCTCGGCCAGACCTTGAAAGCTGACCTTGCCCGCCGCAATCGAGATCAGAAAGCCCAGTCCGATTCCGATCAGCACGCCAAGATTAGCGTAAAATCCGCGAAAGAACCGGGTCACCAGCAGGATGGTCAGAAGCACGATCCCGGCGACGGCTATGGCAAAGGGTTCGCCATAGGCTGGGTTCGGAACAACGCCTTCGGCAGTGCGGATGGTCGGATTGCCGCCAGCAGCCCAGTTCACCCCCACCCGCATCAATGAAACACCGATCACCAGCATAACCGTGCCAGTCACGACCGAGGGGAAAAAGCGCACCCATTTGCTGAAAAACCAGGCAGCAAAGACTGTAAATACCCCCGAGGCAATCACCGCACCGAAAACGCCGCGGATGCCCACATCGGGATCGCTGCCGGTGGCGATGATCACCGGGACGGCGGTAAAGCTGATCCCCATCATGATCGGCAGCCGGGCACCAAATTTCCACAGGCCCAGACACTGGATCATCGTCACGACGCCGCAGCAGAACAGATCGGCGCTGATCAGCAGCGCCACCTGTTCCTTGCTCAGCCCCAGCGAATTGCCGATCAGCAACGGCACCGCCACCGCACCCGCATACATCACCAGAACATGCTGCAGCCCCAGCGCCACAAGCTTGGGAACCGGCATTTTTTCTTCAATCGGATCAAAGGCCACTGCCCCTTCCCGGGACACAGCAACTGGCGCGGCCGCCTCCTCCCCGTCCCATGCAGAGTTTCTCATATCGAGTGTGCCACTCATGGTTTCGTCTCCCTGTCTGCTGGCTTGGTCGGCATGTCTTTTGCGCATGCACTTCATCTTGGGCCGACGACAATTCATTTATCAATCGGCACAATTGACTTTGTTCATATGATCTTTCTATGAATTGAGATGGAGGGATCGCATGGAACCCACGCTCAAGCAGTTCCGGGCCTTTGTCGCCGTCGCGGAAAGCGGACAGTTCACGCGGGCAGCGGAACGGCTGGGGCTGTCGCAATCCGCGGTCAGCACCCTGATCAGCCAGCTTGAGCAAAACCTTGGCCTGCGGCTGTTTGATCGCCACACACGATTGCTGCGGCTGACCCAGGCTGGTGCCGAGGCACTGGCCGTGGCGCGTCAGGCCGTCGGAGATCTGGATCGTCTGGTTGAAAATGCCCGTGATCTGAACAATTTCAGCCGGGGCCGGGTCAGCATCGCCGCTGGCACCTTGCAGGCAGCACTGATGCTGCCGCGCCTTATCCGCAGCTTTCGCGACAGATACCCGAATATCGACGTGACCATGCACGATGTGTCGGAACGGGCGGTGGTCGATATGGTCAAATCCGGCCAGGTCGATCTGGGTCTTGGCACCGTTCCGGATCGGGACAGCGAGGTTCTTGGGCTGGAGCTGACTACCGATTCCTTTCTGGTTGTCATGCCGCCGGAGCACCCTCTGGCCCAACGGCGCGGGCTGCGCTGGAAAGATCTTGAAGCCGAAACACTGATCGGCCCGCAGCGGGGCAACCCCATCCGCGAACGGCTGCGGGCCGAGCTGGCGCGTGTCCAGGTGAACCTGACGCTGCACCGTTCGTTTCAGGATGTCTCGTTGCCGCTGACAATCATCGGCATGGTCGAGGCGGGGCTTGGCATCGCGGTGATGACCTCGGCCGTCAATCCTCTGGCGAAATCCATGGGACTGGTCACGGTGATGCCGGTCGAGCCGATCATCACCCGCAAGATCTCGCTTATTCAACGGGCCGATCATTCGCTGTCGCCTGCCTGCCGACTGTTTCGCGACTTTCTGCACCGATCGACGCAATCGAGCCTGCGCAACGGGTTTCGCCGGACCGGATCGGGTCAGTGACCCCCGCCGCCAATCGGGCGGGGGGCAGTAGCCTGGCCGTGCGCCTTAGTCCCGTGCGGAACTTTCAGCGGCCTTGCGACGCAGGCCATTCAGCACATCCTCGGGCGTGATCGGATAGTGGTGAAAGCGCACGCCGATGGCGTCGTAAACGGCATTGGCAATGGCCGGGCCAATGGCAATGATCGGGTCCTCGCCTACCCCTTTGGCGCCCCATGGCCCCCCAGGATCGGGCGCGGCCTCAAGGATTACAGTTTCGATATCCGGCATATCCATCGACAGCGGCATCTTGTAATCGACCAGACCGGCATTCAGTGACCGGCCGGTCGTCCGGTCGATCACATAATCCTCGGTCAGGGTATGGCCGATGCCTTGCTGGATACCGCCCTCGATCTGCCCCTGCGCTGCGACGGGATGGATGACGCGGCCTACGTCATGGACGGGCATCACCTTGCGGCATTCGATGATTCCGGTTTCGGTATCTACCGCAACCTCAACGAAATGCGCCGCAAACGAGTAGGACTTGGTCGGCATATAGCTGCCCGAGGCAACCAGATGCTCGGCCGGAATCCCGCGCGACGGGCCCATTGCCTCAGCCACGGTGATGCTGCGGTCAGGCTGCCCCTGGACCAAGATCACCCCCTCGACCATCTCCAGATGCCCGGGCTTTTCCTGCAGCTTTTCGGCCGCGCGTGCCAGTACACGCTGACGCAGCTCGGCCGCAGCCATTTTTGCCGCCGAGCCGACCAGATAGGTGGTGTGGCTGGCAAATGCACCGATATCCCAGGGCACCACATCCGTATCGCCATGCACGACCGAGACCGTCTCAAAGGGCACGCCCAGCTCTTCGGCAACGATCTGGGCCAGCGCGGTATGGGCACCGGTCCCCAGCCCCGCCGCCCCGGTCAGCAGGGTAACGCTGCCGTCCTCATTCATACGGACAATGGCGTTGCCCTGCTCTTTAATGCCCGGATAGGCAGATGAGCCGTGCATCTCGCAGCCGATGCCCCAGCCCTTGCGGATCGCGGGGTTGGCGGGATCGTGACGGTCAGCCGCGCGCTTGCCCGCCCAGTCAAAGGCACGGATGCCGTGCCGGATACAGGCCTCCAGCCCATATCCGACGACAGGATGGCCAGAGGGGGCGATATCACCTTCCCGTACAGCATTGCGCAAACGGATCCCGGCCGGGTCGATACCCAGCTTTTCGGCCGCCTCATCCATCTGGATGTCGATGGCGAAATAGGTCTGTACCACGCCATAGCCGCGATACGCCCCGGCAATCGGCGTGTTGGTATAGACCGCGCGCCCATCCAGCCGCACATTTTCGCAGCGATAAAGCGAGGTGGCCGAGGCAGTGCCGACATTGGTGACGCCGGGACTGTGCGATCCATAGGCACCGGATTCATAGACGATCTTCATCTCACGCGCGGTCAGCGTACCATCTTTGCGAAAACCCTGCCTGAGCCACAGCCGGAAGGGATGGCGCGACCGCCCGGCAAGAAAGGTCTCGCGCCGGGTGAACTCCATCTTGACCGGGCGACGGCATTTCTTTGCCAGCAGCGCACATAGGAATTCATGCTGGAACAGGTCCTGTTTGGCCCCAAAACCGCCGCCCATATGATCAACGAGCACCCGTACCTTGTTCAGCGGCAGGCCAAGCACCTCGGCCAACGCCCCCCGCACCATGAATGAGGTCTGGGTCGAGGTCCAGAAGGTCAGCTTGTTGCTGCCATCCCAGTCTGCGATGCAGACATTCGGCTCCATATAGGTTGGCACGGGACGACCGCCCGAGAACTCTCCCTCAAGGATCAGATCGGCCTCGGCAAAGCCCTTTTCGACATCGCCCCGTTCGATATGGACAGGCGGGATCACCAGATTGCCGCCGGGGCCGACGTCATGGATCAGCGGTGCATCGGGGGCCTGCGCGGCGTCTATATCCAGAATGGCGGGCAGCGGCTCGTATTCCACCTCGATCAGATCCAGCGCCTCATCGGCGATTTCCTCGCTGACCGCGGCGACAGCGGCGATCCCCTCGCCCCAGAACCGCACGCGGTCATCAAGGATATACTGGTCCATCGTACAGGACGCCGAACGTGGATGCGGCGAGCCGTAATGCAGCACGCGTGGTACGTCGTGATGGGTCAGCACCGCCTTGACACCGGGATAGGCCAGCGCCCGTGACACGTCGATCCGACGGATCCGGGCATGTGCGATCTCGGCGCGCTTGATCTTGCCAGACAGCAGGCCCGGCAGGTGATAGTCGCCGGTGTATCGGCCCTCGCCGGTGATCTTTTCAATGACGTCCTGACGTTTGACGCTTTTGCCGACAATGCGGAATTCATGCTTCGTCATCTCAGGCCTCCACCGACTGGGCCCTGGCGGCGGCCATGCGGCGGCCCGCCGTGCGAATGGCATCAAATATCTTGGTATAGCCGGTACACCGGCAGATATTGCCCGAGAGGCCAAAGCGGATTTCTTCGTCGCTGGGCAGGGGATTACGATCCAGCAGGCATTTTGCCATGATCAGAATGCCCGGAGAGCAAAAGCCGCATTGCGACGCCCCGTGCTCCATGAACGCCTCTTGCAGGGGGTGCAGCGTATCGGGATCGGGCTGCAACCCCTCGATGGTCAGGATTTCTGCACCCTGCGCCTCGACTGCCAGCATCAGGCAGGCATTAACGGGCCGCCCATCGACGATGACCGTGCAGGCACCGCAGTCGCCGACATCGCAACCCTTCTTGGTGCCGGTCAGCCCAGCCTCTTCGCGCAGCGCATCCAGAAGCGAGCGATGACCTTCGACCATCATGCTGCGCGCTTCGCCATTTACGGTAATTTCCAGATGAATCTTGTTCATGCCGCTTCCTCCAAGGCAAGCATCACCGCGCGGCGGGTCAGGACCCCCACCATCTCGCGCCGATATTCGGCCGAAGCGCGGACATTGCTGATTGGCGTGCATTCCTGCATCGCCTGTTCTGCCGCTGCGTTCAGAACGGCGGCATCCAGACGCGAGCCGACAAGTATTGCCTCGGTTTGTGGGGCACGCAGCACCACCGGACCAACCGCACCAAGCGCGACGCGAGCGCCTGTGCAAAGCCCGTCTTCGACCTCAAGGCTGACCGCCACACCGACGGTGGCAAGCTCCATAGCCTTGCGCCGGCCATGTTTAAGATAGGCTCGATGGCTGCCCTGCGCGGGCGGCGGCACGGTCACGGCGATTACGATTTCGCCCGGTTCCAGCACCGTACGACCGGGGCCTGCAAAGAATTCGGCCAGCGGAATATGCCGACCGCCCCCGGGACGATAAGTCTCGATCACGGCACCATCGGCGATCAACGGCGGGATCGTATCGGCCGAGGGCGAGGCCCGGCAGACATTGCCGACCACCGTCGCCCGGTTTCTGACCTGAATCGAGGCCAGGGCCTTAAGCGCGGCCCGCAGGTTGGGATAGCGGCCGTTCAGATAGCCCGAGGCCTCCAGCTGCCCGGCCGTCACCTGCGCGCCAAAGCGCAACCCGGTTTGGTCGGACCATTCGATCTGGTCCAGCCCCGGCACCCGTTTGATGTTCACAAGATGGCGCACCTGGCGCAGCCGCTCGCGGATCTCGACGAACAAATCGGTGCCTCCTGCCAGAAAATACGCCCCCTCCCCCAGGGACGTCAGCAGTTGCGAGGCTTCCTTCAGTGATGTTGGCTCGTGGTACTCGAATCTGCGCAATTCACCCTCCTCTGGCTATTCAAGCGACGATTCTTTTGCCTGGCCGCTTACCGATCGGGGCTACGCCGGGACGTTTCTATTGCGTGCCGCGGGCCCTCCCTCCGACATCGCGTTCTGCCGATTCGCGCAGAAACTCACGTTCCAGCGCGCATAGCAGTTCGGTGTTGGCGGCCTCGGCCTCGGCTCCGTCGCCGCGCTGCAAGGCTGCCAGCGTCTTGGTATGGGCGATCACGCCCGAAAAACTGGACGGCCGGTCCCGGTCCCAGGCCGCAAGCAGCGGCTGGCAGGCGATCAATTCACGCATGAAGCGGGCGATCATTTCGTTACCGGCCATTTCGGTAAAGGCGATGTGGAACTGGCGCGAAAAGTGGCGCGCCTCGCTAATGCGCCCCTCGTCATAAGCCGAGGCTTCATTACGCAGGATCTGCTGCAACCGCCCTGATCCTGCCTCATCAAGCCGGGGGGCAAGCATCCGCAGGGCGGCACCCTCGTTAATGATCCGGGCCTGCATGATCTGTCGGGTCATGTCAGGTGTGCATTGCATGACAGTCGCCCCGCGATTGGGAGTCAGCTGCACCAGACCGGCCTGAGACAGGCGCAGCAGCGCATTGCGCACCGCCTGACGATTGGCATGTGCACCCTCGGTCAATTCACGTTCGACAAGCCTGTGTCCGGGCGGGATGCGATGCTGGCCGATGCCCTCCATGACCAGCCGGACCACGCGCTCTTCGGCATCAAGGCCGCTTTTGCTCAGGCCGGGATCAGTGTCGGGCAAGGTCTGGGTTGGGGTCTGACTCATGACGATTCCAGATTGTTGACAATTTTTAGCTTGCGGCGATGCCGATAAATTGTCAACAATCTATTAAATCCCGCTCTTCACGGCCCAGGCAGTCGAGCGAAGCTTTAAGACAACCCGTTGGGAGGCTTCGTGATTCAGGATTTCCACATTTCCATTCCGGTGCGCGACCAGCACCCTGCCCTGCTGGACCCCTGGCTTGCAGCACTGGAGTTCGGCCCCGGAACCGTCATGGCCGTTCTGACCCAAACCATCGGCCCGGCTTACAAGACCCGCGGCGCAGCCATGGCAATCGCAGCGGATGGACGAACCGCTGGTGCCCTGAGTTCGGGCTGTATCGAGGCCGACCTGGTGCTGCACGCGCAAAAGGTGCGCCAAAGTGGCATCGCACGGCGGCTGCGCTATGGGCAGGGCTCACCCTTCATGGATCTGCGGCTGCCCTGTGGCGGGGGAATCGAGGTTATGCTGTTTCCCCTGCATGATCTCGCGCCGCTGGAAACCCTGGCCCGGCGCATGGCGGCGCGACAGGTCACCACCCTGACGGTGACCAAGGTGGGAACGCTGGAGCTTGGCGCAAATGCGGGGTTTCGCCTGACCTTTCGCCCGCCGCTGCGCTTTGTCATCTTTGGTGCCGGCGCCGAAGCAGCGGTCTTTGCTGATCTGGTCCGCTCGCTTGGGTTCCGGCATGTGTTGCTGTCGCATGAGGATCGCAGCCTCGACATGGCGCAGGCCATGGGGTGCATGACCCGGCGGCTTGGCCCTTTGCCTGACATGGCAGAGCTATTGCCTGACGATCGTTGCGCAGCCCTGCTATTCTATCATGACCATGACTACGAACCCGAGATTCTGCGCGCGCTTCTGTCCGGTCCGGCTTTTTACATCGGCGCCCAAGGCAGCCGCCGGACGCAGGCGGACCGGCTGGAAAGGCTGACCTCCATGGGAATACCGATCAAGCAACGCCAGCGTGTGCGCGGCCCTATCGGGCTGATCCCTTCATCCCGTGATCCCCGCCAGCTTGCGGTCTCGGTACTTGCCGAAGTGCTAATGGTCGCGGGCACGCAGGATGTTACCGCCGGAGCCCCGGCATGACCCGGGTTGGCAGCCTGCTCGCGGCCGGTCAATCGCAGCGCTTTGGCAGCGAGGACAAGTTACTGGCGCTTTGGCGCGGCCGCCCCTTGGTGGACTGGGCGGCAGAGGCCCTGAGGGCGGCCGGATGCGACCAGCTGATCGCGGTTGTGTCCTCGCCACAGGTGGGCGACCGGCTGACGGGTTTTCATTTGCTGCCTGTGCCGCCCGGCCTGCCCATGTCGCATTCCTTTGGCAGGGCACTTGGATACGCAAGCGAGGCTGGTGCCGAGGGGCTACTGATTTGTCTGGGCGACATGCCGAACGTAGATACCGCCCTTTTGCATCAGCTTTCCGGGCATACCCACAGTGCGGCCTGCATTTCCGCAGGCCGTCCGATGCCGCCCGCCTATGTCGCGGCATCGGATTTCGCGGCAGCCCGGGCCGCCCCGACAGGCGATCATGGCGCGCGGCATATTATCGCGACAATTCCGCCAGAGCGGCTTATTGCGATAGACGCCACAACCGCGCATGACATTGACCGCCCCAAGGATTTGCGCGGCCCGCAGCCTTGCTAGCAGGGTGCGGGGTCAGGCATTACATGCCATAGGCTCAAGGCGCCGGGTGCTTTCCGAAACCAGTCTGCCAGCAGCCAGAATCTGCATTTCGGTCGCACCACCGGCAACCAGCGAAGCAATATCCGCGCTGCGTGCGATCACCAGATCGGCGCGCGCCCCAATGCGCAGACCATGATCATCTAGCCCCATCAGCCGCGCCGGAATCCCGGTAATCATGCGATAGGCGAGCTCCAGCTCATCCCCTTTGAGATGCCCGGCCAGCAGCGTCCAGCGCGCTATCTCAAGCATGTCGCCCGATCCGGTCGGAACGAAGGGGTCCTGAATATTGTCCGAAGCGGTCGCGATGGGAATGCCCGCCCGCGCCAGCTCTGCCACACGGGTCAGACCACGCGGCGGCAAGATGTCGCTGTCCCGGCCCTGAAGGTAAAGGTTCGCAGCAGGCAGGGTGATGACACCAATGCCAAGGTCGCGGATTTCGGCCATCACCGCCTCGAACCCGGCCCGGGGCATGGCGCTTAGCACCGAGCAGTGGCTCAGCACCGTCCTGCCCTGCATGCCAAAGCGCCGCACCCGTTCAAACACTTTGGGAAACAGCTGGCGCGAGGCGTTCAGATGCTCATCCATATGCAGATCGACCGGGCGACCATGCTGCGCTGCGGCCTGAAAAATGATGTCCAGATAGGTATCGGGATCCTCGGCCACCGCTGGCGTCCCGCCGACGGCGTCGCCCTGCTCGACAGCGCGGTCGATATTGGCGCGCAGCCAGTCCAGATCCTGCCCCGGATGCGGGGTCATGAAGGCGACAAGCTGCAGACGCACCCGGTCGGCCCAGTCCCGCCGCAACTGCGCCAGCGCCTCCATCCCGTTGAAACCGGCATCCTTGTCGACGTTCACATGGCTGCGGATTGCGGTCGTGCCTTGCGACAGGCATTGCGCAATCGTCAGGGACGCGCGGTTCAGAATATCCTCGGGCGGGGCATTGCGGGCATATAGCGCAAAGGCATCCCGCGCGCCCTGAAGCGTTCCCGAAGGGTTAGGCGCAAACCGCAGCACCCCGGTCTTGTCGAGATGCTGATGCGCATCGACAAAGCCGGGCAGGATCAGGCAGCCATCGGCCTTGATGATCTGACAGCCCTCGGGTGGGTCAATCCGGTCCCCAATTGCGGCGATGCGACCGTCAGAACCGATCAGCACATCGGCCGGGCTTGCAGACGCGGTCTTCGTCATGGGGATGCCTCCCCGGATCAGCACCGCAGAGCGGGCGGGTTCCTTTTGCATCTGGTTCATCGTCATCCTCAGCTCTGGCGAAAAGGGGCGTGCCCCTGTCGGGTTGCATGGTCAGTCGCGAAACCGCAAGGCCGGGCTCCGCGGCCAAAGTTCGGAACGTTCTCAGGCCTCGGCCTGGATCGGAGTGATCGGGGCCGGACCAGCCGGCAGATGAACATCATCGCCCTGATCATCACCCGCCCCGTTCAGGACCAGATTCAGCGTCACAGACACAAGAGAGGCGATGACCACGCTGCTGTGCAGGACCGTCCTCATCCAATCAGGCAGCTGGCTGAACAGGTTCGGCGCCATGATCGGGATCAGCGCAATCGACAGCGTCAGCGCCACGATCATCAGGTTATAGCGGTTGTTCGCATAGTCGACCTTGGCAAGCGCCTGAATCCCCGCCGCAGCAACGATGCCAAACATCGCCATGGCCGCCCCGCCAAGTGCCGGGGCCGGAACCGCGGCAAGCAAAGCGCCGAACTTTGGAAAAAAGGAAAAGACGCAAAGCATCAGCCCACAAAGCGCCACGACCCAACGGCTGCGCACGCCGCTGAGGATGACCAGCCCGATATTTTCCATATGCGTGATGACGGGGAACCCGGCGAATATACCTCCGACCGCACTGGACAGGCCATTGGCGCGCACTCCGTCCGAAACCTGCCGCGGCGTCACCTGCCGGTCGACCATATCGCCGATCGAAATGAACAGGCCCATGGATTCGACCGCCTGCACGATCATGACGATGGTGATGGTAAGAAAGGGCAGCAGCCCGAATTGCGGCAGGCCGAACTGAAACGGCATCGGCAAGACCACCCATGGCGCTTCGCGGACCGGGTCCATGTTACCCATCCCCAAAAGCCACGCGACCGCCGCGCCGACCCCCATGCCCACAAGCACCGCCAGATTGCGCATCAAAGGTGAGCCCAGCCGGTTCAGCATCAGTATCACCGTCAGCACAAGCAGCGCGATGCACAGAAACACCGGGTCGCCAAAGTTCTCGTGATTTTTCCCGCCGCCAGCCCATTGATAGGCGACTGGCAGCAACTGCATGCCAATGGCCGTGACGATGCAGCCCGTCACCACCGGCGGGAAAAAGCGCCGCAATCGGCCAGCCAAAGGCGCGATCAGGACGATAAACAACCCGCCAAGGATCACCGCGCCGCAGATACCCGAGATACCAACGCCCGGCATGGTCCCGATCGCGATGATTGCCGAGACGCTGCTGAAGGCCACCCCGGTCATGATCGGTAACCGCACCCCAAAGCGCCAAAACCCCACCGTCTGCACCAGCGTCGCCAGACCCGAGCAGAAAAAGGTCGTGCTGATCAGCAGGATCGTATCTTCCCGGGTAAAGCCAAGAGCATTGGCGATAATCAACGGGACCGCGACCGAACCGACATAGGCCACGGCGACATGCTGAAGCGCCAGGGCAAACATCTTCTTTGCCGGCAGGATTTCATCCGCCGGATGTACTGTGGTTGTCATTTCTCCCCCCTGTTTTGGGTTTTCCCCCTTTATCCGGCACTCTGCCGGACAACCCCGGTCAGGCGACCCTTATCTCCTCCCCGGGTCGCTGCCGGTGCTGCTCGTGCCTCCTCAGGCAGCGCGGCATTGCGCAAGACGCGCCTGAAGCGCGGCGCGGTCAAGATTGCGACCGATAAAGACCATCTTGTTGCAGCGTGGCTCATCCGCCCAGGGATGGTTCGGGCGGAATTCGATCTGGTCATGAACCCCGTGCAGAACATAGCAGTAGTCGTCGCCCTGGATCGAAAAGATGCCCTTCATGCGAAACAGGTCGCTGTTGTCCTGCTGCCTGATCTCATGCACCCAGCGGGCCATGGCAGCCGGATCCATGTGACCGGGCAGTTCAATCCCGACCGAGGTGACCGAGGCATCATGTTCGTGATCGCCGTCCTTATCCCAGGGCGCCGCATGATGATGGGCATGGTCGTGATGGATATCCGCGGCCAGTCTGCGGGTGCGATCAAAGGCGCCAAGTCCCAGGATCTTGTCCAGCTCGATCCGGGCATGGCTGGACCGCACGATCTCGGCCGTCTCATTAAGGCGGCTGACACGCGCCTCGACCTCGGCGATCTCGCCCTCAGCGGCAAGATCGATCTTGTTCAGCACGATACGGTCCGCGCAGACGATCTGATCCACCGCCTGATTGTCATGCGCCTCGACAAGGGTATCGTCCAGATGGCGCAGGATATGTTTGACATCGACCAGCGCGATCACCCCGTCCAGATTGGTCTCTGCCCTGATCGGATCATCAAGGAAAAAAGTCTGCGCCACCGGATAGGGATCGGCCAGACCGCTGGTTTCGATGATGATCCGGTCCAGCCGTTCGGGCCGCGCCAAAAGCTGACGGATGACACGCAAAAGGTCATCACGCGCCTCGGCCACGCAGCAGACGCAGCCGTTGGTCATCTCAAAGATCTCTTCGGTGCTGCCGATCACCAGCCCGCCATCAATGCCGATCTCGCCGAACTCATTCTCGATCACGGCAATCTTCATCCCGTGATTTTCGCGCAGGATATGGTTCAGCAAGGTGGTCTTGCCCGAGCCCAGAAACCCCGTCAGCACCGTGACCGGTATCTTGTCCTTGACCGTCTTTTGCATCGTTCCTCTCCCAAGTGAAATTCAGGGGGTCTTGACCCAGCGCCGGACCTTGCCGCTATCAAGGTCGAACATGTCCAGCACCCTGCCCAGCGTGTGATCAACCATGTCGTCCAGGCTGGCAGGCCGTGCGTAAAAAGCCGGGACCGGAGGGGCGATGATCCCCCCCATCTCGGTCACGGCAAGCATGTTTTGCAGATGGCTGCGGGTCAGCGGCGTCTCGCGTGTCATCAGCACAAGCCGGCGACGCTCTTTCAGCGTGACCTCGGCGGCGCGGCTGATCAGCCCCGAGGTTACCCCCTGCGCGATCTCGGCCAGCGTCTTCATCGAGCAGGGCGCGACAATCATGCCCATGGTCCGGAATGAGCCGCTGGAAATGCTCGCCGCGACATCGTCTGAACGGTACAGGAAATCTGCGCGCGCTTCGACATCCGACAGCTTGCAGCCGGTTTCATGAACCATTGTCAAAAGGGCGGCGCGGCTGACAACGACATGGGTCTCGATCCCCAGATCACGCAGGATTTCAAGCAGGCGCACCCCGTAGACAAAGCCCGATGCGCCGCTGATGCCCACCGCCATGCGCCCAGGCGTCTCACCGCGGGGGACAGCATGGGCGTTCATGGCTGCCCCCCCGCAATCAGGGCCCGGGCACGTTCTTGCGCTGCGGGGCTGATCGTGGCGCGGATGCCGTGAAAATCTGGTCCGCGCGTGGCATCCAGCGCCAGACGCGATGTGGTGCCGTCGGAGGTCGAGGATGGGTCCAGCGGGCTGCCCGGCAGGCCAGCGATGGTGAACATGTCGCGATGCGGCTGGAAATGCGTCGCCAGCGCCCAAAGCACCTGGCTGTCCTGGGTGACGTCGATGTCCTCATCGACCGCGACCACCGTTTTCAGATAGGGGTCCCAGCCCAGCAGACCCAGCATGACCTGTCGCGCCTCGCCGGGGCGGCTTTGGCGCAGCGCCACATAGGCGTGAAAATGCGTGCCCGAGGTCGGATAATGCAACCGCGTCACCGCCGGGAAGCGGGCCTTCAGCTTTTCAAACATCTCGGCCTCGCGCGGCAGGCGTGCAAGGTTCAGGTGTTCGTCCGTCGCTCCGCCCACCACATCAACCAGCCAGGGCGCGCGTTTGCGCATTATGGCCGTAACGTGGAACAAGGTGTTGGTGGAACGGTCGGAACTGTAGCCCGAAAACTCTCCGAACGGGCCCTCGGCTACATGGGCTTCGGGGTCCAGATGGCCCTCAAGCACGAACTCGGCAGCTGCTGGCACGCCGATCCCGTGCCGGGGTGTGCGCAGCAGTTTCAGCGGCTCTTGCATCAACGCGCCTGCAATCGCCCGCTCATCGACCCCATAGGCCACCCGGGCCGAGGCGGCGAGCATGAACAGCGGATGCGCCCCGATCACCATGGCAACCGGCAAGGGCCGTCCGGCGCTGCGCGCTGTTTCATACATGCGCCACAGATGGCCGCGCGAATGCAGGCTGGTTGCCAGCGCATTGCGCGCATGGCGCATCGAGCGATGATAGCTAAGGTTCGCCACCCCGGTTTCGGGATCACAGGCAACGATGATCGCATTGGTCGCGTAAGGACCGCGGTCGCTGTCGAAATGCCGGATCATTGGCACGTTTCCCAGATCGACGGCATCGCCTTCGGCAACCTCTTCCGCCACCGGACCGCTTTCCACATATTCGGGTTCGATCGGAGAATTGGCGCGGCGCTGATATTCGGCGTGCAGGTTGTCGGGATCGGTTCCAAGAATGCGCGCAATGCGGTTGCGCGAGGCAAAGGCGTTGGTGACCAGGGGCCAGTCACTGCCCGGCACCCGATCGCAGAACAGCATCGGTGAACGGCCTTGCCGTGCCAATGCCTCGACCAGCGCGGTCACGTCCTGCCCGTCTGTAAGGGCAGAAGGCACATGCAGCACATCCTGCGGAAAACGCGCCCGATACTCGCGGGCAAAGCTTTGGAAATCCTGATTCTGGCTCATGTTCGCTTTCCCTGCGGGCCGGATGAAAGGGGTGCGGGGTCGGGGGCCCCGCACCCATGCCTCAGACGTAGGTCGCCTTAAGGCGCTTCTCGGCCTCGGCCAGGTCCTTGGGAGGCTTGGTCGGCTCGAGACCGATCAGACGGGCAATGTTGTTGCCCAGATAATCTTCCAGAATGTCCTCGCTCAGGTTCATCCCCTGCGGCTCGGGCGAGCAGAGAACCTCCAGTTCCCGCAACCACATGCCGGGGTTGTTCGGCGGCGAGTCGGTGCCAAACACGATCTTGTGCGGCGGCAGCTGCTTGGCGAACTCAACGATCCGCGACTGGAAGCACCAGCCGGATTCGCAATAGACGTTGGGTGTGTCCATCGCCATCCAGAAGGCCTCGAAACTATAGTTCCCGCCAGTCTGGATACCGAAATGGCCAATGATAAAGTTGACCATCGGGAATTCGCGGATGATCGGATAAAACTGGGTCGGGATGGAATAGGGACCATCCCCGGTGTGGATCAGCACCACCACGCCCAGTTCTGCGCATTTCCGCATTGCCGGACGCAACCATTCCAATGCGCGATCAGGGCGATAGCCATGCATGTTGGAATGCAGCTTCAGCATCCTGAAGCCGTATTCCTTGACATGAAACTCCAGTTCGGCGGCACCGTTTTCCGGCCCCCAGCGCGGGTTGAAGGTAAAGTTGCCGATAAAGCGGTCAGGATATTTCTGGCAAAGCTCGGCAACGTAGGACATGTAGTCGCGGATGCCCTCGCGGCCGCGGCGGTTCCCATCCCGATAGCCGGTATTTCCGGGCGGCGGCTGGATAAAGCCCATGTCGATCCGGCGCGGCTTGCCGTTGATCATATAGGGGCCGTCCATGAGTTTCAGCATACGCTCGCCGGTAAAGGGCTCGCCCGTGTGCCGCCATGCCTCATCCACCAGATTGGTAGGATGCAGGTGCGTGTCGATGATCATTGTCGCTCTCCGAAGATCTCAGACGAGGGTGGCGAGGTAGTGCCGGTTCTCGATGCCGTGGCGTTCGAGTTCGGCTACCGCGTCCTCATAGGTCGCAGGATGGGGGGTCGGCTCGATGCCGATCATCCGCGCCAGGTTGTTGCCCAGGTAATCCTCAAGCGTGGCCTCATCGAGGTTCATGCCCTGCGGCGGTTCATGGCAAAGAACCTCAAGCAGGTTCAGCCACATGCCGGGTTCATTCGGCGGCGTATCCGAACCGTAAAGGATCTTGTGCGTTGGCAATTCCTTGGCGAATTCTACGATCCGCGACTGCAGGCACCAGGCGGTTTCGCAATAGACGTTGGGCAGTTCCATCGCCCACTGGAAGGGCTCGAAACAATAGACCCCGCCGGTCTGCACACCGAAATGCGCCATGATGAAATTGATCTGCGGGTATTCCTTGATCAGCGGAATCCATTCGGTCGGGATCGAGTAGGGACCGTCCCCGGTGTGAACCTTGACCAGCACGCCCAGCTCGGCACATTTGTCAAGCGCGGGGCGCAACCAGTCCTTGGCCCGGTCAGGCCGATAGGCGTGCATGTTCGCCTGGAACTGCACCATCTTAAAACCATGTTCGGTGACATAGCGCCCGATCGCCTCGACACCGTTCTGCACGCCGCAGCGCGGGTTATAGACGAAGCAGCCGATGAAGCGATCCGGGTATTTCTGAACCACCTTCAGCGTATAGGCCATGTATCTGTCGATGGACTCGCGCCCTGAAAGTTCGCCGTCGGTCCAGGTGTAGATGGTGTTGCCTTGCGGCGGCTGGATAAAGGCCTTGTCGATGCGGCGCGGCTTTCCGTTGATCGTATAGGGGCCGTCCATCATCTGGATCAGGCGTTCACCGCTGAACGGCTCGCCATCGTGCTGCCATGCCAGATCGACCAGATCGGTCGGATAGCAGCTAGTGTCGATGATCATGCTTGGTCTCCTTCTGCTCGGCTCCGCTGTGGGGCCGATGGACAAGAAAACCGCCGTGCCCATCCCATGACGGACCGCTTGCAGCGCCCGCGCCTGACTTGCGCCGAACAACTTTTCCCGACAGTGGCGATTTCCTTCAGGCCAAGGTTGGCATCACATCATCCATTCGTATAATATCGCTTTCATGTGATGGTGAGATGTTTTGAATATGGACCTTGCCGATCTGCGTCCCTTCAACCTGCGCACACTGCGCTACTTTCTCGTGCTGGCCGAGGAACTGCATTTCGGCCGTGCTGCCGCACGTCTGAACATGTCCCAACCACCGCTAAGCCAGCAGATTCGCCAGCTGGAGGCCGACCTGGGCGCCGCGCTGTTTTTGCGCAGCCATCACCATGTCGAGCTGACCCCCGCCGGACATGCGTTTCTTGAACAGGCGCCGCTGGTCTTTCAGCAGCTGGAAAAGGCAGTTACGACCGCCCGCCGTACTGCAAGCGGCCAGATCGGACGGCTGGAGATTGGTGTCATCAGTTCATCCCTGGTCGGCGTGGTGCCTGCCGCACTGGAAACCTTTCGTGAGCGCCATCCGGAGGTTGAGTGGCGCCTGCACGAACTGACACCGGCACGCCAGATCGAGGGCTTGCTTGAACGGCGGATCGATATCTGCCTGTTCCGCATGCCCCCCGCCCGCGAAGGTCTGCATCGCGAGTTGATTCAGCAGGAAAAGCTGATGATCGCCCTGCCCCGAACCCACCCGTTGACCGAACGCGAGGCGATGGCGTTGACCGAACTGAAAGAGCAACCCTTTGTCATGTTCGGTCTGCGACAGTCGCATTTTGCCGACTATCTTTACCAATGCTGCGTCAAGGCAGGGTTTGCACCGCAGATCCGCCAGCAGGTGCTTGAGGTGCAGTCGCTGCTCAGCCTTGTCGCCGCGAACATGGGGGTGGCCCTGTTACCGGCCAGCATGGCATCGCTTGCCCCTCAGAACGTGGTATTCCGCGACATTATCTCGGCGCCCCGAATTCCGCTTTACGCCATCTATCGTCAGGACGACCCCTCACCAACGCTGGAAGGTTTCCTGTCGGTCATCCGCGAGCTGGTCAGCAAAGAGCAGGCGGCGCAGGACTGCGACCGCCACCCCTAGCACTTGCCTCATCTCCGGGCGGCAAGCCGCGATCACTACAGGTTCAGCAAGCCCTATTGCCACAGGATAAAGACCAACTCAGGATACCGACGACGATCTTGGTCCACCTGCTCGACAGCGTGCCGTCAAAGACGATGCAAGTCTGGATCAGCCCCATGGTCAGCACACCGACCAGCGTGCCAAAGACATGGCCCGCTCCGCCTGTCAGCAGGGTTCCTCCGATCACCACAGCGGCGATGGCGGTCAGTTCCGTCCCCACGGTCGCCAGCGAATAGCCCGGGCCGGTGCAGATCGAGAGCACGATCCCCGACAGCCCCGCCGTCAGCCCCGAAAAGGCATAGACCCGTATCGCCCTGCCCTGCCGGACCCCCATCAGCCGCGCGGGCGCCTCAGGGCAGACGTTCGCGGCTGTTTCTGCGATGATTTCACAGGCCCTCGAGAAGGCAAAGTCCCCCGCTGGTGCCGAGATTTGGCAAATTGGTCGGGTCGGAAGATTGGCTGCAGAGACAATATCTTTCTCATAGCTCTGCTACATCCCAGCGGCTCATCCTCCTGCCGATCGCTTATCCGCTAAGACGCATCGGGTCCCGGTATCCAGAACCCAAACCATCGGCCGGGCAAAGCTGTTCATAACTGCCGCCCTGCCCTGCTTCCGCAACAGACCCTCACGTCGGGCACGAGCTATACTCAATGCCTCATCCGGCGGTCATGTTCCGGAACAGCTGGCTGCTTTGGGTTGACCAGCCCATGCAGATCCCGCAAGGGCTCAGCATCGGTCCGGTATGTGAAGATTTCAAAGGATTCCCGATGACGCAGCCCGATAGCGACTTCACCGTGACGCCCCAGGTTCAGGACAAAGGGCTGGCCCGCCAGCGGCTGCGCCTGTGGGTGCATATGCTGAAAGCGGTGCGCCACATCGAAAGTGATCTGCGCGACCGGCTGCGGCGGGATTTCGACATGACGCTGCCCCGCTTTGACGTGCTGGCTGCGCTACACGCTGCACCCGAGGGACTGAAGATGACCGACCTGTCACAGCAGCTGATGGTCTCGAACGGGAATGTCACC
>Ga0182746_1000803_pt1 | contig 35091 bp, 33 predicted proteins | sample eDN3rd30CBELigOP_FD_128881 | JGI IMG/M metagenome (GOLD analysis project Ga0182746, IMG submission 128881) | Enriched Organic Plus compost microbial communities from Emeryville, California, USA - eDNA 3rd pass 30_C BE-Lig OP (version 2) (version 2) ...
CAGAGTCAGCCCGCCGCGCAGCTCTCCCCGCCTGGCTGCACTTCTACAATCAACACCGGCCCCACACGGCCATCGGCAAACTCCCACCCATCACACGCCTCAACAACGCGCCTGGACACTACAGCTAGAGGTGCGTCAGCGCAGCCGATCCATCGCCTGGAGCACGTCGACGGCCGAGTTCAGCTGTCCGTCGGGCTCCGCGGCGGCGCCGCCCGCGGGCGACGGCATCGACTGCAGGTGCTGGCGCCGGCCGACGACGAACCAGACGCCGCGCGCGACGGTGCTGCCGTGGTTGGTGTAGAGGTGCGGGCGCACGGAGTCGAACTGGAGCGAGTCGCCCGGCTTCAGCACGTAGGTGTCGAAGTCGAGCTGGAGCGTCAGCTCGCCTTCGATGAGGTACGCGTACTCGATGCCCGAGTGCCGCATGAGCTTGTTCTCGACGGAGCTCGTCGCGCCCGGCTCGTAGCTCACGAGCAGCGCGTCGGCGGGTCCGCCGTCGCCGACGGCGAGGCGCTCCCAGCGCACGCCGTTCTCCATCTCGAGGACGGGGTTCTCCTCGGCGCGCTGCACGGGCGGCAGGGCCGGGCCGGTGTGGCCGAAGATCGGCGGGATGATCCCGGGCGTCGCGGGCTGCACGGAGGTGACGCCGAGGAGCTCGTCCATCGAGACGCCGAGGTGGTTGACCATCGCGTAGAGGGTCGACACCGAGGGCTGGGTCTTGCCGGTCTCCACCTGGGAGACGAGGGATGCCGAGACGCCGAGGGCCTGGGCGACGCTGCGGAGGCTGAGTCCGCGCTCGAGGCGCGCGGCACGGAGGCGGGCACCGATGTCGGCGGTCATTCGTCCCTCCCTCGCCGCGGTGCGTTCAGCCGGAGGGAACTCCGGGGACCGTTCGCCGCTAGGCCCGATGATAGTCGTGCCACCTTGGCCCCGCTGTTCATCTATGCTAAACATGTATCCGCCTTCACTGAACATGTGAGCGGTCATCAGAACGTCAGAGTCGTCGTCCGGAGGATCCGATGAAGGACACCGCCACTACCGGCAGCAACGCCGTCGACTGGGAGGCGCGGGTCGACTTCGACCGCCTGCGCACCGCCCGTCTCGCGCGGCTCAAGGCCCAGCTCGAGCAGAGCGAACTGGGCGCCCTGCTCGCGTTCGACTTCTCCAACATCCGGTACATGACCGCGACCCACATCGGCACGTGGGCGATGGACAAGCTCATCCGGTTCAGCCTGCTGACCCGCAACACCGACCCGATCTCGTGGGACTTCGGCTCCGCGGCGCGGCACCACCAGATGTACAACCCGTGGCTCGACGTGACGAGCGCCGAGCTGGATGCCGACCCGAACGCCCCGCACGAGGGCGCCACCCGGCCCCGCCTCGAGGGCGGGGCGCGCGCCGGCATCTCGACCCTGCGCGGCGCGTTCACTCCCGACGCCGGCATCGCCGAGGAGGTCGCGCGCAAGATCAAGCGCGAGCTCGAGAAGTTCGGCGTCGCGAACCAGCCGCTCGGCGTCGACGTCATCGAGCTGCCGATCCTGTTCGCCCTCCAGAAGGAGGGCATCACGGTCGTCGACGGTCAGCAGGTGTTCATGGAGGCCCGGCGCATCAAGACCGGCGACGAGATCCGCCTGCTCACCCAGGCGGCGTCGATGGTGGATGCCGCGTACGACGAGCTCTACCGCTTCTTGCGCCCCGGCGTGCGCGAGAACGAGGCCGTCGGACTGGTCGCCAAGACGCTCTACGACCTCGGCTCGGAGTACGTCGAAGGCGTGAACGCGATCTCGGGCGAGCGCTGCTCGCCGCACCCGCACGTCTTCTCCGACCGCCTCATCCGGCCCGGCGACCCGGCGTTCTTCGACATCCTGCACTCCTGGAACGGGTACCGCACGTGCTACTACCGCACGTTCGCGGTCGGCTCGGCGTCGAACGCGCAGCGCGACGCCTACACCCGCGCCCGCGAGTACATGGACTGGGCGATCTCGCTCGTGAAGCCCGGCGCGACGACCGCCGACATCGTCAAGGTGTGGCCGACCGCGCAGGAGTTCGGGTTCGCCGACGAGGAGGCCGCGTTCGCCCTCCAGTACGGCCACGGTGTCGGGCTCTCGATCTGGGAGAAGCCGATCTTCAGCCGCCTCGTCTCCCTCGACCACCCGGAGGTGCTCGAAGAGGGGATGGTGTTCGCCCTCGAGACCTACTGGCCCTCCGCCGACGGGTGGGGCGCCGCGCGCATCGAGGAAGAGGTCGTCGTCACCAAGGACGGCTGCGAGGTCATCACCAAGTTCCCGGCCGAGAAGCTGCTCGTCGCCGGCACCCGGTACTACACGTTCGACGGCCCGCTGCTCGAGGCGCGCGACGCGCAGTCGCACCTCAACACCGCGGAGGGCCGCGGCGAGCGGAAGCCCTGACCCCGCTCGCCCGCCCGACCGATCCCGCCCGACCCGACATCCCGCGAAGGAGCGTCATGTCCCGCACCATCCTCATCGTCGGAGGCACCTCCGGCATCGGCCTCGAACTCGCGAAGGACGTGATCGCCCGCGGCGACGACGTCATCATCACGGGCCGGGATGCCGACAACTGCCGCGCGATCGCCGAGAGCCTCGGCCCGAAGGCGTCGAGCGCCGCCGTCGACATCTCCGAGCCGGAGAAGATCGCCGGCCAGCTCGCCGGGATCGGGAAGATCAACGGACTCGTGCTCGCCGCGATCGAGCGCGACGCGAACACCATCCGCGACTACTCGATCGAGCGCGCGAAGCGACTCGTGACCCTCAAGCTCGTCGGCTACACGGCGACGATCAGCGCGCTGCTCGACCGGCTCGAGCCCACGCGCGACACCGGCATCGTGCTCTTCGGCGGCCGCGCGAAGGACGCCCCGTACCCGGGCTCGACGACCGTGTCGACGATCAACGGCGGTGTCGAGGGGATGACGGCGACGCTCGCGCTCGAACTCGCCCCGATGCGCGTCAACGCCCTGCACCCGGGCATCATCGGCGACAGCCCGTTCTGGGCGTCGAAGCCCGAGGGCGTGCTCGACCAGTACACGAGCCGCACGCCCGGCGGCGAGCTCGCGACGATGGCGGATGTCGTCGACGCCGTGCAGTTCCTGCTGAACAACCGCGGCATCTCCGGGTCGAACCTCTACATCGACCGCGGCTGGCGCCTCACCTAGGCCCCGCCGACCCGAGCCTCCGGCCGTCCGCGCGTCCTCGCTGCGTGGGCGGCCGGACCCTTTCCGCGTCAGTCGCGGGGGTAGCGGCCCTCGCGGGTGACCTGCGCCATCCCGGACCAGTCGACGTCTCGGAGGTCGTCGGAGGCGAGGGCCATGTCGAAGGCACGGCGCAGCACGGGAGCCGTGGGGAGGTGGATGCCCGCCTCCGCCGCGATCGACTCGGCGAGTCCGAGGTCCTTCGCGCCGAGGGTCATCGTGAACCCGGGCGGGGTGAACCGGCGCTCGGCGATCATCGCGCCGTACCCGGTGTAGACGGGCCCGGGGAAGAGGGTCGACGACAGCAGCTCGGTGAAGAGCCCCGCATCCACGCCGCTGTGCTCGACGAGCGCGACCGACTCGGCCATGGCCTGGAACGCGTGGATGATGTCGTAGTTGACCGCGGCCTTCACGACGTTGGCGATGCGCGGCGTCTCGCCGACGACCCACACCTTCTTGCCGAGGATGTCGAAGTACGGCGTCGCGCGCTCGAGGTCGGCGGGGGCCCCGGCCGCGATGATGTTCAACTGCCCCTCGGCGGCGACCGTGAACCGGCCGAGCACGGGAGCCGCGAGGTAGGCGACCCCCGCCTCCGCGTGCCGGGCCGACAGCCGGTCGGCGGCGTCGGGGCTGAGGGATGCCATGGAGACGTGCAGGCGCCCCGGCGCGCCGGCGAGGTGCTCGGCCGACAGCACGGCATCCGCCGCCTCGTCGTTGGCGAGCATCGAGAACGAGACGGGGGCGGCGAGCGCGGCGGCGGGGGAGTCGGCCGCGGTGGCCCCGGCGGCGACGAGCGGCTCCATCGCCTCGGCGGAGCGGTTCCAGACGACGACGTCGTGGCCCGCGTCGACGAGGCGGCGCGCCATCTCCCGGCCCATGGTGCCGAGTCCGAGGAATCCGAGCTGTGCCATCACTTCTCCCACACGGTCTTGAGGTTGCAGAATTCGCGGATGCCGGCGGCGGCGAGTTCGCGCCCGAAGCCGGAGTTCTTGATGCCGCCGAACGGCAGTTCGGGGTGCGACACCGTCATCCCGTTGACGAACACGGCGCCCGCCTCGATCTCGCGCTCGAACCGGTCGCGCTCGGCGGGGTCGGTCGTCCACACGCTCGACGAGAGTCCGAAGTCGGTGACGTTGGCGAGGGCGATGGCCTCGTCGATGTCGGCGACGCGGTAGACGGTCGCGACGGGGCCGAACGACTCCTCGAGGTGGAGGCGCATCCCGGGCGTGACGCCGGCGACGACGGTCGGCGGGTAGAACCAGCCGGGTCCGTCGGGCACCTCGCCGCCGGTGAGCACCTCGGCGCCCTTCGCGCGGGCGTCGTCGACGAGTTCGGCGAGTTCGTCGCGCCCCGACTCGGTCGCGATCGGGCCGATCCGGGTGCCCGGGTCGAGCGGGTCGCCGACCGTGAGCGCGGCCATCGCGGCGGTGAACCGCGGGACGAACTCGTCGTAGACGGCGTCGTGCACGAGGAAGCGCTTCGCCGAGATGCACGACTGCCCGTTGTTGACCGTGCGCGCATCCACGGCGGTCGCGACGGCGGCATCCAGGTCGGCGCTCGGCATGACGATGAACGGGTCGGAGCCGCCGAGCTCGAGCACCGACTTCTTCACCTGGGCGGCGGCGGTCGCGGCGACCGCGCGGCCCGCGGGCTCGGAGCCGGTGAGGGTGACGGCGCGCACGCGCGGGTCCTCGATGACGGCGGCGACCTCGGCCGAGCCGATGAGCAGCGTGCCGAACGCGCCCGCGGGGAAGCCGCCGCGCTCGAACAGGTCGTCGAGGTAGAGCGCCGACTGGGGCACGTTCGACGCGTGCTTGAGGAGCCCGGTGTTTCCCGCCATGAGGGCCGGCGCGGCGAAGCGCATGACCTGCCACAGCGGGTAGTTCCAGGGCATGACGGCGAGGATGACGCCGAGCGGCTGGTAGCGCGCGACGGCGCGCGAGGCGCCGACCGCCGACGGGTCGGCGAGCGGCTCGTCGGCGAGGAAGCCCTCCGCGTGGTCGGCGTAGAACCGCATCCCCCGTGCGCACTTCGCGACCTCGGCGCGGGAGGCGGCGATCGGCTTGCCCATCTCCCGCGTGAGGATCTCGGCGAGCGGGTCGAGGTCGGCCTCGAGCAGCTCGGCGGCGGCCCGCATCCACGCTCCCCGCTGCGCGAACGTCGAGCCGCGCAGCTCGCGGAAGGCCGCGTCGGCCCGCGCGATCCGTCGCTCCACCTCGGCCGCGTCGTGCGGGGCGAACACCTTCTCGGTCTCGCCGGTGGCGGGGTTGACGGTCGCGATCGGCACGGCGCTCCTAGTCGAAGATCTCGGGATGGCGCGCGAGCTCGAGGCGCGTGCGACGGATGTGGGCGGCGAGGGTGCGCTCGGCCTCCTCGATGTCGCGGCGGCGGAACGCGGCGACGAGCAGGTGGTGGTCGTGGTGCACGGTGCGCTCGCCGGCGGAGCGGAACACGCGGGTGAACGCGCGACGGTAGTGCTGGGTGCGGTTCCACAGGCCGAGCACGAGGTCGCCGAGCACGGCGGTGTCGGCGCCGGCGTAGCTGCCGAGGTGGAACTGGCGGTCGAGGCGGAGGAACTCCTCGACATCCCCCGCGATCTCCATCTCGTCGGCGAGGGCGGCGAGACGGTCGATCTGCGCGTCGTCGAGGTGCGGCACCGAGTAGGAGAGGAGCAGCGGCTCGATGCGCTCGCGGATGCGGTAGAGCTCCTCGCAGTCGGCGAGCGTCAGCTTCGTGACCCACGCGCCCGTGTTGGCGACGAGGGTGAGCAGGCCCTCGGCTTCGAGCATCCGCAGCGCCTCGCGCACCGGCAGGCGGGAGGCGCCGTGGCGTCCGGCGAGATCCTCCTGGCGGATGCGGGTGCCCGGCGCGTACTCCCCGGCCAGGATGGCCTCCCGCAGTTCGGCGGCGATGCGGGCGCCGGCCGCGCCGTGGGCGGCCTCCCGGGGGGCTGCGGTCTCGGTCACGGCGCTCATTCTGCCGGGTGCGCCGGATGCCACAGCTTGACCGGGGCGTCCTTCTCATACGCCTTCCCGCCGGGGAAGCTGACGAGTTCGAACTGCATGCCCCAGGGGCTGCGGAAGTACACCCAGCGCTGACCCTCGGAGGGGCCGCGGCTCACGGTCGGCTCACCCATCGTCTCGATGCCGTGCGCGTGCAGGTGCGCGATGGCGGCATCCAGGTCGTCGACGTAGAGGCCGAGGTGGTGTCCGCCGATGTCGCTGTTGCGCGGCGGCTGCGCCGCCTGCCCGTCGGCGGGTTCGTACGTGAAGACCTCGAGGTTGACGCCGTGGCCGAGGCGGAAGAAGCGCAGTTCGCGCATGACGGTTCGCGGATGCACGCCGAGGTGCTCCTGCATCCAGTCGTCGTCGCGCTCGAACGGGCCGAGGGAGTACACGAGTTGCGCCCCCAGCACGTCGACCAGGAACCGCTCCGCCTCGTCGAGGTCGGGAACGGTGATGCCGAGGTGTTCGGCTCCGCGCAATCCGGGCAACCCTGCCATGTTGGATACAATAGCACCCTGGGGATGCCGAATCGACGGCGATTTCGGGGCGTGGCATTGAGATTGGATTCAATCCGGTCTATCGTGGCCGCCATGCCGAAACGACGACGTTTGGAGACCGGGGCCGCCTGGGTCGAACTGACGACCACCGCCCAGGACTGGAAGGACGCCGATCCGGCGCTCCTCGGCACGATGCTCGTGCAGTTGCACCTCATCCGCGCGTTCGAGGAGACGGTGCTCGACCTCGCCGCCGAGAGCCTCGTGCACGGCCCCGCGCACTCGAGCATCGGCCAGGAGGGCGGCGCGGTCGGCTCGATCGTCGGCCTGCGCTCGACCGACGGCGTCAACGGCTCGCACCGCGGGCACCACCAGTTCCTCGCCAAGGCCCTCACCCACGTCTCCGGCGGCACCCTCGATCCGGCGAACCCGGTCTCGGCCGGCGTGCGGGACCTGCTCTCCCGCACGCTGTCGGAGATCCTCGGGCTCAAGGCCGGGTTCTCCGGCGGGCGCGGGGGGTCGATGCACCTGCAGTGGCTCGACGCCGGCGCGCTCGGCACCAACGCGATCGTCGGCGGCGGCGCCCCGATGGCTGCGGGCAACGCGTGGGCGCAGAAGGCGTCGGGCACGACGGATCTGTCGGTCAACTACTTCGGCGACGGCGCGAGCCAGATCGGCTCGGTGCTCGAGACGATGAACCTCGCCGCGACGTGGAAGCTGCCGCTCGCCTTCTTCATCGAGAACAACCTCTACGGCGTCTCGACGCGCGTCGACGAGATCACCGCCGACATCCGCCTCTCGGTGCGCGGGCAGGGCTTCTCGATCCCCGGCTGGCGCGTCGACGGCATGGACCCGCTCGCCGTGCACCTCGCGATGCAGGAGGCGGCCGAGCGGATGCGCTCCGGCGACGGTCCCGCGGTCGTCGAGGCCGAGGTCTACCGCTTCTTCCACCAGAACGGCCCGTACCCGGGCAGCGCCTTCGGCTACCGCACGAAAGAAGAGGAAGCCCAGTGGCGGGCGCGCGACCCCCTCGACCGGGTCGCGCGCGAGATGACCAAGCTCGGACTCCTCGACGAGGCCGCCGTGACCGCGCTCCGCGCCGCCGCGCAGGAGACGATGGCGGCGATCGTCGCCGAGCACGTCGAGGACGACCCCGACAATCCCGGCAAGCGCCGCATCCGCCCGGACCTCTGGCCCGACCCCGGATTCGTCGACGTCGGCATCCGCGGCGACGCGTCCGAACTCGACGGGATGCCGACCGCCGAGCCGCTCACCCACGCCGGCGAGTGGAACGACACCAAGTTCGTCGACGCCGTCGCGGCCGTGATGGACCGCCGGATGGAGCAGGACCCGCGCATCGTCGTCCTGGGCGAAGACGTGCACCGGCTCAACGGCGGCACGAACGGCGCGACGAAGGGGCTGTGGAAGAAGTACGGCACCGACACCCCCGGCGTCGGCCGCGTGCTCGGCACCCCGATCAGCGAGAACGCGTTCACCGGGCTCGGCGGCGGGCTCGCCCTCGACGGCCGGTTCCGCCCCGTCGTGGAGTTCATGTACCCGGACTTCATGTGGGTCGCCGCCGACCAGGTGTTCAACCAGATCGGCAAGGCCCGTCACATGTTCGGCGGGCAGAACCCCGTGCCGCTCGTGCTGCGCACCAAGGTCGCGATGGGATCCGGCTACGGCTCCCAGCACCTCATGGACCCGGCGGGCATCTTCGCGACCAACCCGGGCTGGCGCATCGTCGCCCCGTCGACGGCCGCCGACTACGTCGGGCTGATGAACGCGGCGCTCGCGCTCGAGGACCCCGTGCTCGTCATCGAGCACATCGACCTCTACGGGCGCGCTGACCGCGTTCCCGCCGACCTCGACTACGTCATCCCGCCGGGCACCGCCGCGGTGCGTCGCGAGGGCAACGACGTCACGGTCATCTCGTACCTGTCGATGGTGCACCACAGCCTCGAGGCGATCGAGCAGACCGGGATGGACGCCGAGATGATCGACCTGCGCTGGCTCGACCGCGCGTCGATCGACTGGGACACCATCGAGGCGAGTGTGAAGAAGACGAACGCCGTGCTCATCGTCGAACAGGGCGCGCGCGGCACCTCGTACGGCGGCTGGCTCGCCGACGAGATCCAGCGGCGGCTGTTCGACTGGCTCGATCAGCCGGTCCAGCGCGTCACGGGCGGCGAGGCCGCCCCGAGCATCTCGAAGGTGCTCGAGCGCGCCGCCATCGCCCGCACCGAGGAGGTCGTCGCCGGCCTCGAACGCGTGCGCGCCGGGATGGGTGGCCGCTGATGGCGAGCGTCGTGCGGATGCCGGCCGCGCTCGCCGGCGTGACCGAGGCCGCCATCCAGACCTGGATCGCGCAGCCCGGGCAGTCCCTCGCCGTCGGCGACCCGCTCGCCGAGATCGAGACCGAGAAGGCCGTCGTCGAGTACGCGGCCGAGGTCGAGGGCACCGTCGGGCGCCTGCTCGTCGAGGCCGGGACGAACGTCGAGGTCGGGGCCCCGATCGCCGTCATCCTCGCGCCCGGCGAGGGCGAGGACGCGATCGGCCCGGCGCTCGCCGCCGCGGGCGCGACCGACACGCCCGCCCCTTCTCCGGCGCCCGTGCCCCCTCCCGCGGCGCCCGCCCCCGCCGTCCCCCCGGCGGATCCCCGAACCCCTCCGGCGGCGGCATCGGTGGCGTTGTCGTCGCCGGAGGCATCCACCCGGCTGCTCGCGAGCCCCATCGTGCGGCGGCTCGCCCGTGAGCGCGGGATCGACCTCGCGACGCTGACCGGCACGGGCCCGGGTGGGCGCATCGTGCGCCGTGACCTCGAGGGCGCGACGGCCGGGGCACCCGCCCCCGCGGCCTCCGCAGCCGCCCCGCGCCCCGGGGGCGACCGGCCCGAGCCGACCGTCGTGCCGCTCACCGGGATGCGGAAGGCGATCGCCCGCCGGCTCACCGAGAGCAAGACGACGGTGCCGCACTTCTACGTCACCGCCCACGTGCGCGTCGACAAGCTGCTCGCGCTGCGGGCCGAGATGAACGAGGTCGCCCCGCGGAAGATCTCGGTCAACGACTTCGTGCTCAAAGCCGTGGCCGGCGCGCTACGCGAGGTGCCGGCGGCCAACGCGGTGTGGGGCGGGGACCACATCCTGCGCCACGAGACCGTCGACATCGCGGTCGCCGTGGCCGTCGAGAACGGGCTGCTCACGCCCGTCGTGCGCGACGCCGATCGGCTGCCGATCGCGGAGTTGAGCGCCACCGTCGCCGATCTCGCCGAGCGTGCCCGCGCCGGGCGCCTCCAGCAGCACGAACTCGAGGGGGGCGCCTTCTCGGTCTCCAACCTCGGGATGTACGGGGTGGACGAGTTCTCGGCGATCCTCAATCCGCCGCAGTCCGGCATCCTCGCCGTCGCCGCCGCGAAGCAGCAGCCGGTCGTCGACGACGGCCGGCTCGCCGTCGGCACCGTGATGAGCGTGACCCTGTCGGCGGACCACCGCGTGGTCGACGGCGCCGTCGCGGCGGAATGGCTCGCGGCGTTCGTCCGGCGGATGGAGGCTCCGCTCAGCGCGCTGATCTGACCTCGTTCGCAGCTCGCGACCGCCGGTGGCGGCTCAGGCGCCCCAGCCGGTGGGCGGGGTGCGGCGTCCCTCGCCGAAGTGCCAGTACTCGCGGAGGTCGCGGCAGCGCCCGTCCTCGGCGAAGGTGAGGAAGAACTCGCCGGCGAGGGTGACATCCATCCCGCCGTTGCGGAGGGTGACCCACCACTCGACGGCGGCGCGGTGCCCGTCGACGATCGGCGTGCCCGCGCGGAACTCCACGTCCTCCTGCGTCGCGGTGACGCGCGCCCAGTAGTCGCGCACGCCCTCCTGGCCCCGGAACGGCTCGGCGTACGGCTCCTCGCGGTAGCTCGCGTCCTCGGTGAAGAGGGCCGCGGCGGCCTCCGGATCGCGCGACTCCCAGGCCGCTCGGTAGGCGTCGAGCCACTCGACGACGGTCATGCCCATGTCGACTCCCTTGGTTCAGTCGCGCTTCACATTGCCCGCACAATGCCGGGCTGCGCAAGGCCGCGTTCGGCAACATCGAACGCAGATGGCTGAATTACCGGGCACTGTTTCACTCAAAACGCACAGTAATGTACAGTGACGCTGAAAAGGTGGCCGGTGGCTCCCCACGACACCGGTTCACGCCCGATTTCAAAGGAGAAGTCATGAGGCAGTCACGTTCCATCGCTCTGCGCAGCTCCGCCGCGCTCGGGATGGCCGCCGTCGCGGCCCTCGCGCTCGGTGCCTGCTCCGCCCCCGCTCCCGCCCCGGGGGGAGGTGACGAAGGGGAACGCCTCCAGATCGCCTACATCTCCTTCGCCGTCGCCAACACCTACGACGAGCCGATGCTCGCCGAGGCCCAGCGCGTCGCCGACGAGAACAACGCCGAGCTCACCGTCTTCGACGGCAACCTCGACCCCAGCATCCAGGTCACCCTCATCCAGGACGTCATCGCCTCCGGCCAGTACGACGGGATGCTCGTGCAGCCCGTGTACGGTCCCGCGATCTACGACGTCGTCAAGGAGGCGATCGACGCCGGCATCACGGTCGTCAACATCGACCAGATCCTCGGCGACGACTTCACCAGCGGCGCGACCCAGCTCGAGGGCCTCTCGGCCAACGTCGTCTTCGTCGGCTCGATCCTCGGCAAGAAGTTCGGCGAGCAGACCGTCGCCGCCTGCGCGTCGCAGAACCTCGACCCGTGCAACGTCGCCTACCTGCACGACCTCAAGACCTCCGCGGTGAGCATCGCCCTGTGGGACGCCTTCAACGAGGTCACCGCGGGCACGCCCGTCAAGGTCGTCGCCGAGGGTGAGACCTTCTGGAACCCGGCCGCCGCGCAGACCGCCGTCGCCGACATCCTGACCGCCAACCCGGACGTCGACGTCATCGTCACCTCCGACCAGGGCCTCCAGGGCGCGGTGCTCGCGATCGAGGGCGCGGGTCTGTCGGTGAGCGACTTCCTGCTCGTCGGCTACGGCGGCTCGGTGTGGGGTCAGCAGCACGTCGCCGACGGCAGCGTCTTCGCCGACGTCCTGATGGCGCCGGCCACGACCGGTCGCCTCGGTGCGGAGGCGCTCATCGACGCCCTCCGCAACGGCAAGAACCACGGCGACATCGACCCGTTCAAGGACTTCCCGAACAACGGCGTCATCACGCAGGACACCGCCGGCCAGTTCACCGGTGAGTGGGCCGGCTAGGAATGTCGACCAACCCGGCGACCGCCGGGGCCCCGCAGCTCCTCGTGGAGCTGCGGGGCGTCGGCAAGTCCTTCGGCGGCATCCCCGTCCTCAGCGACATCGACCTGCGGCTCGAGCCCGGCTCGGTGCACGCGCTCGTCGGTGAGAACGGGGCCGGCAAGTCGACCCTGAGCAAGATCATCGCGGGCATCTACACCGCCGACAGCGGCGAGCTCCTGATCGACGGCGAGCCGCACAGCTTCGGCTCCCCGCGCGAGGCGCTCGATCGCGGCATCGCGGCCATCGCCCAGGAACTCGCGCTCGTGCCCGGCCTCTCGGTCGCCGAGAACGTGTTCCTCGGCCGGGAGCCGCGCGCGGCAGGCTGGGTCGACCGCCGGCGCCTGCGCGCCCGCTACCTCGAACTCGCCGAGCGCACGGGCTTCACGCTCGACCCCGACGCGCTCGTCGGCTCGCTGCGCACCGCCGATCAGCAGAAGGTGGAGATCCTCCGCGCCCTCGCGCGCGGCGCGTCGCTCATCATCATGGACGAGCCGACCGCGGCGCTCTCCGCGCACGACACCGAGCTGCTGCACGGCGTCGTCCGGCAGCTCGCCGCGTCCGGGCACACGGTGCTGCTCATCTCGCACTTCCTCTCCGAGGTGCTCGAGCTGTGCGACACCGTCACGATCCTGCGCGACGGACACCACATCCGCACCGGCCCCGCGGCCGAGGAGACCGAGGCGACGCTCATCGAGGGGATGCTCGGCCGCACGCTCGGCTCGGTGTTCCCGCCGAAGCCGCCCGTTCCCGAGAGCGGCGCGCCCGTGCTCACCGTCACCGACCTCGTCGGACCCGGCGTCAACGGGGTCTCGCTGAGCATCCGCCCCGGCGAGATCGTCGGACTCGCCGGGCTCGTCGGCGCCGGCCGCAGCGAGATCGCCCACGCGATCTACGGCGCGGTCCGGCGCTCCGGCGGAACCGTCGTCGTCGCGGGCGAGGAGTGCGCCCCCGGCGTGCCCGGCGCCCTCGACAGCGGCATCTTCCTCATCCCCGAGTCCCGCAAGGAGCAGGGCCTCGTGCTCGGCCGGCCCATCCGGCAGAACGTCACCCTGTCGAACCTCGGCGCGTTCGCACCCGGGGGATGGGTGCGCACCGGGCAGGAGCGGCGGCAGGCGGGCGAGATGCTCGAGCGCGTCACCGTCGCGGGCGACGACCGGCGCAGCGTCTCGGCGCTCTCCGGCGGCAACCAGCAGAAGGTGCTGTTCGCCCGCGCGCTCCAGCGCCCGCGCAAGGTGCTCATCGCCGACGAGCCCACCCGCGGCGTCGACGTCGGCTCCCGCCGCGCCATCTACGACCTCATCGTCGAGCAGGCGGCGCAGGGCATCGGCGTGCTCGTCATCTCCTCCGACGTCGAAGAGGTGCTCGGGCTCGCCCACCGCATCCTCGTCGTCCGCGGCGGGCGCGTCGTCGGCGAATTCGAGGGGGAGGCCATGACCGAAGAGAACATCATCACCGCGGCGTTCGCGGACCCGATCACGAGTGAGGACGCATGAGCACCATCGGCATCAAGACCGTCGACGTCGCGCCGACCCCGACCGTCTGGCAGCGCATCCCGTGGCGCTCCGTCGCCATCGTGGCGCCGTTCCTCGCGGTGTTCCTCGCCCTCGCGATCGGCAGCCCCGCGTTCCTCAGCGCCCAGAACATCGGCAACGTGCTCGACCGGCAGTCCGGCATCCTGATCGTCGCGGCGGCGAGCACCCTCGTGCTCATCGCGGGCGGCATCGACCTGTCGATCGGCGCGGCCTACATGTTCACCGCGGTGACCTGCGGCACGGTCATCGTCGTCGTCGGGGGAGCGGCGGGCGCCGGGCTCGGGATCGCGGCGGGCGTGCTCGCCGGACTCGTCATCGGCCTCGCGAACGGCCTGATCATCACCTATCTGAGGATCAACCCGCTCATCGCCACCCTCGCGATGAGCTTCATCATCCTGGGCGCCACCAAGCTCGTGTCGCAGTTCGGCAAGCAGGGCATCGGCCAGATCCGCGTCGACTTCCCCGAGTTCCGCTGGCTCGCCACGACGAAGCCGCTCGGCGTCTCGCTGCCCACCTGGATCGCGTTCATCATCATCGTGATCCTCGCGATCGTGCTCTGGCGCACGACGTTCGGCCGCTACATCTACGCGGCGGGCGGCAACGCCGAGGCGGCGCGGCTCGCCGGCATCCGGGTGAACCTCATCCGCATCGCCACCTTCGCGCTCACCGGGCTCGCGGCGGGCGTCGCGGGGGTGATCGACCTCGCGCGGACGCCCTCGGTGCCGGAGAACGACGCGATCGCGACGACGCTCACCTTCACGGTGCTCGCCGGCATCGTCGTCGGTGGCACCTCGATCCTCGGCGGCGAGGGCGCGGTGTGGCGTACGGTGCTCGGCATCCTGTTCATCGCGATGCTCTACAACGGGTTCACGCTGCTGCGCATCGACCCGCTCTTCCAGGGCATCGCGCTCGGCGTGATCATCCTGCTCGCGGTCGGCTTCGACGCCTGGTCCCGGTTCCGCAAACGCTGACCGCGGGATGCGGAACGGCCCCCGTCCGAGAGGGCGGGGGCCGTTCGTGTCACGGATCACCAGTCGTGGATGGTGCCGTCCTTGAGTCGGTTGTAGGGCAGGTAGGCCCGCTCGTACGGGTACTTGCCCGCCTCGTCGACGTCGAGCTCGACGCCGAGGCCGGGCTTGTCGCCCGGGTGCAGGAGGCCGTTCTGCCAGGTGAACGACTGCTGGAACACCGCGTTCGTCGCCTCGCTGTGCATCATGTACTCCTGGATCCCGAAGTTGTGGATCGCGAGGCCCAGGTGCATCGCCGCGGCCATGCCGACGGGCGAGACGTCGGTCGGGCCGTGGAAGCCCGACTTGATCTGGTAGAGCGCGGCGTAGTCCATGAGCCGGCGCATGTGCGTGATGCCGCCCGTGTGGGTGACCGCGCTGCGCACGTAGTCGATGAGCTGCTCGCGGATGATGTCCTTGTAGTCCCAGATGGTGTTGAACACCTCGCCGATCGCGAGCGGCGTCGTCGTGTGCTGGCGCACGAGACGCAGCGCCTCCTGGTTCTCCGCCGGGGTGCAGTCCTCGAGCCAGAACAGGTCGTAGGGCTCGAGCGACTTGCCCAGCTGCGCGGCCTGGCGCGGGGTCAGGCGGTGGTGCGCGTCGTGGAGGAGCGGCACCTCGGGGCCGAACTCGTTGCGCACCGCCTCGAACACGCTCGGCAGGTGGCGCATGTAGGACGGGGTGTCCCAGTCCTCTTCCTTGGCGAGCACGCCGCGCTGGGCCGGCTCGTGGTCGTAGCGCACGCCCTCGTTGGCGGCCGAGGTCGTGTTCGACGCGATGCCGTAGATCGCCTCGAGGCCGGGCACCGCGGTCTGGATGCGGATGGCGCGGTAGCCCAGCTCCTGGTGGTGGCGCACGCTGTCGAACAGTTCCTCGAGGTCGCGGCCCGAGGCGTGACCGTAGGCGAGGAGCCCGTCGCGGCTCGCGCCGCCGAGCAGCTGGTAGAGGGGCATCCCGGCGGCCTTCGCCTTGATGTCCCACAGCGCGACGTCGACGGCGGCGACGGCGGCCATCGTCACGGGCCCGCGCCGCCAGTAGGCGCCGCGGTAGAGGAACTGCCACATGTCCTCGATCCGCGAGGCGTCGCGGCCGATGATGAGCGGCACGACGTGCTCGGCGAGGTAGCTGACGACCGCCATCTCGCGGCCGTTGAGCGTGGCGTCGCCGAGACCGGTGATGCCGGACTCGGTGGTGATCTTGAGCGTCACGAAGTTCCGCGTGGGACTGGTGACGATGACTTCTGCCTTGGCGATGCGCATCGGTGTTCCTCTCGGGGTCAGATGGTCATGGCGGAGAACCCGCCGTCGACGCGGATGAGCGCGCCGGTGACGAAGCCGGACGCGCGGGGCGACGCGAGCCAGAGCAGCGCGCCGTCGAGTTCGTGGGGGGAGCCGAGGCGGCGCATCGCGGTGTGGTTCTCGATGCTCGCCACGCGCTCGGCGGAGAGGATGGCGCGATTCTGCTCGGCGGGGAAGAAGCCCGGCACGATCGCGTTCACCCGGGTGCCCTGGCCGGCCAGCTCGCGCGCGAGGTACTGGGTCAGGTTGTTGACGCCCGCCTTGGAGACGCCGTAGGCGAGCACGCGGCTCAGCGGCGGGCCGGACGACGCCGACGAGACGGTGATGATCGTGCCGCCCGGGCGCTCGGCCAGCAGAGGAGCGAACTCCTGCGCGAGGCGGAACATGCTGCCGAGGTTGACGTCGAGCAGGCGCTCCCACGTCTCGTCGGTGAGCTCGGCGAACGGGGTCGCGTCGTTGACGCCGGGGGCGAGCACGAGGATGTCGACGCCTCCCGCGGCGCGCGTGGTCTCGGCCGCCCGGCGGGCGTCCTCACGGCTCGTGACGTCGAGCTCGAGGAAGCTCGCGGTGCCGCCCGCGGCGGTGATCGCGTCGACGACCTCCGCGCCGCGCTCGGCGCTGCGGCCGGCCACGACGACCTCGGCACCGCCGGCGGCGAGGACGCGGCTGAACCGGCCGCCGAGCACGCCGGTTCCGCCGACCACGAGGGCGCGCAGGCCCGTGAGGTCGAACAGGTCCGCCGGGCCGAGCACCGGCTCGTCGGGGGTCGTCACGCCCGCTCGCCGAGGAGGGAGGCCGAGTCGGCGTCGAGGAAGAGGGTCGCGTGCGGGACGGTCCGCAGGATCGACGCGGGGCAGTCCGGCGTGATCTCGCCGGTGAGGGCGCGGACGACGGCCTCGGCCTTGCGTCGCTCGGGCACGGCGACGAGCACGGTGTCGGAGGCGAGCAGGGCCGGGATGGTGAGGCTCAGCGCCGTGCTCGGGGTGTCGTCGAACGTCGGGAAGTGGCCTTCGCCGACCTGCTGCCGGCGCGAGACGTCGTCCAGTTCGACGAGGTGGACGACCTCGTCGGTCTCGAACACGGCGGGCGGGTCGTTGAACGCGAGGTGGCCGTTCTCGCCGATGCCCATGACGGTGATCGACGGCTTCCACTCGCGCACGACGGCGGTGTAGCGGGCGATCTCCTCCTCGATCGGCTCGTGGTCGCCGGCGACGCCGTCGAAGCCGCCTGCCGAGTACGGGCCGACGATGTTGTCCCGCATCCAGCGGCGGAACGACGCCGGGTGGTCCGCCGAGAGTCCGACGTACTCGTCCATGTGCAGGACGGTGATGCGGTCCCACTCGATCTCCGGGTGGTCGGCGAGGGCGCGGGCGAAGCTGCGCTGCGAGTTGGCCGCGGCGAGGATGACGGCGATCTTCTCGCGCTCGGCGAGGGCCTCCTGCGCCGCGCGGGCGAAGGCGGCGGCGACGCGGCGGCCGAGTTCGTCGTCGGTCTCGGCGATGTCGACGGTGAGCTCTCCGAAGTTCATGACTGACCTCTCTCGGTGAATCGGGCGACCAGGCCGTCGACGATGGCGGCCGGGGGTTCGGTGATGTCGGCGATCACTCCGCCCTCGTCGGCGGCGAGGGGTTCGAGCGTCGCGAGCTGGGAGTCGAGGAGCTCGGGCGGCATGAAGGCGTGGTCGCGGTTCCGCAGGCGCTCGTCGATGAGCTGCCGGTCGCCGTGGACGAGGACGAACTCCAGGCCCGGGTTGTCGTGGCGCAGCAGGTCGCGGTAGCTGCGCTTGAGCGCGGAGCAGGCGACGACGATCCCGCCGCCGCGCGCCGTCTCGTCGGCCATGCACCGGGCGATCTCGGTGAGCCAGGGCTCGCGGTCGGCGTCGTCGAGGGCCTCGCCGTCCGCCATCTTGCGGATGTTGGCCTCGGGGTGGAGGTCGTCGCCGTCCACGAAGCGGTAGCCGAGTGCGTCGGCGAGCAGGGACCCGACGGTCGATTTCCCCGCGCCGGACACGCCCATCACGACGATCGCTGTCGGGGCCAACCGTTCTCCCTCTCTCCGGCTTCCCGCAGGAAAGGTATATCTTTGCGGCGCCGTGCACACTTTACGACATACTTTAGGCGCGGTGAGGGGTGAGTAATGTGCTGTCCGTGACCCAGCCTGCTGACGGCCTGCCCGAACAGCCCGTCCGCGCCGCGCAGACGGGCCTGCACGGTCACATGATCGACGCGCTCGGGACCGCGATCTGCTCGCAGAAGTACCCGGCGGGCCAGACGCTCACGATCGAAGAGCTCGAGAAGGCGTTCACCGTCTCCCGCTCGGTCGCGCGTGAGGCGGTGCGCGTCCTGGAGTCGATGGGGCTCGTCACGTCGCGCCGACGCGTCGGCGTCGTCGTGCTGCCGCCGGCCCACTGGAACGTCTTCGACCCCCAGGTCATCCGCTGGCGGCTCGCCACCGACCACCGCCCCCAGCAGCTGCGCTCGCTCACCGAGCTCCGGCTCGCCGTCGAGCCGCAGGCCGCGCGCTGGGCCGCCGTGCGCGCGACCCTCCAGCAGGCGAGCGACCTCGTGACCCTCTCCGCGCGGATGTGGGCGACGGGCCGCGCGGGCGACCTCGACGAGTTCCTCGAACTCGACATGGCCTACCACGCGCTCATCCTGCGGGCGTCGGGCAACGAGATGTTCGCGCACCTCACCGCGATGGTCTCCGAGGTGCTGACCGGCCGCACCGCCTACGGCCTCATGCCGACGCATCCGCACGTCGAGGCGCTCGAGATGCACTCCGCCGTCGCGACCGCGATCCAGCAGGGCGACGCCGACGCGGCGGAGGCCTCGATGCGCGCCATCGTGACGCGCGCGATCGACGAGATGGGCGCCGAGTGGGACCCCGAGTCCGCCTCGCTCGCCGAGCCGACGACGGTCGGCGACCGGTGACGCGCGCCCTCCTGGGCGCCGACCTCCTGTGGGACGGCGCCCGGCTCTCGCACCACGCCCTCCTCGTCGAGGACGGCACCATCCTCGGCGCGGTCCCCGAGGGCGCGGTGCCGACCGACGCCGCGGTCGAGCGCGTGGGCCCGGGCCTGCTCGTGCCCGGCTTCATCGACATCCACACGCACGGCGCGGGCGGCGCGGCCTTCAACGACGGGACGCGCGAGTCCGCCGAGACGGCGCTGAGCACCCTCGCGCGCGCGGGCGTCACGACCGTGCTGCCGAGCCTCATCACCGCGCCGCTCGACGACATGGCGCGCGCGATCGACGCGATCCCCGCGTCGGGCGAGCGGCTGCCGCGGGTTCCCGGCGTCCACCTCGAGGGCCCGTTCTTCTCGCCCTTCCAGGTCGGCGCGCAGGATCCGGATGCCCTCCGCGTGCCTGCGGACGGCGCCGCCGACGTCCTCCTCGAGCGCGCCGCCGCGATCCGCATGGTCAGCCTCGCTCCCGAGCTGCCCGGCGCGGACGAGCTCACCGCGCGGCTCGTCGACGCCGGCATCGTCGTCGCCGCGGGGCACACCGACGGGACGGCGGACGACCTCGCGCGCTGCCAGGCGGCCGGGCTCAGCCACGTCATCCACGTCTTCAGCGCGCAGTCGACGACGCGGCGGGTGGGCCCCTGGCGCGTGCCGGGGATGCTCGAGGCGACGCTCGCGTCGGACGATCTGACGGTCGAGATGATCGCCGACGGCAAGCACCTGCCGCCCACGCTCATGAAGCTCGCCTACCGCTCGCTCGCGGGCCGGCTGTGCATCGTGTCGGACTCGACGCCCGGCGCGGGACTGCCCGACGGCTCGTCGTACCGGATGGGTGGGATGTCCTACGTCGTCGAGTCGGGGGTCGGGATGACGCTCGACCGCACCGCCTTCGGCGGGAGCACGACGCTCCTGCCGTCGATGCTGCCCGTGCTCGTCGAGACCCTCGGGCTGGATGTCGCCGACGCGGTCGCGATGGCGACCGAGATCCCCGCGCGCGCCGCACGCCTCGAGGGCGTGGGCCGCCTCGCGGAGGGCTTCGCCGCCGACCTCGCGCTGCTCGACGAGGGGCTGCGCGTGACGCGCGTCGCACTGGGCGGGAGGTGGCTCGACTCGTCGGTATGACGAGTGCGGCTCACACTTGCGATAAGTATGCCTTTTGGCTCTAGAGTTATCGGAATCGTAGACAAACCCGGTGGGGGAACCGTCGGGGCGCGATCCGAGCCAGAAGGGGGCGTGCGATGCCGCAGCGAACTCGACAGTGCGCCCATGAGGCGGTGCGGTGATCCGGCTCATCGTGAATCGCGTCCTCATCGCGATCCCCGTGCTCTTCGTCGTCGCGGTGACGGTCTTCACGATCATGCACATCACCCCGGGCGACCCGGCGGCGATCATGCTCGGACCCGAGGCCACGCCGGAGGAGGTCGAGGCCCTCCGCCGGGCCCTCGGCCTCGACCGCCCCATCCTCGAGCAGTTCGCGAGCTGGATCTCCGGCGTCGTCGTCGGCGACCTCGGCGACTCGATCTTCCTCAAGCAGCCCGTGACCGAGGCGATCGCGAGCCACATCGGGCCGACGATCGAGATCGCGGTGCTCGCGCAGCTCATCACCGTCGTCGTCGCGATCCCGCTCGGCATCCTCGCCGCGCGCCGCCAGGGCCGCGTCTCCGACCAGGTCGTCATGGGCGCCGCGATGATCGGCACCTCGGTGCCCGCCTTCCTCCTCGGCCTCCTCCTCGTGCTCCTGCTCGCGGTGACCTTCCGGATCCTCCCCGCGGGCGGCTACGTGTCCTTCACCGAGGACCCCGCGCAGGCGCTGCGCTTCCTGATCCTCCCCGCCGTCTCGCTCGCGACCGCGCAGACCGCGCTCCTCGCGCGCATGACGCGCTCGTCGATGATCGAGATCCTCGGCCAGAACTTCATCCGCACCGCGCGGGCCAAGGGCGCCTCCGCGATGCGCGTCACCGTGGGGCACGGCCTGCGCAACGCGGCCATCCCGCTGCTCACCGTCATCGCCCAGTCGCTCGGCCTCCTCATCGGCGGCAGCGTCGTCATCGAGACGGTCTTCAACGTGCCGGGCCTGGGCCAGCTGATCATCAACGCGATCACCCGCCGCGACTACGTCGTCATCCAGGGCGTCGTGCTCGTGACCGCGCTCATCTACGTCGCGATCAACCTGCTCGTCGACATCCTCTACGCGGTGCTCGACCCGCGCATCCGGGTGAAGGGGTGACCGCCGTGAGCCGACAGAACCCTGCCGTCGAGACCGCCGTCGCCACGGAGCGCCGCGCCCAGCGCGCCCGCTCCTGGCGCCGCGCGACGAGCCACCCCGGACTGGTGTTCGGCGCGGTCGTCTTCCTCGCGCTGCTCGCGCTGTCCTTCATCGGGCCGCTGCTCAACCCGTTCGACCCGCTCGCGGTCGAAGGACGCCAGCGCCTGCTCGCGCCCTCGGCGGAGCACTGGCTCGGCACCGACACCTTCGGCCGCGACGTGCTCTCGCGCATCATGAGCGGCGGCCAGATCTCCGTGCTCGTCGGCACCGGCGTCGCGCTCTTCGCCGGCGTCGCGGGCACCGTGATCGGCCTCTACTCCGCGTTCAACCGCGTCGTCGACAGCATCGCGATGCGCTTCATGGACGGCATCCTCGCCTTCCCCGCGATGCTCCTCGCGATCGCCGTCACCGCGGCGCTCGGCCCGAGCCTGCCGAGCCTCATCGTCAGCCTCGGCATCGTGTTCACGCCGATCATCGCGCGCGTCGCGCGTGCGTCTGCGCTCTCGGTGAAGTCGCAGACCTACGTCGAGGCGCTCATCGCGCAGGGCGCGCGCCGCTCGCGCATCCTCTGGCTCGACGTGCTGCCCAACGCGATCTCGCCCGTCATCGTGCAGGTGACCTTCGTCTTCGCCGACGCGCTGCTCGTCGAGGCGGCGCTGAGCTTCATGGGCGTCGGCGTGAACCCGCCCGCGCCGTCGTGGGGCAACATGCTCCTCGAAGGCAAGTCGGTCATCTACACGTCGTGGTGGCTGGTGGTCTTCCCGGGCATCGCCATCGGCCTCATGGTGCTGTGCGTCAACCTCTTCGGCGACAGCCTCCGCGACCTCCTCGACCCCCGTCAACGCGGCGTCGTCCGCCGCCCGGCCTTCGGGAGGAAGGGACGATGACCGCCCGTACCCCGCTCCTCGAGGTGCGCGACCTCACGACGCGCTTCGCGACCGACCGCGGCGTCGTCACGGCGGTCGACCGCCTCTCGCTCACCGTGGCCCCGGGGGAGATCCTCGGCATCGTCGGCGAGTCCGGAAGCGGCAAGAGCGTCACCGCGTCGTCGATCATGCGCCTCCTCGACGCGCGCGCCACGTCGTACGACGGCGAGGTGATCCTCGACGGCGTCGACCTCATGGCGCTCAGCGAGGACGAGATGCGCCGGCAGCGCGGCGCCAAGGTCGCGATGGTCTTCCAGGACCCGATGACCTGCCTCAACCCGCTCATGACGGTGGGCGCGCAGATCGTCGAGGCGATCCGCCTGCACCGCGACGTCTCGAAGGCCGAGGCCCGCGCCGCGGCGATCGAGATGCTCGACCGCACCGGCATCCCGGAGCCCGCACAGAAGTTCCGCTCCTACCCGCACCAGCTCTCCGGCGGCCAGCGTCAGCGCGTCATGATCGCGATGGCGCTCGTCTGCAACCCGGCGCTGCTCATCGCCGACGAGCCGACGACCGCGCTCGACGTGACGACGCAGGCGCAGATCCTCGACCTCATCGTCGAACTGCGCGACCAGCTCGGGATGGGCACCATCCTCATCACGCACGACCTCGGCGTCGTCGCCCAGTCGTGCGACCGGGTCGCGGTCATGTACCTCGGCCAGGTCGTCGAGGAGGCGCCGGTCGCGGAGCTGTTCGCCAACCCGCGCCACCCCTACACGCGGGGTCTCCTGCGCGCGATGCCGGCGTTCGACCCGCAGGACGCCTCCCGGCTCTACGTCATCCCCGGCCAGGTTCCGCCGCTCACGGCGGTCCCGGAGGGATGCCGCTTCCGCGACCGCTGCGCGTTCGCCACCGAGCGCTGCGCGACCGTCGCCCCCGAACTGGAGCCCGCCGGCGAGGACCGCGCCGTGCGCTGCATCCGCTGGCGCGAGATCGACGCAACCGAGGGGGTGGTCGCGTGAGCGACGTGCTGCTCTCGGTGCGCGACCTCGAGATCACCTACGGCCGCGGCCGGTCGGCGTTCCACGCGGTGCGCGGCGTCAGCTTCGACGTGCGCCACGGCGAGACGTTCGGCATCGTCGGCGAGTCCGGCTCGGGCAAGACGACGGTCGGCAAGTCCCTCGTCGGGCTCGTGAAGCCGAGCGGCGGAACCGTCGAGTTCGACGGGCAGCAGCTGCACGACCGCCACGGCGACGTGCCGCTCGACGCGCGCCGGCGTATCCAGATGGTCTTCCAGGACCCGCACTCGTCGCTCAACCCGCGCCGCCGCGTCGGGTCGACCCTCGTCGAGGCGCTCACCATCCAGGGCATCGGGTCGCCGTCGGAGCGCGAGGAGCGCGCGATGGCGATGCTCGCGCGGATGGGCTTCAGCCCCGAGCACTTCCACCGCTTCCCGCACGAGTTCTCCGGCGGCCAGCTGCAGCGCATCGGCATCGCGCGCGCGCTCATCGTGTCGCCGTCGCTCGTCGTCTGCGACGAGCCGGTGTCGGCGCTCGACGTCTCGATCCAGGCGCAGATCCTCAACCTGCTCTCCGACCTGCAGGACGAGCTGCGGCTGTCGATGATCTTCATCTCCCACGACCTGAGCGTCGTGCGCCACGTCGCGAAGCGCATCGTCGTGATGCATCGCGGCGAGGTCGTCGAGTCCGGCGACACCGCCGAGGTCTTCGCCGACCCGAAGCACGACTACACGCGCAGTCTGCTCGCCGCAGTCCCCATCCCGGATCCGGCGCAGAGACGCGCCCGGTGACCCTCCCTCAGTACCGAACCACCAAGAAAGGAACACCCATGAAGTCGAAGAGAATCGCAGCAGTCGCTGCGGTCGCTCTCGCCGGACTCGCCCTGTCGGCGTGTACGGCCGAGACCGGCGGCACCCAGGGCGGCACCCCCGTCGAGGGCGGCGTGATCAACATCGCGTGGGCCTCGCAGCCGCCGTCGCTCGACCCGGGCGCGGTGACGACGACGTCGACCAACTTCATCGCCTACAACGTGTTCGAGGGCCTCGTCGCGCTCGACGAGAACCTCAACGTCCAGCCGGTGCTCGCCGAGTCGGTGACCCAGGAGGGCTACGAGACCTTCACGTTCGACCTGCGTGAGGGCGTGAAGTTCCACAACGGCGCTCCGCTCACGGCCGACGACGTCGTCGCCTCGCTCGAGCGCTGGCTCGCCAACTCGACCACCGGCAAGGCGAACTTCGCCGGCGCCACGGTGGAGAAGGTCGACGAGGCCACGGTCGTGCTCCACACCGACGGCCCGAACTTCACGGCGCTCTACCAGATCGCCCAGCCGACGCAGCAGGCGGTCATCATGCCCGCCTCGTCGATCGCGGCCGCCGTCGAGAACCAGATCCCGACCGAGCAGCTGTTCGGCACCGGCCCGTTCAAGATCGGCGAGGTCGTCCAGGACCAGAGCATCACGCTCGACCGCTTCGAGGACTACGTGTCGCCCTCGGGTGAGAGCTCCGGCCTCACCGGCGAGAAGAAGGCGTACGCCGACCAGCTCGTGTTCAACATCGTCCCCGACCTGACGACGCGCCTCAACGGTCTCGCCTCGGGTCAGTACCACTTCGCCACGGAGATCTCGCCCGACAACGCGTCGGTGCTGCAGAACGACGAGGCGCTCGCGATGAACACGCTCAACAGCGGCATCCTCACCATGCTCCTCAACAAGGAGGCCGGCGTGTTCGCCGACGCGACCACGCGTCAGGCGCTGCAGGCGGGCCTCGACATCGAGGAGATCATGCTCGCCACCTACGGCACCGACGACTTCTTCGACCTCAACGGCGCCCTCGCGCCGCGCGGCCAGGAGGCGTGGTACAGCGAGGTCGGCCTGGAGAACTACAACCAGGCGGACGTCGAGAAGGCCAAGGCGCTCCTCGCGGAGTCTGGCTACAACGGTGAGACCCTGAAGTTCCTCACCACGCGCGACTACCCGTACATGTACAACTCGGCCGTCGTCGTCGTGTCGCAGCTCGAGGAGATCGGCTTCACCGTCGACCTCCAGGTGACCGACTGGGCCGGCGTGCTCGACGCGTTCGCGAAGCCGGACGCCTGGGACGCCAGCACCGTCGACTTCCTCCTCCGCCCGAGCCCGCTCGCGCTGAGCTTCTTCAACCCGACCTACTTCGGGAAGACGAACGACCCGGCGATCGAGAACGCGATCGCGACGATCAACGCGTCGGCCGACGAGGCCACGGCTTCGGCGGGCGTCGCGGCGCTCCAGGAGGCGTTCTTCGAGTACGTGCCGGTCATCAAGTTCGGCGAGATCCGTGCGATCACCGGTCAGCGCACCGACGTGGGCGGGTTCATCTCGTTCCTCGGCCCGGTGTTCTTCGGCTCGTACCTGATCGCCGAGTAAGAAGAAGGCACACCACCTGACGGCGGGGGTGGGTCCGCGATCCGCGGGCCCACCCTCGCCCGTTCCCGTCTTCCGGAGGTCGACTTGCTGCTGATCGGTTCCGCCGTCGCCGAGATCCCGTTCGAGCTGCCCGTGCCGCAGGCCGGGTTCGCGGCGCGATCCGAGCCCGCCCACGGCATCCACGACCCGATCACCGCCTCCGCCGTCGCGGTCGGCGACACGTGCCTCGTCGTCATCGACACCCCCGGCCTCGACCGGGAGTTCTGCGCCGAACTCGCCGCAGCGCTCGCGGTCCCCGCCGAGGGGGTCGTCGTGACCGCGACCCACACCCACGCCGGCCCCGCGCTCATGCGCGGCGGACTCGGCACCCACTCCGAAGCGGCCCGTGAGACGGCGCTGCGGACGGGGATCGAGGTCGCCCGCGCCGCCCTGGAGTCCCGCCGCCCGCGGCGTGCGTGGTGGGCGGACGCCGGCGCCGTCGGCGTCGCGACCGACCGGCGCAAGGGCGGACGCCCGGACGACGCGCGCCTGCACGTGCTGCGCTGGGAGGCCGTGGACGACAGCCCCGAGGGCTGGCTGCTGACCTACCCGTGTCATCCGACCGTGCTCGGCCCGGACACGCTCGAACTGAGCGCCGACTACCCCGGTTACGTGCGCGCGACGGTCGCCGAGGCGCGGCCGGGGGCGCACGTCGTGTTCGCGACCGGGTGCGCGGGCGACCTCAACACCGGGCACCTCGTCTCGGCGTCGTACACGGGCGTGCCGAGCGAGGACCGCACGTTCGCGCAGGCGGAGAAGCTCGGGCGGAGGATCGCCGAGGCGGCGCTCGCCGCCTCCTTCGAGGAGGTCGGCGGGGATGCCGTGGCCGCGCGGCGCACGACGCTCACCCTGCCGATGGAGCCGGTCGACGGCCGTGACGGCGCCCCGCTCGTGCCGGAGTGGGAGGCGGGGAAGGCCGGGGCGACCCCCGGGCAGGCCGCCGTGCTCCAGTGCTGGATCGACTGGGCCGCGCGACCCGATGCCGGCTCGGCGGCGGAGTGGACCGGCTCGGTCACCGTCGCGCGCTGGGGCGACGTGCGGCTCGTCGCGCTGCCGGGGGAGCCGTTCCTCGCCGCCGCGACGACGATCGAGAGGGAGAGCGGCGCCGAGCGGCTGCTCTGCCTCGGCTACGCCGGCGGCACGCCCGGCTACTTCCCGATGGCGGCCGACTACCCCGACGGCGGCTACGAGGTGCTCGACGCGCACCGCTACTACGGGATGCCGTCGCCCTTCGCGCGCGGCTCCGCGGAGCGGCTGGTGAACGCCGCCGTGCGCGAACTCCGGATGCTCGGCGCCGACTGACGCCCGGCGTCCGGGGTCAGAGGCTCCAGTCGAGCGCGCGCCCCTCGCGGGCCGCCTGCGAGGCCACGAGGCCGATCCGCGCGACCGCGAGCGACTGTGCCGTCGGGACCTCGAAGTCGCCGCCGGAGAGCGCCGCGTCGACGGCCTGCTCGGCGGGCCGGCGCCCGGCGGGCAGCTCGAGCACGCGCGGACCCTCGGTGCGGGTGAGCAGCACGACCTCGTTGCGCGCCCAGTCGACCTCGAGCACGCCCTGGTCACCGGCGAGGCGCATCCGGTACTGGCCGTGGAACTCGGAGGCGTCCGGCCAGGTCCAGTTCGCCTCCATGGTGGCGCCGACGCGCGACCCGGTGAACAGGAGCGCGCAGGAGTCGGCCCAGGCGGGGGCGGAGGCATCCACGCCGCGGTTGTCCCACGAGGCGAGCGACCCGGAGGTCTCGCCGCTGAAGTGCAGGAAGAGGTCGATGTCGTGGCTCAGCAGGTCGGAGACGATGCTGCCGTAGCGCTCGTCGAAGAACCAGTCGGGGCGCGTCGGGCGCTTGAGCTTGTGCGGCGCGGTGAACGCGGCCTGGCGCAGCTCGCCGATCGCGCCGGCCGCGATCGCGGCCTGCGCGGCGAGCGTCGCCGGGTACCAGCGCTTCTCGAAGATCGTGCTCACCGTGCCGCCGGTCTCGGCGACCGCGGCCTCGATCGCCGCGAGCTCGTCGAGGGAGATGCACAGTGGCTTGTCGACGAGAACGGTCGCGCCGGCGCGCAGGGCGTCAACGACGATCTCGGCGCGGCGGGCGTACACGGCGAAGACCGCGACGATGTCGGGGCGCGTCGCGTCGAGCATGGCGCGGTGGTCCTCGAACAGCAGCTCCTCGCGGCCGGATCCCCACGTCGCGCGGTTGGCCGGGTCGGGGTCGGCGAGGCCGACGAGCTCGAGCTCGCCCCCGCGCGCGTCGGCCTCGTCGAGCGCGTACTGGACGTGGAAGTGGGCGAGCCCGGCGATCGCGATCTTCATGGTCAGGCGTCCTTCACCGAGACGTGCTCGCCGGTCTCGGCGGAGCGGTAGATCGAGGCGATGATGCGCGCGGTACGCAGTCCATCGCGCGCGGGGATGAGCGGCTCGCGCCCCTCGCGGAGCGCGCCGAGGATGTCCGCCCACTGGGCGACGTGCCCGGCGATGCCGATCGCCGAGGGGTCGTTGGCCCCGCTCGCCGCGGCGGGCGCGGTCTCCGGCTGCGGAACGCCGTCGAAGTCCCAGCGCACGATGTCGGCGCCGGAGAGCGTGACGGTGCCCTCGGTGGTGCGGATCGCGAGCTCGGCGGGCTCGCCGTGCTTGATCGCGGTGGTCGAGGCGATGACGCCCAGTCCGCCGTCGGCGAGGCGCAGGGCGACGACCGCGGAGTCCTCGGCGGCCATGTCGTGGTTGAGCGTCGCGGTGTAGCCGGTGACGCTCTCGAACGGACCGACGAGCCAGTCGAGGAGGTCGACGCTGTGCAGCGCCTGGTTCATGAGCGAGCCGCCGCCGGGGGCGAGGGCGCGCCACGGGGCGCTCGCGTAGTAGGCGTCGTCGCGGTGCCAGTGCACGAAGGTCTCGGCGAGCACGATGCGGCCGAGCGCGCCGGAGCGCAGCAGGTCGCGCAGCTCGAGGTGCTGGCGCTCGAACCGGCGCTGGGCGATGACCGACACGAACACCGGGTTCTCGCGCAGCGCGTCCTCGATGCGCTCGACCTCCTCGAAGGTGAGGGCGATCGGCTTCTCGACGACGGCGGCCTTGCCCGCCCGGATGGCGGCGACGGTCTGGTCGGCGTGCTGCTCGCTCGGGCTGGCGATCACCACGACATCCACGGCGGGGTCGGCGATGAGCTCCTCCGCCGACGAGAACACGCGCGCCCCCGTGAGCCCCAGCTCGTCGAGCGCCTCCCGCGAGGTGCGGACCGCGCCGACGAGCTCGACCTCGTCGGGGAAGGTCGCGAGCGCGCGGGCGTGGGTGCGTCCGATGCTGCCGAGGCCGATGATTCCGACGCCGAGTCGCTGCGTCATCCGTTCTCCTTCTTCACGTGGTCGCGCAAGGCGTCCTCCTGGGAGAGCACCTTCGCGAAGGCTTCGGCGACGCCGTCGAGGTGGTCGTCGTCGGCGAGCAGGGTGCGCTGGTCGAGCCAGATGGTGTCGGCGCACAGGGTGTCGGTGACCGGGCACTCGCGCGCCGGGCGGGGCTGCCCGAGCCGGTCGGCGATCGCGTCGGCCTCGCCCAGCAACGCCTCGCTGCGGTGCAGCGGCACGTAGCCGCCGAAGGCGCCCGCGACGCCCTCGGCCTTGAGCGCGGCGACCGCCGCGTCGCGCAGGCCCTGTTCGCCGAGGCCCGGGACGCGGAGCATGTGCAGGTGCCGGCCGTGCTCGGTGGTCGAGGCGTCGACGCGCGCGAGGCGCAGCCCGTCGATGCCGGCGAGGGCGGCGTCGAGGCGCACGGCGGCGCGCTCGCGCCTCTCCTGGAGCGCCGGGAACGCCGCGAGCTGCGCGCGCAGCACGGCGCCCTGCAGCTCGGTGAGGCGCAGGTTGTAGCCGAGGGTGCGGTGCTCGTACCACCCGCCGCCCGGCACGCGGCCGACGTTGACGAACGAGTAGAGCGCCTCGGCGAGCGCGGGGTCGGCGGTGAGCATGATGCCGCCCTCGCCGGAGGTGAGGTTCTTCGAGCTCTGGAAGCTGAACGTGCCGATGTCGCCGATCGCGCCGACCCGGCGGCCGCGGTAGGAGGCGCCGGCGGCCTGGGCGGCATCTTCGATGAGGCGCAGTCCGTGCTTCTGGGCGATCGCGGCGAGGGCGTCCATGTCGGCGACGGCGCCGGCGAGGTGTACCGCGATGACCGCCCGGGTGCGCGGCGTGACGAGGGTCGCGACGTGCTCGGGGTCGATGAGGTGGTCGTCGGCGCGCACGTCGGCGAAGACCGGGACGGCGCCGATCATGAGCGCCGCGGCCGCGGTCGCGATGAAGGTGTACGAGGGGACGATCACCTCGTCGCCGAGGCCGACGCCGGCCGCCTTGAGCGCCGCGACGAGGGCGATCGTGCCGTTGACCGTGGCGGTGCCATGCGGGGCCTGCTGGAACTCCGCGAACTCGCGCTCGAAGGCCTTCACCTCGCCGCCGACGTTGCTGCCCCAGGCGCCGCTGGTGAGCACGCGCTCGGCGGCGGCCACCTCGTCACCGACGACGGCGGGCCACGCGGGATAGGTCGTCGTGTCCAGGAGGGGCGACCCTCCGAGCAACGCGAGGGTGCCGGACATGCCCGCGCCTCCTTCGGCTTTACGTCCTACCTATTTGGTAGTGGAGTTGCAAAAGATCATACTTGTAACGCACACCGTGCGCGACAGCGGTCCCGTGCAATTCGGGCGGCGATCCGACGGGACCGCTGTCCCAACAGAGTCCTCCGCACGTGCAGAACGGCCCCCGTCCGGTGAGGACGGGGGCCGTTCGCGTGACGCGGTTCGGACCGCGAGCGGGTCAGGCCTTGACGGGCTTGGTGAGACGCTCGCCGGTCTCGACGTCGAACGCGTGGATGTGCGCCGGCGTCGGCAGGACGACGATCTTGTCGCCCGGGTTCGGGTGGTTGCGGCCGTCGACGCGCGCGACGATGTCGACGCGCTGGCCCGCGACCTCCGTGTGGCCGTACAGGTAGCCGTCGGCGCCGAGCTCCTCGACGACGTCGACCTCGACCGGGAGGCCCTCGCCCTTGTCCGAGATCGTCAGGTCCTCGGGACGGATGCCGATCGTGACCTGCTTCGCCTTCGTCGACGAGAGCACGTCGCGGTCGACCTTGGCGACGGCGGAGCCGAACTTGATGCCGTCGGTCGCGAGGTCGGCGGTGAACAGGTTCATCGCGGGGCTGCCGATGAAGCCGGCGACGAAGACGTTCGACGGCTGCTCGTACAGGTCGCGCGGGGTGCCGACCTGCTGGAGGACGCCGTCCTTGAGCACCGCGATGCGGTCACCCATGGTGAGCGCCTCGGTCTGGTCGTGCGTGACGTAGACGGTCGTGACGCCGAGGCGGCGCTGCAGCGACGCGATCTGGGTACGGGTCTGCACGCGGAGCTTCGCGTCGAGGTTCGACAGCGGCTCGTCCATGAGGAAGACCTGGGGCTGACGCACGATCGCGCGGCCCATGGCGACGCGCTGACGCTGACCACCGGAGAGGGCCTTCGGCTTGCGGCCGAGGTAGGGCTCGAGGTCGAGCAGCTTCGCCGCCTCGAGGACGCGCTCGGCGCGCTCCTCCTTCGGCACGCCGGCGATCTTCAGCGCGAAGCCCATGTTCTCGGCGACGGTCATGTGCGGGTAGAGCGCGTAGTTCTGGAACACCATCGCGATGTCGCGGTCCTTCGGCGGGACATCCGTGATGTCGCGGTCGCCGATGAGGATGCGGCCCGAGTTGACCTCTTCGAGGCCGGCGAGCATGCGGAGGGTGGTCGACTTGCCGCAACCCGAAGGTCCGACCAGGACGAGGAACTCGCCGTCGGCGACCTCCAGATCGATCTGGTCCACCGCGGGGCGGCTGGAGCCGGGGTAGATCCGGCTGGCCTTGTCGAAAGTGACCGTAGCCATAGCGATACTGCTCCCATCACCGGCAGGTACGTGCCGGACGATCCGTCGTGAATGGTGAAAATGCCCGTCGTCGGGCACTGCCCCCGATTATGGCACGTGGTCGAGGTCCCGCGTCCAGGGGGCATCCGGTGACCTCCCAGGCCGATTCCCCTAGGCTCGACCGGGACGATCAGTCGTCCGCACCATTGACGAAGATCGAGCGAGAGAAGGCCATGAGCGAAACGCGCGAAGCCGCGCGGGAACGTGCGCGGGAACTGCGAGAGGCGCACCGCAAGCGGGACCGCCGACGCGTGCTCATCATCGCCGGATCCGTCGTCGCGTTCATCGCCGTCGTCGCCGCCATCCTCTTCTTCGCCTTCATGGACAGCAGCCGCCGCGGCGCGGTAGGCCCGCGCAACATGCTGAGCGACGGCGTCAAGGTCGTGCAGGGCTTCGTGGCCGAGCCGACCGAGGGCCTCGCGCCGGGGCAGAAGCCCGTCGCGTCGGCGCCGAACCCGCCGGACGTCGTGGCGATCCAGGTCTACTACGACTACTTCTGCCCGAACTGCGGCATCTTCGAGGAGCGCAACGGCGCCCAGCTGCGCGCGTGGATCGAGACCGGCGCCGCCACCGTCGAGTACCACCCGATCGCCGTGTTCACCGCCGGCACCGAGTACTCGCGCCGCGCCGCGAACGCCGCCGCGTGCGTCGCCGACCAGTCGCCCAAGGCGTTCTTCGCCTTCCACGAGCTGCTGTTCGCGAACCAGCCCGACGAGAACTCGGGCGGCCTCTCCGACGAGCAGCTCATCGAACTCGCCCGGGCCGCCGGGGCCAACGGCATCGCGCGGTGCATCGAGAACGAGCGGTTCGTGCCGTGGGTGAAGGCGGCGACCCAGCGCGCGGTCAACGGCCCGCTGCCCGGGACGGATGTCGACAACGTGAAGTCGACGCCGACGATCCTCGTCAACGGCCAGGAGTTCAAGTACACGACGGCGTTCGATCCGAACGAGTTCGCGCTCTTCGTGAGCCGCATCGCGGGTCAGGCGTTCGCCGAGAACCCGACCCCGACGCCGACCCCCACCCCGACCGGCTCGGCGACGCCCACCCCGTAGACTCGGGCCCGCGCGCATTCGCCGCGCCTGCTTAGCTCAGCTGGTAGAGCACCGCTCTTGTAAAGCGAAGGTCGTCGGTTCGAACCCGACAGCAGGCTCGATGTCAGCTTCTGCACCACCCGCGGCGACCCCGGGCCGGCTCGCCGCCGCCCTCGCGGCCGCCCTCGGCACCGGCGTGCTCGTCGCGCTCCAGACCCGCATCAACGGCGACCTCGGCGCCCGCCTCGGCGACGGCTTCCTCGCCGCGTTCATCTCGTTCGGGTCGGGGCTGGTGATCCTCGGCCTGTGCGTGCTGGTCTGGCGGCCCGGCCGGGACGGCATCCGGCGCGTGGCCGGTGCGCTGCGCTCGCGGGAGATCCCGTGGTGGCTCGTGCTCGGCGGCGTCGGCGGCGCGGTGTTCGTGCTCGGCCAGGGCCTCACCGTGGGACTCATCGGCGTCGCGCTCTACACGGTCGCCGTCGTGTGCGGGCAGACGGTGAGCTCGCTCGTCCTCGACCACCGCGGCTTGGCGCTCATGCCGCCGCGACCGGCGACCCCGAAGCGCGTCGCCGGCACGATGCTCGCGATCATCGCCGTCGGCATCGCGATGTCGGATCGCATCACTCCGGGGGCCCCGTACGGTGCCCTCGTCATCCCGCTCGTCGCGGGGCTGCTCGTCGGCTGGCAGCAGGCGGTCAACGGCCAGGTGCGCACGGTGTCGGGCTCCGCGCTCACCGCGACGTTCGGGAACTTCCTCGTCGGCACGATCGTGCTCGGGGTCGCGCTCGTCGTGCACATCGCGGTCGCCGGCTGGCATCCGCAGTTCCCCGCGGATGCGTGGCTCTACACCGGCGGCTTCGTGGGATGCCTCTTCATCGCCGCGCAGGCGGTCATCGTGCGCACGACCGGCGTGCTGCTCATGGCGCTCGGGGTGCTCGCCGGCCAGCTGCTCGCGTCGGTGCTGTTCGACGTGCTGCTGCCGGTCTCGGACGACGGGCTGCGCGTGGCGACCGCCGTGGGCGCGGCGCTCGTGCTCGCCGCCGTGGTGATCGCGTCGTGGCCCGGGCGGCGCCGGCCGGTACGCGTCACTTCAGCGAGCTGAGCAGGTCTTTCGCGTTCACGGCCTTGCGACGGCCGGACTTGCCCTTCGTCTCGCGCCCGCCGACGTAGAGCCAGCCGAGCAGGCGCTCCTGCGGCTCGAGGCCGTGCATCCGGTGCACCGCCTCGGAGCGGGTGTGCCCGCCGGTGCGCCACATGACGCCCCAGCCCGCCTCGTCGAGCACGAGGCTGAGCGCGTGCCCGACCCCCGCGGCGACCGCCTCCTGCTCCCACTCCGGCACCTTGTGGCTCGGCTTGGGGGAGACGACGATCGCGATCAGCAGGGGAGCGCGCAGCGGCTTGCGGGCGAGGGATGCCGCGGCCTTGCCTTCGAGGCCCGCCGACTCGACGAGGGCGTCGCCGAGCCGCTCACGCGCGGCGCCGCGGAGCGCGATGAGCCGCCACGGCCGCAGCGACCCGTGGTCGGCGACGGAGGCGGCGGCCTCGATGAGCCGCAACAGCTCGCGCTTCGTCGGGGCGGAGTCCGTCACCGACGGCTGGGAGCGCCGCCGCCGCATCCCGTCGGCGATCGGTGACGGGGCCACGGGGTCAGGACTCGGGCTGGAACCCGAGCGACACGGAGTTCATGCAGTAGCGCAGGCCCGTGGGGGTGCCGAAGCCGTCGTCGAAGACGTGGCCGAGGTGGGAGCCGCAGTTGGCGCAGCGCACCTCGGTGCGCACCATCCCGAGCGAGCGGTCCTCGAGCAGTTCGACGGCGTCGGGGTCGACCGAGTCGTAGAACGACGGCCAGCCGCAGCCGGAGTCGAACTTGGTGCCGCTCTTGAAGAGTTCGGCGCCGCACGCCGCACAGGTGTAGAGGCCCGCGCGGTGCTCATCCAGCAGCTCGCCCGTCCAGGCGCGCTCGGTGCCCGCCTCGCGGAGCACGCGGTACTGCTCGTCGGTCAGCTCCTCGCGCCACTGCTCCTCGGTCTTGTCGACCTTGTAGTCCTTGCCGGAGGTCTTCATCGGACTGCCCTTCTCGTTCCGCGGCGCACCGCGGGTGCGGGCGCCATCCTAATCAACACCGCGGAGGCGGGCTGAGTTCCCGCGTCGGAGGGGCGGAAAGAGAGGGATCCGGGATTAGGTAAGGCTTGCCTTTGACAAACCCGCCCCGGCTCTCTACGGTCGAGTTAGCCAAGCCTAACCTTTCTGGCGCATCTGACGACATCCGAGGTATCCCCTACATGCTCTCCGTCTCCGCGCGCTCGTTCTCCGCGCGCGCTCTCGCCCTGCTGCTCGCCGTCCTGCTGGCGGTGACCGGATTCTCGCTCCCGGCGTTCGCGACGGACGCGCCCGACACCGTCGAAGCGCCGGTCACCGAGCCCACCGAGGCGCCCGCTCCCGACGCCCCCGCGGACGAGCCGACCGCCCCCGCGGACGAGCCGACCGCCCCCGCGGACGAGCCGACCGAGCCCGCGGACGAGCCGACCGAGCCCGCGGAGGAGCCGACCGAGCCCGACCCCGAGCCGACCGCGACCGATCCGGCCGTCGACGAGGGCACCGAGCCGCGCGCCGGTCGCAGCGCCGCCCCGCGCGTCGCCGGCGCCGAGCCGGCCGGCCCGACCCTCACGGTGTCGCGGACGACGGGGCTGGATGCCGCGGGCGACACCGTGACCGTGACCGGTGCGGGCTACAACCCGGCTCAGGCGATGTATCTGCTCGTGTGCCGTGACGTGC